>Ga0308157_10002727_pt1 | contig 27740 bp, 21 predicted proteins | sample PhyBR1_FD_201035 | JGI IMG/M metagenome (GOLD analysis project Ga0308157, IMG submission 201035) | Phyllosphere microbial communities from UC Gill Tract Community Farm, Albany, California, United States - DLSLB.R1 | ecosystem: Host-associated > Plants > Phyllosphere > Unclassified | place: USA...
GCAAAGATTCACGAAAAATGTTCCAAAGAAGAGGGAGATTTTTCATGTCAGGCTGCTCTGGCTCACGCTCGCCAAGCAAGCTTTGAACCTGGCTAAAAGCCCGCCCTTGAATATCGGGAGATTTGGCCAACAAATGGCAAGTCCACGTCAACGCGCTGGCGGAGGTTTCATGCCCTGCCAAAAACAGCATGGCCACCTGGTTGATCAACTCTTCAAAGGAGAATGGCTCACCAGTCTGCGGATCTCGTGCACGCATGAACGCAGCCAAAATATCCTCTGGCCCTTGATCGTCGCCCCGCGCATATGCTTCATAGCGGGGACGGACCATCTCCACCAACAAAGTCCTGATTTCCTTGGCTGCCTGATTGCTCTGCCACTTCAGCCATGGAAGCCGTAACCAGCGCACACCAAACAACGCCGGCAACATGAGCTTGGGAGCCAATGCTTGGTAACGTGCAAAGGCATCGAAGACCCGGTGGGCATCAGCACCCTGCAGAGGGGTTGAAAAAATCGTGCGGAAAATGATATCAGCGGTGACATGTGACATCTCCACTTCAATGTCATAGGCCACGTCATTTTCCAGCGCATCCAAGCGTTCCAACATGGCATTCGCTGCACCCAGCATACGTGGAAAAGCAACATTCAAACGCGCCTGCTCAAAGGCAGGATTCATCATAGTCCGCTGACGCTGCCACTGTGCCCCATTGGTGGTGAACAGACTGTCTCCGAGCAAAGGCTCCAGCGATTCATGCATCAGATGGCTTTTAGGAAAAGCCTGCGCCTCGGTATGCATGACTTTTTTAATCTCTTGCGAGTCATTGACCATGTAAAGATCAACGCCAGGCAAGTGAACCTCCCCCATTTGCATGCTATAGCTGCGCTCATACAACGCATCCATCCATGAACGGCGTGCATGCCAGAACAAGCTCAGCTTGGATGCTTTCTCAGAATGAGGCTTTGGATAAGCAGGGCAAAACAGTGTCATCGAACCAACCTCTTCTCAATAAAATCTGGTAGCGACTCTTTACATGTGAGCAGCTTAAAATAATCATACGCACCGGATAAATCGGATGCCATCAAATATTGGAAGTGCATCCGCATCTTATTGCGTTTCATCCACCGGTAGGCGGATGGTGTGAACAGCTTGTGGAAACGTGGGGTGCACATATGTCTAGGGTTGACGCAACCTGCTAAAACTTTGCTGTCCTGCTTGGGAAAGCTCAACGCCAGCAGATCACACATGCCAAAGCTTACACTGTCGCTAGGAGATGAAATATCGACCCAATAAGAGCTCTCGTCTTTAGCCAACTCAAATAAATTGCTGCGCATTCTGTCCGCTCCCGGCATCAGTGAAAATAATGGAATGCAATTACCCAATGTCAGCAAATTGATTTTTTGTTTAGGACAGCCTTCTAGAATAAATTCTTCACGAATTGATCGCGCGAAGGAAACTGCTACAGCACTGCCGACGCTAAAACCGATTACGACCAGTTCTTGGTAGTCGCCTGAAATTATCTGTCTCGCAACAATTTTTGCGGTTCTCTTGAAGCGGTCGTCAACCTCATGCACCGAATTTTCAGCTTCTTTTCTTGAAAAATTTAATATTCTAAGCAGCCAGCTCACATGTATTTTTTTATCAAGGGCATATCCAGCCCATAGAAAAATAGATCCAATCAATATACCGTTTGCAAAGCCGACCCATCCAGGATTAATTTTATACGATACGGTGATTGCAATGCACGCAAGCGCCAAGCAAAGCAGCATACACACCAGTGGGTAAACCAACGTCCAGATTGCATAGGGTGTTGCTTTCAACAAAGGGCTTAATACATTTTTATTGCGAAATATCAAAAAATACGTCTTCAACCCTTGCCATACAACATCTGCAATCCTTGAGGCCCAACTCTGACGCACCAAATCTGACCAATCTACAAAAACATAATCACTGGATTTGCCTCGGTCATTGCTAATGGTCCATTGGGAGTGAAGAAGTCCTTCTTTTAATCCGGGCTCCCAACGGTGGCGACTGCCTACTTTGTAACTTTCCTGCGATACTTCGCCCTGCTTCAAGGATTCACGCTGCATCATCTGGTGATAATGCCGCGCACCGCGTGGATCATATCCACCGACAAAAAGTATTAACCGGTCATTTTTTGAAGGCAACTCAGCCTTTTCTTGCTGGTACAGCATCTAGGATTCCATGCTCAAAGTGCCCTGCTCTTCGAAATTTCGTTGACGCCGAGCAGATGTGGCAAGCAATACGCCATCAGAAGGCATTTCCGCCGGAGCCAGCAGCGGTGCCTTTAACGATTGGGACAAAGGCTTTTGGACCGCTGAAACAGCAACCGGCCATAGACGTTCAGCCATTTGACCATCAAGAGCAACGCCACACTGCCATTCAACCTGAGACAATTTTTTGTAAAAGCTTCCATTAAGCTGTGTGCGGCGAATAAGTGCTTGCTTGAACCGTTTCAATTCTTCTGCATCAGGAACCGCCTTTTCAGTCATATACCAAAAATCGCGCAACCGCCCCTGAAAAGTCAATCCGGGCATGTCGTACAGCGCAGTTCCGCACACCTTGACGGGGGCTCCATGTTTGAGTGCAGACAAACCAACGGTGCTGTTAACAAGAACCACCCCTCGCGTCGCCTTCAACAAAGCAGGCAGATGCTGATCATGAATATAAATAATCTTGCCTTCCAAGCCATAACGACGTGTGAGTAGTTTTAGCGCTTTACCATAATTTCTATGACCGCGGTCCATCGGGTGGTGTTTAAAAACCAGAACTGCGTCTAAAATAGAGACGCCACCCTTTGGCAGATTTTTTTTCTGTTCCTCGATTAGCGCTTTGGAGAAAGATCGCATAACATAATCCGCAAAATTGCAAACCGAATCAAAATCAGAATGCACCGTAATTTGCGAATCATTATGTACCTGCAAAGGAATCAAGAAGAACCGGTGACGTAAATCGCCACACAGTTTTTCCTCTATTCCTTTCTCCTTTATCTTGTACCAGAGCTTACGTCCATATGAGAGCCACCAAAAAGGAGCATCCAGCACAGACATTTGGCGGTGATGCAACGTATTGTTCCAGAACCATTGAAAAACCCAGGAAACAAAAAAATAAAGCATACCCCAAACCGCGGCATGCCAATACGTATTTCCAACCGGAATACTGTTTGATTCCTTTTTAATTTGATCTTTGTTAATTTTATTATTGGAATTATTCGAAAGTGCTTGCTGCACAAGCCACGGGGCAAGGCTTTGTGAAAATTCAGAGTTGCCATTTACCCCTACTGGCTCAAAAGTGACATAGTCTGGTCTCAAATATCCTTCTTCAAAAACACCGACGGCGCAACCCAACTCTTGCGCCAAACCTCTTACACAAGCGTGCACAGGCCGACAGTCTCCAAAAAGTATGACTACATCAATACTTTTTTCTTTTATAAATTTCTCTAAAACATCTGGCCACTCAGCCAAACTGCCTTTAAAAGAACTAGCCCCTGTTCGGAAGAATATCCAATCTCCTGCATTAAAATTAAATTTATATACCTCGGCCCCTTTCGATCTCATATCCTTGGATAGATTCCAAAAGAACGGACCGACGGGGCCTTGCAGGAAAAGTACTCTTTTACCGTGGAAACTGGGCTTATTCATATTTAATTCTTATTGCGATATATTAAAACAATAAATATAAATTTAATTATTAAATGATCTAAGTAACACCACCAATTTCCTATATTTCCTACGGAAATAGCCTACGCGCAATTTCTCTATCTTTCCGGCGTTGATCAAATGATCACGTTTTTTTATGATTTGCCACAAAACTGCTTCACAGCTGGTGTAGCCTTTCAAAACAGGATCCCAATACAAGGGATAGTGCAATAAAGCACATGCCACCAGCTCATCCAAGCTCAATACGCGTGCTCGGCGCGGGATGGGCAGCATGTCTTGAGTCAATCCCCAACCCGCATAGAAAGGGCGCCCGTATACCACAACTTGCTTTTCACGCAGCAGTGCATCAAAGCCAGTTAATGATGTCATGGTCACCACCGTGTCGCATCTCTCAATACAGCTGACAACGGATGCCTGAATTTCCACATGATCAGCCCATTGCAGCGCTTCATTCATCGCTAATTTTCCGCTGCGATTCCCGCTTGCCACATCAGGGTGCGGTTTATACACAATAAAGGCTTTGGGAAATTGCTTGCGTGCAGCGCTTAACAAACCGGCATTCGTATGCACACCATTAACACAATCACACCCGAAACGAATGGATGCATCATCTTCGACTTGCCCTGGCACTAAAACAACTTGGCGATCAACACCGCCAACTTGCCACTGCACTGGGATCAAGGGCTCAAGGTTATACTTAGTAATACCATGCTGAACAATAGTCAGTCGCACATACTCAGCGCGGGTCAAATCTTCTGGAATGAAAGAATGCTCATTCAGCAAAACTTCCAATTCAGAAGGTTGGGATGGGTCAAAATAAATCCCCTTTTCGTCCAGTACAAACGACTGTGGCGGAATAAGGTCTGAACCCAGCCCCACTGAGCGTATAAACCCATCCTCCATACGAAGCAAACGCGAACCGCGTTGCTTGGCTAGCTCGGCCAGACCAGCCGGCGGTACCCTGCCCCAGCACACAAGGCAATCGCACTCTTCCGGCAGCAACGCCGCTGCAGCTGCAGCGTTCTTGACGAAGATGACCCTGCCAGGATGGAGCGACAGCATGGATCGAACATTGGCAGCTTTCCAACGCCGGAAACCCACGACAATCATCCGGCCATTAAACCGCTGTGCCATTTTTTGTTGCCGCTGCAACCATGCCATCACATCAGAAATATCGCCTGCTTGATGCGTTTCAGGATTTAGATAACGCGTGTACTGCATGTATGCCGCTGCAAATAAATCGTCTACAGAGCGGCTGATTCCACGCCTTGCGGAACGGCGCAACATGGCAGGATGATCTGGCTGTCTGTCATCCGTGACACCCCACCCCGCATACCATGGCACACCAAAGCAGCTTACGGGCTTACCTGCCAATAAGGCTTCAAATCCCATGGTGGAGCTGACTACATATACCTTATCCATCTGCTCGATCAAGCTGATTGGATTCACAGCATCGCGTAGAACCACTATGCGCCGGGCCAAGTCCGTCTGCAGATTGGTTAGGTAGCCGGCTTTGCGCCCTGATGAGACTTCGGGGTGTGTTTTCACATAAATCGTCGCCTCGGGGTTATCAGACAGCGCGGCTTGCAACATGGTCTGAAAAGAATGTTCATCGCCTCCTCCCAAGGCAACACTCATATCCCCACACGTTTGATCCACTACCAGCACTCTGGCAACGTCACCACCACTTAATTGCTTTGGCTTTAATAGTGGCGCATGATTGTATTTACTAAGCTTGGCATGCAGCAGTTGTCTACGCGCGCGTACATGCCCGGTCTTCACAATCTCTTGCAAAGCAAGATCGCTATTCAACAGCTTTTCCAAACTGCTGGGCTTAGTACAGTCGTAATAAATCCCAAGTTCATCGCGCACCACCGCCAAAGGCGGGTGTGTTTCCCCCGTGCCAAAGGAGCGTAAAAAGCCGTCTTCCAACGCCACATAAGGCAACCGATGTTTCTTTGCATACCGGCGTGCCGCATGTGTACTCGGCTTCAGTCCCCAGCCTGCAATAGCCGACAAGTGCTTGGCTTTGGAAGTTAACCGAACGTCCTCGCCCAAGAGCTCCGACAAAAAGGGAATTTTGGCGATTCCCTTGGAGACAATACCCAAACTCATCTCAAACCGCAGACGGAAGCTGAGTCATGCTGTAGATTTGAAGAACGCCTACAGTGCTTCCCTGCGCATCTTGCACAATCAACGCTCCCACTTTCTTTTCTCGCATAAACGCCTCTGCGTCAGCAAAGCGGGTGTTGGCAGCAATCGTCAATGGATTGGGAGACATTAATTGCGCAGCAGTTAAATTTTTGACCTCGTCTTGCGCTTCAAAAGCTCGTCGCAGATCACCATCGGTAATGATGCCCTTGAGCATTTCTCCATCCATCACCAGCGTCAGCCCAAGGCGGCCATAGGTGATCGAATTCACCACGTCACGGAAAGACGCATCAGGTGCGCACACGGGCAACGGGTCCTTGTGCATCACATCGCACACACGGGTCAATAGACGGCGCCCCAAGCTGCCGCCGGGGTGAAAGCGCGCGAAATCCTCCGGCTGAAAATCGCGCTTCACCGTCAGTGCCACGGCCAGTGCGTCGCCCATTGCCAGGGTATTGGTGGTCGAACTGGTGGGTGCAAGGTTGTTCTTGCAGGCTTCACGCTCCACTCCCACATCCAGCGCCACATGCGCGTACTGAGCCAAGGTCGAATCCATCTTGCCTGTCAGCGCAATCATCTTGTTCTGCTGGTACTGCAGAAACGGGAGCACGCGCAGCACTTCTTCCGTTTCACCCGAGTTGGAGATCAGCAGCGCCACATCAATGGGCTTGATCATGCCCAGGTCGCCGTGAAAAGCCTCACCAGGGTGCACAAAGAAAGCAGGTGTCCCCGTGGAAGCCAAGGTGGCGGCGATCTTCTGGCCAATGATGCCGGACTTACCCATACCAACCACCACCACTCGCCCCTGCATAGCCAGAATCAACTCCACCGCTTCATTGATGCGCGAATCCAAACGGTCACGCATGCGCTTGAGTGCTTCAATCTCTATATCCAGCGTTTCTTGCGCAATAGCCAACGCGCCGCAAGCGGCTCCCTCATTCATCTGCATTCTCATTCCTCGCTTCCAACACTCACTACTGCGCCATCTGGCTCATCAAACGGCTGTACCCAGATGCAGATGCCACCACATCCTCTTGGCACTGCGCCGCCAAAATTGCGTCGGCCAGCTCCCTGAACGCTCCAAACCCACCCGGCGTGCTTAATGTCGCCGTTGCCGCAGCACGCACATATTGCGGTGCATCAGGGACGGCATAGCTCAGACCGCACACGGCAAAAGCCGGCAAATCAATGCTGTCGTCACCCAGGCAAGCTGTTTGGGCTGCCGTTACACCTGCTTGCTGCATCAACGCCTGGCACGCAGAGGCCTTGTCCTTGACACCCAGCAAACAAAAGCTCAAACCTAGATCTGCCACCCGCTTGCGCAACACCGGCGAATCACGGCCCGAAAGCACCGCAACGCGTACACCGCTTTCTTCCAGCAACCGCATGCCTAAACCGTCACGCACATGAAATCGCTTCAGCGCCTCACCGGTTGCGTCATAGAACAAACCACCGTCTGTCAGCACCCCGTCCACATCCGTAATCACCAACCGTACGTCGGCCAAGCTTGGTTGCACCTGTTCAGAAGCTGATATCGTGCCCATCATCAAGGCCCGCACCCGCTCCAGGCATTCAGGGGTGTCCACACCGGGCCCAGTGGGCTCTACCTCAAAGGCGCGAATGCGCAGCCCTGCAGCCAGCAAACGCAACTGTTCCAGCTTTTCGGCTTTTTCCGCCATAGGCTGTGGCAGTTGCGCATACGTTTGCAGCACTTCACGGCGATAAGCATAAACCCCCACATGCTTGAGGTAGCTCACATGTTCCTTATCGCGGGGATAAGGAATTGGCGAACGGCTGAAATACAACGCATCCCGGTTATCAGCCACCACCAGCTTGACCGTATTCGGGTTCTGCGCCTCCTGGGCGTCAATCGGGTGGCACAAAGTCCCAACGGCAACCGCAGCATCTGCCAGCATGCCATCCACCAGGCGTTGAACATCGCCAGGACGCACCAAGGGTTCATCGCCCTGCAAGTTCACGTAGATATCGGCAGGCAACTGCGCCATCACTTCGGCCAAGCGGTCCGTACCGGATGGGTGCTCTGCCGACGTCATCACACTGCGACCACCGAAGTCGTGCACCGCAGTCGCAACACGTTCATCATCCGTTGCCACCACCACAGCGTGCACGCCCTGCACTTCGCAGGCACGCTCGTACACATGCTGCACCATCGGTTTGCCTGCGATATCGGCCAAAGGCTTGCCAGGCAAACGCGTGGAACCGTAGCGAGCTGGAATGACAATGACCACTGTGGGTTGACCCAAGCTATTCACGGTCAAGGGCAAGGCTTGCTTTTCTTTAGATTCAAATGTCATCAACGATCAAAACAATAGCTGCTTGAGTTTTGCATAAACCCAAGCAGCTTTTTCTATTCTGGATTAGAAAATCTCAATCGGAGCAAAGGATTTGACGAGATCGTCAATCGCCTTCATCTGCACCAAAAATGGCTCCAGCTGGTCCAGCGGCAAAGCACTGGGGCCATCGCACTTGGCTTGGTCGGGATTAGGATGCGCCTCCAGAAACAGGCCAGCCAACCCTGTAGCCATACCCGCACGTGCCAACTCCACAATCTGCTGCCTGCGCCCACCGGATGCTCCTGCCAGCGCGTCGCGCTGCTGCAAAGCATGGGTCACGTCAAAGATGATGGGCAAATCGCCAGTCACCTTTTTCATCACGCCAAAACCCAGCATATCCACAACCAAGTTGTCGTAACCAAAGCAAGTACCACGGTCACACAGCATCAGTTGGTCATTGCCCGCCTCCTTGAACTTTTCCACAATATTCAGCACTTGCGCTGGGCTCAAGAATTGCGGCTTTTTGATGTTGATGGGCTTGCCGGTTTTGGCCATGGCCACCACCAGATCGGTCTGGCGCGCCAGGAATGCAGGCAATTGCAATACATCCACCACCTCCGCAACAGGTGCAGCCTGCCAGGGCTCGTGAATGTCGGTAATCACCGGTACGCCAAACTCTTTCTTCACCGCTTCAAAAATACGCAGGCCTTCTTCCATACCAGGCCCGCGGTAGGAGTGGATGGAAGAACGATTGGCTTTGTCAAAACTGGCTTTGAAAACGTAAGGGATACCCAGTTTGGTCGTAACCTTCACATAACGCTCAGCGCATTTCAACGCAAACTCTTTATCTTCCAGAACGTTGATGCCAGCAAATAGCACAAAATTGGAAATATTAGAAACGTCTAAATTATCAAATTTCATAATTAGATAAACTCTTTAAACAAACGCACTGCATTTAGCAGCATAGCTTTTTGGCGCTCTGGCCGATCGTCATGCAGTGGCAACATTGATAGGAATAACAACACAACCAACGGCATTACCTCCCGGACTGGAACGCCATCGAGAAAAGAAACATCCAGGAAAATTTCTTGCACAGCTGCAAGGCGTTGATCAATTTCGAATCGAATGCATTCATAGCCGTCTGCATCCAGATCAATTGCGTAGCGCCCAGCGATGATAAAGTCGTACAAGCCAATCACCGAGTGCGCCAACTTGGCTAAGTCGTATTTTTGATCTCCATGAATCGAAAAATCGCCTTTAAAGTTAAGGCCACGGGGATCAATTACCTTTAGGCGCTCTGAGCGCGAGTCAAACAAAATGTTGCTAAAGCAAAGATCCCCGTGCAGTACTGCAGGTACTATGGGTATGCTCAGAGCTAGCCGCACACAACTCTGCGCAATCTGAGCCACAGTCAAAGGCTGGCCTTGATTCAGAGAAATCACAGCATCAATAGAAAATCCTGTTTGCTGCTCGTAACTACGCAGCCTAGCCAAGGTCTTTTCCTCGTAAAGCAATACAGCATCGTGCTGTACCTCTTCCTGCACACTCCGCTCAAGCAGACATGCTTGACGGCAATCTACAAAAAATTTCTTAAGCAATACAAACTTTTGCCCCCAGAAGTCAACGGAGTTGCGGCCATGTACGAACAATTCGTTTAGCGGCAAATAGGGCAAATATTCCAATGCATAAAATCGCCCCCCATCAGGCTGCGTTCCTGCATCCAAAAGATGGGGTGTATATTTCTTAACCGCAAGCGGCACCGTCTTAAACCATCGTTCCTCTGCCTCGATTTTTTCATGAGGAACACCCGTCTTATACAGCACCCCTTCATTGATTTTTAAGGCATTGAAAGAACGTTGAGTGGTGATCTTGGAGCGCGATGAGAAATAGGTATTTACATGCCCTAAGTCAAACCACTCTTCACACGGCGCAGCAGTCAAGGATAGCGAGCTACCATACCACCTCACCGCCTTCACAAAATTACCACGACTCAGTGCGAGGGCTCGCAAGAATTCCCGCTGGCTGGAAAACGCGAAGAACCCAGACCACACCAAGGCATCGGCTGACTGCTCCTCATCTGGCGATTCAAGCTCCCATTCATAATCGCCCCTTGAATGCCCTACGGCAACAATATCCAGCTTATCGGGCAAATCCAAAATCAAAGTATCGCCGTGCAGCAATCGCAGCCCATGTTCGCCATTAGCAGCGATATTGAGCACATAGGTCAGCGCCTCGCCCAAAGTGAAGCCATCAGGTACCGCTACCACCTCAACCTGCAATGTTTCCAGCAAGTGGCGCTCATCAAGCGTCAATTCGTAGCTGGAGGGCAAGGTCACAATAATTCGTTCACCCTTAAAACTCCGCAACACGTTCACTTGATGCTGCAGCAGTTTTTGGTTTCCTAATGGCAACAAGCAAGGAGGAATTGCTCCCAACTCATTCCGGAATTCCGGAACAACGTAGGCGGCAGAGTTGATGACGATCATCCTTTGATTCCCACCAGCTTCCGGATACTCTCCACTGACAGCTGCACAAACTCATCAGGCCGTAAAGCCCGATCATCCACATAAAAACCGTCGGTTCCACACCAAGGCTTTCCGGTATATATCTCATCATACGGCACATTATTTTTATCTAGCCAGGCGACAATGATTGGCAACGTATTGGCATTGATCTTCCCCACATTCCCCTCATAGGTACGCATGTTGCGGCTGGTGCTGATCACGATTTCGAACCCCTGCGCTTTGAAGTCACGAATGCGCTCTATCACATCCATTTTGGGTATCGAATTGGCGTAATCGCCATTCACTGTAGAGCAGATAGTCTCATCCAAATCCATCACGATTCTTTTCATTCTGAGGCTTTCTTTTTTGTCAATGCCTCATACTCATCGGGAGTGCCACAGAAATCGATCTGCCCTAGCCTAATCACATCATACTTCACAATGCCGCCTTCCGTAATTAATCTGTTATATAACGGTGCAATATAGAACTCTCCTTTTACTTGCTCGTTAGCGAAAATTGCTTCTTCAAAAATTCTACGAAATTGCAACTGACTTTTAAAATAGTATAGCCCGTCACTGCACAAATCTGAAATACGCTCCTTCTCAGTAGTTCTAATCACCGATGCATTAAGGCCTGGCTCAACAAACGACCAGTGCTCTCCTTCTCCACGGAACACTTCTAAATAGCCATCACACCCAGACAAAAACTCCGGTTTGCGATAGTCATATCGAATTGTATCAATATTAAAAATTGTAATCGAAAAATCTTCTTTATACGCCTTTAACGCCAGATATGCAGTTTCAGCCTGTCCACGAGTATCATGCTCCAGACAAAAAATGTCGTAACTATTAATTCCTATTCTCTTTATCAGATTTTCAACAAACGACTTAGCAAAGCCATCTGGGCGTACTACAAAAACAAAGTGCTCAGAATCAAAGTAATGCTCAAATGAACGGACAGCCCATTCAAAAATCGTAATTCCTTTTAAATCAAGAGCATATTTTGGCAACTTATAGCCAGATTTTAAAAATCTACTACTAAGCCCAGCCATGGTTATTAATATCATAGTATTACGCCTCTATTTTTTAGAAACTCTTTTAATTCGGCAGAGTCTTTTTCATCTAAAAATCCATGCTCTTCATTTAATTCATGCAGAATTTTTCCAGATGGAATATGTTTTGATTTAAAGCCTTTTTTCAATAAAGAAATCGCGTCTTGATAAAAGATATTTCTATTCAAAAAGAAATGAGCAGACTCATAATAAATATCTGCAGCTGAAAGATTCGAAAATCCTTTTTCCCGCCAAAACAAATTTAATGCACTGATCGCATCGTTAGAAACAGGAAATATTTTAAAAATATCCCCCCCCCATTCTTCATTTCCTTCGGGAGGACTAACAATTATCTTTCCGAGCCAATTTTTTGCAAAAAAATTAGTGAAAATAGAAAAATCAACCGGCCCTTCGCAGGGGTACTCATCAATAATAAAATTCATTGCCTCTTGAGTTTTTATATGTATCTCCGATCTAGCAAGTCTCTTTTCGATTAAGAAATTTTTACCTTGATCAAAGCGCACACGATTTTTATCATTCTGCCTTTTTACAAATGAAAAACTTTTATCAAGTGCAGTAAAATAATTAGAAAAAAAACTTGAAAAACCATCCGGTAATTTATTTTTTTCTACAATAGACTGTGTGACACAAGTAGATATAGCTCTAAAATTGGCCTTTCCAAAGTAATATCGATAATCAGGATACTTTAACAAAAACAACCCGCTGAACCATCGATTTTCGGCTCCTAAATGCTTTCCAAATGCGAAGTCTTTATCAAAGATATCGTAACTCATCGTGAGCTTTAAAGCGTCATAATAACTCGCCAAAAACACTTTATCAGCAATTAAAAATGGCACGGACATCGACGCCATTTCGACCACGATTTTTCTAGAGAATACACAAGACTCATCTACATCTAGTTGACGAGTAATTTCCGCATATTTCAAAAAATATTCTAGCGTTGGCCTGCATTTATCAGTTCGACATTTTATAACAGCTTTATTTTTATCAACAATATTTAGTAGCCCCGCATAAAAAGCGCGCTGCTGCCTACTAATGTTGCCGACCCCCCCATCTAACATCGGCTCATTCTCAACAACAAATACACCTGATTTTAATAGTAATTTTTTAATCCAATAAAAATCAGAAAACTCTTCTTTCCAAGTTGATAAAATTACTTGATCAACTATTCCCGATTTTTTTGCTTTATCAACAGCTTCAATTATCAGAAACAAATCAACATAATCTCTAACCGCACCTGTTATTACAACATTAACTTTCATATATCTAAAATATTAATTTATGCGATTTGTTAATTCGTAATATTTGCGGATAAAATTATTTTTAGAATCTATAAAAAATAAATTTCTATCTTTTTCATACTTATTTATTTTCTTTAAAGAGCAAAAACTATCAACAAGTAACTTCTCAATTCTAATAATTAGAGGTTTTGATTCATTTTCATCTAAATTATTTGAATTTTCCAATTTCACTGGAGACGCTACATTTGTTTTTTCACTATTAAATAATACATTAGAGAAAGCAACAGCAGCACCTGCTTTCCAAACAGAGTCCGCTATTAATTTAGCATTTGGGTTTATTATGTACGACTTACTAGTACCAGCTAATGCATCCTCAAAGCTATGACCAATTAATAACTCAGCGTCATATTTGCTAGGATTATCTACAAAAGAAGAAAAAACTCTCTCAGCCAAGAAAGGCTCAATAAATATTTGATTGAATTTCCCAGAATAGTTAGCACATAAATCTCTAGAGAATGCAACCACTCCAGAATGAACTTTCTCAATAAACAATTTTCTCAAGCTCAAATTATATTCAGGTCTAAATATAGGCTGCAGCGAACCATCGTCACGAAGTTTAATGCTCACCAAACTTTGCTCTACATGGCAAGTCAAATATTCAAATAAAGGCCGATTACAAACTATTGAACTTGGATGTCCATGAGAAAGCATATCTCCAGAATACGATTTTATATTATGCCCTTTGAGAAGCCACATTTCTGCGCCTTGCAATGTCGCGTAATAATACCCATTCAAAGTTCTATTAACAAGGTTACCTAACGCACCTTGCATGTTTGCTTTCCATCCAACATCAACAATTGCAGCATTTAAATCTGATTTGAAGCCTGTTTTATCTAGATATGCACTGTATCCAGCACTTTCTTCCCTTGCATTTTCTAAAATAATATTCGAAATTAATCCGCAAAGATGTGAAAATTTAGCGCGACCTTTCGGATCAGTTTCAAGAAAATCGCCAATACCGAAATATCCTGCTTCTTTTATTGAATTAAGTTCAATCAATTCTGGATTTATTCCAAACCGACTTTTCAATAAAACTTCGAGGGATACTCCTGCCTTATAGGGATGCCCAGCCAACGCAAGAATATCACCTTTATTTCTTAACCCAGCAACTCTTGTTGATCTACGTGACGCATAAAGATAAAAAGAAGGAACAGCATCTTTTTCATTTTTATGCAGTTCATCATAAACCCTTTTCAGAATCCAACCTTCTCTTGATAAAAAATACAACTTACTTATTTTATCTTTCTTTGCTTTACGCCCAAGCCAGAGCATAAATCCACTTATGATAGGCCCAACAGCTGCATAGCCCATATTAAATGGATCACCTTGAAATAATGATTTTTTCTCGAGCTCACCTGTGGCATGTTCAAACAAACCACCTGCAATCAACCCAGCGAGAACACTGCGCGGCACTTCGCCTAATCCAGACTTAGCTGGGAATATATTTTTATAATATTCATTACCACGCATTCGATCTATCGCTCTAAGGAGACGGAAAGTCTTTAACCCTTTTTTGGTTGCCTGCTCAATATCTGCTACCTTATTATCTCCGACATGTAGTATATTATTTGAATTTACATTCAAATTATTTAAAACAACATTAAAAAGCTCTCCTTCTTTTTTTCTAACCCCATAAATACTAGATAAAAATATACCAGATCGTTGAGTGTATCCACAATTATCTAATATTTGTTCAATAGTAGATAGACTCAAATACATATCAGAGACGATATATATTGGCTTCCTGCTATTGACCGCCATTTGAAATAGTTTTTCACCAAGCGGTCGTGGCTTAATAAAGTCCAACTCTAAATCAATTTCTTTTTGAATTAATAATTCAATGACATCATCTTGTAAATCATAATATTTCTTTACATTTTTATAAATTTCATCGAGAGTAACTTCACCTAAAACTGAAGAATCTCTTGCAGCCATCTCGGATGCCTGGCGTACACGAGCAAAGTCTTCAGCAACACCATCGGTAAGATCCAGTGCTTGCTTTTCTAAGAATTTAAAAACGTCCGCAGGAACTTCTGTTGGCCTCTTGACCAATGTGTCAAAAAGATCAAAAGTGACAACCTTTATTGTTTTATCATTTAAAGCGCGTCTAAATTTACCAATATCCTCTTGCTTACTGACTAATCTACTTGGTAAGTTCTCAATCCCTTTAGCAGCACGCTCAACATTAAAAGAATTTATTAATTTCGAAGAATACTTAGGATCAATTTCATTAAAATCAGGCATTAGATCTATACCCTTAAGGCCAGATCGTTTCCTGTAAATCATTTCTTGAATAATTCCTAAAAGGAATTTAGCATCATCAACCACTAATGAAGTGAGTGGTTGATTTTTCTTCAAAATAAAATCAAGAGTGTTTGTATAGATTTTTTGTTGATCAAAACTAGCGAGGTCAACTCCCTCAACTTTAGAATACGGCTTCATAAAGGTCTCTTGCATTACAAGCAAGTCTCTAGACCACGACATCCCTTGAAAGCCAATAGAGGATGAGCAAGTCACAACTTCATCAACTAACGGAAGCAATAATTGTGAAACACTTCCGATTCGATCAAAATCTTCTCTAAAAATAAGGTTGGGATATTTATTTTTTAGCGCTGAAAAAACCTCTGAATTAAGAACCGTGTCGCTAACACGAGGGGTTACATACTGCGTAACAACCAAGCCAACATCATCTGGTGTTATGCTTAGAACATCCATAAGAAAATCGGCTTGACTCCGGTAATTAGTATCAGACAGAAAAGAATAATGTGAAGTTACCTGTAACGGAAGCAATCGAATTTTTTCAAATTTTCTTTCAGAGAGAATTTCCCGATCGAATGGTTGAATTGAATTAATTGACTGCCTAACCGAATGTGAAAACTCATCAGCTATACTAAATTTACTGTTCCATTTCCCTGATTTGATATCGTCAGAATACAAATTAATTGCACCTTGTCTATAAAGGCCAATAGGATCAAATGTTACTGTAGATGGATAGGGTGCGCGACTAAATGCCCCTGGCATTTGATGTATTATCAAAGAGTCCGGAAAGGCAATATTTAAAAAAGGGACAGGAGTTTCCCATAGAAAAATAACATCGTAAATATTATTTATTTTTCTTTTTATTTTATTTGCTATTTTTTCAATTCTATTTTCATCATTCCTCAAATACAAATCAACGGAGGGATCCGAAAAATTATTGAAGCAATCTATTTGATCTGAGAATTCAAAATCAATAATATTGACTTTTGAATCAATAAGACATTTCTCCGCCTTCATCAATTCAGGCAAAACAAAATCAACAGAACAGCCAGCTTTTGCAAGAGTATTTGCTTGAGGGATTAAATGCTTTTTAACACTATTAAGATAAAAAAGTGGATCGCCATGCGCAGCCCAAGGAGGAACCCAAAACAATATTTGCATAAAATTCTCTTAATTTTTTAGACTAAATAAATTTACAAACCGAAAACAACCTTCGCACTCACAGCAATCTGGTACATGATTTGTGTCATGTCCTTCCAGAACTGGCGCTTTTTCTCATCCACCTTGGGTAGTACCAGAATCTGATCACCCGCATGAACATCGGTGTTGGCAAACAGCTGTTTGGGGTTGACCTGATCGAACGACCCATCGCGGCGGGCCACCACCACGCGGGCGTTGTCGGCCATCTGGGTAAAGCCGCCGGCGCGCTGGATGTACTCTTCCAGGCTCAACTTGGTGTCATAGGCCACGGCATTGGGGAACAAAACCTCTCCGCTGACCAGCACTAGGTCATCCTTGCGTGGAATGCGAATGACATCGCCGTTTTCCAGCAGCATGGCGCCCAGCTGACTGGCCTTGGCAATCTGTACCTGGCCTGCGGGCTCAATCTGCTTGGCACGTTGCACCCACTGCAGGGTCAGATCGGCCTCATCTTTGCGCAACTTGGCTTCATCACTGCTGCCGCTGCGGGCGGTCAGCAAACTCATTTCCAGGTTGTGCAGGCTGGTCAGCAACATTTCTTTCTGACGCAACTTCACGCTTTCTCGGAACAGTTGCACGCTGGCCATGTCGGAGTTGGTGCTCTGCTGAATCTGTTCCAGCAGAGTCCCCATGGGGGTGCCGTAGGGCAGCACATATTCTTGGGCACTGTTGTGCTCCCCCTCCACGCGCACCGTGATGGTGCCGGGCTTTTTGTCGGCGGTAAATTCCAGCTCATCCCCGTCGGCCAGTGCCACAGAGTTGGCTTCACTCAAGGGGTAGTACTCAGCGTTGCGTACGCTGCCTGTATTGCGCACCACGCGCACATGGGTGGCCAGCGCCAGGGGCTTGGCCACTTCCATCAACTGGGCCACAGTTTGTTGCTGGCCGATGAACTCAAACCGCTTGGCGTTGGCCACGAGGCCTTTGACACTGACACGCTGGGCATGCGCGGGCACAAAGATCACATCACCATCGGCCAGTTGCACCATGGGCATGGTGCCATGCAACAAGAAGTCATACAGATTGACGGCGGCCTTGACTGCCTGACCACGCTTGACCTGCACCTGCAGATAGCTGCCGCGCTCGGGGTCCACACCACCGGCCAGGTCCAGATAGCGCAGCACGCTATCCATGCTGGTACCGTTGTAAAGGCCGGGGCGGTTGACGTTGCCACCCACAAACACGCGCACCGGCTGAGCCGCAGCCAGGCTGGCGTAGCTGCTGACATTGTTGCGGAAGGTGCGGCGCACAGCGGCTTGCACCGTGGCTTCTAGCTCACGGTTACGCACACCCAACACCTGCACCGGGCCTGCGTGCGGCAGGAAGATATTGCCGCGTGGGTCCACGGTCAGCGTTTGCTCAAATGCAAATGCACCCCACAGGCGCACCTCAATCTGATCGCCAATCGCAATCGCATAGTCGGGATTGAACTGCGTGGCACCGGGTTGGCTGAAGGCGCCTGTGAACAACTGAGCACCAAACACATCACTGGACTGGTTGTTGATCTGGTCCTGGGTTTGCGCAGGCAAGCCCTGCAAACCCGGTGGCACGGCCGCCGCCCGAGTTGGAGAACCTGTGTTGCCACCTGCCTTCTGTGTTTGGGCCGGGTAAAGGCTGCTCCCAGGCGCGGTGAAAGCACCACTGGGGGCCACGGCCGGCAGCACGGCGTTGGATGTGGAATAAGCAGAGCTGGCCACCCCACCGTTCACGGACGAGCCGCTTCCCGTGCTCGTCGTCACACTGTTACTGGAGCCGGCGCTGAGCCCCAGGGTGCTGTTGAGATCATATTGCGCCCGCGCTGTGGGCTGCCACATAGCTAGTGCCACCAGCACCAGCATGGCGCCAGGGCGCAGAACAGGGCCGCCTGTGAGTTGGAGTGCTTTGAATGCTTGCAAATGCAGAGTTGCGGGCGTCGGATCTGTCATCATTTTTTGCTTCTATAAATGAGAAATGCTTGCAGGTATTTCGCTGCAAGCTATTAATTCAATAGCTATTGACAGTTTTGCCGTGAAATTTCGGCGTATCTGCCAAAGATATGTGTCCTGTTATGCCAATGCAGCATCCTGTTTGGCAGGCAGCTTCAATCGCGATGGTCACGCACAATGGCAAGCAACAGGTGCGCCAAGCCGGCCAGCAGCATGATGGTGACCACCCAGATGCTGGTGGTGTACAGGCGCCGCGGTTCTTTGGCTTCTTGCGGCAAGTTGGGTTGCTGCAGCACAGAGACTTTTTTCAGCGTACGCGTGGCTTCAAGACGCCCTTGTTCCAGCGCAGTCAGAGCAGTCTTGTACATGTCCAGGTCAAACTTGGACTGCAACTCCAGTTGTGCAAAGGCTTCAGCCGTTCGATTGAGGGTTTTGCCACCAGGAGCGGCCAGCTTGGCCTGCTCCTGCGCGATTTGCTTTTCCAAAGCTTCGATGCGCTGATTCAGCAAAACGATGTTGGGGTGGTCTGCCACCAGATAGGCTTGCATGGCCGCGCGCTGGGCCTGCAGGTCCGCCATCTGCCCTTGCAGATTGGCCACAATGGCAGCAATCACCTGGGCTGCGGCCTCGGGCGAAATCATTCCCTTTTTGTCCTGAAACTCCAGCAATGCACGGCGCGAGGCCAGCACCTTGCTGTTTAGAGCTTGCACCTGCCCTTCCAGAAACGTGACTTGGTCCTGGGCGATCGCATGCGCCATGTGGTTCATGAAACGTTCGCCCTCTTGCACTAGCATTTGCGAAATCTGCTGCGCTTTTTCTGGTTCATAGGCTTGCGATTTGACGACCAGCACACCCGCAAACTCGTCGTACTCCACTTGCACGCGGCGCAGGTAGTAGGCGTAGAAATATTCACGGCTGGCTTCAGCCCCCTGCCACATGCGAGAGAACCAGTCACCTTGTGACCCAAAGTGCTCGCGCAGATGCAAGGCGCTGTCCAGTTTTTCGGCCATGTCGGGTGATCGCAGGTGCTCACGCAGCAGCAGCTGATCCGCACGGTTGCTCCCTGTTGAACCAGAGATCAGAGTCCCTAGATCAATCGCCGTGCCGCTGTGGAGGTTGGTGCTCTGAATGATGAGACGCGACTCGGACACATAGCGATCCGAGGCAATGCCCAGCCAGTAAACAGCAGTACAAATACAAGCTGCAGCAGTAAGTGAACGCAAGGGGGAGCGGCGCAGCCATTGTTGAACTGGGCCGCGCAAAGTAGAGGCAATATTCATGAAGTGGAAACAGAAGTGCTGTCGTGGTAGGCGCGCAAGGCGTCGTCAATCTGATCAAACCAATGGGCTTGCCCGCGGTGCAGCCACACACCAGCCTGGCAAAAATCTTTCAACGTCGCCTCGCTGTGCGAAACCATGATGACGCTGGCCTTGCCTACCTTGTCCTTGAATGCCTTGGAAGCCTTGGCCTGAAAAGACCTATCCCCTGCAGCAGTAATCTCATCGGAAATAAAGACATCAAAATCGAACGCCAGCGACAAACCGAATTGCAGGCGAGATTTCATGCCAGAAGAATAGGTTTTGATGGGTTCATCAAATGCTGAGCCAATTTCGGCAAACTGTTGCACCTGGGAAAGAATGCGGGGAATATCATTCTCCATGCCGTGGATGCGGGCCACAAACTTGGTGTTCTGTCGGCCAGTCATGCTGCCTTGCAGACCGCCACCAAATCCCATCGGCCAGGACACCTTGCAGTGTCGTCGCACTGTGCCCTTGGAGGGATAGTCCACCCCACCAATAATGCGCAACAAGGTGGATTTACCGGCCCCGTTGCCTCCAACCAGTCCAACGCTGAGACCAGCCGGAATACGAAGATTGACACCCTGGAGCACCCACGGCCCCATCCCATGGTCTGTGTAATAACGTTTATGGATATCGAGAACTTCAATCATTTACTGCATCACCAAGCGTTGATTGAAGCGCCGGAACAACGCCAGCCCCAGAAACAGAATCACCAGCGCGCACTGATAGGCATACACCAGATCCAGACCGGCAACGGAGTGGTAATAAGGCGCAAAGCCCACGCGGGATGCCTCAATCGCATGCGCGATCGGGTTCAACAGCAACCAATCCAGATAAGGAGGTTGGACCAGCGAAAGCGGGAAGACCACACCGGAAATCATCATCAACGGCATCATGATGAAGTTGATGATGCGCTCGGTCTCGGGCACCAGTTTGATGAGCACCCCAAAGATCATGCCCAAGCCCAAGGCACACAGCCAAGCCAGCGTAAAGGCTTCCAATACATTCCAACCGCTGGCGGGCCAGTCCATCCACCCCATCACGGCACCAGCAGCAAATACCGTGGCGCTGATCAACAGCATGGTGACACCCTCGACCACAGAGCGCACCAGCACCACATCAGCAGGCCGCACCTGACGGTAGGCAAAGAGTGAGCTGTTCGCATCCACCCCGTTCTGTACCTGTGACACAGTGCGCCGAAATGTCATGAAGACCAGCATTCCACTGGCAATCCATAAAGGGGTTTCAATGCCGCCCACATGGCGCACCCTGATGACTGTGAATATGAGAATCAGCCACAGTACATTGGCCACAGGCTCCAGCACCAGCCAGACCCAGGCCATACGCGAGCCAAACATGCGCACCATGGCTTCACGCAGAAAAAGTGCTTTCCACACAGCTCCTGTTGCTTTGAAAATATTATTCATTACCCTCTCTTGCAGATGCTTGAATTGATATTTAATTTCATAATTTAATATGAAATATTGATCCAGCATCTATCGAATAATATTATTCATTTAAAATATGAATATATCCGACAAAAATTAGTATGATTGAGGATTATAAATGTCAAAAAGTGTACTATTTTGTTTCGTGGGAAATTTTTACCTTTTGTTGACATAACACCATGTCGCATGTATGAGAGTGGCAGCGGCCTGACAACCAAAAAAATAGAACAAGTGTTCAATTCAAAGCAACACACCAACCACCTGTCCCTGCACCGCCTGGACCTTGGCGTCACCTACGCGGCAAGTTCGCTAGTCCCGACAACACTGCCCGCGCTGCGACGCCGCCGGCATCCGTCGCCTGTTTACCGCGAAGAGCGCGTCACAAGACACAGGTGAGCAAGGCACAGGCGATTCATAACTCTTGCAGGTTTCCGACGTGATGCGCATCCTTCGCCGCACACACCGCAAGAACAGGCAAATCCAGCGAACACCGCACAGGCACCCCTCCACCCAGGCCGGGAGGAAAACGCCTGAAAACCCCGTTTCGACACGATTCGGCAAGCACGTTATGTTACAAACTAGGCCGTGCCGCTGTTGGCACGGCTGATGTTTGCCCAATGGCCCGTTCACTGCTAGGACTTCGCCCTGCAGCCTCCCAGACCCCACTGGAGCTGTCCACCACCACCCCGCTTCAGACGCCCCTGAATGGTGCCGCGCTGCAGGCCCGCTTGCGGCAAAAGCGTTCCTCGGCCTATGTCCAGGCCGTGACGCAACTCGACGCCGGCGGCCATGTGCACAGCCCTGCAGCGACCCAGGCGTTGATCGACGCCATTCGCAATGAATTGCCCGATGTCTCGATCGATGCCCTGCCCTTTGGCATCGTGTCCCGCTGTTATCTGGGAGCACCCTATGAAGTGCATACCCTGGACTGCAGCGGCAGCATCATTCAGCACTACAAGACCCATGAAAGCCTGCCCACTTTGCTGCAGCGGGCGCGCTGCCTGGCGCAGCACCCGGCCTATGCCTTCATTGAAGTGTATGAATCCCGCCTTATCGCGGTCAGTCCATCCGGGCAGACCGCGCTCATTGACCTTTGACCTCTTCACGCTTGCCCTATGAGTTCTGAACGCATCATCCAGGTTGCAGACCTGTCCTTGATCCTGGGATCGCTTCGCTCCTTGCAAAGCGATATCGGCACCGTCTCCAACCAGGTGGACAACGTCGGCCACGATCTCTCCCAGACCCGTGCCGAGCTTTCGCGCCTGGAGCAAGCTTTCGCCGACTTTGTCGAAGCCGACCTCAAAGCCAAGGAGCTGTCGCTGGCCGAAACCCGCCAGGTGAAGATCCGCCAGGAAATCGAAAACACCTTCGGGCAGAACGCCGTGGTGCGCCGCCAGGCCACCGGCATCCTGCAGGCTTCGGACATTCAGTTGGTGCGCCAGGAAACCATCCGCGGCGCGACGGAAGAGCTGATGCTATCCACCCCCCGCTACTGGCTGGCGCCGGCCCTGGTGGCCTTGGCCGCCTGGCTCGCAGACAACCGCGACCTGGCTCAGCGCGCGCTGGCCGAAGCGGTGCGCCGTGACGACGAAAAGACCTCGCTGTTCTTTGCCCTGATCTCGCGCCGTGCCGGTCGCAGCGAGGCCAATCGGACCTGGCTGGACCGCTACTTCGGACTCCAGAATCCACACCAGCTCGATCGCCAGACCGTGGTGATGGTCGACGCCATGGCCAATGGCGTATTCAATGCGGACACCACACAGCTGTGCTCCAAGCGCATCACCGCCTGGATCGAAGAGCTGTCGCAGCAGGCGGGATTTGCCGAGGCGCAGCGCAGCCAGTGGAGCGACGCCTTGCGCTCCAAGACCCCCCATGCAGACCATGCGGATGACTACCCCCATCTGTCGCGCTTCAGCCCCACCTGGGGTGCGCTGAACGCCTCGCTCAACGAGGCGTCCATGCAATCGGCGGTGCTGCAGCATTTCGAACAGGTCTTCCAAGGGGAGATCAAGCCTGCCAGCAGCGTGCTGGTGGCAGTGGACGACCTGCTGACCAAGCTGGTCACCCGCTTTGACGATGAGGAGCTGCCACTGCGCCGCCAGGAAGAGCTGTGCCGGCTCATCATTGAGGAAAGCGGCGACAAGCGTGCCGCCCAGAGCCGTTACGACCTGCAAAGCAAAACGCTGGACACGCAGGTGGACTTCACCCAGTTGCTGACCAATGCCGCCATGCACCCCGAGACTTCGCATGTCACGCGGGCCACGCAACGCTTTGCGATTGCACACTCGCGCGACTGGATTCTGGATGCCCACAGCGATGTCACGGCCAAGGCGCGGCAAAAAGTGCCACAACGCATTGAGCTGCAGCTTGAAGACTGGAGCGGCCAGACCAGTGCCGGAGAAAACGAGGCAGAGCTGCTGGCCAGCCTCGCCTCGCACCTGGACCAACGCGAAGCACAGGCCTTGGCAGGTGCCAAACTGGGACTCAAGCACTGGGGGGCCATCGCCATCGGGGCCGTCCTGGTGCTGATGAGCGTGTCTTACGGCATGGTCTCGCTGGTGCTGGGCCTGGCTGCATTGGGCTGGGCGTATCTGGGCCACCGCACGGTACAGAAGCTGCGCATCAAGATCCGCGATGACTTTGCGCGCCTGAAAACCCAGTCGGCACAGGCGCTGCGCGCCTGCATGGCCGAGACGGTCGAACTGCGCCGTGACCTGGCGCAACGCGATGGCATCTCCGCCCATGTGACTGCCCTGTTGGAAAGCATCAGCCCCGCACAGCATCTGCTGTCCGGTCACGACAATGTGCGCCGCGTCATGGCTGCCTAATCACTCCTGGATTCCCTATGCCCCGAGACCTTTTGTCCACCGTGACACCCGATGTGCCAGACGCCTCCAGCGCTCCCCGCGCGGCCCCTTCCGCACACCCAGCGCCCGCACCGCAACCCGTCGAACCACAAACCGATCGCGATGCACTGGCGGGAGCGCTGCCTGACTGGGATCTCCTGCCAGGCTCGCCCTTTGTGCGCCGCATCAAGTGATGCGGGGCTGGTTCTCCCGCCCTGCTGATACGGCATCGTCTGCGGCAGAACCTGCTGCGGGCGATGCCCCGCAGTCCTATGCCCAATGGAGCAAGTGCCTGGATGCCCTGGCGAAAGAAGACAACGATGCATCCTGCCTGCTGCAGCTCGAGAGTGGCCAGTTGGAATGGACTGCAGGGGTGGCCCCCATGCTGGGCAAACGGATCAGCGAAGAAGTCCAGCGCCGGCTGCAACGCTGCTCCGACCGGTTGGCACGCGATCTGCGGCTGGGGGCGCAGGAAACCCTGATCGTGCGCGCGGTGCTCCAGGGGCGCGTGCAACTGGGTTTTGTCCACCGGCTGTGCCAACTGCCGGTGCTACCCGCGGCTACGCAGCAGCACCTGCAAAGTGAAATTCTCAGATTTGCCGAGCGCGCACAGAAATCGCTGGAAGACACGGCCAAGGCCGACCGCAGCGGACAACTGGCCACCCTGTTGCGCAACAACCCGTTGACAGGCTATGACCGCACCCCTGCGTCCTCCAGCCCCCTTCATACCGCGCCGCCGACAGCAGCCACCCTGTCCCCTGCCACAGCGGCTGCACCCCGCAGGCGCAACATCCTGAACTGACCATTGCTTCCATGAGCGACACCGCTGAATTCAAAGCCACGCTGACGCGCTATCTCAAGGCGCGCATTCCCTTCATCTCCATTCGCAGCGCCGAGCGCAGCCGGGTCCTGGAATTGCTGCGCGACGTAGGCTCCGCACTGCAGGCACCGGTCTATGTGCACACGCTGTCGCAAGGTACGCGCGAGCTCGGCAGCAACCGCTCCGTCAACGATGACCGTTCCGTGACGGGTGCCGTGGACTTCGCCAGCCAGCAGTTCGCCCAACGCCAGAATCTCACCGTGATCCTGACCGAGGTCTCGGACATTGAAGACGACACGCCCGCGGCGCGTCACCTGCTGGATGTCGTGATGCTGGCGGCCGAGAACAGTGGCTCGGTCATCGTGATCACCACCAAACCGGTCTGGGGCCAGTTGCAGCGTGCGGGCATGTCGCTGGTGCTCTCCGCCCCCACCGAAGATGAGATGCTCGGCATCATTCGTGACAACCTCAACGCCTACCGCGAGCATTTCCCCATTGAGTGGGATGATGCCGACGAGCGCCGTGCCGCTGCCGCACTCGCAGGCGTGTCGCGCATCGAAGCGGAGAACATCGTTGCGACCTTGCTGGCCAATGGCCGCATCACCAAGGCAGACATGGTCGAGGTGATGCATGCCAAGGACCGCATCTTTGCCGACATCTCCGGCATCGAGCGTGTCAATGTGCGCAGCAGCAGCCTGAACGTGGGGGGATTGGGAGGCCTGAAAGCCTGGCTGGACAAGGAGCAGCCCCTGCTCACCGCAGATCTGCGTGAGCGCGGCATCCGCCCTCCCCGCGGCGTGCTGCTGGTGGGTGTTCCCGGCTGTGGCAAATCACTGTCTGCCAAAGCGATTGCAGCCAACTGGGGGCTGCCGCTGTACCGCCTGGACCTGTCTACCATCCATGGTCAGTACCTGGGACAAAGTGAAAGCCGCCTGAAGGATGCACTGAGCACCGCCGACCATGTGGCCCCCTGCGTGCTGTGGATCGACGAAATTGAAAAAGGTCTGGCAGGCGCCGGAGGCAGCGGCGATGGCGGCACCGCCACCCGCCTGGTCGGTCAATTCCTATACTGGCTGCAAGAATCTCTGGCCCGCGTCTTTGTCGTTGCCACCGCCAACGACGTGTCCAAGCTGCCACCGGAACTGCTACGCCGTGGCCGGTTTGACGAGCTGTTCTTTGTCGATTTGCCCACCCCGGCAGAGCGCCGCGAAATCATCGCCATCTATACCCAGCGCGGTCTGCGGCAGGAGGTTCCGGCTGCGCTGCTGGACGAAATGGTGGAACTGTCCGACGGCTTTGCCGGTTCCGATCTGGAGTCGGCCGTGCGCGAAGTGGTCAAGGAAGCCTACCTGCGCGGTGACGAGGTCGTGACGGCGGAGCTTTTCCGCCGCAGCTTCACCAATCTGGTGCCCTTGTCCAAGACCGCACCGGAGCAGATCGAAAGCATCCGGGCCTGGGGACGGGAGCGCGCCGTTCCGGCATCGGGCCAGCCCATCGGTGCGGCCACGCAGCAAGTCCGCGCCCGTCGCCAGGTTCTGGCCTGATGCACCGCCAGCGCACCCACGCGGTGCGCGCTGCCCTGCTGGGGCCCAACCTTCGGCTCAGGACAGTGCCCTAGACGCCCTGCTCATGCCTTTTATTGCCGCAGCCAGTGGGCCAAGCCCGGCAGCGCGGCCTGCGTTGCGGCATAGCCGGCATCCATCGCCTCCTTGGCGCGGTGAAAGTCCAGCAGACCCAGATGCGCCAGACGCGGGGCAATCACCAGCTCGGGCGGGTCACCGGCCATGCGGCTGCGCGTGATGCGCATCTGCATGATGTTGACGCTGGTCATCACCACATCCAGCACCGACGGAATGCGCATGCCATCCACCAGCGGGCTGTTGGCGGCGGCCGGCGGCGCACCCACGCCAGGGATCCAGGAGGTCAGCCGCCGGGACCAGGGCTTGCCAGGGGGCGGCACGGCAGCACCTGCTTCCTCCACCGCTGTGCCACCGGCTGGTGGCACAGGGTAAGGCGGCGTCCTGTTCAACATGTCACCCTCCTCCTCGTCACCATCCTCTGCCTGCTGGTGGCGTGGTGATGGAATCGGTGGCGGCGCCTCCTGCACCGCCAGCGGCTGCATGTGGCGTTGCATCAGGTCAACATTCAGATCCACGGCGATCACAATGTCCGCACCCATGGCCCGCGCCAGCGAAGCCGGCACCGGATTGACCAGACCACCGTCCACCAGCAAGCGCCCTTCGCGCAGCACTGGTGTGAACAGACCGGGCAAGGCGATCGAGGCACGCACCGCATCGGCGATCGAGCCCTGGCGCATCCACACCTCGGCACCCGAATGCAGGTCGGTGGCCACGGCCCCGAACGGAATGGGAGAGTTCTCGATATCGAAATCGGCGAAATTGCGGCGCCAGAAGCTGATCAGCTTCTCCCCCTTGAGCATGCCTCCGGCCAGATTGAAGTCCATGAAGCCAAACACATCGCGCATGCCCAGGCCCTGCACCCAGTCGGCAAAGCGCTCCAGTTCGCCACCGGCATAGGCGGCACCCACCAGCGCACCGATGGAGCTGCCGCAGACCACATCGGGCTGTATGCCCGCATCCCGAAGCGCCCGCAGCACGCCAATGTGCGACCAGCCACGGGCCGAGCCGCTGCCCAGCGCCAGGCCCAGTTTGGGGGTACGCCGGGTCAGTGCCATCAGGCGCCTCCGTCCACGTTGCCGCCTTGCAGCAAGGCCAGCATGCCTGCTTCGTCCAGGACCTTCACGCCCAGCTCCTCGGCCTTGGCCAGCTTGCTGCCGGCGTCTGCCCCAGCCACCACGTAGCTGGTCTTCTTGCTGACCGAGCCGGCCACCTTGGCACCCGCAGCTTCCAGCATGTCCTTGGCGGCATCGCGCGTCAGCGTGGGCAGGGTGCCAGTCAGCACCACCGTCATGCCCGCCAGGATC
>Ga0308157_10002729_pt1 | contig 27715 bp, 23 predicted proteins | sample PhyBR1_FD_201035 | JGI IMG/M metagenome (GOLD analysis project Ga0308157, IMG submission 201035) | Phyllosphere microbial communities from UC Gill Tract Community Farm, Albany, California, United States - DLSLB.R1 | ecosystem: Host-associated > Plants > Phyllosphere > Unclassified | place: USA...
CGGCAGCTCACCGTGGTACTGCGGACGTGAGCGGCCCTCGAAGAGTTTTGCGATCTTCTGCTCGGCCTCGGCCCAGCGCGCGGGATCTTCCTGCAGGTACTTCTCGACCTGCTGGTCAACGGCGGTGTTCATGAACATCGCCAGGATCATCGGCGCCGGGCCGTTGATGGTCATCGACACCGAAGTGGTCGGCGCGCACAGGTCAAAGCCGGAGTACAGCTTCTTCATGTCGTCCAGCGTGGGGATGTTGACGCCCGAATTGCCGATCTTGCCGTAGATGTCCGGACGCGGTGCCGGGTCTTCGCCGTATAGCGTAACGCTGTCGAAGGCGGTGGACAGACGCGCGGCCGGCTGGCCGACGCTCAAGTAATGGAAACGGCGGTTGGTACGTTCGGGCGTGCCTTCACCGGCAAACATACGGATCGGGTCTTCGCCGCTGCGGCGGTACGGGTAGACACCCCCGGTATACGGATAGGAACCAGGCAGATTTTCCTTCTGCAGGAACACCAGCAGTTCGCCCCAGCTGCGGTAAGTGGGCGCGGCAATCTTGGGGATCTGCTGATGGCTGAGCGATTCGCGGTAGTTCTCGACACGGATGGTCTTGCCGCGCACCTGGTATTCATTGACCGGGTCGGTGATCGACTTCAACCGTGCCGGCCATTCGCGCAGCAGGCGCAGGGCCTCCGAGTCCAAAGACTGTACCGCGTCGTTGTAGCGCTGGCGCAGGGTGCGGGTGCTGTTGTCGACGCCCGCGTCAGTGAGCGCGTCACCTGGGTACAGATCCAGGGCGCCCGGCTGCGCGGCATCATCCAGCTCCTTCAGCGCCTGCCAAAGACTCTGCGCACGCTCGGCTACTTCTGCCTGCGACTCGATACGCGCGTTGATGCCGCGGCCCTGTTCGGCGATTTCGGCGAGGTAGCGCACGCGGGCGCCCGGGATCAGGACGGTTGCGCGCGGCTCCTTGAGGGTCGTGTCGATGTTGGGGGCGAGGCTAATGCCGGGATCAAAACCGGGGTCAGAGTCCGGTTCTGCAAGCAAAACCGGACTCTGACCCCGGTTTTGATCTCGCTTCTCACCCAACAAACGGCACAGATTCACGAACATCCAGCTAATGCCAGGATCATTGAACTGGCTGGCAATCGTCGGATACACAGGCACATCCTCGTCCTTCATGGTGAAGGCGACGCGGTTGCGCTTCCATTGCTTGCGCACATCACGCAACGCGTCTTCGGCGCCGCGCTTGTCGAACTTGTTCAGCACCACCAGCTCGGCGTAATCGAGCATGTCGATCTTTTCCAGCTGGCTGGGCGCGCCGAAGTCGCTGGTCATCACGTACATCGGGAAATCGACCAGGTCGACGATCTCCGAATCACTCTGGCCGATACCGGCGGTCTCGACGATCACCAGATCAAAGTGCAGCGACTTCAGGAAACCAATGCAATCACGCAACACGGTATTGATCGCGGCATGTTGGCGACGGGTTGCCATCGAACGCATGTAGACGCGCTTGGAGCGCAGCGAGTTCATGCGGATGCGATCGCCCAGCAGTGCGCCACCGGTACGGCGACGGGTCGGGTCGACCGAGATCACTGCGATGCGCATCTGCGGGAAGCTGGCAAGGAAGCGGTTGAGCAGTTCATCGGTGACCGAGGACTTGCCGGCGCCGCCGGTGCCGGTGATGCCGATGACCGGCGTTGCCGGTCGGGATTGGGGATTGGGGAATGGGGATTGGCCATCTGCCTTGGCCCACTGTTTGCGAAGCTTCTCCAGTTCGCCCTCGCTGAAACTGGCATCTTCCAGTGCACTGAGCACCCGACCTATACCGATTTCATCATTGATGTCAGGAGACGCTGCAAGCTGCGAATCCCCAATCGCGAATCCCCGATCCCGCGCGCTACCAGCGCGCGCCACCACATCCTCGATCATCTCCACCAAGCCCATCTTCATGCCGTCGTTGGGGTGGTAGATGCGCTCCACGCCATAGGCCTGCAGCTCTCGGATCTCTTCCGGGGTGATGGTGCCGCCACCGCCGCCGAATACCTTGATATGGCCAGCGCCACGCTCCTTGAGCATGTCGACCATGTACTTGAAGTACTCCACGTGCCCGCCCTGGTAGGACGACAGCGCGATGGCGTCAGCGTCTTCCTGCAGTGCGGCGCGCACCACGTCTTCCACGCTGCGGTTGTGGCCGAGGTGGATCACCTCCGCGCCCTGCGCCTGGATCAGGCGGCGCATGATGTTGATCGCCGCGTCGTGACCATCGAACAGGCTGGCGGCGGTGACGAAGCGCAGCGGAGTGGTTTCAGGCTGCATCTGCGGGAGCTGGGAGGCGGGGGTACTCATGGCCGTGCAACATCCGGTTTCTATTGCAACCAATCATAGAACCGCCGCTCCCGCAGGTCAGGTTGCAGCGCAGCGTGACCTTTTGCGGGTTTGCGCTATCGATGGGTACAGCGGTCGCCGTTTCCGGCAAAGTGAGGAGCCAAAGCGGGTAGCCCAGCCTGAACATTCCCCTGACAGGAATGGATTAGAATGGCCCATCCGCGACCCGTCACTGCCCCGACGAAGTCGCATTTTTTGTTTTCCGGCCAGCCATTTGGCCACACGATCACTGACGTTGTGGCAAACACGCCATCGGAGCCCGCATGTTGTTCGACACCCTCGAGACCTCCGGCCATGAGCAGGTCCTGTTCTGCCAGAACCGCGATGCCGGCCTGAAAGCCATCATCGCCATCCACAACACCACCCTGGGCCCGGCCCTCGGCGGGGTGCGCATGCGCCCCTATGCCAACACGGACGACGCGCTGCGCGACGTCCTGCGCCTGAGCCGGACCATGACCTACAAGAACGCCCTGGCCGGGCTGAACGTGGGCGGCGGCAAGGCGGTGATCATCGGCGACCCCAGGACGGCCAAGAGCGAGGTGCTGTTCCGCGCCTTCGGCCGTCAGGTCGAGGCGCTGGCCGGCCGTTACATCACCGCCGAGGACGTGGGTACCGACGTCAACGACATGGAGAACATCTACCTGGAAACCGGTTATGTCACCGGCGTGCACCAGGTCCATGGCGGCTCGGGCGATCCTGCCCCGTTCACCGCCTACGGCGCACTGCAGGCGCTGATGGCCTCGGTCAAGCGCAAGTTCGGCCATGAGGAAATCGGTAAGCTCAGCATCGCGGTGCAGGGCCTTGGCCATATCGGCATGGAACTGGTGAAGCTGCTGCGCGAGCGCGGCGCCAAGCTCTACGTCACCGACCTGGACCCGGTGCTGGTGCAGAAGGCTGTTGCCGAGTACGGCTGCGAAGCGGTCAAGCCCGATGCCATCTATGACGTCGCCGCTGACGTGTTCGCGCCCTGCGCGATGGAAGGCGCCATCGACATGGATACGCTGGAGCGGCTCAAAGCCAAGGTCATCTGCGGTACCGCCAACAACCAGCTGGCCAGCCATGCGGTCGGCGATGAGCTGTACAAGCGCGGCGTGCTGTGGGCACCGGACTACGCGGTCAATGCCGGCGGCGTGATGAATGTGTCGCTGGAGATCGACGGTTACAACCGCGAGCGCGCGATGCGCCTGATCCGCAGCATCTACCACAACCTCGGCAAGATCTTCGACCAGTCCGAGCGCGATGATGTATCACCGCAGCGCGCGGCCGACCGCATCGCCGAAAGCCGGCTGGAAGCCATCGGCAAACTGAAGATGCCGATGGGCCGCTCGGTGCCGCGCATGAACCGCCTGCGCGGCGAGTAAGCACTACCGGCTGAGACACGGAAGGCGGGCGATCCTCTCGCCCGCCTTCTGCTTTTCTGCCGTCTACCACAGCCGCAGGATCAGAATGCCCGCTGCAGGCGCAGCGACACCTGCTGGTTGTCACCGCGCGGACCGAAGCGCTGGTCGTAGCCCAGCGACAAGCGGGTGTTGCGGGCCAGCCACGACTCCACCGACAGACCAAACAAACCGCCCGACCGCGATGGCTGCAGACCGGCAATCGGCGCCCAGGCGTCCACCCCGACGAAGCTGGCATCCAGGCTCAGGCCGTTGCCGCCCAGCGCCTGCTGCCATTCGGCATAGCCATTGAACGCAACGCGCTTCCACAAGAACTGTCCGCGCAATCCGGCCAATGCCTGCACGCGACTGCTACTCCAGTCATCGGCGCGCAGGCCGAAGCCGTAGCCACCCTGCTCATTGAACGCGCCACCGTCGATCCGCGTGTAGTCGGCACCCAGATACGGCGTCAGCTGCGCCGCACCGTGGCCCAGCCGATAACCGGCCTCAACGCTGCTGGACAGGAAGGTACCGTTGTAACGCGCATGTACGCCAGCGCGCTCGGAACCCAGCAACAGGCCACGGTCCAGTTCGCGCTGGTACTGGCCAAAACCTGCCTGACCGAACACATAGGCATCATCGCGCTGCCAGCCAGCATAGAGCTGCGACTGGGTCTGGCGATCGCGACTGCGATCCTGCGCCACACCACTACTGGCATTGGCACGGGTTTCACCGAAGGCGAAGCCCAGTACGGCGTTGCTGGAGAGCGCGGTTTCGCCACCCATCATCCAGCCGCCTACGCTGTAGTCACTGCCCAGGTAACCGCCTTGCCCGCCACCACCGAGGCTGCGCACCCACGCGCCGCTGGCTTTCGGCCGGGTGGAGCCTTCTGCAAACTGGCTGGAAAGCGCGCGCCGGTTCATGTCGATGCTGTCGAAGGTCATCGCCGTGGCGGTGGCGTGGGCTTGACCGGAGAGACTCTCCAGACTCTGGGCCAGGCCGGCAAAACCACCGCCTACGCCCTGCACCGACGCAGCCGCTGCGCCAAACGTTGTGGTCTGCAGGCCACTATCGGAGTCCAGCATTTCAAACGCCTGCTCCACCCGCTGTGCGGCCGACATCGCGCGCAGGCCAACGCTGGCGGTGCTTGCTGCTGCCGTGACGCTCACCCGGTCCAACTGCAGCCAGGCATTGTTGGCGTCATAACCATATTGGGTCTGCAGCAGAGTGACGCCAGTGGCGCCGGTAGCTGGAGTAGCAAACTGCCCGCTGACGCCGCCACCCGCATGCAACAGGTCCTGACGGCGACCATCCTGCGGCACATAACCGGCAACCGCGCCACTGACCATCACCCCGCCGTCCAGACTGGCAGTGCCGGTGACCTGCAATACATTGGCCCCAAGCGCAACCATCAACTGCGCACCAGGCCGCTGCACGTAGTTGCCCTCGATCGTCGCCGAACCTTCATTGCTGAGCACGATCACGCTGGCGCCGTTGTCGACATTGCCGATCACCCGCGCAGTACCGCCCATGAACTGCAGCGCCGCAGCCGAAGGATTGGCCTGCGCGTCGATGCTGACATTGGATCGGATCGAGCCGCCGTCACGCAGCGCAAGCGTGCCCTGCTGGATGCGGGTGGCGCCGGAATAGGTGTTGGCAGCGGACAAACCCAGCGAGCCGCTGCCGGTTTTCACAAGCCCGCCCGTCCCACTGATCGGGTTGCTCCACACCGAATTGAGCCCGAGCTGATTCACATCAACCTTGATATCGCCCCAGTCCGCCCTGCCCGGCCCATTCACCGCCTTGCCCACGTTGAGCAGGCCATAGCCGAACACCGCATCCGGACCGGGATCCCCCAGGTCTGTCGCTGTACCCAACAAGGTCTGCCGCACCAGATCATTGTTGAAGTAGGGGAATGCCTGCCACACCAAAGCCGCGGCGCCGGATACCAACGGCGCTGCGTAGGAGGTGCCACTGCCGTAGTAATAGCTCAGGTTGTCGGCCGTGCTGTTCTGGCCGAGGAACATCGAGGTCCCCGGCGCCACCAGGCAGTAGTTCCTGGCCACACCGCAGGCATTGGAGTAATACGCCAATGCGGTGGGGTTGGCCGTATCCAATGCCGCAACGGCCAACCAGCCACGCTCCAGATCGGCTGCTGGGTAGCTGCCAGGACTGCCAGCCTTGCTCGGCAACGCGGCCATGTCGGAAGGATTGGACCTGGATTCATTGCCGGTGGCGAACACCACCAGCCCATCGTTGTCGGCGATGAAAGGACGGTACTCGCTGGCGATCTCTGCCGTTACGTTCGGGCGGGTCCAGTACAGGCCGCCCCATGAGTTGTTCATGATGCGCATGCCGTCACGGATCAGGTCGGCGTGGATAGCCGCCATGCCCAGCGCACCGGTTACTTCATTGCCATTGCCCGAACCATCATCGGTTGGTGACTTGTCGGCGATGATGCGCGCCGACAGAATCTGTGCCCCTGGTGCAACACCGCCAGGCCAACGCCCGGTCGGCGCACCGGCGGCCAACTGCGCCACCGTGGTGCCATGGCCGACCACGTCATCGATCGCCAGATTGTTCTGGTTTGGATTCAAATAGGCACGATTGACCAGCACCCGCCCGGCCAGCGCCGGATGATTGCGCATCACCCCCGAGTCGATCACACCGATGCGGTAGCCGGCCCCGGTCAGGCCCATCGCATGCGCGGCCGGGGTATTGGTCAGCGCCAGATGCGCATCAAAGGCAGGCTGCGGCGTCACTGGCGGAGTGACTACCGGAGGCGTCGTGGTGGGTGGCGGTGTCACCGGTGGCGGATCGGACCTGGTTCCACCACCTCCTCCACCGCATGCCGCCAAACCCAGTGCCAGCGCGCTGGCAAGTGCATTGCGCACTACGATCCCGCTTCCCATACCTTTCCTCTCCATGTGGCAGGCCCCCAATTCATGTAGTGCCGCGCTTCGGTCCACGATCGCTCACCTTCTATACTGCGGGACAAGCAACCGTTCCCCCCGGGATGTGCCGTTGGTCCAATAGGCCAGATCCTGCGGACGCCCGATAATCGCCGCTAGATATAACCGAGATTGCCCATGTCTGACATCGTCATCGCTGCCGCAAAACGCACTGCCATCGGATCCTTCCTTGGCCAGTTCAACGGCGTCCCCACGCCGACCCTGGGCGCCACCGCCATCAGCGCCGCCATGGCGCAGTCCGGCATCCCCGCCGCGGACGTGAGCGAGGTCATCATGGGCTGCGTGCTGCCAGCCAACCTGGGCCAGGCTCCTGCCCGCCAGGCATCACTGGCAGCCGGCCTGCCCACCAGCACCGGCGCCACAACGCTCAACAAAGTCTGCGGCTCCGGCATGAAAGCCATCATGCTCGGCCATGACCTGATCAAGGCCGGCTCGGCCAGCATCGTGGTTGCCGGCGGCATGGAATCAATGTCGAACGCACCGCACCTGCTGCCCAACTCGCGCACCGGCAACCGCTACGGCAATTTCCAGGCCGTCGACCACATGGCGTGGGACGGTTTGACCAACCCGTACGACGGCCAGGCCATGGGCGTGTTTGCCGAAGGGACCGTGGCCAAGTTCGGCTTCACCCGCGAAGAGCAGGATGCCTACGCGATTGAATCGGTGACCCGCGCGCAGGCCGCACAGGCCAACGGCGCGTTCAACGATGAAATCGTCGCGGTCAAGGTTGCCACCCGCAAGGGTGAAGTCGAGTTCGACCAGGACGAGCAGCCGGGCAAGTCGGATATCGCCAAGATCCCGACCCTGCGCCCGGCATTCAAGAAGGACGGCAGCGTCACCGCCGCCAGCTCCTCCAGTATTTCCGACGGTGCCGCTGCCGTGGTGCTGCTCTCGGCCGACGATGCCGCCAAGCGCGGTGTCGTGCCGCTGGCGCGTATTGCCGCGCACGCCACGTTCTCGCAGGAACCGGAGTGGTTCACCACCGCACCGATCGGCGCGATCAAGGGCGTACTCGAAAAAGCCGGCTGGACGATCGACCAGGTCGACCTGTTCGAGATCAACGAAGCGTTCGCCGTGGTGGCGATGGCACCCATCCGCGAACTGGGCATCGCGCACGCCAAGATCAACGTCAATGGCGGCGCCTGCGCACTGGGCCATCCCATCGGTGCATCAGGCGCCCGCTTGGTGGTTACGCTGGTAAACGCATTGCGCACACGTGGCCTCAAGCGTGGCGTTGCAACGCTTTGCATCGGTGGTGGCGAAGCAACCGCAATCGCCATTGAATTGATTTGATTGGAAAATCTCAGATTTTTTCAAACCTGAATGCGGGACCGCTTGACAGCCGAAATGGGCTTGTCATCATGTTCCCGGCGCGCAATGGCGCGTTGCCTAATTTCACGACGAGGATTCACAAATGAGCATCAACAAGCTGCTGATCGCGATGACCCTGGGTCTGGCCCTGGCTGCCTGCTCGAAGCAGGAACAGGCTGCTGACGCTGCTGCCGACGCAAACCAGGCTGCTGCCGAAGCCCAGGTCGCTGCTGACCAGGCCGCTACCGCCGGCGCTGCTACCGCCGACGCTGCCCAGGCTGCTGCTGACACCGCCGCTACCGCTGCTGACGCCGCTGGCGAAGCTGCTGGCGCCGCTGCTGCTGCCACCACCGACGCTGCTGCCGAAACCGCTACCGACGCTGCCAAGGCTGCTGAAGACGTGGCCGGCCAGGCCAAGGACGCTGCTGAAGAAGCCAAGAAGTAATAACTTCTGCTTCCAAGCTTGTCTTGAAAAGCCGCTGGTTCGCCAGCGGCTTTTTTTATTGTGCGTTTTCTTTTCAGTCAGCCTGGACAAGCGCTCTTGACGCGATCTGAATACGTGGACACCTACGCTCACCACATTGGATCCACCACAGGAGAGCGCTGATGAAACTGTTCATTCCCGTACTTGCAGGCAGCCTGGTATTGGCCTTGGCTGGGTGCAACGATCCCAATGCCGAGCAGGCCAAGCAGGACGCCGCCGCTGCCGCCGAGCATGCCAGCGACGCCGCACGCAATGCAGCGCAGTCCGCTGCCGATGCCACCCGTGCCGCCGGTGACGAGGCCGCAGCCGCCACCCGCCAAGCCGCTGCCGAATCGCAGCAGGCGCTGGACAACGCCGCCGACGCCGGCAGGCAAGCAGCCGCTGATGCTTCGGTAGCCGCGAAGGACGCCGCTGCCGATGCCAGCGCAGCCACTGCGGACGCGGCGCAGAAAGTCGCCGACAAAGCTCACGATGCCGCCGTTGATGCCCGCGAGAAGGCAGACGCCGCCAAGCATTGATAGACTTGCCACGCAGTCATCCAGGTGATGGCTGCGTGGCCTTCGCATGATGCGCGGTGCCGTGGGAACCCGGGGCAGTTGTCGGGAGGCAGACAGGCTGCGCGATGAGCTTCGCGATGCCTGGGACATTCATCACGCGACCAGGTGGCAATGCAACAACGCACGCGCAGTAAATTCGCACTGGCATTTTCCGCATTGGTGTTCGTGGCCATCGGCATCGGCGTCTTCATCGGCGCACGCCATTTCATTGCCGACGCACGCCTCGTTGCCCATACCCATGAAGTCATCAGCCGCATTGATGAAATCCAGGCGCGCGTGCTCGATGCCGAATCCGCCGAACGTGGCTACCTGCTGACGGGCAGCTCGGCCTACCTGATCGATTACCAGCTCAGTGTCGAACGCCTGCCGTTGCTGCTGACCACGCTCGACAAGTCGATCGTCGACAATCCCGACCAGACCCGCAACGCCGCCAAGCTGGACCAACTGGTGCAGCGCCGGTTGGGCCAGATCCAGCATGTCGTCGACATCTACGACAGCCAAGGCCTGGACGCGGCGCGCGCAGCCATCAACCAGACCGCCTTCCGCACCACCAGCGCCATCCGCGAGCAGGTACGGGCGATGGTCGAGGAAGAACAGGAGCTGCTGGTTGAACGCGCGGCCAGTTCACGTCGCAGCGCCGACCTGCTGCTCGGCCTCGCATTCGCAGGCATTCCATTTGGGCTCGCCGTGGTTGCATCCGTATACGGCATCCTGCTGTCCGAGCTGCGCCGCCGCAGCCGCGCGGAAAAACGCGCTGCCAGCGCGAGCACGCAGTTGGCCAGCAACCTGGAGCAGCTGGAACGCTCGAGCGCGGACCTGCAGACACTGGGCCGCTACACCGGCCTGCTGCAGAGCTGCGCCACCCCGGAGGAGGCGCTGGAAATCAGCGCACGTACGCTGGAGTCGCTGTTGCCCGGCGTGGCGGGCTCGATCTACCTGCTTCGTGCCTCCAACGACCGCGCCGAGAATATTGTCGGCTGGGGCCTGCCACTGATCGAAACCGCCTCGTTCCTCGCGCCCGGCGAATGCTGGGCCCTGCGACGCGGCCAACCGCATGTGCTCGATGACCTGCGCCGCGACGCCAGCTGCCCACATATTTCAGCACCCGGCGACGACGACTGCATCGCCACCGCGTGCATCCCGATGTCGGCACAGGGCGTACAGATCGGCTTCCTGTTCCTGAGCGGCCCAGGCCCCGGCCCGTTGCCGCGCCTTGCCATCGCCGAGTCGGCGATGGAACAGCTATCCCTGGCCCTGAGCAACCTGCGCCTGCGCGAATCGCTGCGCCTGCAGTCCATCCGCGACCCGCTGACCGGCCTGTACAACCGCCGCTACCTGGAAGAATCGCTTTCGCGTGAGATCGCCCGCTGCGGCCGCCGCGACCTGCCATTGTCGGTACTGATGCTCGACGTCGACCACTTCAAGCAGTTCAATGACACCCACGGCCACGGCGGTGGTGATGCACTGCTGGCGGCAGTGGGACAGCTGCTTTCTTCGCGGCTGCGCGGCGAGGACATCGCCTGCCGTTACGGCGGCGAGGAATTCACCATCATCCTTCCCGAATCCGACACGACCTCGGCACTGCATTACGCAGAAGAACTGCGCCTGGCAATCTCGCAGCTCAGCGTTCCGTTCTCCGGCAAGACCCTGCCGCCAGTCACTGCATCATTGGGCCTGGCGACCTACCCGGTTGACGGTGTGGCCGGCCTGACCCTGCTGCGCAAGGCCGACGCCGCGCTCTACCGCGCCAAGCGCAGCGGCCGCAACCAGGTTAAGGGATTCGATGCCAGCATCGACGGCGCAGGCTGAGCAGGTGCAGCGGCAACACCAGCATCGTCCGAGCGCTGGGCGTTGAAGCGGACATCAGTGTTGTGTGCGATCAGCGTCCCTCATCTCCAGCATCACTGGTAACGTCACAACCAGCCAGCGTCGCGGCTCATGCCGATGCAGGAGCAGCGCGGACAAGGATGTCGGCAAGTGGTGCGTCCGCATCCAGCATCCCGTAGACCAACTGCGGATTGCCCAGCCGCGAGCGTACGAAGGCCTGCGCCACCGGGCTGCCGGCCCGTAGCAGCACCGACGCCTGCAGCAACGTCGCCAGCGCCGCACTGACCCGGCGCGCGTCGGCTTCCTGCAAGGCCGCATTTGCCAACTGCACGTTGGCCGCCTGCAATGCTGCATCGTAACCAGCATCGATACCGGCCGCCTGCTGCAGTTCAAGCTGCAACGCAGCCCGCGCCTGCGGCTCACGCGCCAGCGCGCGCAGCACATCCAGGCACTGCACGTTGCCGCTGCCCTCCCAGATCGAATTCAACGGCGCCTGCCGGTACAGACGCGGCAACATCGACTCTTCCACATAGCCGGCGCCACCCAGGCACTCCTGCGCTTCGTTGACGAAGGCCGGCACCCGCTTGCAGACCCAGAATTTGCCGATGGCAGTGGCAATACGCGCGAATGCCGCCTCACCGGCATCCTGCGGCGCCGCATCCACTGCCCGTGCCACGCGCATGGACAGCGCCGTGGCAGCCTCCGATTCGATGGCAAGGTCGGCCAGGACATTGGCCATCAACGCGTGTTCGACCAGCCGCTTGCCAAAGCTGCGGCGCTGCCGCGCGTGGTGCAGCGCCTGCGACAAGGCCATGCGCATTTCAGCGGCCGCTCCCAGCATGCAGTCCAGCCGGGTCAGCATCACCATCTCGATGATGGTGGCGATACCGCGCCCCTCATCACCGACACGCCGTGCCCAGGCGCCACAGAATTCAACCTCGCTGGACGCGTTTGACCAGTCACCGAGCTTGTCCTTCAAGCGCATCAGGTGAAACGCATTGCGCCGCCCACACTCCAGCCGCCGCGGCATCAGGAAGCAGCTCAGGCCGCCAGGCGCCTGCGCCAACACCAGCCAGCCGTCGGACATCGGCGCCGAGAAGAACCACTTGTGGCCGACCAGCCTGTACTCACCCTCACCTGCCAACGGCGTTGCCGTGGTGGTATTGGCGCGCACATCCGAGCCGCCCTGCTTCTCGGTCATGCCCATGCCCAAGGTGATGCCCGGCTTGTCACCAACGGGCAGGTCACGCGGGTCGTAGAACGGGGTGGCGGCTTTCCTCGCCCATTCGGCCAAGGCCGGAACCTGCCGCAGTACCGGCACCGCCGCATGGGTCATGGTCAGTGGACAACTGGTTCCGGCTTCAGCCTGATGGTGCAGGAAGCTCAGTGCCGCACGCGCCACATGCGCACCAGGCTTGCTGGATTGCCACGACAGGCCCGCAACCCCATGCGTCTTGGCCGTGGCCATCAACTGGTGATAAGCCGGATGGAAGTCCACCGTGTCGATGCGATGGCCCTGCGCATCATGCGTGCGCAGCACCGGCCGTTGGCGGTTGGCATCGAAGCCGGCGTGGTAGAGATCGCTGCCGGCGAGTTTGCCGTAATGCTGCAGGGGTGCAGCAAAGGCTGCACCTCCTTCACGCGCCACCGCCTCCTGCAGCGCCAGATCGGTCTTCCACAAGTCCTGGCCACCGAAGGGCGCGGGCTGGTTGTCGACGACATGCGTTTCGAACGGAGGCGTGGGCAACTGCATGGTGACCGCTCCTGGGGCAATAGCCCGATTCTGCCGCAAGCGCAGCGGTGATGCCCACTCAGCAACGTACCACCTGGGCCAGCGCCGCAATGAACTCATCCAACAGCGCGAACTTGCTGAATAAATGCGACGTAGCCCGGGACAGCCACCCGTTGCTCATGACCGGAATGCGCGCGCGGACCAACCTCACTTCCGAGAGCGTAAAGAAGCCCATGGCCCAAACAAAGGAGATGCATATGGAGCTGGTCAACATGTGCACAGCAGAGTAACTGTTCCGCTTGGCCAAGGCTGGCAAAGAGCTCTACATCGGCGGGTCCTTTGCTTCACAGATAGTCAAGGAGTGAACTTGCCCCCCGTTGTCCAACTTTCACAACTCCCCGTCATTTACCCGCTCCACATGAGGGAGCGCCTTCAATCTGCCCCCTTAGCACCCTCAGGTCCATATCAATCACATCACGAAGTGCCGTCTGTCGCTCGGATGTGAGTTGCCTGGCGTGATTAAGCAATCCAATCGCACGATCACAATTCGCTTCCCCACCGCTACTGGCCAAGTACGATGAAAGTCGCTGCATGGCAGCAGGGTCATGTCTTGAGGCGCCTCTCTCAAGCCACTCTTCGTAGCTCGTCAGGTCTCTTTTCTGCAGATAGTACGACTCGACCAACGCTTGAGCGTGTCGATCTCCGGACATTGCCGCCCTTTCCAGTCCCCTTAATTCATCCTCACTAATTTTTTCACTCGAGCTGCCGGAAATTTCAGAGTTTTCCTCGATACAGGCCTTGGTGCCATTGCAACAACCCGCAAGAGTAAAAATCGTCAAAGCGCCTCCTGCAATAAGGGCGAGATTCTTCATAACGACCTTTCCTTGGACGACAGAATTCAGCCAGATCCGCATTGTCACTCGAACCTTTGATCTACCGCCTTGCTTCTTTGCTTGACGATCGAATCCCCCCACAGCAGCCATGCACTGGATAATCAGGCTCCGGGAAGCAGATAGCCTTCCATCGCGCACTGTACGAGACCAGACCAAATCAGAGGGCATTCAAATGCATCGGGTAACGAAGCCTCGATCCGTTCTGATGAGAGGTATCGACATCCTGCCGGATTGGTCAAGCTCAGTACTCATCGGCCAGGAAGGGCATCTCGGTATCTGCAGTGCTTTTCATTGCGTTTCCAGCTGTTCCAGCAAGCGCGATGCGCTGTGGCACCAGTATTCCGGTACACGTCCACTCTTGACCTGGCACTTCATGAGCACCGCCTCCCCGTAATTCAACGCTCCCGAAAATCAGAAATTTGCGGTTCGTGATAGTGGAATAACTGTCAGGGTGTTGAAGCGTTTTGTTCAAGATCCTCGCGCCACTTCCGCCAATGCCTCGACGAACTCATCCTGCAGCGACAGCTTGCCGAACACTCCGTGTTGGGTACCGCTCAGCACCCGCAGCATATGGCCGCGGCCACCGGGCAGGCGTCCCATCGGCTTGAACAGCAGGTCGCGCGCCTTGGCCAAGGTGTCATGGTTGGATTGGAAGATCGGTGTGAGCCAGCGGCTCCAGAACTGGTACAGGTTCACGTGCGCCTTGCGTGTGGCCTGGTAACAGCCCAGCGCGGAGGCGATATCCGTCTCGCTGCGCAGCGCGTCGCGCAGCACCAGTGCGTCCAGCAAGGCCATGTTGACGCCCTGCCCCAACTGCGGGCTCATCGAATGCGCAGCGTCCCCGGCCAACACCAGCCGTCCCCGGTACCAGCGCTCCATCACCGCATCGCGGTAGCTGGCCCGCGCCAGTTGACCCTGCGCGGTTACGCCATCCAGCCGCTGGCGCGCCTGCGGCCACAGTTCGGCCAGTTCATCCAGCCACGCCTGCAGGCCACGCTGCTCCCAGGCCTCGAAACCGTCGCGCGGCAGGCTCCAGAAAAAACTCAACCGCGGGGTGTCGTCACCCGGGCGCGTACCAACCGGCAGAAGGCCGATCATTTTCCGCGCTGCAACATAGCGTTGGCGCAGTTCATCGACATGCGCCCAGTCGTCGCTGGGCAACAGGCACCACAATGCCCCCCACGGATATACGCGATCCAGGCGTGTGCCCTGCACCTGCGCACGCAGTCCGGAAGCGGAGCCGTCGGTGGCGATCACCAGGTCAAACGGGCCATGCCAATGGCCGTGGTGGTCCTGTACGCGCTGCAGCGCGTCATCGATGGCCACGATGCGACTGTCGGAATGCAGTGCTCCGGAGGGCTCCCATGCGGCATCGAGCAGCGAGAACAGCGCGCCGCGCTGCATGCCGATCCCGCACAGCCGCGCGTCCAAGCCGGCGTAGTGCATGTCCATCACCGCGCGCCCGCAGGGGGTTTCACCGTAGAGCCGGCGCACCACCGCGCCATGCGCCAACACCTGCGGCAGCAACTGCATCTGCCATAGCGCCTGCAGCCCGCTGGGCTGCAACAGGAAGCCAGCACCCACCGGTCCCGGCTGCGCGGCCTGCTCGAATACCTGCACGCGATGGCCATCGCGACTGAGTAGTACTGCCAGTGCCTGCCCAGCCGTGCCATAACCGACGATGGCGATATCCAGCGGCTTGTTCATTGCGTTCCTCGCTGCGGGTATCCGCTCCCGCTAAAAAAAAACCCCGCCGTAGCGGGGTTTTTCCGCACAACCGAATGAATTACTCGGTCGGCATGATATTGGAAGCCTGGGCACCCTTCGGGCCCTGGGTCACGTCATAGCTGACGCGCTGGCCTTCCTGCAGGCTGCGGAAGCCCTTGGAATTGATCGCGGAGAAGTGCGCGAAGACATCGGCGCCGCCGTCCTCCGGTGAGATGAAGCCAAATCCCTTGGCGTCGTTGAACCACTTGACGGTACCGTTCGGCATGGTGATGCGAGACCTTCTTCGATGAATGGATTGATGTACGCTGAATGGCGTACCAGCTGAGTATGCAAAGCTTAAGCCGGGATGACAATCACCCCCGGGCCAATTCACCCACCAAAGCCGGCAAACCGGACGAGGCAGCGGCCACATTTGCCAGCACTTCCTCCATGGTGATCTCGCCGGCATCGCCACAGCCTGCGGCCCAGTTGGCGATGATCGCAAGGCAGGCGTAGTCCAATCCAAGCTCACGCGCCAAGCCGGCCTCGGGCATGCCGGTCATGCCGACCAGATCACAGCCATCGCGGCGCATCCGCGCGATTTCCGCGTTGGTCTCCAGGCGTGGACCCTGGGTCGCGCCATAACAGCCGCCGTCCTGGATCGCCACGCCCTTTGCCTTGGCCGCGGCCAGCACCTTGGCACGCAGTGACGGCGTGTACGGGTGGCCGAAATCCACATGCAGAACCTCACTACCCTCTTCCTCACTGAGGGTGGAAATCCGCCCCCAGGTGTAGTCGATGAGCTGGTCCGGGCAAGCAAGCACGCGCGGACCGAAGTTGTCGCCAATGCCGCCGACGGTATTCAGTGCCAGTACGCGGGTGGCGCCAAGTTGCTTGAGCGCGGCCAGGTTGGCGCGGTAGTTGATCTTGTGCGGCGGAATCGAATGACCTTCGCCGTGGCGCGCAAGGAAAGCGACGCGCTGGCCGTTCAACAGACCAATCCGGACCGGGCCGGACGGCGCGCCATAGGCGGTTTCCACGTCATGGGTCTGGACATCGTCCAGCGCGGCCAGCTTGTAGACACCAGTGCCGCCAATGACGGCCAGAGCGATGGGACTCATGGGTTTTCGTGTTCTCGAACAAAAGTGTGGGGAATGCGCGTGCAATACCGCGCGAGGAAGATCAACGGCAGCCAGGCACCGGCACCCAGCAAGCTGGCCCATACGTCCTGCCAATCGAAGGTGCGGTTGGCCCGGAACGGCTGCAGGAACTCCCAGGCCAGCAGGGCGCCTGCCGTTGCCAGCAGCGCCACGCCAAGCGTGCGGTACTCGCGCCACAGCTGCGGCCACGCATAACGGTCTTCGAGCGGCCCGCCGCGTTTGAGCGCAAGCGCCAGCAGCAGCCCAGGCAGGCTCATGGCCGCGATCAGATTGGGGGCGTAACCCCAAAAAGCGTACTGCTGGACCAAGGGACTGCCTTGCTCGCGCAGCTCCTTGACCCAGAGGATGGCCAGTTGGCCAACGATGAAAACGACGGTCAGCCAACCCGCGACCGACCGCCGCGTGCTCATCGCCTTACTGCTTCATCGCGTAGATGGCGGGCAGCGAGCGCAGCGACTCGTTGACATCCATGCCGAAGCCGAACACGAAGCGGTCCGGCAGGTCGATGCCAGCGTAGTCCGCCTTGACGCCCGGCAGCGCACGGTCGTGCTTCTTGACCGTCAGCACGGCGATGCGCACGTCGGTGGCACCCTGCTCCAGGCACCATTCGCGCACGCCCTGCAGGGTGAAGCCTTCGTCCAGGATGTCGTCGACCAGGATCACCCGGCGGCCGAACAGGGCCGACACCGGGCGGTGCTTCCAGACCAGCTCACCGCCGGTCTCGCCGTGGTAGCGCGAGGCCTGCATGTAGTCGAACTGCGCATCCTGGCCGCGCGCACCCAGCTCCAGCGCCAGCTGGCCGGCGAACGGCAGTGCGCCGTTCATGATCGAAATGAACACCGGCACTTCGCCCTTGTAGTCGCGTGCGATGGCGTCGGCGATGCCAGCGATGGCGGTGTCGATGGTGGGGCGGTCGACCAGCAGGTCGGCCTGGGCCACGGCTTGTTCAAGAGTGAGTTTGGTGGACATCAGACGGTTCTTCCAAGGTTTTCAAACAAATGATTACGGGTATCGAGATGGCGGGCATCGGCCAACAGGCCGCCCCAGCCCATCGCCCCACGGCCGATCAGGCTCAGCAGGGCGGCGGTATTCAAACTACGGCCGGCCACGGCCTGCAGCGATTCTTCAACCAGCTCCGGGTGGCAGACCAGCACCACATCGCAGCCGGCATCCAGGTGCGCATCGACGCGGGCCTTGACCCCACCGGCGGCGAAGGAGGCCGCCATGCCGATGTCGTCGGAAAACACCACGCCACGGAAGCCCATCTGCTCGCGCAGGATCTGGTTGATCCAGCGCGGCGAATAGCCCGCCGGCTCCGGCGCCACCTGCGGGTAGATGACATGCGCCATCATCACCGCATCGGCCCCGGCGGCGATACCGGCCTGGAACGGTATCAGGTCATGCGCCTGGATTTCAGCAAACGGGCGCGGGTCGATGGCGGTATCCACATGCGTGTCTTCACGCACCGTGCCGTGCCCGGGGAAATGCTTGAGCGTCGCCGCCATGCCGACCGAGTGCATGCCGCGCACATAGGCCGCAGTCAACGCGGCTACCACCTGCGGATCCTCGCCGAACGCACGGTTACCGATGGCAAGATTGCCATGGCCCACGTCCACCACCGGCGCGAAGCTCAGGTCCAGGCCGCTGGCACGGATTTCGCTGGCCATCAGCCAAGCGTGCTGCTCGGCAAGCGCCAATGCAGCCTCCGGATCGGTCGCATACAGCTTGCCGAAGCCTTCCAGCGGCGGCAGCTCCGCATAGCCCTCGCGGAAACGCTGCACACGCCCGCCTTCCTGGTCCACGGTGATCAGCAGCGGGCGCGCGGTAGCGGCGCGGATCGCCGCAGTCAGCTCGACCACCTGCTCACGCGAGGCGAAGTTGCGCTTGAACAGCACTACCCCGGCCACGGTGTCGTGCTGCAGCCAGCCACGCTCCTGGGCAGTCAGTTCGGTGCCGGCAACGCCGATCAAAAGCATGCAAGGACTCCAACCCGCCGCAGGCTGCGGCGTAGCTGGGCATTGTCGCAGATGGCGCCCGCCGCGTCAGAGCCCGCGTTCAGACGCTGCAATCGTCCGGGCCGCAGGCCTGTTCATCATCGCCGGCCCTGCCCTTCGGTGCCTGTTCGGCGGCGATCTTGCGCAGCACGTCGGCGAACACTTCAGGCGGCTGCCCACCCTGCACCGCGTACTGGCCGTTGATCACGAAGGTCGGCACGGACTGAATGCCCAGCGCCTGCGCCTGGCCGATGCCGGCCTGCACCTGTGCCAGGCCTTCGTCGGACGCCAGCATCGCCTGCACCCGCTCGGCCGGAATCTCGCCGGCAGCAGCAGCGGCGATCAGCACCTGCGGATCAGCCAGGTTGCGGCCTTCGGCGAAGTGCGCGTGGAACAGCGCCTCACCGACCTGCTCCTGCATGCCGTACTGGCCAGCCAGCCACATCAGCCGGTGCGCCGACAAGGTACTGACCTTGACCTGGCCCTTGCTGAAATCCATCGGCAGGCCTTCGGCCTGGGCAGCGCCCTGGGTCTGCGCAAGCATCTGGTTGGTGCGCTCGATACCGCCGAACTTGCTGGCGTAAGCCTCGCGCAGCGGCACCGGTGTGGTGCCAGCATCCGGATCAAGCAGGAAAGGATGCCAGCGCACCTCGACCTCGGGTGCATCGGCGCCCAGCAGTTCCAGGCCGCGCTGGAAGCGATGTTTGCCGATCCAGCACCAAGGGCAGACCACGTCGGACCAGATATCGATGCGCATGAAGGTTCCTGATGTCATTGGGACGCTGCAACTGTAGTGCCGAGCCATGCTTGTGAGGCCCCTGCCGAGCATGGCTCGGCACTACGAGCCTTGCTTGTGAAGCCCCTGCCGAGCATGGCTCGGCACTACGGGCCTTGCTTGTGAAGCCCCTGCCGAGCATGGCTCGGCACTACCGGGACGTTACCACCGGCTGTACGGCTTCGATGCCAAGGCCAGATTGTAATAGCGTGATTCATCGGTCACTTCGGCACCAGCCCAGTCCGGTTTGGCAAATGCCTGGTCGGCGCTCTCCAGTTCAACTTCCGCCACCACCAGCCCGGCGTTGTCGCCGAGGAATTCATCCACTTCCCACAGCAGACCGCCGTGCTGGACCAGGTGCCGACGCTTGTCGACCAGCCCACCAACACACAGTGCAAGCAGCTCGCGCGCCTCACTGACCGGCACCGGGTACTCAAACTCCTGGCGGGTGTGGCCAAGCTCGCGCGACTTGATGTTCAAGTACGCGGCATCGCCCTGGATGCGCACGCGCACCGAGGCCTTCTGTGCACCGCTGTCCGTTGCTGCCATATCGTTGATATAGCCCTGCGCCATCGGGATGACGGCGTGCGCGTCGGCACGCCAATTGTCATTGGTGACGAGGAATTTACGTTCGATTTCCAGGGGCATGAGGGGGCCGGGAGGGGAGATTGGATGAAGCGGATTCCTGTGAGCTCGTGCCTGGATGTGGAATCAGGAACCCGGCAAGCGCGCACGACCCGCGTCTACCAATCCCCAATCCCGCCATCTCCAGTCACCGCCGTTCAAACACCGCAATGCTTTCCACGTGCGCCGTATGCGGGAACATGTCCATCGCGCCGGCCGATACCAGGGTAAAGCCACGCTCGTTGACCAGGTAGCCGGCATCGCGGGCCAGCGAGCCCGGATGGCAGCTCACGTAGACGATGCGCTTGAATTGTTCCAGGGGCAATTGCTTGAGCACATCGATCGCACCCGAACGCGGTGGGTCCAGCAGCAGCTTGTCGAAGCCTTGCTTCATCCACGGTGCGCTGCTCTGGTCCAGGGTCAGGTCGGCAGCGTAGAACTCGGCGTTGCCCAGGCCATTGCGCTCAGCGTTTTCCTTGGCGCGCGCCACCAGCCCCGCCTCGCCTTCCACACCCACCACCTCACGCACGGTGCGCGCCAGTGGCAAGGTGAAGTTGCCAAGGCCACAGAACAGGTCGAGCACGCGCTCATCCGGCTGGGCATCCAGCAACGTCAAGGCATGCGCGATCATCTGCTGGTTGAGCTTGGCGTTGACCTGGATGAAATCCAGCGGGCGGAACGCCAGTTCCACATCCCACTGCGGCAAGGCAAACGACAGTGCGACACCTTCGGCCGGCCACAACGGTGCGACGGTGTGCAGGCCGCCGGATTGCAGGTAGATCGCAAAGCCATGCTCCTGGCCGAATGCGATCCATGCCTGCTTGTCGGCATCGCTGAGCGGGGCAAGATGGCGCACGGTCAGCGCAATGGCGGCGTCGCCGGCGATGAATTCGATCTGCGGGATGTCGCGCTTGCCATCCAGGGTTTCGATGAATTCCGACAGCGCGCCGACCTTGGTTCCAATCTCGGGAATCACCGTCAGGCACTGCGACAGGTCGGCAACGAAGCGTGGGTCCAGCTCGCGGAAGCCGACCAGGGTCTTGTCCTTCTTTTCGACGCGGCGCACCGAGAAGCGGCCCTTGCGCCGATAGCCCCAGCTGTCGCCGACCAGCGCCGGCAATACGCTGCCCGGGCTGACATGGCCGATGCGGGTCAGGTTGTCGGTCAGCACCTGCTGCTTGGCGACGATCTGCTTGGACTCTTCCAGATGCTGCAGCACGCAGCCAGCACACACACCGAAATGCGGGCAGCGCGGTTCAACGCGGTCCGGCGACGGCTTGAGCACTTCCACCATCTTGGCTTCGTCGAAATGACGGCTCTTGCCGGTCTGCTCGGCCATCACCGTTTCATGCGGCAGTGCGCCACTGATGAAGGTGACCTTGCCACCCTCACCTTCACGACGCGCAACGCCACGGCCATCGTGGCTCAGGTCGAGGATGTCGGTCTGGAACGGGGTCTTGTCTATGCGGGGGGTTCTGGATCGGGCCACGTGGCGAAGGGCTGCGGGCAACAAAAGGGCCGCTATTGTCGCAGATGCACGCAGTCAGGTTGTTCTCCACTTGCAGATGACGGCTGCGTGGCTAAGATGCATTTCGAAGCTGACATGGAGGCAGCAGATGAATACGCACATACAAGGCCCTCTCCCGCGCCTGTTGCTGGTCGAGGACGATATGACCAGCCAGGGCTTCTTCCAGTTCGTGCTGGAGTCGCTGCCCGCCACGGTTGATATCGCCGACTCATACGCCAGCGCGGTGCGCCTGGCAGAGTCCGTGCGCCACGACCTGTGGCTGATCGACGTCAACCTGCCCGACGGCGATGGCCCCAGCCTGCTGCAGGCGCTGCGTGCACGCCACCCTGCAACACCGGCGCTGGCGCATACCGCCGACGTCAATGCCCATATCCAGCAGGCGCTGCAACAAGCAGGGTTCATCGCAACCATGGCCAAGCCGATCAGCCGCGAAACCCTGATCAAGACCGTTCGACGCGCCTTGGCAAAGACGGTTCCCGGCACCGACAGCAGCGCGGTCGACGTCGCGCCGGATTGGGATGAATCGGCGGCGCTGACCGCACTCAACGGCCAGCAGGCGCATGTCCGCGCCTTGCGCGAGCTGTTCCTGTCCGAGCTGCCAGTTACCCGCGACGCCGTCAGCCAGGCGCTGGTCAAGCATGACGACGATGCGCTGCGGGCGCAGCTGCACAAACTGCAGGCCAGTTGCGGCTTTGTTGGCGCCTCGCGGCTGGCACGCGCGGTGCGGCAATTGCACCACGATCCCGCCTCGCGACAGGCCCAGTTGCAGTTCGGCAACGCTGTCAGCGCATTGCTTGGCTGAAACCCCGCTGGCCTGCGCGGTATCCGCGCAGGCCATTGCCTGAATACGCCAGCTCAGGCCTTGGCGTTGAGCTCACCCAGCATTTCCCAAGACTTGAGGCCACGCCCACCGAGATGGTGCAGCAGCACGGCACGCATCTGCAGGCGCAGGCTGGCAAGGTCGGCCGCGCTCGGCTGGCTGTCGCTGGCCAATGCCAGCAAGGCACTGCCTGTTGCCAGCGCGCGACGCTCGTTGTTCGATCGCTCGCTGAGCAGACGCAACGGCCCCTGCAGCGGGTCCAGTTGATAACGGGCAGCCGGATCAACCGCTTCGCCGTCCGCGGCGTGCGCCCAGTCAAAACCGAAGCCCAGCGCGTCCAGCAGATCACGCTCGAAGCAGCGCAGGCGCCAGGCCAGGACTTCGCCGCCCTGCCCCAGCGTGGCGCGCAGCTGGCCATAGGCATCGAACAGCTCGGGCAGCGGGTCGTGGCGCGGTGCCAGCCGCATCACCAGTTCGTTGATGTAGAAGCCGGCCAGCATCGCGTGGCCATGCAGCCGGGGCGCAACGTCCTGGCTCTCGGCACGCCGCAGCTGCGCCAGCTCACCGCTCAGGACGGCATCGAAACGGATGGACTGCAGCGGCTGAAGTGCCGCCCGCAACAGCTGCTTCCTGGGTGACTGCACGCCACGCGCCAGCAGCCCTACCCGACCGTGGTCAAGCGTCAGCACCTCCACCAGCAGGCTGGTTTCCCGCCAGGGCCGGGCATGCAGGACGTAACCGGGCTGGTCTTCGATGCGCATCTTAAGGCTGGGAGTCGGGAATGGAGAATCGGGAGTCGTAACAGCCCGCGACCATGATCCAGCCAGCCTTCGTCAGGCGCCCTGGCGGCCGGCCATCGCTACGATCTATCGTCGTCGCAGCATCGGTCTTCATCACACAACCTGATCTGCCACGCGGCCAGAAAACAGCCGAAAACCGCAACTCGCGGCAGAATCAGGCAGTTTCCATTCCCGATTCCCCACTCCCGATTCCCGGCTGAAAAGCTTATTGCTCGCCGTAACCAAACGCCTTCAGCGCGGCCTCGTCGTCGGACCAGCCTTCGCGCACACGCACCCAGGTTTCCAGGAACACCTTGGCGCCGAACAGTCGCTCCATCTGCATGCGTGCCTTGGCACCGATGTCCTTCAGACGGACGCCGCCCTTGCCGATCACGATGGCCTTCTGGCCTTCGCGCTCGACCCAGATCACCGCGCCGATGCGCAGCAGCGCACCGTCTTCGGCGAAACGCTCGATTTCGACGGTGGTGGCGTAAGGAAGTTCTTCGCCGAGCTGACGCATCAGCTGCTCGCGGACCAGTTCGCCCGCGAGGAAACGCTGGCTGCGGTCGGTGATTTCATCTTCGCCAAACATCGGCGGGCCTTCCGGCACCAGCCCGATCAGGTCACGGACCAGCGCTTCCAGACCATTGCGCTTCAGCGCCGAGATCGGGTGCACGGCGGCGAATTCACGGCCAACGGTGATCTCCTGCAGGAACGGCAGCAGCGCTCCCTTGTCCTTCATCCGGTCAACCTTGTTGACGATCAGCACGACCGGCACGCCGGCGTCACTGAGGACGTTGAAAGCGAGGGTGTCTTCTTCGTCCCAGCGACCGGCTTCGATCACCAGCAGGCCAACATCGACACCTTCCAGCGAGGCACGCGCGGCGCGGTTCATCACCCGGTTCATCGCGCGCTTCTGCTGGCGATGCAGGCCGGGGGTATCAACCAGCACCAGCTGCCCTTCCGGGTAGGTCGCGATGCCGAGCAGCCGGTGACGGGTGGTCTGCGGACGGTTGGAGACGATGCTGACCTTGGCGCCGACCAGGGCATTGGTCAGGGTGGATTTGCCGACATTGGGGCGACCAATGACCGCGACGCTGCCACAGCGATGAGAAGAGGTGTCGTTCACTTGGAATCCAATTGCTCTATTGCGGCAGCTGCCGCCTGTTGTTCGGCCAGCCGTCGCGAAGTGCCTTCGCCTTCGGTACTTACGGCAGGGTCAGCCACGGAACAGCGCACATGGAAGTGCTTGGCGTGGTCGTCGCCGGTCTCCGATACCAGCTCATACACCGGCAGGGTCTTCTGCCGGGCCTGCAACCATTCCTGCAGGCGGGTCTTGGGGTCTTTCTCGGGCTTGCCCGCCGGCACCGCCGACAGAGACGCCTCGAACCACGGCATTATCCGCGCGCGGCAGGCCTCGAAACCGGCGTCCAGGTAAATCGCCGCAACAACCGCCTCGACGGTATCGGCGAGGATGGAGTCGCGACGGTGGCCGCCGGACTTCATTTCACCCGGGCCCAGCGTCAAACGCTCGCCCAACTGCAGGTTGCGTGCAATCACCGCCAGCGCGCTTTCACAGACCAGCGCCGACCGGGCGCGGGTCAGCGCGCCTTCGTCCGCCTTGGGCCAGCGCAGGTAAAGCGCCTCGGCAATAAGCATGTTGACGATGCTGTCGCCCAGGAACTCCAGGCGCTCGTTATGCGGCGCACCGGCACTGCGGTGGGTCAGGGCTTGATCCAGCAAGCCCTGATCCTTGAATGGGTGACCAATGAGATCACCCCGTTGGAACGTTCTATTCACCACTGCTGGAGATCAGGTCCTGGGAGTTCGAGAAATTGCCTACGATGTCCAGGTTGCCGATCAGCGACCGACGGACTTCATAGTCCACATTCATCCGCCAGCCGCCATCGATGCGCTCGAACTTGATGTTGTCGCGCTTGACGCTTTCGGAGTAATTCATGTCCATGCGCTTGAAAAACAGCTCGGTCGCACGGGAAGGGTCCGTGTCACGGGTCGACTCGGCGGCGATCGACTTCATCGACATCTTCACCGAGTAGAACTCCTGGTACATCGGGAACAGCTTCATGCCGATGTACAGCGCGAAGCCAACCACGGCCAGCACCATCAGGAACGAGGTCAGCGTCATACCACTTTGCTTGTGCTTCATTGCGATCTCCCCAGAAACGCGTTGATGTGTCATTGGATACCCGACCCGATGCGGGACGGTTCAAAGCTGGATTTGCAGAACCAATCCGAACAGTTCAGCCAGATCATGAAGGCCTTGCCGCGCAGGTTCTCTTCCGGCAGGAAATGGGTCTGCGTCCAGAAGCGGCTGTCTTCGCTGTTGTCACGGTTGTCACCCATCACGAAGTACTGCCCCTGCGGCACCACCCAGTCGCCCTGGCCGCGCGGATCAGACCGCCCCACCATCTCCAGCACCGTATGGGTACGCCCTGGCAGCGATTCGGTCAACAGGGTCGAGCCGGTCATGCCGTTGCCGACATACTCGCCATTGACCTTGTACTCCATCGCCTGGCCGTTGATCGACAAGGTATCGCCGTGGAAGCCGATGCGGTCACCCGGCAGGCCGACCACGCGCTTGATCCAGTTCTGGTCCGGCGCATGCGGCGGCTTGAACACCACCACGTCACCGCGCTTGGGTTCGGCCACCGGGATGATCTTGGTATTGGTGATCGGCAGGCGGAAGCCGTAGGAGAACTTGTTGACCAGGATGAAATCACCGATCAACAAGTTGGGCATCATCGAGCTGGAGGGGATCTTGTACGGCTCGGCGACGAAGCTGCGCAGGATCAACACCACCGCCAGCACCGGGAAGAACGCGCGCGAATAATCCACCACCACCGGCTCTTCGCTGTCCAGCAGGCTGGCCTTCTCGGCACGACGCTTGCGCAGGTACAGCTTGTCCAGCAGCAACACCAGGCCAGAACCCAGGGTCAGCACAACCAGGATGATTTCAAACCATTTCATTCAAGTTCCTTCGGAATGAGATTCGGGATTCGGGATTGGATATTCGCAACAACCGGAGCGCACATCGCTCTGGCGAATCCCGCATCCCGAATCCCCAACAACTGTTACTTATCCATCTGCAGCACAGCAAGGAAGGCTTCCTGTGGGATTTCCACGCGGCCCACCTGCTTCATGCGCTTCTTGCCTTCTTTCTGCTTTTCCAACAGCTTCTTCTTACGCGAAACGTCGCCACCATAGCACTTGGCCAACACGTTCTTGCGCATGGCCTTGACCGTGGTACGGGCGATGATCTGCGCACCGATCGCGGCCTGGATGGCCACGTCGAACATCTGCCGGGGAATCAGGTCCTTCATCTTCTCGCACAGCTCGCGGCCACGGCGATCGGCGTGGCTGCGGTGCGCGATCAGCGACAGGGCGTCGACCTTGTCACCGTTGATCAGCACGTCCAGGCGCACAAACGGGCCGGCCTCGAAGCGCACGAAGTGGTATTCCAGCGAAGCGTAGCCACGGCTGACCGACTTGAGCTTGTCGAAGAAGTCCAACACCACTTCGGCCATCGGCAGCTCATAGCTGATCTGCACCTGGCTGCCCATGTAATTGATGCCGATCTGGCTGCCACGCTTCTCTTCGCACAGCTTAATGATGCTACCGATGTATTCCTCGGGGGTGAGGATATTGGCGCGGATGATCGGCTCGCGGATCTCTTCCACCTGGTTGACCGGCGGCAGCTTGGCCGGGTTGTCCATCATCACGATGGTCCCGTCGCTCTTGAGCACCTCGTAGATCACCGTCGGTGCGGTGCTGATGAGATCGAGGTTGTACTCGCGCTCCAGCCGCTCCTGCACGATTTCCATGTGCAGCATGCCGAGGAAGCCGCAGCGGAAGCCGAAGCCCATCGCCTCGGAGCTTTCCGGCTCGAAGCGCAGCGCGGCGTCGTTCAGGCGCAGCTTGTCGAGGGCTTCGCGCAGGTCCGGGTAGTCCTCGGCATCGACCGGGAACAGGCCCGCGAACACGCGCGGCTGCATTTCCTGGAAGCCAGGCAACGGCTCGGCAGCCGGGTCGGCCAGCAGGGTCAGGGTGTCGCCGACCGGCGCACCGTGCACATCCTTGATGCTGGCGTTGATCCAGCCCACTTCACCGGCACGCAGCGCAGGCATTTCCTTGCGCTTGGGGGTGAACACGCCGACCTTGTCGACCAGATGCCAACGGCCGGTGGACATGACCTGGATCTTGTCGCCGGCCTTGATCTGGCCCTGCATCACGCGCACCAGCGAGACCACGCCCAGGTAGTTGTCGAACCAGGAGTCGATGATCAGCGCCTGCAGCTTGTCACTGCCACGGTCGGCCGGCGGCGGGATGCGGTGCACGATGGCTTCCAGCACCTCCTCCATGTTCAGTCCGGTCTTGGCGCTGACCGCAACCGCGTCGGACGCGTCGATGCCGATCACGGCCTCGATCTCGGCCTTTGCACGGTCGATGTCAGCGGTCGGCAGGTCTATCTTGTTCAGCACCGGCACCACTTCCAGGCCCTGCTCAATGGCCGTGTAGCAGTTGGCAACCGACTGCGCTTCCACGCCCTGGGCCGCATCGACCACCAGCAGCGCGCCTTCGCAGGCGGCCAGCGAGCGGCTGACTTCATAGGAGAAGTCGACGTGACCGGGGGTGTCGATGAAGTTCAGGAAGTAGGTCTGACCGTTGCGGGCCGTATACGGCACCGACACCGACTGCGACTTGATCGTGATGCCACGCTCGCGCTCGATCGGGTTGTTGTCCAGGACCTGCGCTTCCATTTCGCGCGCGGTCAAG
>Ga0308157_10002732_pt1 | contig 27671 bp, 24 predicted proteins | sample PhyBR1_FD_201035 | JGI IMG/M metagenome (GOLD analysis project Ga0308157, IMG submission 201035) | Phyllosphere microbial communities from UC Gill Tract Community Farm, Albany, California, United States - DLSLB.R1 | ecosystem: Host-associated > Plants > Phyllosphere > Unclassified | place: USA...
TACGCGACAGGGGCCAGCGCCTGTGCTGAGCGCACAAACTGCCCAGCATGAGGTTGCCGAAAGCTTTGAGAGTTTTTCAGGTATTCGCACCAATGATTTTGGGCTCACTGACGAATACCTGCGGCACGTGGCCACAGTGAGCGTGCAACAATCTGCCGTAGAGAACGCCAAGAGTGACCAGCCAATCGATACTTTGGTATTCCTTCCGGGCGTGCGTGAAGTAGAACGGGTCTGCGCGCAGATCTCATCGCGTGGGGCACTTGCCTTAGAGCTACATTCGCAGATTTCCTCGGCGCAACAAGATCAGATCCTCACCGACCCGGAACCAGGTAGTGAACCGCGGATCATCGTGGCCACCTCGATTGCAGAATCTTCGCTGACCGTTCCTCGGGTGCATTTGGTGATTGACGCTGGCTACGCGCGTGAACCGCGTCGAGATAGCGTGCGCGGAATGTCAGGTTTAGTGACGGTGGTGGCAAGTCGCGCGGCAGCAACACAGCGAGCTGGACGTGCCGGACGCTTGGGCCCAGGACGCGTTGTACGGACCTTGGATCCCAAGTCATTTGCGGCGGCACCGCAATTTTCAACGCCAGAAATTCGGACCGGCGATCTAGTAGCCGCTGGTTTGGCCATGGCACAGTGGGGGACTCCCAGAGGTGAAGGGCTGGACCTGTGGGAAGACCCGCCTGCATCCACCATGGCTAGCGATGAGCAGGTGATCAAAGACCTCGGCGCGGTAGATGAGCGCGGATTTATTACTGCCCATGGTGAGCAGATGGCTAAGATCCCGACGGATCCGCGAACAGCTCGTGCCTTGCTGGATGGCGCGCAAATATTTGGGAACCGCGAAGCTGCGCAAGCGGTGGCACTGCTGGCTAGCTCTGAACGGATTCCCAGTGCGGACCTAAACGAATTACACCGTTCGCTGCGCAGCAACTCGCACCCCGGACACCGGGCATGGAAAAACGAAGCGCAACGTTTGGAACAGTTGCTGGGTCAGTTCAACGTCACAGCAACAGCTGCCTCGCCACCAGTGAAATCCACGGGGGAGGCTCTGGCTGGGGTCAGCGCCTTGGCCTATCCTTCCTGGGTGGCGCGAAAGGTCAGCGGTGGTGAGTACTTGCTGGCCTCGGGCACACGTGCTTCATTGCCGAGAAATTCTCCTCTGGCCCAAGAAGAGTTTCTAACCGTTGCGGAAGTCGCCCGGGCCGGGACCAAAGCAGTGATCAGACGTGCCGCTGGTATCGAGCTAGAAGAAGTCTTGTCTTTGCTTCCGCAATTGCATGAGGTAAGCGAAACTGCGGAATTTGTCGACGGGAAAATTAGCGCTCGAAAAGTTGAGACCTTCGGTGCCATCGAGTTGGCATCCCATCCGATCAAGGCCAGCGAACAACTAGGTATGAAGGCTGTTGAAAACGCTATTCGTGAGCAAGGGATGGCGTTCTTTGGAGAGCACGAAAACTTTGAGGCGCTACGCCGAAGAATGGCTGTTGCCCATCGCTTGTTGGGCGAACCATTTGTTGCTGTTGATGATCAATCTCTGAGTCGTGACGTGCAGAATTGGTTAGAGCCAGTCTTGCGTCAGGTAGCCAACGGTAAAAATGTGGCCAGGGTTGATCTGTATTCTGCCTTACGTAATCTTTTGCCCTGGGAGCATGCTCATGATTTTGACTCGTTGGTTCCGCTCCGGCTGGAAGTTCCCTCGGGGTCAAAGATTGCCATTACTTATCCACCCGTGGGGGAGAGCGGGCCAGCAGTAGTGGCAGTAAAACTGCAGGAGTGTTTTGGTCTGGACCTCTCCCCGCGACTGGTCAAAGATCAACTACCGGTTCAGTTTCATTTACTCTCTCCTGGCGGCTTCCCGCTGGCAGTGACCGAAGATATTGTCAGCTTCTTCAACGGCCCGTACGCTCAGGTACGCTCTGAGATGCGGGGACGTTATCCGAAGCATCCATGGCCAGAGAATCCGTGGGACCATGTGGCCACCGCTAAAACCAAAAATAGATTGAACCGCCAGTAACTCAGGAACGCCGTGGGGCTAGTTCACAGTGAACTGGCCCCACGGCGTCTAGCTGAGATTGCTTTGGCGATTAGGCGAAAGCGGAGAAGCCGGTAATGTCTCGGCCCATGATCAGGGCCTGGACGGTTTCCGTACCTTCGTAGGTATGGATTGCTTCGACGTCGGCGAAGTGCCGGGCCACACGGTTGCTGGTCAGAATGCCGTTGCCTCCCAACAGGTCACGAGCATTGGCGGCAATCGAACGTGCGGTACGTGTTGCGGTGTACTTAGCCAATGAAGCCTGTGGCCCAGTCAGATCGCCAGAGGTTTCACGCTTGGTGGCCTGCATAACCAGCACCTGAATTGAGGCCAGTTCAGACTGCATACGCGCCAAACGTTCCTGCACAATCTGGCTAGCGGCCAGCGGTCGACCAAACTGGACACGTTGCTTGGCGTAGTTCACGGCCGACTCATAACAGGCGGTGGCGTGGCCAACGGCTGACCAAGCGACGCCCAAGCGTGTGGCAAACAAGACCCGCGAGGTGTCCTTAAAACTCTGAGCATCTGGCAAGACATCTTCATCTGGAACAAAGACATTTTCCATGCGGATATGAGCCTGCCAGATGGCGCGAAGCGAAAGCTTGTTGGCAATGGTTGTTGCGCTGTAGCCTTCGGCGTCCTGACGGACGATGAAACCGCGGACTTTACCTTCATCATCGCGTGCCCACACGATGGTGACTCCACCAATGGAACCGTTACCGATCCATTTCTTCTCACCGCTGATCCGGTAGCCACCCTCAACTTTAGTGGCACGGGTTTCAAGTGAGACGGAGTCTGAACCGTGGGTCGGTTCGGTTAGTGCGAAGGCGCCAGGTAATTCACCATTCATCATGGGTACCCCGTACTTCGCTATTTGTTCTGGGTTACCGCAGAAGAGCACTGAACGCAGTGCGAGACCGCCTTGCACGCCAACAATGGTTGCTACAGATCCGTCGCCGCGGGCCATTTCCATATTGACCAATCCAGCGGCCAGCGGGGTCATCTTTTCGCGGGAGTCCACGTTCATGCCGTCGCGGAATAGGTCAGCTTCACCCAGCTTTTTGATCAGATGAACTGGGTACTCTGCCTTATCCCAGTATTCGTGGATGTCGGCTTTGACTTCGTCGAGAACAAAATTCCGTGCTTTGGTGCGCCACGCGTTGTCGGCAGCATCAATATCTGCGAAAACTCCTGTTGGATCAACATTGACGTCACCGGACCATAGGTCATAGTCGGGTTCAACAACTCCGGTGGGAAATTCCAAACCGGTTGACTGCTCTGTCATCTCGGGCGCTCCAAAATTGGCTAGAGTGAAAACTTTTCAACTCAAGCCTAGTGGAACTGGGTGTCATGTCAAGAAACTAGGTTTCACGACCTGTGGTGACTACTGGGTGCGCTCTTTGAGAGCGGCGGAGACCGCTTGGAGGATTGACTGCTCGTCGGCACCGGCATCCAAAACCGAGACCACCACAGTAGGAACAGGGGCAGTCTCTGACGCATCGTTACCCTCGGAGTCCAAGAGATCAGCAAAGCGCGAAAGGAACAGTCGGACATCATGTGCCAGCTTGCTACGGTCGGTGCTGGAAGGGTCCTTGATCCAACTGCGCAAGTGATCATTGTGGATCGCTACCAACCCCGCGCTGACGCCCAAGCACAAAGACTTGTCCGTGGCCGAAGTGGCCAGGCCCCTTCGCGCGAGGAAATCATAAAAAGCGCGTTCATAGCGGTGGGTAGAAACCAATTCACGCTCGCGCAAGGAAGGAACGGAAGCCAGCAACTTATGACGAAGCTGCGCACCTTCGGGGTTCACCGTGTACTGATCAAAGACCACATGCGCCGCGTCAATTAACGTTGAAATTGCGTCCACTGATGAGGCGGCCAGCGTGGTCTGAACGTGGGTGATAATCATTTCTTGGTCGGCAAAGACCATGTTCTCTTTAGAACCAAAGCGTCGGAAGAAAGTGGAACGTGAGATCCCTGCGGCGTTGGCCAATTCATCAACACTCGTGGCGTCAAAGCCCTGTGAAATCAGCAGATCAAGGGCGGCCGGTGGTACAGCAGAAGAAGCGATCATGATTTACGAATTTAGCATGAAAGTTCATGGCTGAATCTTGAGTTAGGCTAAGCGCGCCGTCGAAATGATTGTGAACTACACCGCCCATGACTACGCTGAACACTAAGGCGTTCTTTGTTCGAACGCTATTTGTACACAACGGAAAGAGAAGTGAGGGCCCATGGGAATCTCGATCGCAAACGCCGCACTACGATTGGTCAGTGGCGCATTCATTCTCAATAGCGGTATTAATAAGCTGCGCATTGATGAAGCCAGTGCGGCCGGCCTACAACAAATGGCCTCCAACGGTGTGCCACAGTTAGCCGACCTAGAACCAAGCGTCTTTGGCAAGGTCGTATCCATCTCGGAAATCTCCTTGGGCAGTGCACTACTACTTCCACTAGTGCCATCGCGTTTGGCAGGCCTAGGACTCGGCGCATTCTCTGGGGTCCTTTTGTCCTCGTACCTGCGTACCCCGGGCATGACCGAATCTGATGGTATCCGACCTACCGCTGATGGTACCGCGCTAGCCAAAGACTTCTGGCTTGCCGGTATTGCAGCTGCTTTGATCTTCGCTCGCAAGGGCGGCAAGAAGGTCAAGAAAGACAAATAAGTAGTAGCTCGCTGAGCACCCCTTGCGGTCACGGGAGATAGATAAGGCCTGAAGACTGCAGTTTTCAGTGGTTAAATTTGGAACACAAGCTAAGAGGAGAACCACAATGGGTTTCTTAGATGATGCAAAGAAGAAGCTGGGCGAAGCAGTCGAGAACGCCAAAGAGTTTGCCGGTGAAGCTACCGAGAACATCAAGGACTTTGCAGCCGATGCTCAAGAAAAAATTGGCGAGAAGGTTGATGAGTTCAAAGGTGGCGAGGACACGGACGGCCCTTCGGACAAGGTCTAAATAGCCTAGAACAAAGCGCCCTGGCACTGACGAATAATCGTCAGTGCCAGGGCGCTTTTGTGCCTCTGGTTCAGAACCTGTTAGCTTAGGCTTTTTTGCCCGGGCTTAGGAACGCTGCCACGAGCACGGCGGCAACGGCGATGAATCCGGGTAGCAACAACGCTTGGCCCAGACCAACAGATGTTGCTTCCATCAGCGTCGCCGGATCCTTGGAAGCAGCCTTTTCGATTTGCGCCTGAACGCGTGAATCCATCATCATCGCGATCAACGCTGAACCCAATACCGAGCCGATTTGGCGGGTGGTGTTGTAGATACCCGAGCCGGCGCCGGCATCGCGGGCAGTGAGGTCGCGCGTGGCAGCTAGGGAGAGCGAAGGCCAGATCATTGCTGAACCTACGCCCTGAACAGCCGACGGAATCAGCAAGGTCCATAGCGGAATATCGGCGTGCATCATGTAGGCGTAGACCACGGTGGCACCGCCAAAGAGCGCAAAGCCAGGAACCGCGAGCTTGCGCGGGCTGAGCTTGTTGACCATCTTGCCCAAGCGTGGGGCAATAAAAATACCGACCACTGCCATGGGGGAGATCATCAAGGCGGATTCGGTCGGGGTCAGACCACGAACGTTCTGCAAGAAGAAGACCATCGGCAAGCTCATAGTCGCGATGGATAGACCCATCGCAATAATGGCGACGTTGGCCAGCGAGAAGTTACGAACCTTGAACAGACGCAGCGGAACCAGTGGTTCGGACTTGGTCTTGCTCTGCCACCATACGAAGAGCGCCAGCAGCACAATACCGGCCGCGATCAAATGCCAAGAGGAGATAGGGCCAATGAATGGTTCCCAGTTCGAGGACTGGCCTTCCTGAATGCCGAAGACTAAGCAGAACATTGCCACCGCTGAGAGGGCAACGCCCAACCAGTCAAAGGAGTGAGCATGTGGTTCTAGGCGTGGAACGAATTTGAAGACCATGACTAGGCTGACTACGGCGATGGGCAGGTTGATGAAGAAGATCCATTCCCAGCCCACCGAGTCAACCAACAGGCCGCCGGCAATAGGGCCGATCAATGACGCGATTCCAGCGACCGCACCCCACAAGCCCATGGCAGCTCCACGGTGCTGGTAAGGGAATAGGCGGGTGATCATGGTCATTGCCTGAGGCGAAATCATCGAAGCGCCAAGGCCCTGCACCGCACGGGCTGCAATCAGCGAGCCCAGGGAGTCGGAGAGTCCGCACCACAGGGAAGCCAACGAGAAGATGACCATGCCGATGAGGTAAATATTGCGTGGGCCAAAGCGGTCACCGAGCCTTCCGGTGACAAGTAGTGGCACTGCAAAGGTCAGCAGATAGGCGCTGTTGACCCACAGGATGCTGGAGATATTCGCATCCAGTGAAGTCATGATGGAGGGCATTGCGGTGGACACGATGGTGGTGTCCAGCAGGATCATGAAGAAGCCAATGACTAATGCCCAGAGGGCACGCCAAGCGGCTTTCTTATCAAAGTCAGTTTCGGGATTCGCAGTTTCAGGCACTGACCTAGGTTAGTGCTTGTTTCTCAACAAAGGAATGCATAGTTTGCCTATGCGGGGTAAATCAGTCGAAACTCACATTGCCTGAAATGCGAGTTTCCACGTCACCACTAACCCACACGTCTTGCTCGGTGGCTTCAATATGCAAGATGGCGCCGCGGCCAATGCGCGTGCCTTGACGCACCGTGTAACGTGGCGGGGCGTAACCAGATTGGGTCAGCCAAATACCAAATGCCGCGTTCAACGAGCCAGTGGCAGGATCCTCTGGCACTGCTTCGCCAGAGACAAAGGCACGGACTTCAAAATCTGCCGGAGGCTGCAGGACAACAGAACCGAAGCGCTCTTCGGAGCGTTCAAGATCCGAGGAATCTAATGGACGCAATTCTTCACGCGTACCAGAGACTCGGGGTAGAACGGTCCCACGTGGTTGCCATACCCCGTGGGCCACACTGGAAGCCGTGTAAGGTCCGATGACCCCAACTTCCAAACCTTGCAGGGCTTCGTAATCTGGTTCAATGCCCAGGACAATATCCGCATCTCTTAGGACCAGTCCGGCAGGATGCGGTCCATTGACCAGCCATTGGTGATCAACCACGTCGTCCTCGTGAATCCCCAAGCCGCTGATGGCCCACTGGAGTACGTCTGGTTCAAGGGGACCGGAACGTGTTAGGGGCGGGGCAAGAAAAGCTAATCGCCGAGAATGACTGTCGGTGCTGTCTCGCTCAACTCGTACCGGGATTAGCCCACCTTCACATTGCTGAATGAGGTGTCCGCCGGGGCCTGGAACACCGCCAGCTTCCAACCATGCATGTGCGGCTCCCAAAGTGGGGTGCCCCGCAAAAGGAAGTTCGGTGCTTGGCGTGAAAATACGGATCGCGTAGTCAGCCTCGTCGGTGGTTGGCTCTACGAAGAATACGGTTTCGGCCAGATTCAACCACTGGGCGAAGTGTTGCATCTGTTCATCAGTCAGGCTGTCAGCGTCAAAAACGACTCCTAGCCCATTGCCGTTGAAAGCAGTGGGTGCAAAGACATCGACCTGCTGATAAGCAAATGTTCGGCTCATACTTAGCATGGTGGCACATTTACCCTTGGGTTGATCGGGTGTTACGTTCAAGGACTCACAAAGCGTCAACCTTGGTGGCTATCAAAAGCACGCACTGAATCGTAGATTATTTAGTGTCAGCGCTCAGTGGGTATATGTGATCAAGACCTCTCTTGATCCACGGGGAGACAAGGTTTCGGCAAGATTTTGCACAGCAATTATTTAGTGCCGTGTGACATCCTATAAACATGTCTCCTACTCCCGTTGATCCCATCGACGAAACTGTCGAGGAAGTTGTTAACGTTTCAACCTTTCTCCCTGAATCGATGCAATTCTGGGCTGTTGTCCTGGCCGGCGCAGTATTTGCTGCCATCTTGGCCTTTGTCTTCAGCACGATTGCCCGTCGAATTCTTCGGCGAATCGGCGTTGAGGAAGCTGACGTACGTGCAACTCGACTTCCATTCTTTGGCCTGATCACTTCCATCATTGCCAAGTCCGCCTTTGCGCTGTTCTACCGGAACCGCGACTGGTATAACCCTTGGCAATTTGTCATTCTGATCATCTTGGTCGTCTTCTTGACGTGGTTCATCATCAAACTGGTGCGCGTGGTTGAAGCTGGAATGATGGCACGCTTCGAATCGAAGTTTGGTCCAGGACGGCGACTGGCTAAGGTGCAAACCCAAGTGGGCTTGATGCGCCGAGTGCTCATCGCGGTATTGTGCATTTTGGCAGTCGCCGCCGTGCTGTTGACGATCGAACAAGTCAGAGCCTTAGGTGCAGGACTTTTGGCCTCGGCCGGCCTAGCATCGGTCGTAGTTGGTTTGGCAGTGCAGTCCACACTCGCGAATGTCTTTGCCGGGCTGCAGGTTGCTTTCACCGATTCAATTCGAGTCGATGACACCATCGTGGTTGAAGGCGAACGCGGATCAGTTGAAGAAATCACCTTGTCCTATGTAGTGGTCTTATTGCTGGATGGACGGCGAATGATCCTTCCATCCACGTATTTCACCACCACTCCCTTTGAAAATTGGTCGCGTCGCAGCACCGAAATTTCGGGCAATGTCGCGCTACAGCTCAAGCTGAATGCACCGATAGGCTACCTGCGTCAACGGACCACCGAGCTACTCGAGGCCTCTGATCTATGGGACGGTCGCGAAAATGACTTGTTGGTGACCGATGTGCAGAACGGCCTACAGACAGTGACCGTCTATGTTTCGGCACGCAATGCAGGGGACTTGTGGGGCTTGCGCAACATGATCCGGGAAAAGCTTCTTTCAGAGCTTTTGGAGAGCTACCCGGAAAGTCTGCCAGACCCTCGGATGGTGCCTGGAAACTCCGTCTAGTGAGCTCGTCAACGAGCTGAATATAAATGATCCTTCACGCCCTGATAGCGTGAAGGATCATTTTTATTGCCCACAGTTAGAGGCGAAGCGCCGCGGGGCCGTAGTCGTTGTAACGCTCCTGGCGTGCTGTGGCCTCACGAAGCGCGGCGATCAAGGACTCAGCTTTGTCGATCAAGTCCTGAATCAGATCATCGTCTCGTTCTACCCAGAGGTACTCGGGCACGTCACGCAACGGGATGAAATCCTGGTGCTCTTCCCACACAAATAATGTGCGTTCGGCACCAATTACGTGTTGTTGCCACAAGATTTGGCGCAGGTAGTTCTTTGGGATTTTCTTAAAAGGTTTATTGGTGGTCTTGATTTCTGCCAAGACCGGAGCGCCCGAAGCATCAAAGCCCAAACCGTCGGGAGTAGCTAGGTGTAGGCGGGAGGCCTGTGAATGGAAGAGCTGGGAGGAGGGGAAAATATTAAAGTTCTCTTGCACCCAGGCGGCGATCACTGGCTCGCGTTTACGACCATGATCTGTGTAGGGATTGCCAGAAAATCCGTTTCCGTAGAGCTTGTCCCAGGCAGCATTCTTAATGGATTTCTCGGTGGAAAGTTTGGCAACATCTGTTGCGGTAATACCTTGCGCTCGTGCCCGTAGCCATTCAATACGATTGGAAGAATCAGCTAAGACGCGTTGGAAGCATTCATGTTCAACGCCGGGCACAGTTATCACCTGATCTATTGTTCCCCATCCCGGCCGGAGATCAGTGCATCTTGGGCTTATGACCCACGTGAGACTAGTCGCTGGCCCGGGCAATCGCGGTAAGTAGTTGGGGCAACGTGGGGGTGCTGCTGGCTCTAAACTTTTCCGTGTCGTCTTGCATTAGTCGGATCATCGGGGTGCTGGTCACGCCGAGGTCTTCGCCTCGCTTCACCTGTTCGACAACATTAATTTCTTCCACGACAAGGTCCGGAAGTAGCTCCTGAGCCCTAGCCACGGTTTGTCGTGTCCGCACGCAGGGGGCACAGAAAGGTTGGGTATACAGTTCCAATTTCATTGCCTGTCAAAGAACTCCTGTAGTACTGCTCCGGGTGGAAAACGTTCCTACTTCGGGATGACACCACCGAGGAACTACTTCGTCTTGTGCGCTGATGTGCGCCAAGCTCAATATTGAAAACATTGAGTCATGCTTGAAAATTCCTTTGATCATCCACCCGTACTGACTGCTCAAAATCTGCGTCGAAGCTTCGGCAGCACTACCGCTCTCAATGGCGTAAATCTTCACATTCACCTTGGAGAGTCACTAGCCATCATGGGTCCCTCCGGATCCGGAAAATCAACGTTGCTTCATGCCCTGGCCGGTATTGAGCTTCCTGATTCTGGAAGCATTCGGCTGAATCTTCCCGGACAAACTTCGCTAGAGCTACTCGAACTCAGGGACAAAGCCCGAACCAAACTTCGCAGAGAAGCCTTTGGATTTGTCTTCCAATCCGGCTTATTGATTCCGGAATTGACCGCTGAAGAGAATGTGGCCATGGCCTTGATGATCAACGGCGTATCTCGTGTGGCGGCCATCGAACAAGCTAGGCAAGCTTTAGTCGCTTTGGGTCTTGCCGGCATGGAGCAACGTCGCATCGGTCAGCTTTCTGGCGGGCAGATCCAACGTGTAGCCATCGCTAGAGCGCAAGTCACCGGGGCCATGGTGGTGTTTGCTGATGAACCAACAGGCGCGTTGGATTCAAGCACAGGAACCGAAGTGCTCGACGTATTGCTGGGCTGCACCGTCGGCCAGGGTAAATCTCTGGTGATGGTCACCCATGATGCGGCGGTGGCTGCCCGTTGTGACCGGGTGGTGAAGTTGCAAGATGGGAATCTGATCAGCGACAGCCGCTCCGTGAACAACATGGACGGTGGCGTGCGATGAATATGCTTCATCTTTCATGGTTGCTGGCACGACCGGTCAAGAATCGATTGGCTCCCCAGATACTTACTGTCAGTGCCTATGCAATCCTCAGCGCCATCCTGCTCATCGTCCTGGGCGGAGCGCATTCCTTCACCACCTTTGAGGCTGAAGCTCAGGGAACGTATGTTCCGCTAGCGGCGCTCGCCGTGGTGCTACTGGTCATTCCGTTATTGGTCCTCGGCGCATCAGCTGCCAGGCTCTCCGCACGAGCCAACGATCGTGCCTTGTCCTCGCTGCGGCTACTCGGAGCCACCGGCGGACAGGTGAGCATCCTGGCCGTATTGCAAGCTGTGGGCACAGCAATAGTTGGCACCTTGGCCGGGGTGATGCTGTATTTTGCCTGCGCACCCTTAGCTTCATTGATTCGGTTCCAGGGTGCTCCAATCGGTGAAGCGATTTACCTGCCTGTATGGATCGTGACCATCGCAGTATTCGCGGTGGTCATTATTGCGGCTATTAGTGCCGTGGCAGGTCTTCGAAAACTAGTGATCACCCCGCTAGCGGTGGCCACCCGTCGCACGGTTCCGGTTCCAAGTTGGAAGCGGGCGCTGATTACCGTGGGCAGCATCGGGGTGCTGTATCTGGTGTTTTCTAACTTGGGGTCGGTCGCTCAAGAGATGGCGGTCTTGATCGTTGTGATTGTCGCTGGTTTGGGATTCGGTCTACTGGTACTGAATCTGGTTGGACCCTATCTGGTCTCCAAGGTGGGGGCGAGCAAACTCAAAAAGGCAAGTAGCCCCCAACAGCTTTTGGCGGCCCGCATGATTTTGGAGAGCCCTACCGAATCATGGCGCCAGGTCTCAGGTGTCGCAATGGCCTCGTTCGTTGCCGTAGTTGGTGGCAGTGGAGCTGCAATGATGAAACTGACGGAATCAGAAGTGGTAGAGAGCTCTTGGTATGACTATTTGCCCGGCGACATTCTCACCGGTGTATTGGTGACCTTGGCTATTACGTTCATCTGCGTCGCAGCTTCCTCGGCCATTAGCCAGAGTGCTGCCACGCTGGATCGTGCCGATTTGTACACGGGATTGAATCGTTTGGGCATGGAATGGTCCACGGTGAACGCCGCGAGAACAAAGTCTTTGATGATTCCTGCCCTGAGCGCCGCGATTGGTTTTGCCGTCGCGTCAACGATCCTGGTCCTACCACTGGCCGGTATGGCAGTGATCACCAGTCCGTTGACGGTGCTGACGATTATTGGGGCTGTGGGTCTTGGGTTGGTGATGATTCGGGTCTCAATTTTGGTGGCTGATCCTGCGAAGCTAGGTTCAGCTGGAGAGTAAAAGTAGTGATCAGACGGGGGAAGTCATGACGGTCAATGGTTATCATCACTTCAGGTGTGATGATTAGGTACGCTTCATGTTGCGTATTGATCAGCAAACCGCGTAATGTGGCATACGGCTCAGATAGGTAACCCTTACCTATCTTGGCAGTTATGTTTCACAGAACCTCGCATAGTCTGGAACCACCGACCCATGAAAATTTCACGTCGCGCCGGGATCTTCGCCGCGTCCACCGCAATCCTCGCACTGAGCCTGACCGCCTGTGGCTCCTCGGAGAACGCAGCATCGTCTTCGGCTGATCCCTCGGCCAAGTCCGCAGATTCCTTCACCCCGGTCACCATCAAGAACATTTATGGTGAAACCACAATTGATAAGGCGCCAGAACGCGTAGCGACCATCTCGTGGGTCAACGCTGACACCTTGCTTGCACTTGATACCGTCCCAGTGGGCATGGATGCTGACGCGTACGGTCAGAACGAAAACAAGTCGACGTCCTGGAAGGATGAGGCTCTAGCTAAGCTGGATGCTTCGATCGGTTCTGAGAACGCTCCGGCGCAGTTTGCTACCGGCGACGATCCGGACTACACGGCTATTGCTAAGACCAAACCGGACGTCATCTTCGCCCCTTACTCGGGTTTGAAGAAGGAACAGTACGAAAAGCTGGAAAAGATCGCTCCAGTAGTTGGCCCGATCAAGGCAAACTACACCACCAGCTGGGAGGAAGTGACCGAAGCCGCCGGTCAGATGCTGGGTAAGCAAGACCAAGCCGAGACCCTGATCAAAAAGGTTGAAGGCGACTTGGCCAAGGTCGGCGAAGACAACCCAGTCTTGAAGGACACCACCTTCATCGCTTCTGATCTCTCCGCACCTGATACTGCGTACGTGTACTCCGAAGGCGATACCCGTCCACGCTTCTTGACCTCATTGGGGATGAAGCAGGCGGACTACGTTCAGAAGAACGCATCCAAAGACACCTTCTTCTTCACCGTTTCTCCGGAAAAGGTCAACGAGTGGAAGTCAGATATTCTCTTCTCCTCGGCAATCGCCGGTAACACCACCGAAGACATCGTGAAGGCGCAGCCGCTGTACGGCCAGATTCCTGCAGTGAAGAATGACGCCGTGGCTCTGCCAGGTTCCGATGAGGCAACTCTTGCGATCTCGGCAGCTTCACCTCTGTCCCTGGAATGGTCGTTGGACAAGGTTGTTCCAAAGATCGTGAAAGCTGCCGAAAACGCAGCCAAAGCAAAGTAACCGTTAGCGATTCGACGCTAGATAGTGCAACTGCGCTTCCAAGGATCGGCTAGCCGCGCCTACCAGACGCGGATCCAGGTCGGGGTAGACAGCATCCAGCAACTGTGTTGGATCCACGTCCGCCCCGGCCTTGCCGAGTTTGAGCAGGGCATCACGAACTTGATCCAAACGAGACTCGCGATGAACAAGGTAAGCACGCAGCAACTGATGCGAGGTGCTGTGTTGCTCACCATGGGCAGGATGCAGGGGCATATCTGCCAGATTCAACAACCTGTTCAGCGAGGCGAGATAGTCGCCCAGCGTTCCGTCGGGATGATCCAAAATGGTGGTTCCTCGGCCCAACACGGTATCGCCGGTAAACAACTGCGGGGTATCTCCCAGCGTTGTGAAACAGACCGAATCCGAGGTGTGGCCGGGAGTGAAATGCACCTTAACATTCACACCCGCGCAATTGATGGTCTCCTGGTCTTCGAGCGGTGCGGCCTCGCGGCAGAATTCAGGGGATTGGGCCCGTACCGGCGTGGGGCTAATCCGGTGCAGAAAATCAATTCCACCGGTGTGGTCCGCATGACGATGGGTGATCAGCACCAGTCGAATACTAAACTGGGCCAAAGATTGAAGATGAGGCTCAAGCTCAGGGCCGGGATCGATCAGCACGACCTCGGTGTCAGGGCTCAAGGTAGAAATCTTCGGATCAAAGAGCAGATAAGAATTTGTCCCATCCAGCGTCATTTCCGAAGGGTTATCAGCCTGCAACACGGCGATCCCCGGAGCAATCAGGGTGGGAATGGAAAGATGAGCCATAGCAATGAGTGTAGGAAGCAATGACCTCTACTGAAAGTGTGACGCGCCCGGAGCCTAACGCTTCAACGGTACGTATGCCACGCAAACTCGGGGCATTTGTCATCCTCGCGGTGCTTTTAGCGGCGGCAATTTGTGCGTCTTTGCTCTTTGGGGCGCGCGCTGTTTCACTGTCCACGCTCGGTGATGCTCTCTGGCATTTTGACGCGAACAACGGCGACCAAGGAGTTGTCGCCTCACGGTTCGCACGTACTGTGGGAGCCATCGTGGTTGGAGCGGCCCTAGGGATGGCCGGGGCAGGTTTGCAGGGTCTGACCCGAAACCCATTAGCTGACACCGGCATCCTCGGACTGAACGCAGGAGCATCCATGAGCGTCGTGGTAGCCATGGCGTTCCTAGGCGTCAGCTCGCTAACCGGCATCATGATAGCCGCTTTTATTGGTGCCGCCGTGGTGATGACTTTGGTGTACCTGGTGGCCAACGTGGGCCGTGAAGGTGCGACTCCGATCAAGCTAGCTCTTGGCGGTGCCGCCTTGGCTGTGGGTGTCGGTGCTATCACCAACGCCATCTTGATGATCTCGGATTCCACCTTGGATCGCTTCCGCATGTGGCAAATTGGAACGCTCTCCAGCACCTCTGTGGACACGTTCCTCGGGGCAGCACCGGTGGTGGCAGCCGGCGCATTGATCGTCCTGTCCACCGCACGCGTTTCCAACGCCGTGTCCATGGGAGATGACACCGCCACCGCCTTGGGGTTCAACCTCGGCCGGGCTCGCTTGCTCGGCTCCATCGGGGTGATTCTGCTCGCCGGTACCGCCACAGCAGTGGCTGGACCTATCGCCTTTGTTGGTCTGATGATTCCTCACGCGGTGCGCTTGCTGGTCGGCTCAGACTATCGCTGGCTAATGCCCGGATCCTTATTGGCCGGGCCGATCCTCTTACTGGTGGCTGATACCGTTGGGCGCGTGATTGCCCCACCGAGTGAAATCCAGGTAGGCGTCATGTGCGCACTGATCGGCGGACCGCTCTTTATCCTCATGATGCGAAGTGGCATGAAGTCGGTGAGTCTATGAGCACCAACGAGATGACACGAACCCCGACTCACCGGGTGCTGCGAACAACGCTCTGGATGTCGGCGGCCATAGTGCTTGCCATCGTGGCCTATCTATTCTGGGGCCGAGACCGCCTGCCAGCAGCGGAAGTTCTGCAGGTACTCACCGGTCAAAATGTTCCTGGGACCAGCTTTATTATCATGGACGATAGGCTACCGCGTGTGGCCGTCGGAGCCTTGGCTGGCGCTGGACTTGGTATTTCTGGTGCGCTCTTCCAACGTTGGCTGGGCAACCCGCTGGCCAGCCCCGATGTAATCGGTGTGGGCTACGGGGCTTCGGCCGCCGCGGTATTTGCCATGATCACCCTGGGGTATACCGACTGGAAGCTCAACGCGTTTGCGCTCGCCGGAGGATTGATTGTCGCCGCGGTGATCTACTGGCTGTCGGCCTCGGGCAAACGCACCGGGCCTCGGCTGATTCTGGCTGGGCTGGCCGTCGGGTCCATGTTGCAGGCACTGATCCAGTATCTTTTGACCCAGGCTGAAGTGAATACCGCTAGTGACGTGATGCATTGGCTGACTGGTTCCTTGTCTTCGAGTAATTGGCACAGCGCCTTGGTGCTGCTCATTAGCCTTGGCGTTCTTGGGGGAGTGCTGCTTCCCTTCGTGGTTCGTCAGCTGAAAATGTTGGAACTAGGCGACGACTCGGCTGCAGCCTTGGGCGTGAACGTAAACCAGGCTCGTACCCTACTTGTTTTTGTTGCGGTGGCCATGGGTGCGTTGCCCATCGCTGTGACTGGACCGCTGGCCTTCGTAGCTTTCTTGGCGGGCCCGATCAGCGCCGCGCTCTCACGTGGACCGATCAACATAGCGCTGGCCGGGCTAACCGGCGCGGGGCTGGTGGTCATCGCTAACTTTTTTGCAGCGAACTTGTTCGCAGATCTTGTACTGCCGGTGGGCGTTATTACCGGCGCATTCGGCGCACCCTTCCTGATCTGGATTCTGGTGCGCGCCAACTCAACCGGAAACGGGGGCTAACCCATGGCCACTTTGCAGGCTAGCGATCTGACCTTGGCCTATGACAAGGTCACCATCGTTGATGAACTGTCTTTGGACATTCCCACCGGGCAGGTGAGCATCGTGGTGGGGGCCAATGGCTGTGGTAAATCCACACTTTTGCGTGCGCTGTCTCGACTGCTCAAACCCACTGGCGGTCAGGTGCTATTAGACGGTGCGGATATTCATAGTAAGCCGGCCAAGGAAGTTGCTAAGACCTTGGGGCTGTTGCCACAGTCGCCGACCGCACCGGATGGCATTACCGCACGTGAGCTGATCAGCCGTGGTCGCTACCCACACCAGGGCCTATTCAAGCGCTTCTCCGCCGAAGACGAAGCGGCGGTGAACCATGCCATGGAGATGACCGGGACTACCGAGTTGGCCGACCGTGCGGTGGATGAGCTTTCCGGTGGACAACGTCAGCGCGTCTGGATCGCCATGGCCCTGGCACAGGAAACTGACCTGCTTCTGCTCGATGAGCCCACCACCTTCTTGGACGTGGCGCATCAGCTTGAGGTGCTGGACGTGGTCAGCGAATTGAATCGAAGCCGCGGCATCACCGTGGTGATCGTCTTGCACGATTTGAACCTGGCTGCGCGCTATGCGGATTATTTGGTGGCTCTGCGCCACGGCAAGATCTACGCGGCCGGCCACCCCAATGAAGTGGTCACGGAAAAGACCGTCAAGGACGTCTTTGGCATGCCAAGCCGCGTGATTCCAGATCCGGTGGGTGGCACACCCTTGGTCCTGCCTATTGGTCGTCACCGAGTTTTGCGTACCGAAGAGGTCTTAGCCTCCAAGGGCATTTTCCGCAGCGAACCACAAGCGTTAGAGCCATCGGTCGGTGAAGCTAAGAGCGTTGTTGACGTTGAAGCTGAGCAGGGTAGCGCCGAGGAAGATCGGGCTCGCCCAGCCTACGAACACGTGCCAACTTTGGCCTTTGAGGCGACGGTGATTAACCGTCAGGAACTTTCGCCGTCCTTCCGCCGACTGACCCTCAGCGGTAGCGACCTAGATTACTTCGGGACTAACTCACACCCGCTGGATATGCGTATCAAGCTGCTGTTGCCACCGGCTGGCGGGAGCGCACTGACCGAGGAAATCGCCTCCATGCGCCCGCAGGCGATGACCAGCCCGGCCGAACAGGTTGGTTGGTACAAGCGGTGGCTGTCCATTGATCCTGATACCCGCGGCTATATGCGCACCTATACCGTCCGGGCCTTCCGCGAAGCTGGGCACCGCGATAACGTTGGGCTCACCGCTGAGCTGGACATTGATTTTGTGATGCACGGGCATATGGTCGATGGAAAGTTGCACGGCGGTCCGGCCACCGAATTTGGTGATCAGGCGGAAGTGGGGGACCAGCTGCTCTTGTTGGGGCCAAACAAGTTCCTGAATGATTCGACGTATGGTGGCATCGAGTTCCGTCCTGGTGATGCCAGCCGTATTCTCCTGGCAGGGGATGAGACGGCGGCCCCAGCCATCTGCGCAATCCTGGAGTCTTTGCCTTCGCATGTCACCGGACATGCGTTGATTGAGGTTCCGGAAACCACGGATATTCTTGGAGCGTCGACCCGTTCCGGTGTGTCGGTGCAGTGGCTGACTCGTGGAACCAGTGAGCATGGCCAGTTGTTGCGCTCGACCTTAAAGCAGGTAGTGGCCATTCCGGCGGCCGGCGTGGTGGACACCAACGCTGAGCCCGAGGATATTGATATTGATTCGCAGATCCTCTGGGAGACCGGCCAGGCTAACAGGGCGCCGTTTTATGCGTGGGTTGCCGGGGAAGCTGCCACGGTCAAGGAAATGCGTCGGTACCTGGTGCGAGAAGCAGGGCTTGACCGTAAGCAGGTGGCCTTCATGGGGTACTGGCGTCGAGGTAAGACCGAAAACTAGGCTCTATCGCAAGAAAAATTGGCATGAAGTGGCGGTGCTGGGAACTGTGAGACGTTCTCAGCACGGCCACTTTTCACTGAACTTATTTGTCCCGGCCGATCGGTTTACAATCGCCACGTGGCGGGCGCGGATTCTCTCGGTCTAGTACTTCCAAGAGTCGAGTTAGTTCCTTGCGATCTTTGGGGGAGAGCTTGTCGAAGTAGCTATCCATGCCTTCCCTGCGCAGTCGGGACAGCTCGCCAATCTGTGCCTTTCCACTGGCACTGAGCGTAATGAGGGTGGCGCGACGGTCCGCTGGGTCCGGGGTGCGGATGATCAGCTGCTTTTCCTGCAACTGGTCCACCACCTCAGTGGTAGAGCGAGCGGCGATATGTAGTTTGTCAGCCAGCTGTGAGTTGCGAAGGCCTTCGGGTTCTGCATGGCTGAGCAAGCTCAATACCCGCGATTGGTGCGGGGTAATTCCTAACGGGATCAGATTTTCTCGCCAGCGTCCACGAATGACGCGTGAGGCCCGGAGGAAAAGATCTGCCAAGTCATCCTTGGACTCTTCGTTGTGCATAGCTTCAAGGATAGTGTGTTCTTCAGAACAAATTCAAGATGGAACCACATAGTGAGGTAACCTCTGCTATTCTTTGAGTGAAAAGAAAGATGAAGGAGGGTCCATGAGCGCAAATTCAATGCCCGGGCATCCAGGGGGCGCGGTCGGGGGTGGGCGAATGAAAAACGCCGTCCAGGACAAGCAATGGCTGGCCGAACACCCGGTGTCCCTCAAACGCGTCGCCGAGCTCTTCCGGCCCCATCTCGGCTCAGTCATTGCTGTCGTTGTGCTGATTGTCGCTTCCTCCATCATTGGGCTGGCTCAGCCATTCATCGTCCGCGAACTCATCGATGATGCCATTCCTAATAGCAACGTTCACCTGTTGGTCTTTGGCGCCGGGGGACTGGTGCTGATTGCGCTAGCCACTGCAGTGCTGGAAGTGGTGCAAACCTGGCGGGCCACCTTGATGGGACAACGAGTGATGCACCGACTGCGCACGGGATTGTTCACTCACCTACAAAAGCAATCGCTGGGCTTCTTCACTAATTCACGTTCCGGGGACGTGCAGTCCCGACTGATTAATGATGTCGGGCAAATGCAGTCGGTCATCACCAACTCGGCAACAAGCATCGCCTCAAACCTGACTACAGTCGTCGCGACCGCAGTAGCGATGGTCGCGATCTCGTGGAAACTGAGCCTGATTTCGTTGATCGTTTTCCCGCCAGCAATCTTATTGGCCAAGCAAACGGCAAAGCTGCGTCGAGCCGTCACCGGGCGCCGCCAGCGAGAGATGTCTAACCTGACCTCGCTGATCGAAGAACGCCTGAGCATTTCCGGCGTTCGCCTCTCCAAGATCATGGGTACGGGTTCCGCTGATGCAGCTGCCTTTGCTGATTCAAGTCATAAGCTCATTGACCTTGAAATGAAAAGTGCTTTGGCTGGACGTTGGCGTATGGCCACCATGAGCATTATCTTCGCTGCGATTCCAGCAGCCCTCTACCTCGCAGCCGGCTTGCCGGTGACCGGGGACGGAATGAGCATCGGTACCCTCGTTGCCTTCACCGGGTTGCAGGCGGGTATCTTCCGCCCCGTCTTGGGACTGATGCAACTATCCGTCCAGTGGGTCTCGGCCATGGCGCTGTTTAGTCGAGTCTTTGAATACCTGGACACTGACCAAGAGCTACCGGTTGCCAAGGATCCCAAGCCGGTTCAGGTAGAGAAGATTCGCGGTGAGGTTGAACTGCGCAATGTCACCTTCAGTTACCCGCAATCGGATCGCACCACCTTGGAGAAGGTGGACCTACTTCTTGAGGCGGGAACCATGACCGCGGTGGTCGGGTCTACCGGCTCGGGAAAGTCCACTCTAGGATCCATGCTGCCCCGCTTGCTGGATCCGACCGGTGGTCAGGTACTGCTCGACGGGGTAGACCTGAAGGACTATGCGCCACAAGAGCTTTCCAAGGTGGTCTCGGTGGTGGCGCAGGAGAGCTACCTATTGCACGACACGGTCCGAGCCAACCTACTCTGGGCTGCACCCGAGGCCAGCGAAGAGCAGTTGTGGCAAGTGCTCGAAGCTGCTCAAATCGCTGAACTGATCCGCAGCTTGCCGCAGGGGATCGACACTGAAGTTGGGCAGCGCGGACACCGGTTCTCCGGTGGGGAACAACAACGCTTGGCCATCGCGCGAACCATGTTGCGTCAGCCCAAGGTGCTGGTGCTCGATGAAGCAACCAGTGCCCTGGACACCGTGACTGAAGCTTTGGTTCAGCGTGCTCTGGACGAGCTGGCCGTTGGACGCTCGACCCTACTGATTGCCCACCGGTTGAGCACCGTGATGCGCGCGGATCGAATTGTTGTTCTGGAGCATGGACGGATTATCGAGTCCGGAACCTTTGACGAGTTGGTTGAGTGTGGTGGCCGGTTCGCGGATCTGGTGCGCAACAGCGAGTTGGCAGCGCAGAGCCGCTAGAAGTTGCCGCTATGAGCAGCTCGAGTCTTTCAGGCCCTGGCGTTCCAGGGAGTCCAAGATTTTGGGTAACGCAGATTTCAATGCTTTGAGTTCATCGGCGTCGAGCGAGTCAAAAAGGGTTTCACGCACAAAGGTGACGTGGTGAGGGGCTGCGCTCTTGACGGTTTCTAGTCCCTGTTCGGTGAGCCCAATTTGGTGGCCGCGTCGATCGGTCTCATCCGAGCAGCGACTGATCAGCCCTTTGGCTTCCATGCGACGCAAGAGGTGAGATAGGCGTGAGCGGTCCCAGCGTAGTGCCTCTGCCATATCTGCCGGACGTAGACTAGGGGTGGGTGCTTCGGATAGCACGGCCAAGACAGAATATTCTCCGGACTGCATCTGTGAATCGCGGAGCAACTGGCGGTCCATGGCGCTAGGGAATTGCCAAAGGAATTCGCGGATGGTGCGCCAGAGGTCCTGCTCGCCGTCGGTTAGCCAGCGGGTCTGATCGCTTGTCATTTTCTTTCTCACCCTTAGTCTGTGTTCATCGATAGAATTTTGTTGACGCATCAATTATCTCGTGTAAAGTTGCTTTTGGCAATAACTGATGACGCGTCAAGCAAATGGCAGCAGTCACCGGGCCACAGTAGATATTCACCTCACGATGTTCAACGCAAGGCAGTTGTTCTAGGCTCGAAGTGGATACCGAGAAATCGCGCACGGCATGTGAGGACTTTGGAGGCAAAGAATGAGCGAAGAATATTCAACCAAGGGCGCCTACGTTACCGGTGGAGAATTCACCCGGGACGCCAACTACATCCAAGACCGAATCGTCGCTGACACCAACCCCAAGAACTACAGTAGCGAAAACACTGACTCCAAAATCGGTCACCCCTTCGCCGGAGTTTCCGAAGGTGCCCAATTGTGGCCGGTCGAAGCAGGACGCTATCGCCTAGTCGCTGCTCGCGCCTGCCCGTGGGCCAACCGCACACTGATTGTTCGCCGCCTGCTTGGCCTGGAAGAAGCCATCTCCGTGGGACTTCCTGGACCAACCCACGATGCGCGCAGCTGGACCTTCGACTTGGACCCAGAGGGAAAAGACCCGGTCCTGGGTACCGAGCGCATCCAAGAAAACTACTTCAAGCGCTTTGCCGACTACCCTCGTGGCATTACCGTCCCAGCCATTGTGGACGTCCCTAGTGGAGCTGTCGTGACCAATGACTATCCGCAAATCACTTGGGATCTGTCCACGCAGTGGAAAGAGTTTCACCGTGACGGCGCACCGAATCTGATCCCCGAAGACCAGCTCGACGAGATGCTCCCACTAATCAAGAGAATTTTCACAGAGGTCAACAACGGGGTTTACCGTGCGGGCTTTGCCGGGGATCAAAAGTCCTACGAGGACGCCTATGACCGGCTGTTCACTACCCTCGACTTCCTCGAGGAACGACTAGCTACTCGACGCTTCCTCATGGGGGATTACATCACCGAGGCAGACGTGCGACTATTTACCACTTTGGTCCGTTTTGACCCGGTCTATCACGGTCACTTCAAGACCAACCGCAACAAGCTCATCGAGATGCCTAACCTCTGGGGCTACGCCCGTGACCTGTTCCAGACCCCTGGCTTTGGCGACACCATCGACTTTGAACAGATCAAGGCGCACTATTACGTGGTGCACGAGGACATCAACCCAACCCAGATCATCCCGAAAGGTCCGGAATTACAGAACTGGCTTGAACTTCCCGGACGCGATCAGCTGGCCGATAATGGTCCATTCCTTGATGGCACGGCCCCATGTGAAGTCCGTCCTGAGGAGCAAGTCGAGGCCGGTCACAACCCGCTCTACCCGGCCTAGGTCGCGCGGCTACTACGCGTCGAAGCTGACCCCGAGATCTACTGAGCCAGTACTCACGGCCGCAGTAGGCCTCGGGGTTTCTTGCCCATGTCCGTCGCATCAACAACTAGAGACGCCGAACCGTGCACGACATGGGGTAACGGGTAAGTCGGCGACTCATGCAGGACGTGGCAGGATTAAAGTATGACGATCATTGCAGCTGCAGACGGATCCGCCCTCGGTAATCCTGGACCGGCCGGCTGGGCCTGGTACGTGGATGAGAACAATTGGGCCGCCGGTGGTTGGGACCACGGGACCAATAACATGGGGGAGCTCCAAGCCGTTCTCGAATTGTTTAGGGCCACGGAACACCTACCGGATGAAGAACTCAAGATTCTCTGCGACTCGCAGTACGCTATCAACTGCATCAGCAAATGGATGCCAGGCTGGAAAAAGCGCGGTTGGAAAAAAGCCGACGGCAAACAAGTACTGAACCAAGACATTCTCAAGGAACTAGACGCCGCCATCGCTGGGCGAAAGTACACCTTCGAATGGGTCAAGGGGCACGCCGGTCACGACCTGAACGAGGCCGCAGATGATCGCGCTCGGGCAGCTGCCACAGCCCACCAGCAGGGCACCGCACCGGATGCAGGCCCCGGCTATGTGGCCGACCGCTCGCAAACCTCGGCAGTCAAGGGCGCTGACGTGGATCCGGAGTCTGTCCAGCAAAATACCGGCAGCGCATCAATCAGTGAGGTTACCGACCCAGCACCGGCTACCGCAGATTTTGCGGCCACCGTCTACGAGCTGGAATTGGGTTTCTTAGACTCACAAATTCGCACTAGGTTCAACGAGCTCAAGGATTTCCTGCACCCCAGCTATCAAGAGATCACCCGCCTTGGTGGACTGCTGGACGTGGCCACCGTTGGTGCCCTGCTTGAGTCCGGTGCTTCACTACCAGAGGCTGGACCAATTCAAGTTTTGGCCACCCGTCAGGTCAGTGACGATATGGTGCTCTTGGCTTACCGAATGAAGCCGTCGCAATCAGAAGTGCTCGTTGTTTCTTCATGGTGGCAGCTAGGTGTCAGCGGCTGGAAGCTTCGATTTAGGCAAGAGACTTTTCAGCAGTCAGCCTAGAAGCACGCGCTGTTAAGGGAAGAAAAGCTGTAGGCCACCGAAAATATTCGGTGGCCTACAGCTTTGAAGGGAAACTCTTTACTCGAAGTGACCCGGACGGGTGGCAATGACACCCTTCTTGTAATTGATGCGGTTAGCAACCCAAGTGATAGCCCACAGCACCACACCGATCACCATCAGCAATCCGGCAATCTCGTACTGTACCCAGTCCTCGCGCGATCGAGCCCAAGGGCCGGCGAGGAATAGACAGAAGATCACGCCGAGAATCGGAATGACGGTCGGTGCGCGGAAGGCATCCTTCGGCGCCTTTTCGCGACGCAAAACCAGCAGTGACACATTCACCACTGCAAAGACGCACAACAGCAACAGCGCGGTGGTTCCACCGAGGGAACCAACGATGCCGTTCTCGCTGTCGAGGTTTACGTAGGCCACCAAAGCGATAGCCAGCGCGGTGCTGAACAGAATCGCTACCCATGGGGACTTGCGGGTGGAATGCACCTTGCCCATGAACTGTGGCAACACGCCCTGGCGCGCCATGCCGTACAACAAACGGCTAGCCATCAGCATGTTCAACAAGGCGGTGTTGACCACTGCAAAAACAGTGAAGAACGGGAAGATTGCGTCAACTGGGATATTCGGAGCACCAATACGCACCACATCCAAGAGGACGCCAGCATCAGGGTTCTTCGGGTTCAACAGGTCACCGGTAGGAATCACCATGATCACGGTGACTGCGACCAGTATGTAAATCACCGCACACAGACCCAAACCGATCAGCATGATCTTAGGGAAGATCTTGTTTGGGTTCTTGGTCTCTTCTACCAAGTTCACGGAGTCTTCAAAACCAACCATCGCGAAGAAGGCGATCGCGGTACCCATAGTGACTGCAGCGAACAAGCTGCGATCCGACGGGGTTTCAAATGCCACTAGGCGGGAGACATCGCCCTGACCGCTAGCAATGACCGAGAAACCGATGCCAATGATCAAAGCCATGATGGTCAAGGTAACGATGGTCAACACCAGGTTGAACTTCACGCTCTCGCCCACGCCACGTAAGTTGATCAGCGCAAGGATGACGATGATGGCGATCGCGGCCCACATGCCCGCTTGAGGGGTCGTGGGAACGCCGTCGATGAACTGGCCGAAACCAATCAGCAGGTTCTGACCCACCAAGGTTGCCGAGGTCGCAGCACTGGTGATGCCAGAACAAGCCACGGTGAACGCGACAATAAAGGTGACAAAGTGAATGCCGAAGGCTTTATGCACATAGAGTGCAGCGCCAGCGGCGTGAGGGTATTTGGTGACCAGCTCCAGGTAGCTGAAAGCGGTCAAGGTTGCGATGGCAAAGGCTACCAAGAATGGAACCCAAGCAGCGCCGCCGACCTGTCCTGCGACTTTGCCGGTGATGGCAAAAATGCCTGCGCCGATGATATCGCCCATGATCAGGAATAGCAGCAGCTTAGGGCCAATCACCCGCTTGAGTTCTGCTTCCTGGCCCTGAGGTACTGGTGTGTCACTATCCACAGTCATGCGATCGAGATCATCTCCTTCAAATATTGGTGGCAAGCATGACAAATTTAGTTGTTGCACCCAAAGTCGGCAAACCGTCTTCAGGGTTGGCTCACAGTATCACGAGTCAAGCGGCAGGAAAATGGCGATAAGTGGTAAAAGACCACCTCTGCTGTGACCTGACGTACGGTCAATGAGTGCTTAACTGACGGGTGAGCTAAGTGAGAATTCTTAGAGATCCGGCTAGGGTTAGTTGAAAAGCGACAAGTTGTTTAAGGACGTACATGGACTCGGTGATCAGCGAAGATTTCGCGCCGTTGGCTCAAGCACTCGAAGCCCGAGCTGCTGAAGAAGAAAACTACTCGGCGCAGCTTGCCGTTTATCACCGAGGCGAACTCGTGCTCAGCCAAAGCGTTGGGGAACATCTTGGCAGTGACGCCTTAACCTGTGTCTTCTCGTGCACCAAGGGAATGAGTGCCTTGGTCGTTGCCCTGCTGGTGCAGGACGGATTGATTGACCCGCAAGCACCGATCACCACTTACTGGCCTGAATTTGGTGCTAGCGGAAAAAGCAAACTCAGCGTTGCTCAAGTGCTTAGCCACCAAGCCGGTGTCCTTGGCGTCCCCGGTGGAGTCCCGAGCCAGGTCCTCTTGAACTCCTCCGAATACGCCAAGGTCTTAGCTTCGATGCCAAGTATCTGGCCACTGGGGCAGAATATTGTTGGCTACCACGCCATCACCATGGGCGTGCTGATGGAAGAGCTGGTTCGCCGAGTTACCGGAAAAGAACTCAAGGACGTCTTTGAAGAACGTATCCGTCAGCCGTTAAACGCGGATGTCTATATTGGTCAAAGCCCCGAACTGGAACCACGCTACCGAGACGTCCTGCCCGGCGTTGACGCCCCGATTGAATTCTTTGATCCCTTCTCCCCAGCTGGCCTCGCCGTCAACTCGGCCTCAGGATTCGCCCTAGAAAACGGTCCTGTGTACAACTGGCATGAACTGGCCAACTCGGCTCAGGTGCGCGAAATCGGACCGGCTTCCATGGGTGCAGTTGCCAATGCGCAGGGCCTTGCTGGAATCTACGCGGCATCCTTTGGCGCGGTTCCATCCCTCGGAGCAACCCAAGGATTCCTCAGCGCCGACACATGGTCACAAGTTTCCACTGAGCTGGTTTATGGCCATGACCGGACTAACGGCCTACTACAAGCCTTTGCCCTAGGTTTCATGAAAGCTACAGCACGCAATAATTACGGATCGATCTTTGCCTACGGCCATGACGGTGCGAACTCGTCCTTGGCCTTTGCCGATCCGGCCTACCAACTTGGATTCGGGTTCATTCCATCGAGGAATGAAGGCCCTAAGGACGTATCTACCGGGGTGAAGCTCAGCCAACTGGCCCGTCAGCTGATCTTGGCCAAAAACGCTAAGTCAAAATCTAACTGAGCGCCGCAATAAATAGCAGAATCCAGAACCAACAAAAGTGAGATTGAAGTGAAGAAGTTTTTGGCATTGGGTGATTCATTCACCGAAGGCGTTGGTGATGTTGATTCAACTCGGCCGAACCAGGTGCGTGGTTGGGCAGACCGAGTGGCTGAAGTGCTCTGCACGCAGGGCGAGTGGGAATACGCAAACCTTTCGGTGCGCGGCAAGAAGATAGGCCAGGTGATTAATCAACAACTTGACCAGGCACTGTCCATGACCCCAGACGTGGTCAGTCTCTACGCCGGAGGCAATGACATTCTGCGCCCCCAAGCCGATCTTGACGCGTTGATGCGCGGATACGAAGGAATGGTCCGTCGCTTCACCGAGGCGGGGAGCACGGTAGTGCTATTCACCGGTTTTGATACCGTCGAATCTCCGTTGTTCTCCAAGACGCGTCCGCGAACAGCGATCTATAACGAGAAGGTTCGCGAGATCGCCGATACGCACGGGGGCATCATTGCCGACTACTGGCGCTGGCGTGAATTCTCAGACTTAAGGTACTGGGCGGTGGATCGCCTGCACATGAACGAGCTGGGTCATTCACTGATGGCCGCCAAGGTCCTAGACGTTTTAGGGCAGCATCGGATCACCGAGGAAAACTGGGCCAGTGCCCTTGACGCTCCGGTGCTTCCAGATCTGAAAGTGAACTCCCGTGGAGAAAAACTGAAAGAAGAATTGGGTTGGGCTACCGAGCATTTGGTGCCCTGGGTCAAGCGCCGTTTGACCGGCACGTCCTCCGGAGATTCCTTGTCAGCAAAGTATCCGCACTACATTCAACTCACTGCTTCAAAGAACTAAAAGTTTTATGACAGTTCAACTACCTTCCACTCTTTGACCTAGAGCGTCAGGCAGGTAACATAGTTGTGTGTTCTCGGTCCTAGACCAATAACACGTGCCACAGACGGATGGCGGGAGAGTCCCGTTCACACCATGGACGGGCGCCGTAGGAGCAATTCCTCCCCAGGAAACTCTCAGGCCCCCGTACCGCCATCACGAGGCAACTCTGGAAAGTAGCCGGCCAGTAC
>Ga0308157_10002733_pt1 | contig 27666 bp, 24 predicted proteins | sample PhyBR1_FD_201035 | JGI IMG/M metagenome (GOLD analysis project Ga0308157, IMG submission 201035) | Phyllosphere microbial communities from UC Gill Tract Community Farm, Albany, California, United States - DLSLB.R1 | ecosystem: Host-associated > Plants > Phyllosphere > Unclassified | place: USA...
CTCGTTGAGATGGATGCCGGTCAAAGTGCCTGAGACACTCAACGCTTCTGGAGTACCTTCAAAGACAATCTGGCCACCTTCGTGCCCCGCACCGGGTCCAAGATCAATTACCCAATCGGAATGGGCGACCACCGCGAGGTGATGTTCAATGACGATGACCGTATTGCCTTCGTCGACCATTTCATCCAATAAGCCCAAGAGGTTTTGAACATCTGCCAAATGCAGGCCAGTTGTTGGCTCATCCAAGACGTAGGTGCCAGAGCCCTTCCCCAAATTAATCGCCAGCTTAATGCGCTGACGTTCACCGCCCGAGAGGGTACTCAGGCGCTGACCCAATTTCAGATAGCCCAAACCGACCTGATTCAGGCGCGTCAGCATGGCCTTAGCCTTGGGAATTTTCAGTTGCTCCAGAGCTTGCTCCATACTCAGGTCTAGGACCTGAGAAATGTTCAACCCATCCAGGGTGTAGTTCAGCACCTCGGCGGTAAAACGAGTACCCTCACACACCTCACAAGGCAGGGCAACCCCGGCCATCGAGGCGAGATCAGTATAGGTGAACCCAACGCCCTTGCAATTCGGGCAAGCCCCTTCAGAATTGGCGCTAAACAGGGCTGGCTTGACCGAATTAGCTTTTGCGAAGGAGGCACGGATTGGATCCATGATTCCGGTATAAGTTGCCGGATTCGAGCGACGCGATCCACGAATAGCACTTTGATCTACAACAGCCACGTTCTCACGCTTGGAAATCGTCGAATGAATTAACGTGGACTTACCTGATCCAGCAACACCGGTCACTGCACATAAGACTCCAGTGGGAATCTCGACATTCAAGTTTTTGAGGTTGTGTTTGTCAGCCCCTTGAACCTGAATCGCTCCGGTAGCAGTTCGCACCGCCTCCTTGAGCGGAACGCGCGTAGCAAAATGCTGACCGGTCAGTGAGTCGCTGGCCAACAATCCAGTAACATCTCCGCTGTAGCGCAACGTTCCACCGTGGGTACCAGCGCCAGGGCCCAGATCAATCACATGATCGGCAATCTTGATGACCTCAGGCTTGTGCTCCACAACCAAAACTGTATTGCCTTTATCCCGTAGATTGGCTAGCAGTCCGTTCATGCGCTGAATATCGTGCGGATGAAGCCCCACAGTTGGCTCATCAAACACGTAAGTGACATCAGAGAGAGCGCTACCCAGGTGCCGAATCATCTTCACGCGTTGGGCTTCACCGCCTGAGAGCGTGCCGGCAGGACGCTCCAATGACAGATATCCCAAGCCCAACTCCACCATCGAATTGAGCACGGCAATAAGGTTTGAAATCAGGGGAGCAGCGTCAGGAATCTGAATAGTGGCCAATACATCGGCAAGTTCGGATACCTGCATTGCGGTCATATCCGAGATGCCCAGGGAATTGATTTTCGAAGCGCGCGCTTTTTCACTCAACCGCGAACCGTCACATACCGTGCAGGGCGCTGTGGTTGAAATACGATCGATCCAATCACGAATATGCGCTTGCTTGATTTCACGACCGGAGAGGATGTAATTGGACTTGATGCGAGTGATGAGTCCCGAGTAACTCATATTTGCACCGTTGAGTTTCACCTTGCCATCCTCGGCATACAGCATGCGATCAAGCATGTCCCGGGGCATATCCTTCAGCTTGATATCAAGATCAGGTTCGGTGCCTGCGGTGAGGGTTTGCCACAACCAGGCTCCTGGAGCGAAATTGGGGGCCTTGATAGCTCCCTCGTTCAGGGTCTTGTCCCAGTCCAAAAGCTCATCAAGATCAATGCTGGCTTCGGTGCCAAATCCTTCACACGCTGGGCAGGCGCCCTGACCCAAGTTGAAAGAATACGCCCCCGCGCCACCGGCGCTAGGGGTTGAATAACGAGAGTAAAGAACACGCAGTAATGAATAGGCATCGGTGGCGGTACCTACCGTTGAACGAGAATTCGAACCCATACGTTCTTGATCAACCACGATCGCGGCCGACAAGTTTTCCAAGACTTCAACGTCAGGTCGGGGCATCGAGGGCATAAAGGATTGAACGAACGAGGTATAAGTTTCGTTGATTAAACGTTGTGATTCAGCGGCAATCGTGCCGAAGACCAGCGAGGACTTCCCCGAACCCGAGACACCGGTAAAGGCAGTGATTCGTCGCTTCGGAATATCGACATCAATGCCCTTGAGATTGTTTTCGCGGGCCTGGCGAACTCGGATCATGTCGTGGCTATCAGCGGGATGCACATTCATAAGCACAACATTACTCAGACCTACGTAGCAACGGATGTAAATCCTGACAGAGACATGATCATTCCCAACAGGTCACTATGTTCATCTCATACGCCGTGGCTCAAGCGCTCGCCGAAAAGCGTACAAGCAGATCTGTTTGTTCATGGTTTGGGTACAAGCGCTTAATTCTCGAACTTATTTCAGATGCAATGTACCAAGCGTATATTCCACTCGCGTCACTGTAGCGCCGAAGAATTCGAATATTATCGACGGATCATAAGAAGTTGCAGGCAAACATTCGAAATTTCAGAGGACTGTGGCGATTCTTCTCAGATTCATAATCTTTCCGTGTTGCACTGTGCCTACTATCATTGTCGAGGCGTGTGCCACAACACATCGGTGGCTTACCAAGACATCGCTCTGATCCCGAACCAACGAAGGACCTTCATGAAGCTGTTGAAATCAATACCACTGCTTGGCTGGGTACTCCTTGCCATAGTCCTTGGCATTCTCTTGGGCCCCGTGATGCCGGTTTGGTTAGGAAGTGCGTTCCTGACCTACAACTCGATCTTCTCTGGCTTTTTGAACTTTGTCGTTCCGCTGATCATCTTTGGCCTGGTGGCACCAGCCATCGCGGAGCTGGGTAAGGGAGCCGGCAAGTGGTTGGGTATTACTGCTGCTCTGGCCTATGGATCGACCTTGGCTGCAGGATTGCTGGCCTACGTGGTGAGTCGTTGGCTCTTTACGAATTCGCTGTCCGGTGGCGGGCTAGAAGCCATTGGTGAAGGCGAAGGTTCGGGCTTTAAAGCGTTCTTCACTTTGGCCAGCAGTGCAGGGGATTCCGCGACTGAGATTGTGCTGCCCCCTGCATTTGACGTTATGACCGCGTTGGTTTTGGCGTTCATGATTGGCTTGGGCATGACCGCGTTCCGTTCCACAGTCTTGTTCCGTGGGATCGTCGAATTCCGTACCATCATCGAAATGGTTATTCGACGCATTGTTGTTCCTGCCCTGCCGCTGTTCATTTTCGGCATCTTCCTGGACCTTTCGGCCAGCGGTAGCGCCGTCGTTGTTGTCACCAAATTCCTTCTTGTGGCTGTGGTGTCCTTCGCGCTGACCCTGGTCGTATTGCTCGCGCAATATTCGGTTGCCGGTTCAATGAACAAGCGCAATCCGCTCAAGGCACTGTGGGGCATGCGCGATGCCTACTTCACCGCTTTGGGTACCTCGTCTTCGGCGGCAACCATCCCAGTGACCTTGGCCTCCACCAAGAAAAATGGTGTCTCCGATGCGGTAGCCGGCTTCGTGGTGCCATTGTGTGCCACCATTCACCTATCGGGTTCGATGGTGAAAATTACTTGCTTCTCCATCGCGGTACTACTGCTTACCGGTGGAGATGTTTCCTTCGGTGCCTACTTCCCATTCATCCTGATGCTCGGTGTCATGATGGTTGCTGCTCCGGGTGTTCCAGGCGGCGCCATCGCCGCGGCTTCCGGCTTGCTCGGCCAGATACTCGGATTTGGTGATGTTGAAGTCGGGCTGATGTTCGCCGCTTACATCGCCTTGGATAGTTTCGGCACCGCGACCAACGTGACCGGCGACGGAGCGATGGCAATGATCATGCAGAAGTTGACCAATGGAAAGTTGGGCACCGCGCCACAGAGCCAAGACGACGAGATTGTTGAGTTCGCTGACGGCAGTCTCAGCGAATCACATCGTGTAGCGGAATAGATTTTCAGCGGAAAACAGGAAAAAACGACGGTGGCTTGTACCAAATTGGTACGAGCCACCGTCGCGTTTAATTGCTAGAAGAAGCTAGATCCACATCGCAGGATCGATGTACTCCGCAGGGTCAACTGCAGGCTTACGTTCCTCGGGAGTACGAGGACGGTTCTGTGCTGGAATGCCAGTCACAATCGATCCCTCGGGAGCATCTTTCACTACGACCGCGTTAGCTCCAACGGCCGAGTCAGCACCAATAACAATCGGTCCGAGCACCTTGGCGCCGGCGCCAATGACCACTCTGTCGCCAATGGTTGGGTGACGTTTGACCTTTGCCAGCGAGCGGCCGCCCAGGGTTACCCCGTGGTACAGCATGACGTCCTCACCGATTTCGGCAGTCTCGCCGATAACGATGCCCATGCCATGGTCAATGAAGAAGCGACGTCCAATGGTGGCGCCGGGGTGGATCTCAATACCAGTCAGCGCGCGTGCACCCTGAGAGATCAGGCGCGCTACGCCCTTGGTCGAAGGGTTCTGCCAGAGCTTATGTGCAACGCGGTGCGCCCAAATGGCGTGCAACCCGGAATACACGAAAAAGTTTTCGGTATCGCTGCGTGCCGCAGGGTCGTGCTGTCGAGCTGTGGCTAGGTCTTCACGCAGACGGGAGAAAAAACTCATGAATACTACCTTAGGGGTTGCGGTTCGCTGTGGTGGAATTCGAAGTCGTCACACAGCAAATCGGCGCGAGCTGCACCGATTAAAGTCTCAATTAGACCAACGGTGGCTCGCGCCGATTTATTCTAACTTTCCGAAACTTCTTTAGCCACGGATGTCGTCGAAGAGCAGGGTGGAAATGTAGCGCTCACCGAAGTCAGGAACAATGGTGACGATTCGCTTGCCAGCGTTTTCTTCGCGAGCTGCTAGCTGAAGTGCGCCCCAAACCGCTGCGCCGGCCGAGATACCGCCAAGGATGCCTTCCTTCACGCCCAGTGCGCGTGCGGTGGCTACCGAATCTTCGATGCTTGCATCTAGAACTTCGTCGTACAGTTCGGTGTCGAGAACCTCAGGGATGAAGTTCGCGCCAAGACCCTGGATTTTGTGTGGGCCTGGCTTGCCACCGTTAAGGATCGGCGAATCCTTTGGCTCTACGGCAACAACCTTCAGGTTAGGGTTCTTTTCCTTCAGGAAACGACCAGCGCCGGTGATGGTGCCACCGGTACCGATACCTGCAACGAGGATGTCAACCTGGCCATCGGTGTCTTCCCAGATTTCTGGGCCGGTGGTGTCAGAGTGGATCTGTGGGTTAGCGGAGTTCGCGAACTGCTGTGCCCACACGGCGTTCTCTGAAGTAGCGACGATTTCCTTGGCCTTCTCCACGGCACCGCGCATGCCATCCGCGCCTGGGGTCAGTACGATCTCAGCACCGTAGGCACGCAGCATGACACGACGTTCGGTGGACATGGTTTCAGGCATGGTCAGGATGACCTTGTAGCCACGGGCTGCGCCAACCATGGCCAGAGCGATACCGGTGTTACCCGAGGTACCTTCAACGATGGTGCCGCCTGGCTTCAGCGCGCCGGACTTTTCTGCGGCGTCGACGATTGCGACACCGATACGGTCCTTGACCGAGTTAGCTGGGTTGTAGAATTCCAGCTTCACAGCGACGTTGCCGGCCAGGCCTTCGTCAAGACGGTTCAGCTTCACCAGCGGGGTGCGGCCGATAACTTCGGTGACGTTGTTGTAAATCTTGCCCATGTTTTATGCAGTCCTTACGTGACTCATTGCTGCCGCGATCACTGGCGGCGAGTTACTTACAGAAATCCGGCTCGGTGGCACGAAAATCTAGAGGTTCGTTTCTAACCCTAGTAGCCATGTCCTCAAGCTAAGCTTCGTTGAGCCATTGTGCGTAATATTTCCTCACTTTTGCGAGCTTTGGATCGATGATGACCCGACAATAACCGACATTTTGGTTCTCCGAGTAGTAATCTTGGTGAATTTGCTCCGCGGGGTAGAAATCTTTCGACTCTTCTATTGTGGTGACGATCGGATTCGGGTATAGAGGGGCGAATTTTTCGATGGCCTGGTTAAACAGCTCTCGTTGCTCATCGTCCAAGGGGAACATCGCGGAACGGTACTGGGTGCCTACGTCGTAGCCTTGACGGTTGAGCGTGGTTGGGTCGTGCACCGTGAAAAACATGTCCAAGATGACTTCTGCTGGCACAACCTGCGGGTCAAAAATGACCGCGACGCCTTCCGCATGACCGGTAGTGCCGGTGCAGACTTGGTGATAGTTCGGGTCGCTGGTGTGTCCACCGATGTAGCCGGAAACTACTGCGTGCACGCCACGAGTTCGCTGGTAGACGGCGTCTAGGCACCAGAAGCAACCGCCGGCTAAGACGAAGGTTGTTAGCTTGGTGCCGTTGTGCTCCAGTGTGGGAACAAATTGATGTGGTGATTGAAGGCTGAGAATACTCACACAGTTCACAACGATGCGGCGTTGCATTATGTTCCATCCACAGGCCCACCGCGTAGGGTTGGTGGCATGCAGAGCAAGGCAAATAACTCGCAAGACCCAGACAAGAAGCCGTCAGCCGCTCAGGCTGCGACGCTCAAGCCGGTATCTGACGAAGAAGTGAAGCAGCCATCGGATGGGGCTCCGGCTGCGGCTACTTTGGGCAACGTACTTGAAGCGGTGGAGGAGCTTTGGCCTAAAACCTTGGCCGAAGATTGGGACGCTGTCGGTTTGGTGACCGGACGTAGCAGCCAACAAGTCACTAAAATCGTCATGGCAGTTGATCCCACCTCCGAGGTGATTGATGATGCCATCCAGCGTGGGGCGGATCTACTGATCACCCATCATCCTTTGCTTCTTCGTGGCGTCACTCAGGTGGCTGGCACCAGCTTTAAGGGCGAAGCGATTCATCGGCTTATTGAAACCGGAACTGCGTTACTCACTGCGCACACCAACGCTGATAATGCCATCGGGGGAGTCAATGATGCTCTGGCCGATGCTTTCGGGCTAAAAGATTGTGTGCCACTGGTTCATTCCAAGGACGGCCTTCCTGAAGAAGGTTTAGGTCGAGTTGGTTACTTGGACAAGCCAATGAAGCTAGAGGATTTCGCTGAACGGGTGTATACGGTACTGCCAGCCGTTGCTGGGGGCGTTCGTGTCGCCGGTGAACGTTCGGGAATTATCCGTAAGGTCGCCCTCTGCGGTGGTGCCGGTGACTCCTTGTTTGATGCAGTGCGTTCGCATGAAGCAGATGTGTATGTCACGGCCGATCTACGTCATCACCCTGCCAGCGAAGCACGCGAGGCGGCCAACGGTGGCTTCCCATACTTGATTGACGTTTCGCATTTCGCCTCGGAGTGGGTGTGGCTTTCAGCTGGCGCCCGCGCCTTACAGAATGTACTCAACGACCTGGGTCACGCAGTGGAAATTGAGGTTTCACAGATTAATTCGGATCCATGGGACTTTGTCCTAACCCCATAGACAGGCTCGCGCATGTTGCACCACTTGGAAATCTGGGTTGATGATTTAGCAGCGAGTTCGGCATCCCTAGGCTGGCTATTGACCCGTCTTGGATACCGAGTTCAGTCCGAATGGTCCAACGGGATCAGCTACGCTCTCGATGGATTTTATATCGTGCTGGAATCAGGCCCGGATGTTCGACATCAACCTCATGATCGGCGCACTCCAGGTTTAAATCATCTCGCTTTTAGTTTGCCCAGTAGCCTCGATGTGGAAGAAGTGGCTAGCGAATCCTACGTGCATGGATTTTCTTTGATGTTTGCAGAGAAACATCCGTTTGCCGGAGGTAGCCATCACTATGCTGCGTACTTAGAAGACGAATCAGGTTTTGAGGTTGAACTGGTAGCGGTAGTGCACCGGGATGATGAATAACGCAACAAACAAAACAATCAAAGAGGCCGCCCCGAACACGGCAACCAGTAATGGATCTGAGGCGTGTTAAAGGCGGTCCTTGTTTTTGTGGCGGCTTGTGCCACCATTATCTGACGGTGGTGAACTGGTGATCTTCGGGTAGCAAGATGTTTAGTGCCATCGTCTTCTTGTCTTCAACAAGAGCAGCTTCCCACTTGGTTTGAATCAGCTCAAGGAGCTCTGAGGCAGTCTTTGGTGCTGTCTTTTGCTGAACCAAGAACCGTGCAACTTCGCCGCGCGTGTGTTTGGCGAAATGCGACACTACCTTAGGTGTCCCATTGCGTAATTGGTATACATTCACCGCCACACTATTTCCATAACTCGGTTTGTAGGCTGCCGCGTAGGTACTCGAACGAGCATCAATGATCAGTTGATCTTTAGCCGCAGCGTCCAGTACGGGCGTGAGCCGCTTTTTCCACCAGGTTGCCATCTTCCCCAGCGGTTCAAGCTTTACAGACATGGACAATCGATACGGTGGAATGCGATCGTCGAAGCGTACTGCGCCCCACAGCGCGGAAAACACAACGATACTTTCATCAGCGCGCTGTTTTGCCGTCTCATCTAGTGACGCATAATTAAGGGCTTCAAAAAGGACCCCCGAGTAGATGTCGTGTGCCTTGGCTGCCGGTTCGGTGTGCAAATTGATATTGCGAGCAACCTCGTTGGCGAGGGAAGCGCCAACACCTAAAATATCCATTGCATCTTCGCGGGCGGAGGCATTAGACAGGGCGTCAATCACGAGTCGACGCTCATCGGTCAGTTCAGCAAAGGACAGGTTATCCAGGTCAAAAGCAGATCCCTGCGCATGAGCGGTTTTACCTTCAGAAGGTGGCAACAAGATAAGCACGCCTTCCAGCCTATCGGAATCCGATCGGCAACCTGTGTTGGTGAATTCTGATGAGTGTTGTGTTGTAGAGCTCGCGAACCCTGTCGGTTCGGGTAAAGCTTCGGGGCTAGAATAGTTAACGAATGGGATGGCCAGACGGTCGCGTGGCAAGTAATTGCCCCGAGGAACGTCCGGGCTCCATAGAACAGGGTGGTGGGTAACGCCCACTCGGGGTAACCCGCAGGCTAGTGCCACAGAAAATAGACCGCCAGGTTCTCCTGGTAAGGGTGAAACGGTGGTGTAAGAGACCACCAGCACCCCAAGTGATTGGGGTGGCTAGGTAAACCCCACTCGGAGCAAGGTCAGACAGACTGCGTTATGAGGGCTGTTCGCCCCATGCAGTCGGGTGGACCGCTAGAGGCTGTCGGCAACGGCAGTCGTAGATAGATGACCGTCCCGCTTCGGCGAGACAAAACCCGGCGTATCGGCTATCCCATTCATACCCTTTCCTCAATGCTCTAGTGAGATGATTCACAGCACTTCGTGCCTGGAAAATTTCTGCGCAGTTTAGAATGGAAAGCGTACTTAGTACTTACGAGGATGATCCTGTGACCTCGTACCACCGCAAAAGCAATGGTGCTTCCCACGGTGCCAACCGACTTTATGGATCTGTAAGTCGGCTGAATTGGAAGGATTTCCTTTGACCCAGCAGTCTGTCGTCGCCCAGCAAGAATGGAGCGGGCGCGAAGAGCTCGCCGAGGCCATGATTCCACTGATCGGACGCTTGTACCGCAAGAACAATGTGGTGCCCTCCGTTTATGGCCGCAAGTTGATCAATCAGTCTTCAATCGACATCATCAAGGCCCACCGCGTAGTGCGCCGTATTGATGGCGAAGAGCTAAGCCTGAAGGCAACCAAGGCAATTCTTGACGAAATTGAGAACCTCAATGTTGGCTCAGTCGCCGTTGACCTGGGCCGTTTGAACAAGAAGTTCAACGAATCTGGTTCGGTTGACCTGAAGGCATTCCTCAGTGATGAATTGGGTGAAAAAGTCGGTCAGGCCGGTGCTACGGACGCAGAACCAAAGGACGTAGTGCTCTACGGATTTGGTCGCATTGGTCGTTTGCTCGCTCGCATTCTGATTGAACGTGGCGGCTACGGTTTGCGTTTGCGGGCCATCGTTGTGCGCAAGGGCTCAGATGACGACATCGTCAAGCGTGCTTCGCTTCTTCGTCGTGACTCGGTTCACGGTCGCTTTGAAGGCTCGATCACCGTCGATGAGGAAAACAACACCATCCTCGCCAACGGAACCCTGATCAAGGTGATCTACTCGAACGATCCAGCTACGGTTGATTACACCGAGTTCGGCATCGACAACGCCATCGTCGTGGATAACACCGGCCGTTGGCGCGATGAGGCCGGATTGTCCCAGCACTTGCAGGCCAAGGGTGTGGCTCGCGTGCTGTTGACTGCTCCGGGTAAGGGCGATCTGAAGAATATCGTTCACGGCATTAACGATTCTTGGATCACCGCTGAGGACAAGATCGTCACCGCAGCATCGTGCACCACCAACGCCATCACCCCAGTGCTCAAGGCGTTGAACGACAAGTTCGGTGTTTCCCACGGTCACGTTGAGACGGTTCACTCGTTCACCAACGACCAGAACTTGATCGATAACTTCCATAAGGGTGAGCGACGCGGTCGCGCAGCAGCCTTGAACATGGTGATCACCGAAACCGGCGCCGCCAAAGCTGTGGCGAAGGCGTTGCCAGAGTTCGAAGGCAAGCTGACCGGTAACGCGATCCGCGTACCGACCCCAGATGTCTCCATGGCGATCTTGAACCTCAACCTTGAGAACGAGACCACCAAGGAGGAACTGAACGCTTACCTGCGTGAAACCTCGCTGACCTCCAGCCTGCACAAGCAGATCGACTACATCGATTCGCCTGAGGTTGTTTCCACCGACTTCGTTGGCTCGCGCCGCGCCGGCATCGTTGACGGCCTTGCCACCATTGTTTCGGGCAAGAACGCTGTTGTTTACGTTTGGTACGACAACGAGTTCGGTTACTCCTGCCAGGTAGTGCGCGTGATCGAATCGATCGCTGGCACCCACCCAGTAGCAGTTCCAAACCTGAAGGCTGAAGCGCTCAGCGTCTAAAGCCGAACTCGGTCAACGTCCGGGACCCTACCGCGCATCTTTGTGTGCGGAAGGGTCCCGGTTCTCGTTTTAGCACAACCTTCGACCTGCTACGCTCAGCTGGGACACCAAAAGATTGGGCTTGGGCATGAAACGAGAACGGTTGTTAGGCGCACGGATGCTCAGCCAGAAGCTGCGTGAACCATCAACGAACCTTCTCGATGCTGCACAGCATATGCTGGCACTTCAGTCTCAGGATTTCAGCGCAGGAAGATACGCGCTGGCTCAGCGGGTAGCCTCGGCTCCAAGCAGGGATGAAGTTAACGCGTTATTCGATGGTGGGCAATTGGTCCGCTCCTGGACCATGCGAGGAACCTTGCATATCTGCAGGGCACAAGATGCCAAATGGCTGGTGCGTGAAGCTAGGGAACGCACGCTGAAAACCGCAGCAACAAACCTGCGCGCGCTACAGATCGATCTACCAACCATAGAACGTGCTACTAATCTCGTCACCCATCTGCTGATGAGCGTCCAACGAGCTAGTCGAGCCACGATCTACGCAGAACTTGAAAGTCATGGAATTCAGACCGGTAAACAGCGGGGCTCGCACATCCTGTTGGTTTTGGTTCAAGAAGGTCTCATCTGTTTGGGGCCTATACCCGCTGATGCCAAACTGATCGCTCAGGACTACGTATTGGTAGATCAGTGGATTACCCAACACCATCAGCCCGCAGCACCGCTGCAGGAGCTCTTGCTACGTTACCTAGGATCACATGGGCCAGCCACCGTGCGCGGTGCCGCCTGGTATACGGGGCAAACATTGACCACGATGCGTCAGGTGGCCAAGGACGTGGCGCAGAACTTGGTAGCTGTGGGACAAGACTCGCGGGGTGAGGACTACTTAGTTGTCGCCGATTCCGCGGCGCATCAGGAACTAGAAGCTGGTGAGGTAGGGGAGCTTCCCCAACGCCTGCTCGGCCCATTCGACGAATACTACCTGTCCACCGCCGATCGTGAACTAATCGCCGACCCGGCGATGCAGCGCGCGATCCTGCCTGCCAATAATGGGATGTTCAACGCTTTCTGGATCCAACACGGGCGGGCCTCACACTTGTGGGATGCAAATGTAGCGCCGACCGATTCACTCGGTTCGGCGCTACATCAGCGATATCTCGACTTCAGGACTGCTAACTAGGCAGCCAGGAAGCTAGTGACCAAACGGGTCCTCATCAGTGCCTGGCAACCAGGTATTACCAGGCACGCCCCAGCCTAAGGCCTTCTTGGCTTTCTTCCACCGCTTGTCCCAGCGTGGCTGAAGCTTGTCTACGTAGAGCAAACCATCAAGGTGGTCGTACTCATGCTGCATGACCCGGGCGAACCAATCATGAGCCTCAAACGAGATGGGGTTTCCAAATTCGTCGAAACCTTCTACCTTGGCGTACTCGGCACGCTTGAGCGGATAGTTTAGCCCTGGGACTGACAAGCAGCCTTCGGACTCGTCATCAACGTCTGGGGTAGCTTGAGAGACCTTAGAAAGGGTCAGCTTAGGATTGATCACCACACCACGTTCAGGGGCGGTGTCTTGATCTGCAAACACGTAGGTGAACAGGCGTAGACCGATACCAACCTGTGGAGCGGCCAGTCCCACGCCGTGGGCTTCATCCATGGTCACGTGCATGTCAGCAACCAGCTGACGTAGCTCGTCGTTGAACTCGGTGACTTCTACTGCGCGAGAATGAAGAACAGGCTCTCCATAAACTGTGATCTGCCGGATTGGCACGTGATCAGGTCCTTTCAAAAGTGCTTAAAGTGCTCGTCCAATAGTTTCACGCATGATCTCACTTGTGCCACCGAAGATGGTCAATAAGCGAGCAGCGGTGAAGGACTGAGCAATAGGGTACTCCATGATGTATCCGTAGCCCCCGTGAATCTGCAATGCCTTATCTGAAAGCTTCTTTGCGCTCTCACTTGCCCAAAGCTTCACTTCGGCGGCCTCTTCGGCGCTGAGTTCGCCGGCGTTAAACGCTAGAACGGCTTGGTCTACAAAGGTCTGGGTGACATGCGACTCAGTTTTGAGGTTAGCCAATTCAAACCGGGTGTTCTGGTACTGCGTGAGCGCTTGCCCGAACGTAGAGCGGTTCGCAGCGTGCTCCAAGGCCTGAGCAAAGGAAGCGGTGCAGATTGCCGAGGCAGCTACCGCAATAGCCAAGCGCGCTTGAGGTAACTGTTCCTTTACATAGGTCAGCCCCTGACCAATTTCACCAATACGATCAGCGTCAGAAACCTTGACCTCATCGAAGAACAATTCGGCGGTGTCCGAAGCACGTAGGCCCATCTTGTCGAAAGGATTACCGTTACTGTAACCCTCGGAACGCTCAACCATAAACAGCGAGAACGAGGTGGCCGTGGCGCGACCACTTTCACCATCAGTACGTGCCAGCACCAAAGCAGCATCGCCAAAGGCGCCGTTACCGATGAAGGTCTTCTGACCGCTGAGCAACCAGTTATCGCCATCACGTACAGCTTTGGTGCGAACGGCACGAAGATCCGAACCTGCACCTGGCTCGGTGAACGCACAAGAGGTAATCGTGGAGCCGTCCACCATGCGCGGCAACCACTTAGCCTTCAACTCATCGGTACCGTAATTGATCAGATACGGCAGGACTAGATCATCGTGCAAGTGGAAAGCCAAGGCCAGTGCTAGATGCCCTGCGCGAACAAACTCTTCGTCAAGCACCACACGGAAGCGGTAGTCATCAATGCCCATACCTCCGAACTCTTCCGGAACGGCCAGCCCCAGCAAGCCATTCTCACCTGCAGACTGCCACACCTCACGCGGAATCTGGTGGTCCTTCTCCCACTGGGCGTATTTTCCGGAGACTTCACGAGCATTGAACTCCGTAGCCAATTCACGGAACTGCTCGTGGTCTTCTTCAAGAAGTGCGCGTTTCACAGGGGGAGTACCTTTCGGTGGATTTGACGTAGGCAAAAGGGCACGCGGGCCTGCCAAAGTACAACATCCATTATGGTTGCTCAGGCCGAGCCCTGCCTATTTAAGCCGTGAAACATTGCATCAAGTCGCAAAATATCGCCTCAAGTATCGAAAAACACGGGGATAGACCCCAAAATATAATCGATTCGAACATAGTTTCGAACGCTTACTAGTGCCCCGGAATCATGGTGTGAGAGCAGGGCTGCGGGTCATTTGGATCCAGCGCTCGCCGAGTGCGTGGCGATGAGCAAAGTTAATGGATCGACACTATTTGGCTGGATCGGCATCGCGCTCGCGGTAGCTTTGTGGTTGATTGCTCATTGGACGTTTGAGGTTTCTAATCAATACGCATTGCCCCGCGCCCTGAGTTGCATCTGCGTGAATGCTTGCTCTTGGGAGGGGCGGGGTGGGTGCGGTGAACGCAAAAAGACTCGATTCAAAACCTAAGCTTTGGATCGAGTCTTTTGATCTGGGGTGAGTAACGGGGTTTGAACCCGCGACCTTCTGGACCACAACCAGACGCTCTACCGACTGAGCTATACCCACCATGTTTACTTTGATACTAGTCAAAAGCCTTGCGGTTGATGATTGCGTATCGAGCAACGAAAAATACTATACACGTAAATGCCTGTTCAATACCAATTCTGTAGGGGAGCTGCGGCTCATTGTGATCAGTGGCTCGTTTACTCAAGGGAAGCTGGTGTGCACACTGTACTGAAAGGTCAACTACGGTTCGTTGGGATCGGGGAATTGACTCTGAACTTGTACGGGGTCGATGGCTGACTGGTTCAATTCCGCCCGTGGGACTGCAAAAGGTCCAATCGAAAACCGAAGTTTCAAATTGGACCTTTTGATTGGGGTGAGTAACGGGGTTTGAACCCGCGACCTTCTGGACCACAACCAGACGCTCTACCGACTGAGCTATACCCACCATGTTTACTTCAATACTAGTCAGAATGCGTTTGCTAACCGACTTTGTATCTGGCAACGAGAAATACTATACACATATTTCACGCTCATTAGCCAATTGAGAGCTCCCCGAAGTGCTGTGCAGTGCATCACCTGCACTCCGGGGTTGACCGCGACTATTTGTCGAGGCCAGTTGCAATCTGAGTCGCGATAGCCTGGGCGGTCTCGGTGTCCGGGCCCGGGGTCGGCACCATCGTGGCCTTGCGGTAGTACCGCAACTCATTGATGGAGTCCTGAATATCACCTAGAGCTCTGTGGTTGCCCGTCTTCGCAGGTGCTGACGCGTACGCCTGCGGGTACCAGCGACGGTTCAGTTCTTTGAGCGTAGATACATCAATGATTCGGTAGTGCAGATGTTCGATGACCTTAGGCATGTCACGGGCCAAGAAGTTCTTGTCGGTGCCAACTGAATTGCCACCGAGCAGTGCCTTATTAGCTTCAGGGACATGCTTCTTGATGTAGTCCATGACCAAGGTCTGGGCCGCTTCCATGGTGATACCCGCTTCGAGTTCGGGTAGCAGTCCGCTGACGGTGTGCATATTGCGAACGAAATCGTTCATCTGCGCCAAAGCTGCGTCTGCAGGCTTGATAACAACCTGGATTCCTTCATCAACAACTTCCAGTTCTGAATCGGTGATCAGCACTGCTACTTCGATCAGTGCGTCGTTGACCAGGTCTAGTCCCGTCATTTCGCAGTCGATCCATACAATTTTTTCTGAATTACTAGCCACATGACCAATCTACACTTGCTCCGGGGTTGTGGGGGAGCGCACGATGCGAAAGCCCAGAAAGAAACAGTGTCATGCCCTAACCATGCGGTGGGCTGATGCTAAAATCGACAGAGAATTCTGGCCGCTGAAATGCCCTCTGTCTGGTGCGTTTTTGATGCGACGATGGCCCAGAAATTCATGATTTTTGGTCCGCTACAGCACGAGGTGTCAGTGTGTCAGCCAGCAACATAGAAGCAGTGCGCTCCCAGCCAGACGCTGGAGTGAACAAGACGTTGCTCAGCGGCGTCATCGGTGCTTCGCTGATACTTTTTGGCTCATTTGGCACCGGCTGGTTAGCTAGCGTTTCCCCGCTGAACCGTGACCCCTTCTTCATCATGTTGCGCACCGAATCAGCTGGCGTGGTGCTGTCTGTGATTCTGTTGGCCCTTGGCTGTTGGGTGCTCTTTCGGTCATGGTGGCGCTTAGGACAGAAACTTCGCGACTGGGGCGAAGGTTCGCTCAAAGTAGTACGACGTGCAGTGTGGCTGTGGAGCATCCCCATGTTAGTCGCCCTGCCGATCATGAGCCGCGACGTCTTTGCCTATCTCGGTCAGGGTAGATTGGTCCAAGCCGGCCAAGATCCGTATGTAGACGGTATCTCAAGTCTGAACAACTGGTTCCAACTAGGAACCGATACGATGTGGGCCCAAGACGGAACCCCCTATGGTCCACTGTTTCTTTCCATCGAATTTTTGGTTGCCAAACTGGTTGGCGGTTCCACGGACGCCGCCATCCTAGCGTTCCGCGCCATCGCATTTGTTGGTGTTCTTCTGTGCTTGCACTTTGTTCCAAAACTCGCTGAACTGCACGGTGTATCCGCTGCCAAGGCAACATGGATGACCGTTGCCAACCCACTGTTTCTCGTAAACTTTGTCGCCAGTGCTCACAATGATGCTTTGATGACTGGACTGTCCGTGTGGGCTGTTTATCTGGCATGCAAGCGTCATGGGTTCTGGGCGATTGTTGTTTTGGCAGCCTCCATCGGCGTCAAGCCAATTACCTTAGTACTTTTGCCGTTTATTGGTCTGCTCTGGGCAGGGCCGGAGGCAAAGTGGCCAAAGCGTATCTTGTACTGGGTCTATTCCGGCGTAATTTTCCTGGCATTGATGACCGTGGTCGGTTGGTTGAATGGCTATTGGTTCGGCTGGCTCGATGTCATGCTGCACTACAAGGGCACAGGCTTCTCCATCTTCGCGCCGTTGGGTTTGATGTCCGTTGCGATGACCAGCATCTTCCACTCCTTCGGACTCGATTCCAGCGGTGTGCTGCCAACGATCAGTACCATTGGGCGTCTCCTTGGTGTGGGCGTGGCCATCGTACTGATGTTCCGCGGTAAGTACTCACACCTAGTGCAACGCATGGCGATCGCCTACACGGCGATCGTGGTGCTCTCTCCAGTGATTCAGCCGTGGTACCTGCTTTGGCTATTGCCATTCTTCGCCGTCACCGGACTTCGCGATGATTGGCAGATGCTATGGCTTCACCTGACAACGATATTCTTCCTTGCCTATCAGGCAGCCGACCAGATATTCGTCTGGCAGTTCTTGCAAGAATCCCTCGTGCCTCGCGTTCAGCTGATCTCTTGGGGCCTGTCTGTCGCCTGCGCCGTCTACCTCGTGTTCTTTGATCCGAAAACCAAGTCGATTTGCCCAGATCTACTCAGCTCGACAAATTGGCTTAAAAAGGAAAAGAAAGCATAGTGGCTGTGCTGGAAATTCGTCGGAAACTACACGGGGAAAGCCTGCGCTCGCTTGGCTGGCAGGGCTTTGCGGCCTCGGTGATGATCACCGTCGCCTCCTGGGGAGTCGGCTGGTTTCCACGTAATCAACTTTCACCCATAGCTAGAAGCGGTTTCTTCATAGAATTCCGCACAGAAGCTGGCGGCGTGATCACTTGCATCGTGTTAATGGCGGTGGGCATGGTGTGGTTAACCCGAACGTGGATCCTCACTCGTCCTAAGGTTCAGAAAGCAACCGAAATAACCTCGGGGCAATTGGGCAAGCTCATCACCTTGTGGTCAGCGCCGCTGATCTTCAGCTTCCCGATTCTCAGCCGTGACGTCTATTCATACCTTGCCCAGGGCCGAATGCTGCACGCGGACAAATCCCCATACCTCGAAGGGGTTTCCGCTTTACCTGGCTGGTTCGACGGGGGATCGGACGGCCTCTGGGCCCAATCGCCCTCACCCTACGGCCCCTTCTTTTTGGTACTGTCACGAATCATCTTTTTTGTCTCCAATGGCATTCCCGAAATCGGCGTGGGCTTGCTGCGAATTGTCGCAGCCTTGGGGGTCCTGGGCTGCTATCACTTCACCACCAAGCTAGCCAAAAAAATGGGGCAGAACCCAAACTGGGCCAATTGGGCGATTGTTGGCAACCCGCTGTTCTTACTGACCACGATTGGCGGGGTCCATAACGACGCATTGATGATTGCCGGAGTCTTTAGTGCCTTGGCCTACGCCTATGATCGTCGAGCCGTCGCCTCAACTATGGCACTTGCAATTGCGGTCTCGGTGAAGCCCATCGTACTTTTGGCCTTACCTTTTATCGGCCTGATCCTGCTCAACAAGAATCCTTCCAAGCGCGCCCGTTGGATCGTGTGGCTCAAGGTCTCCCTCTTGTCGCTGATTTGGCTGACCATCATTGGAGCAGTAACGAACCTCTGGTTTGGCTGGGTGCCTGCGATGTTCAGTGCCGGTGACGCTGCATTCCCGTACGCACCGGTGGGATTGATCGGATGGAGCATGAGTCAACTTGTTGGCATGCTCGGTGGAAATGGCGCACTGGTCAACAGCATCATCGTTCAGCTGTTCCAATTATTTGCGCTAGCTATAGTCGCACGCCTTGCGCTGGTTAAAAACATCTCGAATCCTGTGCGACTGACTGCTTGGTCGTTGTCCGCCGTAGTCTTACTCGCTCCGATCATTCAGCCTTGGTACGTTCTTTGGCTGATGGCGTTTTTCGCCATCTCCCACCGCGTGTCGTGGTCATCAGAAAAGTTGATGATCTATGTCTCCACCTTGATCTTGATCGCAGTTTTTGTTGACCAGTTGTCCATTGAACAATGGCACACAGCTTGGCTCATGAAGACTTTCGCAGGTGTGCTGGCGGTCTTACTATTTGCGGGATTGTTCCGCTGCGACTCAATCACCAGACGGATCCTTGATGGCCCATCCGGGCCACTGGACAGCGCAGAACGTCGAGGCAAAAAAGGCTAGAACGCCAAAATCACATCCCTGGGCACAGCGTTTACCCTGTAGCGTCCGATTAGATTGAACTATGCAAACAATGTTCTGGCCCGCAGCCGTAGCCATGCTCGGCGGTGCGTTCTTTTTGGGTGCTGCAGGTATTTTTCTGCTGGCCCTGCAGTACCGCCGTCACGGAAGACTATCGTGGCGTAGAACCATTACTACCGCTGCTGCCGCCGTGTATGGATTCGGTTTATTCAGCTACACGATGTTGCCGTTACCCACCTCACGTGCCGCCTCTTGTGTTCCGGGTCGTGGAATTCCGCAGCTGCGCCCGGGGCACTTAGTAAACGACTTTCAACTGACCATTGCCGAGCAAGGCTTACGTGGTTTTGCCACCAGCTTTACCTTGTGGCAGGTAATCTTCAACGTCATCCTCTTTATGCCGCTAGGTATCCTTGCCGTGCGTTGGCTCAGAGGAAATGTCTTGACCGCGATGGTGCTCGGCTTTGCCGCTTCGCTGGCCATTGAGTTGACCCAGTACACCGGAATTTGGGGATTATATGACTGTGCCTATCGGGTGGCTGACGTTGACGATGTCATCACGAACACGGCTGGCGCTTTTAGTTTCCTCACCGGTCCAAAAGAAGGCAATGCGCGTTATGCCGCTCCGCGCAGGGTCAACCGTGCACGCCGGGTTCTCGCGAACGTTTTTGACTTGGCCATCACAACTGGCGCCGTGTTTGTGATCACTGGTGCGTTGTCCCTTGTGGAAAAACTAGGTGGTCCAGCGGCCAATGAACAATTGATGAATCTCTGGATTCCTGTCGTGGTAGTTTTCCTGGTCTTCCTCTTACCTACCCTCACCCCAGGACGTGCGTCACTGGGCCAACGCTGTGCTTGGTTAATGATTGTCGGTGAAAACGGTGGACCGGCCCTAGCCTGGCGAGCTGTATTGCGTAGTGTTCTTGGCTTTGGTGGCATCACGTTCCTATTCCAAATTTCCACCAGTCTCACGGATTTGAGCCCTTACCCGGCACTGAATATGCTGCTCACCATTTACATGGTGCTCAGCGCAGTCATCTTCCTGAGCGATTCACAATTGAGGGGACTGGCAGGCAAGGTCAGCAAGACCGGCTTTATTGACCGTCGAGCAATTAGACCTGCCGCGCAACAGCACTGATCGTGTGGGGCTAAAATGTAATCTGATGGCTTTTTGACCAGTACCTTAGGGCTATCAACTCGCTTTCGACGACATATCCGAATATTGAGAAGTTAGGTCAGCCCTGCAGCATGGAAGAAAATAAGCCCGACGTCCCGAACGAACCGCACAAGGCAGTCCTAGGTACCGCTGTCGGTGCAACGGTTCTGATCGCCATTGGCGCATTCGTCTTGTCGTTCGCAGCACTGACCGACCTCGCTGAGCGCTCGGGCATTAGCCCCCGTTTGGCCTGGATCTGGCCAATCATCATTGACGGTATGATCGTTGCCGCCACTGTGGCCATTGTTGCTCTTAATGGCTTTAGTCGTAGGGCCATGGTTTATCCATGGTCGCTGTTGTTCTTTGGCGCGATTGTGTCCACGGCAGCTAACTCGACGCACGCAATTCTTACCGTTGATTCCATTGAAAATGGTGTGCCTGCGCTAGTGTCGGCTCTCGTTGCTGCAATGCCTCCAATCGTTCTTTTGGCCATCACTCACTTGACCGTGCACATGTACCAGAAGAAGTCTGAGGCTGCGAAGCTTCGTGCTGAGCTGGAGTATGACGAAGAGCAAGCGAACGCCGAAAAGTACGGGGTCGCTTATGACGATGGTTACAGCGCGGCTCTTACCGATGCCCAAACTGCAGAGGCGGAGCGTCTGACTGAACTTGAGCAAGAGCACCAAGATGCCTTGGCCCGTGCTCGTGCAGAGGGTATCGCCAGCGCACGTGCTGATGCCAAGACTGCCAGTGCCAAGGCCAACGCTCAGTCTGCGACTCAGGCTAAGGATGCGCAGCAGAATGCGGCACCTAAGACCATGCAGGGTAAGACGGTTGAAGACAAGGCGCCATTGTTTGACGACATGGCCAAGCGTCTTTCCCGTCCGTAAGTTCACCTAGTGATTCCCGGCCGGATTGAATAACCATAAGGACTAGAACGACGAGCAGAATAGCTACGAGGAGGCAGTAATGACAGTTTCCAACATTGATCAGAAGCACGATGAGTTCTCTGAAAATATTGCGACCGCCGTTGAACAGTACAAGTCTGTCAGCGGTGAACTGAATACCGTCATGTCGGCCATGAAGGCCAAGATCCGAAGACTATTTGCCCAAAGCGATGTCCAACCATTGTTTATTACCGGCCGGGTTAAATCTGCTCAGTCGTTTACTGCCAAGGCCTCGCGCCGGCTGCAGGAAACCTCCGAGAGCGAACCGGTTTTGGAATTTCCCAACCCCTTGCGCGAAATCCATGACATGGTCGGAATCCGCATCATCGTCATGTTGCCCCATGAGATTCAACAGGTTGCGAGCCTGATCAAATCGCATCGAGATTCCTTCGATTGCCGCAGCGACCGTGAGAAAGATATTGGTTCGGTTGAGTCAGGAACCTACGGTTACTCCTCGCGACACCTCTTGCTGAAAACGCGTAGCGAACCAACGGTTCGCAAGTTCCAGGAAGCTTTGGGCAAGCCGGTGGTAGCCAGCGGAAACTTTGTTTTTGAAGTCCAGATCCGCACAGTGCTGCAGCACGCATGGAGCGAAATGGAACATGACATTCGGTTTAAGCACCCGGGGGAGGCCGCATGGAATCCACAGATCGATCGTCACTTCACGGCCACCGCGGCGATGCTGGAAACCGTGGAAGACTACTTCACTGATATTGACGAGCTGTACCACCGATTAAATGGTTATCATGACCAGCAAGGCTCTGGTGCGGAGCCGCTGACGAGCGAAAAAATCGGCGAGATTTGGCAGACCCTGTTGCCACACGTGGACCGTAAGCGAGATGACGATTGGTCCTGGGCTGCGGAACTGCTCGACGCTCATGATATAAACCAAACTTGGCAACTGGCCCAGTTGCTGGATGCCAATGTGGTGACTGACGTTCGTGCTGCGCTGGATCACCGTTATTCGCCAGGACCAGACCGTCTGCTCGATGACGTGTTGCTGTGGAGATTTGGCAAGGCACACATCGATAAGACCAGTGGCGGTGACCTTCGTCGTGAAGGTTCATTGCGTCGTCGGCTCATCCAGATGAAGGATTACCGCTCTCAACTGGGTGGTTAGCCTCGGAAGCTCGGCGGTGGATTGTTAGTTTATGCACTTTCCACCAGCGGTTTAGCCTATGGCTAGTAGACTAGTTAAGTTGCCCAATAACGGGCCAAAAATCTTTTTTCCCGCGTGAAAGGGCCACACCATATGATTTCCGTAGCCAACCTTGAGCTACGCGTCGGCGCCCGCTTGCTGATGGACGAAGTAAACTTCCGCATCGACAAGGGCGACAAGATCGGACTGGTGGGCCGTAACGGTGCCGGAAAGACGACCATGACCAAGGTCCTCGCCGGCGAAACCCAGCCTGCATCGGGCGAAGTAACCCACAAGGGTTCTATCGGATACCTCCCGCAGGATCCAAAGACTCCGGACATGGAACAGCTGGCACGCGACCGTATCCTAGGCGCCCGTGGACTCGATGTAGTACTTGGCAAATTGGCCAAGAACCGTGAAGAGATGGCGAGCGAAGATCCAGCAATTTCCGAAAAGGCCATGCGCCGATACGACCGTCTGGAAGCAGAGTTCCTCGCCGCCGGTGGTTACGCAGCCGAGTCTGAAGCTGCCGCAATTTGTGCCAACTTGGATTTGCCGGACCGCATCCTAGATCAGCCGTTGCGCACCCTCTCGGGTGGTCAGCGCCGTCGTGTGGAACTGGCTCGAATCCTGTACTCGGATGCTGAGACCCTGCTACTTGATGAGCCAACTAACCACTTGGACGTTGACTCGATTATGTGGCTTCGCGATTTCATCAAGAACTACGCAGGTGGCGTATTGATGATCAGCCACGACACCGGGCTGATGGAAGAGACCGTTAACAAGGTGCTTAACCTTGATGCCAACCGTGGTGTTGTTGACGTTTACAACATGAACTGGAAGCGCTACAAGATCCAGCGCGAAACCGATGAGCGTGCCCGTAAGCGCGAGCGTGCCAATATCGAGAAGAAGGCGTCTGTGCTGCAGGCCCAGGCACAGAAAATGAAGGCCCGTGCCTCGGGTGCCTCTGCCGCGCAGTCCATGCTTAAGCGTGTGGACCGTATGCTTTCTGGCCTTCAGGAAGAACGGGCTACCGATAAGGTCGCAGCCCTGCGCTTCCCAGATCCAGCACCGTGCGGTAAGACCCCGATGATGGCGGAAGGTTTGTCCAAGGCCTACGGTTCTTTGGAGATCTTCAACGATGTCTCGCTCGCGATTGACCGAGGATCAAAGGTAGTGATTCTGGGACTCAACGGTGCCGGTAAGACGACCTTGTTGCGCATGCTCGCTGGCGTCTCCGAGCCGGATACCGGAAGAATTATCCCTGGTCACGGTTTGAAGATCGGTTACTTCGCGCAGGAACACGACACCTTGGATCCGGAAGCTACGGTACTGGAAAACATGCGTCGCAATGCACCAGATCACTTGAATGATGCCGATGTGCGTTCGATTCTTGGTTCGTTCTTGTTCGTTGGCGACGATGTGTCTAAGCCTGCCGGCGTACTTTCTGGTGGCGAAAAGACTCGTCTAGCTCTGGCAACCATCGTGGCCTCTAGCGCCAACGTTTTGCTCCTTGACGAGCCGACTAACAACTTGGACCCAGCTTCACGTGCCGAGGTTTTGGGCGCACTGTCCACCTTCCCCGGTGCAGTAGTCATGGTTAGCCACGATGAGGGCGCAGTACTTTCCCTGAAGCCAGAACGTGTAGTGATCCTGCCCGACGGTGACGAGGATCTGTTTAGCGAAGATTACCTGGAACTGGTTTCCCTGACCTAAGAATTTTCGCTCAACCGCGGTTTCTCGTAGGCTTGGCGCAACACCACTAAATTGGGATGTGCCAAGCCATGCGTTTATTTACAGGCAGTTTTGGATTTGTTGCGGTCATATTGCTCGCGGCGTCTCTGGGGGTCGGCAGTTGCTCACGTCCCGTACCTGATGACGTTAACGCACAATGGGAATTATCAAACCCTCAAAAGGTGAGCGCTCAGAGCGAAAGCCTTGATTTGAAGGTCACCCGCATTGGTTGTGCTTCTGGGTTCACGGGAGACATCACCGTCACACAGGTGAATTACTCCACGGAAAACGTCGCGGTAGGCATTGTGGTGGAGCCGCTGAAGGACCGGGCTCAAACCTGTCAGTCGAATCAGACAGTGTCCTACACCCTAGATCTTTCAGAGCCACTGGGAGAACGCACATTGATTGATCTATCTTGTGCCGAAACCAGTGACGCGGACGGGAGCACTGCAAACTGTCAGTCCGAAGCCGTCCGATGGAAACCCTAGATCCACTGTTTTGCCCAGTTATTTGTGCTCTGGGCTAGAATCTGTCGACTGATCAAGGAGTGCGTCTTCGATGGCTTCATCGGTCAACGTACCGTCGCGACGGAATTTCTTTTCTTCAGCGTGGCGAACCTTACGCACCTTGTGGACTGGTTCATCAAAACCCAGAGCCTTGGCCTCGGCTAATTCGGCGGCATCTTCTGCGTTGAGCTTCTTCTGCTGTCGCGCGGCGTACCAGAAACCAACAAAGGCCAACACACCGAAGATATACCACTGAATTTCGTAGGAGAGGTGTGGACCTTCATCCATGTCCGGAGCATCAAGTGGTTGGGGAGCAACCTTTGGAGATGGATCTTCTTCATAGGTGATGCCGTAGGCGCCCTGGGCAATGTCGTAGTTCAGGTGTGATGCGTAGTCTTCTAGCTGAATCGAGGCCAGCTGACCTTCGGGGGCGCCACGATTTAGACGAACTTCCGAGGGCTTCAAGCGAGCTTGAACGGTGACCTGTCCCGTAGGTGGTGCTGGCACAGAGTCGGGGTGACCGCTTTCTTTGTCACCAATTGGAAGGTATCCACGGTCGAGGATGACTACTTCACCAGATGTGGTCTTAAAAGGTACAAGAACCTCGTATCCTGGACGGCCCGCCTTGATGCGGTTACGCACGATATAAGTGTCATCGCTCAGATAAGTCCCGGTTAGCGAGACAGTCATCCAGATCTTTTCGTCCGGAAGCTGCTTGAACTTAGCCAGCGCTTGTTTACCTGAGACTGGATCAGCAAAGTAGTTGCGGTTCACGCGTTCGATACCGGTAAGAACTTCGTCCCTACGGTTTGCTTGCCAATTGCCTAAGCTAATGCACGCGGTGGCGAAAATTGCCACCAGGACTAACCAGCCTACCCAACGGGTGCTTGCTAGAAATCGGTACATTTACTCAGTGCCTCCTGAGGTGCTCGATAGTGGCAAAGTTTCTCGGTGCAGCAGGCGTTCCTTGAGATAGGTTTCCAACCATTCCAGGTGTTCTGGGCAGGCCAACCAAATCTTGCGACGCTCAGGAGTATGAATCTTGGGATTATTCCAGAGCAATTGATGCTCTGCGAGATTACGGCAACCCTTCCTGGAGCACTGGACTTCAGTTGGAGGTTGCGGTTGGGATTGCCCCAGGGAACCTAGTAAATCCACTAGTCCTCTTTCTCAGTGCTACTGGGCTGATCAACAAAAGTTCCGTCAATCACATCGTCGTTCTCGTAAGAAGCGTGTTGTGCGGTGGGAGGAGCGGCAAGTTGTTCTGGCTCCGGGGCCTTGTAAAACTCGGCAGGCGGCTCGCGCTTAGTCAGATCGGCGCCACCATTGGCGACGACTACTGCGACATACGGAAGGACTACTGCACCTGCGACAAAGACCCATCGCAGCCAGCCATCAAAGAAAAAGGCCAAGACGAAGCAAATCATGCGGACGGTCATCGAAATCGTGTACTTGCGCACACGGGTATCGCGCTCAGAGGTGTGCGATTCACGCGCTTCGGTGATGCGGTGAACGCCCGGCTGATCAGAATCGTGATTCGTGGGCTGGGATGACATGTAAAGACTTCACTTTGCTGTACGGGAACTACCTCCATTGTCTCACTTGTGGCACAAAGAGAGTAATTTCTACGCGCTGTCGAAGCGGTAAAACTGGTCGGTAACTAATAGGATTGATCACGGAGAAGCTACTTAACTAGGCAAAGTGCGCTAGACGAGGCCCCGATCACACACGTCGGGCACGCCTACCGAAGCGTATGAATGGAGAAATACATTGACTACGGAACCAACCACCGGCCGCAGCGTCCTCGTTACTGGCGGCAATCGTGGCATCGGACTTGCGATTGCTCGTGCCTTCGAAGCCAACGGCGATAAGGTAGCGATCACCTACCGCAGCGGTGAAGTTCCTGAAGGACTCTTGGGCGTCAAGGCTGACGTTACCGACTACGCTTCCATTGACGAAGCATTCAAAGAAGTTGAAGCCGCTCATGGCCCGGTCGAAGTTCTTATCGCCAACGCTGGGGTCACCAAAGACACCTTACTATTGCGCATGAGTGAAGATGACTTCACTTCCGTGATCGATACCAACCTGACCGGGGCTTTCCGCGTGATCAAGCGCGCAAGTAAGGGCATGTTGCGTCTGAAGAAAGGCCGAGTTGTGTTGATCTCTTCGGTCGTAGGCCTCTACGGATCACCTGGTCAGATCAATTACTCGGCTTCCAAGTCCGGCTTAGTCGGCATTGCCCGTTCGCTAACTCGTGAACTAGGTTCGCGTGGCATCACTGCCAACGTTGTTGCGCCTGGCTTCATCAACACCGAGATGACCGCGGTGCTACCAGAAGAAACCCAGAAGGGGTACCTGGCTAGCATTCCTGCCAACCGTTTCGCAGAGCCCGAAGAAGTTGCCAACGTTGTTCGCTGGGTCGCCAGCGACGAGGCAGCGTATATTTCCGGTGCTGTGATCCCTGTTGACGGTGGCTTAGGCATGGGCCACTAAGAATTTTCGTTGCTCCAAAGTGTGGGCACAAACTAATTTTCCCGAAGAATTAAGGAGAACACTGAACATGAGCGAATACAAAGGTGCCGTAGTTACCGGTTCCTCCCGCGGCATTGGCGCTGTTACTGCGCAGCTGTTGGCAGAACAGGGCATTGGCGTCGTAGTGAACTACCGCGCGAAGGCTCCACGGGCCAATAAGATCGTCGCAGCAATCGAGGAAAAGGGCGGCAAGGCCGTTGCTGTCGGTTCGGATTTGACCACTGCTGAAGGCCCGCAGGCTCTAGTTGATGCTGCCGTTGAGAACTTCGGTTCCCTAGATGTGTTGGTGCTCAACGCGTCAGGTGGCATGGAGACGTCCCTGGGTGAAAACTACGCTTTGCGTTTGAACCGTGACGCTCAGGTTGCCATGCTCACCGCAGCATTGCCAAAGATGAGTGAAGGTGGCCGCGTTGTCTTCGTGACCAGCCACCAGGCACACTTCATCAATGAGGTTTCCACCATGGGAGCTTATGACGAGGTTGCCAAGTCCAAGCGTGCTGGCGAAGATGCACTGCGCGAAATGATCCCACAGCTCAGCGAAAAGAACATCAGCTTTGTTGTCGTATCCGGTGACATGATCGAAGGTACCATTACCGCGACCCTGCTGAACCGCATGGAGCCAGGTGCCATTGACGCTCGTCGTGAAGCAGCAGGCAAGCTATACTCCGTTGAAGAATTTGGCGCAGAAGTAGCCAGGATGGTGTTCGCCGAGGTTGAGACCGGACACACCGAGCTAGTTGGCGGCGCAGGGGACTTCCTGGAGCAGGCAGGCAAGTAGTCCGGGTCCAGAACCAATAAAGGCTGGTGTTCAACATCCATGGGGATGTTGAACACCA
>Ga0308157_10002735_pt1 | contig 27648 bp, 27 predicted proteins | sample PhyBR1_FD_201035 | JGI IMG/M metagenome (GOLD analysis project Ga0308157, IMG submission 201035) | Phyllosphere microbial communities from UC Gill Tract Community Farm, Albany, California, United States - DLSLB.R1 | ecosystem: Host-associated > Plants > Phyllosphere > Unclassified | place: USA...
AGCGAGGGTCCAGCGGCGATCCGGGCACGGCGAAGACATCGCGGCCCTGCTCGCCCGCCAGCCGGGCGGTGATCAGGGAGCCGGAACGGATTTCGGCCTCGACCACCACCACGCCGCGCGACAGGCCGGAGATGATGCGATTGCGGCGTGGGAAGTCGCGCGCCTGCGCCCGCGCGCCGACGGGGCTTTCCGAGACGATGCAGCCGCGCTCGACGATCTGGCGATACAGGTCGGCGTTGTCTGAGGGATAGATGTCGTCCACCCCGCCGCCCAGCACCGCGACCGTGCCGGTTTCCAGCGCGCCCAGATGCGCCGCCGCATCCACCCCTCGCGCCAGACCCGAGACCACGACGTGGCCGCTTTCGCCCAACTGCTGGGCCAGGCCGCGCGCGATGCGTTGCCCGCCCGCTGAGGCGATGCGCGCGCCGACGATGGCCATGCAGGGCCGCTGCATCAGCGACGGATCTCCCAAGGTCCAAAGCAGGGGCGGTGGCGGATCGACTGCAGCCAGGGCTTCGGGATAGGCGGCCTCGCCCCACAGGATCAGCCACGCGCCGATGCGGGCGCCGGCCTCCAGTTCGGCCTCGACGGTTTCGGGCGTCGGGATGGAATAGCCGCTGCGCCCCCGGCTGCGGATCAGGTCGGGCAGGGCGTTCAGCGCGCGCTCGGCCGAACCGAACCGCTGCAACAGCTGGGAAAAGGCCACGGGGCCGACGCGGTCGGTCCGGGCGAGCCGGAGGCGGGCGAAACGCTCGGCCTCCGACAGCGCCGTCACGCCTTCTTCGCCCCGATCTTGGGCTCGGCGCCTTTCAGCAGGCGGCCGATGTTTTCATGGTGGCGGATGAAGATCAGCACGGCGGTGAAGACCGCCATGATGAAGATGGGCTGCGGCGCCGGCAGGTCCAGCGCAGGCAGGGGCAGCAGGGCGTAGAACGGCGTCAGCGCCGCCGCCACCAGGGCCGACAGGGAGGAATAGCGCAGGGCGAAGGCCATGATCAGCCAGGTCGCCGCTGCCAGCAGGCCCAGCGGCCAGCACGCGGCCAAGATCAGGCCGAAGAAGGTCGCCACCCCCTTGCCGCCCTTGAAGCCCAGCCAGACGGGGAACAGGTGGCCCAGGAAGGCCGCGCCGCCGGCGATGGCGCCCGCGACGTCGGTTCCCAGCAGATGCCGCGCGATCAGCAGGGCGACCGCGCCCTTGCCTGCGTCCAGGATCAGGGTGGCGATGGCCAGATCCTTGCGCCCGGTGCGCAGGACGTTGGTCGCGCCGATATTGCCCGAGCCGATGTTGCGCACGTCGCCCGCGCCCGCCGCGCGGGTCAGGACCACGCCGAACGGAATGGAGCCCAGCAGGTATCCGCCGACAGCCACAAGCCCGAGCGTAAGGAGCGCCGGCCCCGTCAGATCGTGCAAGTGATTCGCTCCCCTTAACGTGCGTCGTGGACGATGCGGCCCGAAACGACGGTGAGCAAGACCTTCCCTTGCAGTCGCCGCCCGTCAAAAGGCGAATTCTTCGACTTGGAGCGAAGCGTCGCGGCGTCGATCACCACCGGCGCCCCGGCGTCGAACAGCACCAGGTCGGCAGGCGACCCTTGCGACAGCTCTCCGGCCTCCAGCCCCAGCAGGGCGGCCGGGCCCTGTGTCATCGGCCGCAGCACGTCCAGCAGGTCGACGCCGTATTCGTGGTGCAGCGTCAGGACGGCGGGCAGCAGGGTCTCCAGACCCACGGCGCCCGGCTCGGCTTCGGCGAAGGGGCGGCGCTTGTTCTCGGCCGGTTCGGGACAGTGGGCCGAGGTGATGACGTCGATCAGGCCGTCGCGCACCGCCTCGACTAGGGCCTGCCGGTCGCTCTCGGCGCGCAGGGGCGGGTCCAGCCGGTAGAAGGTGCGATAGTCGCCGATGTCGATTTCGTTGAAGCACAGGTGGTTGATCGATGCCGAGGCCGCGACCTCCAGCCCTCGCGCCCGAGCGCGCGCCAGCGTCTCCAGCGCGCCTTCGGTCGAAATCTGATCGATCAGGAAGCGCGCGCCGGTCTGTTCGACCAGAGCCAGGTCGCGCTCCAGCTGGATGCGCTCGGCGATGGCGGGCGCGCCGGACAGGCCCAGCCGGGTCGCCAGTTCGCCCGAGGTCGCGACCGCGCCCTCCGACAGCCATGGCTCGGTCGGGCGGCAGGCGATCAGGGCGTTGAACGAGGCGGCGTAAGACATCACCCGCTGCAGGGTGCGGGTGTTGCGGATCACCCGGTCGCCGTCGGTGAAATACAGGGCGCCCGCCTCATGCATCAGGCCGATCTCGGCCATGCGCTCGCCGTCGCGGGCTTGGGTCGCTGCACCCGCCGCGCGGACGTGGACCAGATCGAGCGCGGCGCCGCGTCGCTGGATGTGGTCGATCAGGGCTGGATCGTCGATGGCCGGGTCGGTGTCGGGCTGGACGACGATGGTGGTGACGCCGCCCGCCGCCGCCGACAGGCTGGCCGACTTCAGCGTTTCCTTGGGTTCATTGCCGGGCTCGCCGGTCTTGACCCGAATGTCGATCAGGCCGGGCGCCAGACAGCGGCCCTCGGCGTCGATGATCTGCACGCCGTCGGGGCGTTGCGTCGCCTGTCCGTGGATGACCTCGACGATGCGGCCGTTTTCGATCAGGACCGCGCCGGGGCCGTCATAGTCGCTGGCCGGGTCCAGCAGGCGGGCGTTGATGATAGCGATGGGCTGTTGAGAGGCGGTCATGCGGCGCCTCCCGCGCGGCGGTGGGCGAGGGCGGCCAGAACGGCCATGCGGGCGGCGACGCCCATCTCGACCTGATCCTGGATCAGGGAGACGCTCAGATCGTCGGCCACGTCGGAATCGATCTCCACGCCCCGGTTCATCGGGCCGGGGTGCATGACTTTGGCGTTGGGCGCGGCCCAGGCCAGCTTTTCGCGGTCCAGACCCCAGAAGCGGAAATACTCGCGCGTCGAGGGGATCAGGGCGCCCGCCATCCGCTCAAGCTGAAGGCGCAGCATCATCACCACGTCGCAACCGGCCAGACCCTCCTTCATGTCGTGGAAGACCTCGCAGCCCCAGCGGTCGGCGTCGCCGGGCACCAGCGTCGGCGGTCCGATCAGCCGCACCCGTGCGCCCATCATCTGCAGCAGGGCGACGTTCGAGCGCGCCACGCGGCTGTGGGCGATGTCGCCGCAGATGGCCACGGTCAGTCCGCCCACGTCGCCGAAGGCGCGGCGCAGAGACAGCAGGTCCAGCAGGGCCTGCGTCGGGTGCTCATGCCGTCCATCGCCCGCGTTGACCACGGCGCATCCGACCTTTTGCGACAGCAGGTCCACCGCGCCGGAAGAGGCGTGGCGCACCACCAGAATCTCCGGCTTCATGGCGTTCAACGTCACAGCGGTGTCGATCAGGGTCTCGCCCTTCTTCACCGAGGACGAGGCGACCGGCATGGTCACGACGTCGGCGCCCAGACGCTTGGCCGCAATCTCGAAGGACGAGCTGGTTCGCGTCGAGTTCTCGAAGAACAGATTCACGACCGTCTGGCCGCGCATCAGGTCCACGCCCTTGGCTGACTGCCGGTTGAAGTCGACGAAGGCGTCGGCCAGGTCCAGCAAGGCCAAGGCGGCCGGCGGATGGAGGTCTCCGGCGGCGAGGAAGTGGTCGCGAGGAAACGGCGTCAGCCGTTCCTTGATGAGATCGGTGACAGGCGCTGCGTGGGTCATTGAGACGCCGTAATAGGCGGGACTCAGGCCAGATGGAATAGCAGCAGCGCCATGGGGATGCCGATCACGGAGAATACCGTCGTCGCCGCGATGATGCCGGCCATCAGCGGCGCGTCGCCGCCCATCTGACGGGCCAGGACATAGGCCGAGGCGGCGCCGGGCGCCGCCCCGCACAGCAGGGCGATTCCCTGCGCCAGCTCATCGCCGCCATACAGGCGCGCCAGCTGCCACATGGCCAGCGGCGTCACGATCATCTTGACCGCGACCACGGCGCTCACCGTGACGCGGGTGCGCGCCAGTTCGCGGAAGCTGAGACCTGCGCCCGCCACGATCAGACCCAGCGGCAGGGCGGCCGATCCCAGCAGTTGCAGCGTCTCGGCCACCCCCGGCGGCCTTGGCGCGCCCGAAAAGTTCAACGCCAGACCCGCCAGACAGGCCAGCAGGATGGGATTGGACATCATCGCCCGGAACAGGGCCTTGGGCGAGGCGCCGCGCTGGTCCGCGCCCCACTTGGCCAGGACGATGACGCTCAGGATGTTGCTGACCGGGATCATGGCGGCGATCACCACGGCGGCCAGGCCCACGCCCTCCGCCCCGAACACCGCCTGCACGACCGGCAGGAAGACGAAACTGTTCCAGCGGATCATGCCCTGGAAGACGCTGGTGTAGGCTGGGCCGCTGAGGGGCAGCAGGGGCTTGGACAGCAGGGTCAGGGTCGAGACGATGATGGACACGGTGACGGCGGCGGCGCCCGCCGCGCCCGCGGCCGATCCCGACAGGTCCGCGTTCCAGATCGCCGGAATCAGGAAGCCGGGATAGAGGACATTTATGGCCAGCTTCTCGATCGGCCGCCAGGCGGCGTCGGGCAGATAGTCCGATTTCTTCAGCCCATAGCCGAGCGCCAGAAGCAGGAAGACCGGCAGGACGCCCGAGAGGAGGGCCGTCATCTCAGTCGCGCAGCCGGTCCAGCGCGCCTTGCAGGATCCAGGCGGCGGCGGTGCGGTCCACCACATCGGCGCGGCGCTTGCGGGTCAGGTCCAACTCGTCGATCAGGAACCGCTCGACGGCGGTGGTCGACAGCCGCTCGTCCTGAAAGGCGACGTTGACCGATCGGAACCGCTCCAGATTGCGGGCGAAGGCGCGGCACGACTGGGCGCGCGGCCCCTCGGTCCCGTCCATGTTCAGCGGCAGGCCGATGATCAGGGCCGAGACGTTGCGGCCGTCCATGATCTTGAACAGGCGTTCGGCGTCCTGGGTGAATTTGGTCTTGCGGATCAGCTCCAGCGGGCTGGCGATGATGCGCCCGGCGTCGGAGGCGGCGACGCCGATGGTGTTCTCGCCCAGATCCAGACCCAGCCACGGGGTGTTGGGCGGGCAGGCGGCGGACAGTTCGGAGAGATCGAATACAGGCACGGGCGGGCGTTAGGCCCAGATGGGGCGCGTGTCAAAGCGAGGGACCTTTCCACCGCTCATCTCGGCGTCAGCCGGGATGAGTTGTGAGGGAAAGTGACTCACACGTCGTCGTCCCCGACCGGCCCGCCTTCGTTCTCCATGCTGCGGATCGAGCGCACTTCCTTGCGCGTGAACTTCAGCCGCACGCCCAGACCGCCGTCGGTCTCGTGCAGGAAGACGGCGCCGCCTTCCTCCAGCGCGGCTTGAAGGCGGCTGCGGGCCTCGTCGCCGGGATCGACGTTCTCGCGCTCGAAGTCTGCGAGGACATCGACCGTCAGGCCGGACAGGCGCGCCACATGATCGCGCGGCCATTGCACCAGGGCGCGGGCGGCGCGGACTTGAGGGCCGGTGATCTTCATGGTCGCATCTCCTTCGATCCGCCTCTCATACTTAGGCGCCGTTGCAGCCGTCAAAAGGGGGCGTTTGGCCGCAACGGCCAGGCTCATTTCGCGCCTGCACCCAAATCCTTGTCGAAGCGGCGTCGAGACGCTAATCCCGACCCCTTAGACTCTCATGCTTTGGAGGGCCGCATGGCCATCGACGCCGCGACGGTGCGCAAGGTTGCGCATCTCGCCCGCATCAAGACCCCCGAGGACCGCCTGGAGCCGCTGGCCCAGGAGCTGAACGGCATCCTGAAGTGGATCGAACAGCTGGACGAGGTGGACGTGCAGGGCGTCGAGCCGATGACCTCCAACGTGTCTCAACCCTTGCGCCTGCGCGACGACGTGGTCACGGACGGCGACAAGGTCGCCGACGTCCTGTCCAACGCGCCCAAATCCGCCGACGGCTTCTTCGTCGTGCCCAAGGTCGTGGAGTAAGTCATGACCGATCTGACCAAGCTGACGCTGGCCGACGCCGTCGACGGCCTGAAGGCCAAGACCTTCTCGTCCGAAGAACTGACCAAGGCCTTTCTGACCAGCATCGAGGCCTCGAACCCGACGCTGAACGCCTATGTCGAGGTGACGGCGGACAAGGCGCTGGAGCAGGCGCGCGCGTCCGACGCCCGTCTGGCCAAGGGCGAGGGCGGGGTGCTGGAAGGCGCGCCGCTGGGCGTCAAGGATCTGTTCTGCACCGAGGGCGTGCAGACGACCGCCGGCTCCAACATGCTGCGCGGCTTCGTGCCGCCGTATGAATCGACCGTCACCGCCAATCTGTGGCGCGACGGGGCGGTCATGCTGGGCAAGCTGAACATGGACGAGTTCGCCATGGGCTCGTCCAACGAGACCTCGGCCTTCGGTCCGGTGAAGAATCCGTGGAAGTCCAAGGGCTCGAACGCCGACCTGACGCCGGGCGGCTCTTCCGGCGGTTCGGCCTCGGCCGTGGCGGCGGACCTGTGCCTGGCCGCGACGGCGTCGGACACCGGCGGCTCGATCCGCCAGCCCGCCGCCTTCACCGGCACCGTGGGCATCAAGCCGACCTACGGCCGCGCCAGCCGCTACGGCATGGTCGCCTTCGCCAGCTCGCTGGACCAGGCCGGGCCGATCGCCAAGACGGTCAAGGATTCGGCCCTGCTGCTGAACTCCATGTGCTCGTTCGACGCCAAGGATTCGACCAGCCTCGACATCCCGACCCCCGACTGGACCCAGTCGGTCGGCCAGTCGGTCAAGGGCCTGCGCATCGGCGTGCCCAAGGAATACGTCCTCGACGGCATGCCCGCCGAGATCCAGAAGCTGTGGGAGCAGGGCGTCGCGTGGCTGAAGGCCGCCGGTTGCGAGATCGTCGAGATCAGCCTGCCGCACACCAAATACGCCCTGCCGACCTACTACATCGTGGCCCCGGCCGAGGCGTCGTCGAACCTGGCGCGCTATGACGGCATGCGCTTCGGCCACCGCGCCGAGCAGTTCACCTCGCTGGACGACCTCTATGCGACCTCGCGCGCCGAGGGCTTCGGCAAGGAGGTTCAGCGTCGCCTGACCATCGGCGCCTATGTGCTGTCAGCGGGCTTCTACGACGCCTACTACGTCAAGGCGCTGAAGGTGCGTCGCCGCATCGCCCAGGACTTCGATAACGTCTGGGGTCAGGTGGACGCCATCCTGACCCCGTCCACCCCGTCGGCCGCCTTCGCCATCGGCGACAAGCAGATCGACCCCCTGACCATGTATCTGAACGACGTCTTCACGGTGACGACCAACCTGGCCGGTCTGCCGGGCATCTCGGTCCCCGCCGGCCTCAGCGCTGACGGCCTGCCGCTGGGCCTGCAGGTCATCGGCAAGGCCCTAGATGAAGCGACCGTCTTCCAGGTCGCGGGCGCCCTCGAAGACGCGGCGGGCTTCGTCGCCAAGCCGGACCGTTGGTGGTGAGCATGACTGAGAACTCCAAACTGATCCAGGGCCGCACGGGCGCTTGGGAAATCGTCATGGGTCTGGAGATCCACGCCCAGGTCGCTTCGAACGCCAAGCTGTTCTCGGGCGCGGCGGTCGGCTTCGGCGCCGGGCCGAACGAGCAGGTGTCGCTGGTCGACGCAGGCTTCCCCGGCATGCTGCCGACCCTGAACAAATACTGCGTCGAGCAGGCGGTGAAGTCGGGTCTGGGCCTGCGCGCCCAGATCAATCTGAAGAGCCAGTTCGACCGCAAGAACTACTTCTATCCCGACCTGCCGACCGGCTATCAAATCAGCCAGTTGTATCACCCCATCGTAGGCGAGGGCGTGGTCGAGGTGGAGGCCGAAGACGGCAGCTTCTTCAACGTCGGCATCGAACGCCTGCACCTGGAACAGGACGCGGGCAAGCTGATCCACGACCTGTCGCCGACCGAGTCCTACGTCGACCTGAACCGTGCGGGCACGGCGCTGATGGAGATCGTCTCGCGCCCCGACATCCGCTCGCCGGAAGAGGCGGTCGCCTACGTCAAGAAGATCCGGACTATCCTGATCTACCTCGGCACCTGCGACGGCGACATGGAGAAGGGCAATCTGCGCGCCGATGTGAACGTGTCGGTCTGCCGCGCCGGGAACTACGACAAGTTCAAGGAAACGGGCGACTTCAGCTTCCTGGGGACGCGCTGCGAGATCAAGAACGTCAACAGCTTCCGCTTCATTTCTCAGGCGATCCAGTATGAGGCGCGCCGCCAGATCGAGATCCTCGAAGACGGCGGTTCGATCACGCAGGAGACCCGCCTGTTCGACGCGGTGAAGGGTGAAACTCGCTCCATGCGCTCCAAGGAAGAAGCGCAGGACTATCGCTACTTCCCCGACCCCGACCTGCTGCCGCTGGTGCTGGAACAGGCCTGGATCGACGAGATCAAGGCCGGCCTGCCGGAACTGCCCGACGACAAGCGTCGCCGCTTCATGAGCGAGTACGGCCTGTCGCAATACGACGCGGGCGTGCTGATCTCGGAACAGGCCAAGGCCGACTATTTCGAGGCCGCCGCGAAAGGTCGCGACGCCAAGCTGGTGTCCAACTGGGTGACGAACGAGGTCTCGGCCCGGCTGGCTGCGGACAGCAAGGACTTCAGCGACAACCCGCTGCCCGCCGCCCATGTGGCCCAGCTGGTCGAGCTGATCGAGACCAACGTCATCTCGTCCAAGATCGCCAAGGAAGTCTTCGATCACGTCTGGAACGGCGAAGGCTCGCCCGCCGAGGTGGTCGAGAAGCACGGCCTGAAGCAGGTCACGGACACCGGCGCCATCGAGAAGGCGGTAGACGAGATCATCGCCGCTAACCCGGACAAGGCCGCCGCCGTCGCCGAGAAGCCCCAGGCCATCGGCTGGTTCGTCGGCCAGGTCATGAAGGCCACCGGCGGCAAGGCCAACCCGGCTGCGGTGAACGACATCCTTAAATCAAAGCTGGGGCTTTAATGCTTGGGGGCTGCAGCCCCCAAACCCCCGGCTGGTCGCTAACGCTCGCGACGCGGTCGCTCGCTGCTTGAGCGACAGGGGAGTGCGTCGGGTCGAGTAGGCGAAGCCTTTCTGACCGCAGCCCGTTAAAAAGCCCCGGAGATCGCTCTCCGGGGCTTTCCTGTTTTGCGCTACCAGCGCCAGGCGTCGCGGACGACTTCGATGATGTAGCCGTCGTAGTCGTCGATCAGATAGATCGCGTTGTCGACATAGACCCACCGCGTGCCCGGAGGCGGATAGCCCAGGCCGTAGGTGCGCCAGTCGTTCACCTGATAGCGCCAGAAGATGTCCGGCAGGTACTGGCCGACATAATACTGCCGGTTCCAATAGCTGCGCGGCACGCTGTAGTAGCCGTAGCCGGGGGCGAAATAGAAGCCGATGCGTACGCCGCTCCAGCCCCGGAAGCGTTGGTCATGACGCCACCAGTCGCTGCGATGGCGGCGATCCCAGTCCCGGCGCCACTGGTCGCGGTTCCAGCGGTTGTGGAATTCGCGATAGTCGCGATCCCGATTTCCGTTCCAGCCGGGGCGGTTCGGCCGATTGGGCCGATTGGCGTCGGGACGGCCGGGGCGGTTCCAATCCGGCCGGTTCGGTCGATTGGCGTCTGGTCGGTTCGGACGGTTCCAGTCGGGGCGGTCCGGTCGGTTGGCGCTGGGACGATCAGGACGATCCGGTCTCGACTGGTCGGGACGGTTGGGCCGGTTCGGGCGGTCGGGTCGTCCCGGCCGATCCGGCTGGTTGGGTCGATTCCAGTCGGGGCGATTGGGTCGGTCCGGTCGATCCGGGCGGTTGGGACGTTGCGCTTCCGGACGAGACGGACGATCCGGCCTTGATGAGTCGGGACGCTGACCCGTCGGGCGTTGACCGTCAGGGCGTTGAGGCCGTTGGCCGTCCGGCCGTGCTTGAGGCCGCGTTTGATCGGGGCGTGATTGCGGGCGAGGCGAATTCTGGCGGGGCGCTTCCTGGCGTTCGCGCGGGCGCACGGCCATGTCGCCGCGTTCACGTTGCGGCGCGGCGCGACGTTCGGCGCGGCGCGGGCTGTCCCCGCGCGTTTGAGCACGGTGCTCGGGCCGGTCCTGGGCCAGGACGGACAGAGGTGCTGCGGCGGGCACGAGGAAGGCGGAGACCGCCGCGAACATGAGAAGGGAACGTTTCATGGTCAAAGTCCTCGCACGCCCAGATTGGGCGGCTTGGGAGGAAAATGCACGAGAGCCCATGAACTGCGGCTGAACGTCGATCACAGAGCATTGTCATGAAAAAAGCCCCGCAAGACAGGATCTTGCGGGGCGAAAAAGATAGCAGTCGCTGCCTTAATAGACGTTGTTCATCACACTGGCGATCAGGCCGGTCGCGACCGCGATCATCAGGATGTCGTTGCCGGCGTGGACATAGCGATAACCGCGCGGCGCCGGGCGCAGGCCATAGAAGTAGGGGTCGCTGACGTAGTAGTTGCGATAGGCCGACGGCAGGTAGCCGCCCGTGCGCCAGCGATAGCCGTAGTAGCGCGGCTCGACCCGATAATAGCCATGGCCGGGGGCGTACCAGTAGCCGTTCCGGGCGCCGCGATAGTCGCGGAATTCCGGCCGCCCGCGCCACCAGTCGCGATTGTCGCGACTCCAGCGGTCATGGCGGCGTTGGTCCTGGCGCCAGTCGCGACGGTCGTGGCGGCGGTCCTGACGCCATTCGCGTCGGTCCTGACGCCATTCGCGTCGGTCCTGACGCAATTCACGCCGGTCATCCCGACGGTCCTGGCGCCATTCGCGGCGATCGTCACGGCGATCCTGCCGCCACTCACGGCGATCGTGTCGATCCTGGGCCTGCGCCATCATGGGAGCGGCCGTGGTCGCCAGCGCCAGGGCGATGACGGCGGCCTTGGTGAGGCGGTTCATATTCAACTCCATTCGAAGCGGCGAAACCCTGTCTGAAGCCCAACTTCGGCGTCCGCGAATGAATGGCGCCTGAACCGCGTTTTCAGCTTGCGCATCGCGCCGCGCGCGGGAGGAAGGCGCGTTAACGCTAATTTCAAACCGCCGGTATTTGAATGCGTTTCCGAGGGCGGCGCAGAAGGTGCTGCTCAGGAGGGACCAAGCGATGAACGCCCACGAAACGGCGCACGAACCGACGGACCGCACGACCTTGCCGTTGCCGACGCCGGACATGGACGGCGATGCCCTGTTCCGGTTGGGCCTGGCCTATTCGGCCGGCCTGGACGGATGCCCCATCGACCGGGTGTCGGCTCACATGATCTTCAACCTGGCGGCCATGAAGGGGTCGCTCGAGGCGAGGGGATATCGCCGCGACCTCAGCCAGGAGATGGAGCACGACGAGATCGCGGAAGCCCAGCGCGCCGCGCGGCGCTGGATCGACGCGGGCTCATCGTCTCTGGCGGCCTGAGAAGCCTTTCGGCGTCTGGACCGGGCGGCGGCGGCGGGGTATGCACCCGGCGAGTTCCCCGTCCGAAGGATTCCGTCCATGCTCGCTCGCATCTACCGCCCGGCCAAGACCGCGATGCAGTCCGGCAAGGCCAAGACGCGCGACTGGCGTCTGGAGTTCGAGCCGGCTTCGGCCCGCACGATCGATCCGCTGATGGGCTGGACCAGCTCGACCGACATGAACGGCCAGGTCCGCCTGTCCTTCGACACCAGGGAAGAGGCGATCGAGTACGCCGAACGCCACGGCATCCCCTTCCGGCTGCATGAGCCGAATGAGGCGCCGGTCATCATCAAGGCCTACGCCGACAACTTCGCCACCAACCGCAAGCAGTCCTGGACCCACTGAGTCCGACTGCGGCCCCCCGGCGCCCTTAGCTCAACCGGATAGAGCACCCGCCTTCTAAGCGGACGGTTGCAGGTTCGAGTCCTGCAGGGCGCGCCACGCCTCCAGACCCTTCTCGAGATCGGCGACCAGGTCGGCGGGGTCTTCCAATCCGATATGCAGGCGCAGCAACTGGCCGGGCAGGTCGGGCGCGTGTTCGCGATAGGCCAGTTGCGGGGTCTCAAAGGTGATCAGGCTTTCGAAGCCGCCCCAGGAATAGCCCATGCCGAACAGGCTGAGCGCGCGCATGAAGGCGTGGGCGGCCGCCGTGTCGCCGCCCTTCATGATCACGCCCATCAAGGAGGCGGCGCCCTCGAAATCGCGTCGCCACAGGTCATGGCCGATAGAGCCGGCCAAGGGCGGATAAAGAACGTCGGCGACCTCTGGCCGCGCCTTCAGCCGTCGGGCGATCTCCAGAGCCGAGCGGGCCTGGGCTTCATAGCGCAAGGGCAGGGTGCGGACGCCCCGCAGCGCCAGCCAGGCGTCATCCGGCGATACGTGCCAGCCCATGTCTTCGATGGCGTGGGCGATGGCGCGAACGATCTCGGGCGCGCTCGCCGCGATGCCGCCCATCAGCAGGTCGGAATGGCCGCCGACGTATTTGGTCAGGGCCTGGACGCTGACGTCGACGCCGTGCGCCAGAGGGCGGAATGCCAGCCCGGCCGCCCAGGTGTTGTCCATGACGGTCAGGACGCCGCGCTCGCGACAGGCGGCGGCCAGCGCGGGAACGTCCGTCATCTCGAAGGTCAGGGAGGCGGGCGCCTCGATCAGCACAAGCCGCGTACGGGGCGTCAGGGCGGCCAGGACGGTCTCGATCGAGGCGTCGGCGGGGTGGAAGCGCGCGCTGATGCCGCGCGCGGCGAGATGGCGCGTCAGGAACCGGCGCGTCGGGCCGTAGACGGCGTCTGTGGTCAGCACCTCGTCGCCAGGCCGGAGCAGGGCGACCAGGGGCACGGTCACGGCGGCCAGGCCCGAGGGGACCAGGAAGGCGTCGGCGCCCCCCTCCATCTGGGCCAGCAGGGCGCGCAGTTCGCGCGCGGCGCTCGTGCCGTCGAGACCATAGACGGGGCCGTCCGAACCATCCTGCATTCGGGCCGGGTCGTCGCTCAGCATGGTCGAGGCGCGTTCGAGCGGTGGATTGACCGGGCGGCGGCCCTGGCCGCGCCGGGTGGCGCTGGCGATCAGCCGGGTTCGGTCGGAAATGGGCGGCATGGCGGCTCCGGCGGGTTGCGGTTCGGCGCCTAGAGGGCTCTAAACTGTTCAGGGGTGCAAGACGGAGCGGCGGAACGGATGCGGAAATGGCGAGGCGGAGCGGCGGCGGCGGGCGTGGCGGCGCTCCTGGCGACAGGAGCCTGTCAGAGGACGGCTGAACCGCAGGCGCCCGAGCCGCGCGAACCTTCCCGTCAGGCGCCGGTCGCCGCCGGCGAGGCGGAGCCCAGCCCCACTCTCGCGGCCGTGCGTCAGCGCGGGCGTTTGAACTGCGGCGTGCACGAGGGACTGGTCGGCTTCGCCTATACGGACAACAGGGGCGCCTGGCGGGGATTCGACGTCGACTTCTGCCGGGCGACGGCGGCGGCTATCTTCGGCGATCCGGACGCCGTGCGCTTTGTGCCGCTGACGACGGAGCAGCGCTTCGACGCCCTGCGGGACGGGCGGGTGGACGTGCTGTGGCGCAACACCTCCTGGACCATGAGCCGAGATACGGGGGCGCAACTCAGCTTCGCCGGGATCAACTATTATGACGGCCAGGGCTTCATGGTGCGGCGCTCGCTCAATCTGAGCAGCGCGGCCGAACTGAACGGCGCGCGCATCTGCGTGCAGTCGGGCTCGACCACCGAACTGAACGTCGAGGACTATTTCCGTCGCCGGGGCATCGAATATCGACCCGTCGTGGTGGCGACCGAGGGCGAGGCGCGGCAGGCCTATGCGCGAGAGGAATGCGACGCCTTCACCGCCGACATCTCGGCCCTGGCGGCGGCCCGCACGACCCTGCCGAACCCGCAGCAGCACGTCATCCTGCCCGACGTCATCTCCAAGGAGCCTCTGGGCCCTGTGGTGCGCAGCGGCGACGATTGCTGGACAGCGGTGATCCGCTGGACGCTCAACGCTCTGATTCTGGCTGAGGAATTGGGCGTGACGCGCGCAAATGTCGCAGACCTGTCCAAGAATTCCGCTGACCCCAGAGTGCGTCGCCTTCTGGGCGACGAAGGTGACTTTGGACCCAGCCTTGATCTATCGAGAACATGGGCGAAAGACGCGGTTTCCGCAGGTGGAAACTACGGTGAGATATTCAGTCGGAATCTGGGCTCTCAGTCGTCGCTTGATCTGGAGCGCGGGCTGAATGCTCAATGGTCATCACGACCTGGCGGGTTGATCTATGGCCTTCCTGTCCGTTAGTCCAAGGGGATGAGGGAATAGGGAAGGGACCGGATGGAGACCACGGCCAAGCGCGGACTGCCGCTTCATGTGTTGATGCTGATCGGGTTTCTGGTCGGTCTCACAGGCGGCCTCATCGTCAATCTGACCGTCGGGGGCGACGTCGGTTGGGTGCAGTGGCTGACCTCCAACATCACGGGCCCGGCGGGACAGATCTTCCTGCGCCTGCTGTTCATGCTGGTCCTGCCCCTGCTGTTCTCGGCCCTCGTCATCGGGGTGGCCGAGATGGGCGACCTGAAGGCTCTCGGTCGTGCGGGGTCCAAGAGCCTGGGCTTCACCGTCTTCATTTCGGCCGTGGCCGTGCTGATCGGCATGGTGATGGTCAATGTCTTCCGTCCGGGCGACGGCGTTGATCCGGCCCTGGCGCAACAGCTGCTGGATCAGGGGCGTGCGGGCGCCGCATCCATCGTCGGCAGCGCGCCGACCTCGGTGCAGGCGGGCGACTTCTTCCTGGACCTGATTCCGTCGAACGTCTTCACGGCGGCGGCCGAGAACCAGATCCTGCCGGTAATGGTCTTCGCCCTGTTCTTCGGCGTCGGCCTGGTGATGACCAAGAGCCCCGCCACTGACCGACTGCAACAGACCATCGAGGGTCTGTTCGAGGTGATGATGAAGCTCATCAACCTCGTCATCCGCATCGCGCCCATCGCCATCGCCTGCCTGATGTTCAACCTGGCGGCCCTGTTCGGCTGGGAGCTGCTGATCCGTCTGGGCGCCTTCGTGGCCGTGGCCGTGGGCGCCATGGCGATCCATATGTTCGTGGTCTATCCGCTGGTGATCTGGCTGTTCGGCGGCATGTCGCCGCTGAAGTTCTTCCGCGACATCCGCGAGGCCATGGTGGTGTCCTTCTCCACCGCCTCCTCGAACGCCAGCCTGCCGGTGTCGCTGCGCGTGGCCGAACAGGAACTGGGTCTGCCGCGCAAGATCGCTCGTTTCGTCCTGACCGTCGGCGCCACCGCCAATCAGAACGGCACGGCCCTGTTCGAGGGGGTGACGGTGCTGTTCCTGGCCCAGTTCTTCGGCGTCGACCTGACCCTGGGCCAGCAGGTGATCGTCATGCTGGTGTGCATTCTGGGCGGAGTGGGCACGGCGGGCGTGCCCGCAGGCTCCCTGCCGGTCATCGCCATGATCCTGGCCATGGTGGGGGTGCCGCCGGAAGGGATCGGCCTGATCCTGGGCGTCGATCGCTTCCTGGACATGTGCCGGACGTCGCTGAACGTCACCGGCGACCTGGTCGTCGCGGCGGTGGTTTCGCGCGGGGAAGAGGATACCGACGCCGACGAGCCGCCTGCAGCGCCGGCCGCCGCCTAGGAAAAGGCCGACGCAGGATCGCCCTGCGTCGGCCTTTTCACTGGCGCCCAGTCCCCGGTCAGGACATGGGCGGCGCGGGCGGCGTCGGATCTGGAGGCAGGGGGATGAATTCCTGATCATCCATGTCGGGCAGCTTGATGCGGCCCGCGCGCCAGTCGGCCTTGGCCTGCTCGATGCGCTCCCTGGAGGACGAGACGAAGTTCCACTCGATGAAGCGCTCGCCCACCGGCTCGCCGCCCAGCACCATGACGGTGGTCGGCTGCAGGGCGTGGATCACGGACGGCGCGCCCGAGGAGAGGACAGCCATCTGGCCGTGACCCAGGGGCTTGCCGTCGTCGATCTCGACCAGGCCCTGGACGACATAGACGGCGCTTTCCGAATGATCGGTCGGAGTCTGGAAGCGGGCGCCGGGCTCAAGCTCCAGGTGCAGGTAGTGCAGCGGCGAGAAGGTGCTGACTCCGGCCTTCATGCCCATGGTTTCGCCCGCGACCAGGCGCCCCTTGACCCCGCCCTCGACCCAGGTCGGCAGATCGCCGGGGACGACATGCTGGAAGAACGGGTCGATCTCTTCCTGACCATTGGGCAGGGCGACCCAGGCCTGGATGCCTTCCAGACGCGCGCCTTCGCGGCGAGCGCGTTCGAAACGCTCCGAGTGGGTCACGCCGCTGCCCGCGGTCATCCAGTTGACCTCGGCGGGCCGGATGTCCTGCTGCACGCCCAGGCTGTCGCGGTGCGTGATCTCGCCCTCGAACAGATAGGTCAGGGTCGAGATGCCGATATGCGGGTGGGGACGCACGTCGACCGTCTTGGGCAGGCCCGCCGGCATGTCCACCGGCCCCATGTGGTCGAAGAAGGCGAAGGGGCCGACCATGCGGCGCTTGGCGAAAGGCAGGACGCGGCCGACCTCAAAGCCGCCGAGATCCTTGCGGCGCTGGTCGATGACGAGTTCGATCATATTGATTTTCCTGGAGTAAGAAACGCTGCAGCGACGCACGGGGGCGACCCGCGCACTATGGCCCGGATCGCCCGAAAGGTCAGTCCTCCTTGTCGTAGGAGAATTGGATTCCGGCCGTGCCGCCGGTTTCGATGAACAGGTTCATGAAGGCGGGGACGGTTTCCGACCGTTTCCAGTCACGCTGCAGCTCGCAGAAGAGCTGAGGCACGGAAATCATCTTTCCGCCGGCCTGTTCGATGCGGCGCAGACCCATTTCGTGGGCGGCGACCGAGGTGCCGCCGACGGCGTCGGCCACGACATAGACCTCATATCCCTCACGCAGGGCGTCCAGGGCGGGGAAGGTCAGGCAGGCCTCGGTCCACAGGGCCGTCATGATCAGCTTCTTGCGGCCGGTCGCCTCGACCGCCTTGCGGAATTCCACGTCTTCCCAGGAGTTGATCGTGGTGCGGTCATAGGTCGGGTAGTCTTTCAGGACCTTACGCAGTTGACCGATCGGCGGCTTGTTCAACCCTGTCTTGACGTTGACGGTCGAGTGGACGATCGGCAGGCCGTAGGCGACGGCGGCCTTGGCCGTGCCGACGATGTTGTTCACCAGCAGTTGGCGGTCCATCGAGGCGATGGAGTTCACCTGGACCGGCTGATAGTCGATGATGACGAAGGCCGAGTTTTCGGGGGTCAGAAGGTGATCCGACTTCGGATCGCGGATCGGTTCGCTGGCCATTGGGTGGTTCCTTTCCGGGGGATGCGCCTTGGCGAGGCGCGCGCATGACGTCGGCTCCGCCCCGTCGGAGGGGCGAGGCGAAGCCGACGCGCATGGGTCAGTCGCGTTGCGAGTCGAGCATCTCGTGATCGGTGGCGACCTGCTGAGCCTTGCCGTAGCTTTCGATCAGCAGTTGGTAGGGCGGGAAGATCTGGGTGTAGACCTCGGCCCATTGGGCGGCGTCTTCACGGTGCCAGGTCTTCTGCAGTTCCGAGGCGACGGCCGCCATGTCCATCGGCACGACGCCGGCCTGGACCACGCGGGCCAGGGTGATTTCCTGGGCCATCTTGGAATAGGTGCCCGAGGCGTCGAGCACCACGAAGACCTTGTAGCCTTCATAGGCGGCGCTGATGGCGGGGAAGGCCATGCAGACGCTGGTGATGGTCCCGGCGATGATCAGGGTCTTGCGGCCCGTTGCCTTCACGGCGGCGACGAAGTCGGGGTTGTCCCAGGCGTTGATCTCGCCCTTGCGCGCCACATACTGGGCGTGGGGGGCGTTGGCGTGGATTTCCGGGATCAGCGGACCGTTCGGGCCCTGCGGCACCGAAGCGGTGGTGATGACCGGCAGCTTGGCCAGGGTGGCCATCGAGGCCAGGGCGGCGGCGTGACGGCGCAGGGTGGTCATCGGCATGTCGGCCACGGTCTGGAACAGGCCGCTCTGATGGTCGATCAGCAGCATGACGGCGTCGTTCGGGTCGATGACCGGGCGTTGACCGTTGAAATTGGCGGGCAGGGCGGAAGCGGACATGGGTCTTTCCTTTCAGGCAGGGGGCCGCGCTCGGACAAATGTCCGTTCGGGGCGGGGGTTGCGGCCCGGTCCGAAGACCGGGCCTTACGTTTCTATGAGGGGGATCAGGCGGCCGGAATGTCGCCGAAGCGGCCGCTGTTGAAGTCCGTGATGGCGGTGCGGATCTCGTCCTCGCTGTTCATCACGAACGGGCCGTAGCCGACGATGGGCTCGTCGATGGGCTCTCCGGTCAGGATCAGCAGGGTCGTGTCCGCATCGGCGTTCAGGGTCACGCTGTCGCCCTGACGGTCCAGCAGCAGGGCTTCGGCGGCGCCGGCCGGCTGGTCGCCGTTGACGGTGACATGGCCTGACAGAACCACCACCATGGCCGTATGGCCTTCGGGCAGGTCCAGCGTCGTCCCGGCGTCCCGGTTCAACCGCACGTCCCACACATTGATGGGCGTGAAGGTGCTGGCGGGACCTTTCGAGCCGTCCATCGCGCCGGCGATGATCCGGGCCGTGCCTGCGTCATCCGGCAGGGAAACGGTCGGAATGTCGGCGTTCAGGATCGACTGGTAGCCGGGACGGGTCATCTTGTCCTTGGCGGGCAGGTTGACCCACAGCTGAACCATGCGGAACGGGCCGCCGGTGCGCGAGAAGGCCGGGGAGTGGAACTCCTCGTGCAGGATGCCGCCGCCCGCCGTCATCCACTGGACGTCGCCGGGGCCGATGACGCCGCCCTGGCCGGTCGAGTCGCGATGCTCGACCTCGCCGTCATAGACGATGGTCACGGTCTCGAAGCCGCGGTGCGGATGCTGGCCCACGCCGCGCCGCTCGGTCGTCGGCTCGAAGTTGTACGGGCCGGCGTAGTCGAGCAGCAGGAAGGGGCTGACCTGCTTGCCCACGGCGTTGTAGGAAAACAGCGAACGGACAGGGAAGCCGTCGCCGACCCAGTGGCCGCGGTCGTTGCCGTAACGGCCCAGAACCTTCTTCATGGTCTAGTCTCCATTCGTTGGATCGGCCGCTGGAGGCAGGGCCGATCGCGTCGAAGACTTTATGGCCCTGGAACGCCGGCCTGTGCAGATTGCGAAATCGCCTCGCTGCGTCCTATCAATAGGACGATGAGAGACCTCAACGACCTCTATTACTTCGTCCAGGTGGTGGATCACGGCGGCTTCGCGGCCGCCGCGCGAGCGCTGGGCATGCAGAAGTCCAAGCTCAGTCGACGTATCGCCTTTCTGGAGGAGCAACTGGGCACGCGCCTGATCCAGCGATCGTCCCGCAAATTCTCGGTTACGGAGGTCGGTCAGGAATATTACCGCCACTGCCTGGCCATGCTGGTCGAGGCCGAGGCGGCCCAGGCCGTGATCGACAATGTCGCGGCTCAGCCGCGCGGCGTCATTCGCGTCGCCTGCGTGCCGGGGCTGCTGACCTATCAGATGGGCGGGCTGATCGCGCGCTTCATGGCCGTCTATCCCGAGGTCGAGGTGCATCTGCACAGCACCAGCCGCCGGGTGGACGTCATCGGCGAGGGTTTCGACCTGGCCATCCGCGTGCGCGAGCCGCCGCTGGAGATGACGGACCTGGTTATGCGCAAGCTGGACGAGAGCGTGCACCGCCTTGTGGCTGCGCCCGATCTGATCACGCGGTTTGCGCCGCCTTCCGGTCCGGCCGACCTGGCGGGCTGGCCCAGCCTGGATTTCGGTCCGGCGCACCGCGACCACGTCTGGTCCCTGCACCATAAGGACGGCATGACCGCCTCGGTTCGCCATTCTCCGCGTCTGGTGACCGACGATCTGCACATGCTGCATGAGGCTGCGGTGCAGGGGCTGGGCGTCGCCCTGTTGCCGACCGTGGCGGTGGTGCGCGATCTGGCTGACGGGCGTCTGGTCGATCTGCTGCCGGATTGGCGGCCGAAGAAGTGGATCGTCCACGCCGTCTTCCCCTCACGGCGAGGCCTGCTGCCGTCGGTGCGGATGCTGCTCGATTTCCTGGCCGAAGGCTGTGCGGAACAGCAGGCGCATGGCGAAGCGGTGAGGTGAGCGACTCAGACCGACGGCTGACGACGTCTTCAGGGAGCCGAAGTCCAGCCCTGGCGTTGCCTAGACGCTAGACCGGGCAAGGGCCGCGATGATGCTGATGAAGACGACCGAGGCACCGTGTTCCGAGGGACTGACCTGGTCCAGCGATGACCAACCGGGTTTGACGCGGCGACGGAGCGGTCGCGGTTTCTGTTATCGTGAGCCGAACGGCCGCCTGATCCGCGCGAGAGAGGTTCTGGAGCGCATCCGCGCCCTGGCCATCCCGCCCGCGTGGGAAGAAGTCTGGATCTGCGCCGACGCCAGAGGCCATACTCAGGCGACCGGCCGCGATGCGCGAGGCCGCAAGCAATACCGATATCACCCCGATTGGACGGCCCATGCCGCCTCGCACAAGTTCGCGCGCCTTCCGGCCTTCGCGAGTCGCTTGCCGCGCCTGCATGATCGGGTTGAACAGGATCTGTCGCTGCGGGGGCCGCGCAAGGACAGGGTGCTGGCTACCGCAGTGCGTCTGCTGGAGCTCACCCTGATCCGGATAGGCAACGCCGCCTATGCACGCCAGAACCGCAGTTTCGGTCTGACGACCCTGTGCAAGCGGCACCTGGAGGTCGACGGCTCGGTCCTGACGTTCGAGTTTCGCGGCAAGAGCGGCAAGGAACATCGGGTGAAGGTCAGCGATCGGCGCCTGGCGCGGGTGTTGCGCAGCCTGGAGGGTCTTCCGGGCCAGCATCTGTTCAAATACCGCGACGCCGAGGGGACGCTGTGTGCGATCAGTTCGGACGACGTGAACGCCTACATTCACGAAGCCATGGGCGAGCAGTTCTCCGCCAAGGATTTTCGCACCTGGGCCGCCACTGTCTCGGCTGCGCGAGCCTTTTGCGAGATGGCGCCGCCCGCCTCCCAGGCTGAGGCCCGACGCAACGTCTCGACCTGCATGAAGGCGGTGGCGGGTCTGTTGGGCAATACGCCTACGGTCTGCCGGGCCTCCTATGTCCATCCGCGCGTGATCGAACTGTATGAAGCCGGGACCATTGTGACCCTGCTGCCGGGGCCGGACGCCCGGCGGTTCGACGCCCGATTGGCGAAACTGCTGGATGAGGCCGCCTAGGCCCAGGCCTCCAGAACCTCATCGCACTCCGCCGTTTCGATCTGCTGGCCGAAACGGTCGTGGTAGAGGTCGAGCAGGGCGTCGTGCGACTGATCCGAGGAACTGCACAGGGCGTCGGAGACCACCACCACCCTGAACCCAAGGTCCACGGCCCCCAGGACGGTCGCCAGCACGCACATGTCGGTTTCCGCCCCCGTCACCACCAGGGTGTCGACCTGGCCCGTCATGAGGGCCGTCGCCAAGCCGGTGTCGAGCCAGGGCGAATAGTGCGCCTTGTCCAGCACCCTGGCGGGCGGGATGAATTCCTGAAGCTCGGGCAGCAGCTCGACGCGCTCCTCGCCGAGGTTCTCGAGCGTGATCGACGCCCATCGCTCCCAATAGCGCCGCCAGGTCCCTCGTCCGTCGCCGGGCGAGCGAGCGGGTATGAAGCGGGTGAAGCAGGTGCGCTCGGCCTTGCGCTCGCACAGGCGCACGACCACCGGCAGGACGCGTGGCATCCACGGGGTGCGCCACGCCGTGTCCTCGGCGAACAGCCTTTGCATGTCCACGCACAGATGGACCGCGTTGGCCGGGATGCGGCCGAAATGGATGCCGGAAGCCATGCCTGCGCCAAAGCCCAGGGCTGCGACTGGTTCCCGCCGATCAGGCCGCGTCGCGCGCCGCCGTCTGAGGATCATAGTTGAGGATGGGCGCCAGCCAGCGCTCGGCCGTCTGCACGTCCCAGCCCTTGCGGGTCGCGTAATCCTCGACCTGATCGCGGTCGATCTTGCCGACGCCGAAATAGTGGCTGCCCGCATGACCGAAATAGAGGCCGCTGACCGAGGCCGGGGGCGACATGGCGAAGGATTCCGTCAACTCCATCCCGGCGTTGTTCCCGGCGTCCAGAAGGCGGAACAGCGCAGCCTTTTCCGTGTGGTCGGGCTGGGCCGGATAACCGGGGGCGGGGCGGATGCCCTGATACTTCTCCTCGATCAGATCCTGCACCGAGGTCTGTTCGTCAGGGACGTAGCCCCACAACTGGGTGCGGACTTCCTTGTGCAGACGCTCGGCGAAGGCTTCGGCCAGACGGTCGGCCAGGGCCGTGGCCATGATGGCGGAGTAGTCGTCGCCCGCCGCCTTGAACTCGGCCGCCTTTTCCAGCTCGCCATGACCGGCGGTGACGGCGAAGGCACCCAGATAGTCGGCGCCGTCCTCGGCCACGAAATCGGACAGGCACAGGTTCGGCTTGCCGTTGGACTTCTTGATCTGCTGACGCAGACCGTGGAAGCGGGCGGCTTCCTCGATGCGGTTCTCGTCGGTCCAGACGACGACGTCGTCGCCACGCGCATTGGCGGGCCAGAAGCCGACCACGCCCTTGGCAGTGAACCACTTCTCTTCGACGATGCGTTTCAGCATGGCCTGGGCGTCGCGGAACAGGTCGCGGGCCGCCTCGCCGACGATCTCGTCTTCCAGGATCAGGGGATATCGGCCGATCAGTTCCCAACTGGCGAAGAAAGGCGTCCAGTCGATGTGGTCGGCCAGATCCTGAAGGTCCCACGCCTCATAGGCGCGCACGCCGAGGAAGGACGGCGCAGGGGCCGGGCGTTGCGCCTCATCGGGTCGCCAGCGGTTGTCGCGCGCCTGTTGCAGCGAGGCGCGGGCCTTCACCTCCTGCCCACGGGCGTATTGCTCGCGGATGCGGATGTATTCGTCGCGGGTGGCCGCCTCGTTCTTGGCCTTGTCGGTCGGAGACAGCAGGCCGGACACCACGCCGACAGCGCGGCTGGCGTCGATGACGTAGGTGGTCGAACCCTTGTGATATTTCGGCTCGATCTTGACCGCTGTATGGGTGCGGCTGGTCGTAGCGCCGCCGATCAGCAGGGGGATGTCGAAGCCGCGCCGCTCCATCTCGGCGGCGACGAAGGTCATTTCGTCCAGTGACGGCGTGATCAGGCCCGACAGGCCGACGATGTCGACCTTATGCTCGATCGCCGCGTCCAGAATGCGGTCGGCCGGGACCATGACCCCCAGATCGACCACCTCATAGTTGTTACACTGAAGCACGACGCCGACGATGTTCTTGCCGATGTCGTGGACGTCGCCCTTGACCGTGGCCATCAGGATCTTGCCCGCCGCTTGCCGCGCCTGGCCGGCCTTTTCGGCCTCCATGAAGGGTTCCAGGTGCGCCACGGCCTGCTTCATCACGCGCGCCGACTTCACCACCTGCGGCAGGAACATCCGGCCCGAGCCGAACAGGTCGCCGACCACGTTCATGCCGTCCATCAGCGCGCCTTCAATGACGTGCAGAGGGCGTTCGGACGCCTGACGGGCCTCTTCGGTGTCCTCGACGATGTAGTCGGTGATGCCGTGGACCAGGGCGTGTTCAATGCGCTTGGCGACCGGGGCGTCGCGCCATCTCAGATCGACTTCCTTGACCGCGCCCTTTTCGCCCTTGTAGCGGGGCGCCATGTCCACCAGCCGCTCGGTGTTGGACACGTTCGTCCGCTGCGGCCGGTTCAGGATCACGTCCTCGACGGCTTCGCGCAGTTCGGCGTCGATGTCGTCATAGACGGGCAGGTCGCCCGCATTGACGATGCCCATATCCAGACCGGCGTTGATGGCGTGGTACAGGAACACGCTGTGGATCGCCCGGCGCACCGGCTCATTGCCGCGGAAGCTGAACGAGACGTTCGACACCCCGCCCGAGACGCGGGCGTGGGGCAGGGTGGCCTTGATGACCCGCGTCGCCTCGATGAAGTCGACGGCGTAGTTGTCGTGCTCCTCGATCCCCGTCGCGATGGCGAAGATGTTGGGGTCGAAGATGATGTCCTCGGGCGGGAAGCCGACCTCGTTGACCAGGATGTCATAGGCGCGGGTGCAGATCTCGATCTTGCGCGCGGCAGTGTCGGCCTGGCCCACCTCGTCGAAGGCCATGACCACCACGGCGGCGCCGTAGCGCAGGCACTGGACGGCATGGTGGCGGAAGGCGTCCTCGCCCTCCTTCATCGAGATCGAGTTGACGATCGGCTTGCCCTGAACGCACTTCAGGCCCGCCTCGATCACTTCCCATTTGGAGGAGTCGATCATGATCGGCACGCGGGCGATGTCGGGCTCGGCCGCGATCAGGTTCAGGAAGGTCCGCATGGCGACGGGGCCGTCCAGCAGCCCTTCGTCCATGTTGACGTCGATGACCTGGGCGCCCGCCTCGACCTGCTGACGCGCGACCGACAGGGCGGCGGGATAGTCGCCCGCGATGATTAGCTTCTTGAACTTGGCCGAGCCGGTGACATTGGTCCGCTCGCCGACGTTGATGAAGACAGGACGCATCACGACACCAACTCAAACGGTTCCAGGCCCGACAGGCGCAGGGCTGTGGGGCGCTCCGGCACGGCGCGTGGCGTCACGCCCGTGACCTCTTCGGCGACGTGGCGGATGTGGTCGGGGGTGGTGCCGCAGCAGCCGCCGACGATGTTGACCAGGCCCGACTGCGCCCATTCCTCGAGGAAGTGAGCCGTTTCGTGCGGCTGCTCGTCATACTGGCCCATGGCGTTGGGCAGGCCGGCGTTGGGATAGGCGCTGACCAGGGTGTCGGCCACCCGGCTCAGTTCGGCGATGTGCGGCCGCATCAGTTCGGCGCCGAGCGCGCAGTTGAAGCCGACGGCGAAAGGCTTGGCGTGGCGGATCGAGTTCCAGAAGGCCTCGGCCGTCTGGCCGCTCAGCGTCCGGCCCGAACGGTCGGTGATGGTGCCTGAGATCCACAGGGGAAGCGGCTCCAGCCCCTCGTCCTCCAGATCCTTGATCGCCTTGATCGCGGCCTTGCAGTTCAGGGTGTCGAACACCGTCTCGATCAGGAACAGATCGACCCCGCCGCGATGCAGAGCGCGCGCCTGCTGCTTATAGGCCTCATACACCTCGTCATAGGTGACGGCGCGATAGCCGGGGTCGTTGACGTCGGGGCTCAGCGACAGGGTGCGGTTGGTCGGGCCGATGGCGCCGGCGACGAAGCGGGGTTTGTGCGGCTCCTTCTCGGTCCAGCGGTCGGCGACCTCGCGCGCGATGCGGGCGCCTTCATAGTTCAGGTCATAGATCGCATCTTCCAGACCGTAATCCGCCTGGGCGATGGTGGTCGAGGAGAAGGTGTTCGTCTCCGAAATGTCGGCCCCGGCGGCGTAATAGACATCGTGCAGGTCGGCGATGATGTCGGGCCGCGTGAGGATCAACAGGTCGTTGTTGCCCTTTTGCGGGTGGTTGTGCTGGCGGAAGCGCTCGCCGCGAAAATCTTCTTCCGTCAGCTCGCGGCGCTGGATCATCACGCCCCAACTGCCGTCCAGCACCAGGATGCGCTCTTTCGCCGCCGCGTGCAGGGCGGCGATGCGTTGGGCGCGGCTCAGGGGGGAAGTCATCTACGCAACAGCCTTGGTTTCACGCACGCCCAGAACCCGACAGATCGCATAGACCAGCTCGGCGCGGTTCAGGGTGTAGAAGTGGAAGTCCGAAAAGCCCTCTTCCTGAAGTCGAGCGCAGGTCTCGGCGGCGATGGAGGCGGCCAGCAGCTTGCGCGTCTCGGGGTCGTCGTCCAGCCCGTCGAAGTGGCTCGCCAACCAGTCGGGCAGGGCCGCGCCGCATGCCGCCGTCATCCGTTTCAGACCCGCAAAGTTGGATACCGGCATGACGCCGGGGATCAGGGGAATGGTCACGCCCGCCGCCCGCACCCGGTCGCGGAAGCGCAGGAAGGCCTCGATGTCGAAGAAGAACTGCGTCACGGCGCGTGTGGCGCCGGCATCCACCTTGGCCTTCAGCACCTCGATGTCGTGGTCGATGGACGGGCTTTCCGGGTGCTTTTCCGGATAGGCGCCGACCGTGACCTCAAACCCGCCGACGCGGCCGATGGCGGCGGTCAGTTCGGTGGCGTTGGCGTAGCCGTCGGCGCGCGGCGTATAGGCGCCGCCGATGCCAGCGGAGCCCGGCGGGTCGCCGCGCAGGGCGACGATGTGATCGACGCCGATGGCCTTGTAGCCCTCGATGACCTCATCGACCTCGGCGCGGCTGGCCTCGACGCAGGTCAGGTGGGCCGCGGGACGCAGGGTGGTCTCGCTGATGATGCGCTGGACGGTGCGGTGGGTTCGCTCGCGCGTCGAGCCGCCCGCGCCGTAGGTGACGGAGACGAAAGCCGGGTTCAGCGGCTCCAGCCGCCGGATCGCCGACCACAGATTGGCCTCGGCGGCGTCTGTCTTGGGCGGGAAGAACTCGAAGGAGACGTTGACGGCGTTGCGGTTGGAACCGGCGCGAGCGACCGGACCCAGCGGCGACAGCAGCAGGGCGCGAGCTTCGGCCAAATTCAGCGAGGATGCGGAGGAGGGGGCCATCAGGCGGTCTTTCGGGCGGTCTGGGCGGCGCGCTCGCCGGTCCAGATGTGAACGGTCAGGCCCTCGGTGTCGGGGGGCAGGGCGATGGGCGCCGAGGGCGTCAGGCCCGCCTCGGTCAGCCATTCGCGGATTTCAGCGTCGGGGAAGCCCAGACGGCGGTGCTGGTGCGCCTCGCGCAGGTGCTCGAAATTATGAGGCGCGAAGTCGACGATCAGCAGCTTGCCGCCGGGCATGACCAGACGCGCGGCCTCGGCCACGGCGGCGGCGGGATCGGCCAGGTAGTGCAGAACCTGATGCACGATCACCAGGTCGGCGCTTTCGTGCGGCAGGCGGGTCGAGAAGATGTCGCCGTGGCGCAGTTCGACCTTGTCCAGCCCCGCCTTGGAGACATTGGCGCGGGCGATGTTCAGCATGTTCTGCGACAGGTCGAGGCCGACCGACATCTTCGCCTTCCTGCCGAACAGGGTCAGCATCCGGCCCGAGCCGGTGCCCAGATCGACCACGCGCTCGAACGGGCCGAACCCGGCCGCGCGCTCGACCGCCGCCTCGACGGCGCTTTCGCAGACATAGAGGCTGCGCATCTGGTCCCACTGAGGCGCGATCTGTTCAAAGTAGCGGGCGGCGTCGATGGCGCGCTCCTTGCGCACCTCGTCCAGACGGCGATGGTCGGCCTCGCCCTCGCCGTCGTCCAGCAGGTCCAGAACGGTGTCGATCAGACGCCGCGACAGGGCGTCGTGCGACAGGCGGTAGAAGACGCGCGCGCCGTCGGGGAAACGCTCGATCAGCCCGGCGTCGGCCATCAGCTTCAGATGGCGCGAGACTCGTGGCTGGCTCTGGTCCAGAACCCGCGACAGCTCCATCACCGACAGCTCTTCGGCGGCCAGCAGCGACAGCACCCGCAGGCGGGTCGGCTCGCCGGCGGCGCGCAGGGCTTCAACGGTCTGGTCAGCGGTCAGCGTCATAGGTCGTATAAAGATATCCTTATACGCTTATGCAAGCAAAATCTGGTCGCGCGCGTCTTCCATCCGTGTAATGCAGGCACGGATCGTTCGTTCTGCGTCTGGAATAGGGGGTGAGACCGCCCCGAGGAGCAGAGTTTCAGTCTGCGACAGGCGTCTTCAGCGGCTCGTCCGCGAAGTGGGCGGAGAGATTCTGCAGAAGCA
>Ga0308157_10002736_pt1 | contig 27647 bp, 25 predicted proteins | sample PhyBR1_FD_201035 | JGI IMG/M metagenome (GOLD analysis project Ga0308157, IMG submission 201035) | Phyllosphere microbial communities from UC Gill Tract Community Farm, Albany, California, United States - DLSLB.R1 | ecosystem: Host-associated > Plants > Phyllosphere > Unclassified | place: USA...
ATCGCTGAGTATCCTCCATACGTCTGGGTCTCTCCGGGCATATCCATGTGTATGGGAACAACAGGACGTTTGGTATCGTCCATAATATGGGTTACACTGTTATAGTACAATTTTGTTTCCCAGGTTTTTATTGAAGAACTGTCGCGCTTTACTTCAAACCTCGCGGATGTAATCAGCGCTTCGGCAAGCGAAACATCCATTGGCAGGGCGGGGTAGCCCACATCTGTAGCCTTATCATAAATTGCAGATGCCTCCAGGATTTTGTTTTTACTGATCTTTAAACCGGCTGTTGCCGACAGGTTGAGCTTTCTGAACTGGGAAAAGGCTACTTTTTTATCGTTGCCTGCTCTGTAGCTATCCGCATCCCTGTACATAAAATCGGTATCGGTGTAAAAAGAACTTCCGGAATAATTAACGGAAGCGCCTGCGATCTTTTGGTTATTGGTGGTTTCATAACCGCTACTGAGCATTGTTTTCCATCCGGGGGAAGTGAGGTCGGTACGGTTTCTTGCCAGGTCGATGGCTCCGCCTATAGTCGCCCCGTAACCGCTGCCATGCTGTCCCGATGTTACCGTAGCTTCAGAGAGGTTAGATACTTCCACATACGAAGTTATTGGATCCATTTTATCGGTACAGGCACCGAAGATATGCATCCCTTCAATGGTAACGAGTGTCCGTTCTGTTGCCATTCCGTTTATAAAGGGCTCCCACGCGTAGCCGCCGCGCTTTATCATGGTTATGTTACCCGATTGCTGCAGGTAATCATCGAGGGTAGTGAGGGGCTTTGCCTGCCTGAGGTTAAGGTCTTTCCTTTTACCGATTACAATTACTTCTTTAAGTTCATTTATGGTATCGGCCTGCTGCGTATAAGATATAAGTGGTAATAAAAATAGTATGAGGTAAAAAAACAGCTTTCTCATGATTTTTGGATTTAAGTGTGCCTGGTAAAACACATAGTTGTGCAGGCCGGGGAAGTTTTAGCTCCAATCCCCGGCCATGCGCTATTGATTAGCTGATTCTAGAATTCTATTTCAAAGAAAATGCTGCTCCCAGGTGTAGTTTCTGTAACCGGTTCACCTTTTAATACTTCGTTTTGAGGGTTTAGAAGCTGCAGGTTAATCTTCCAGTAGCCGCTCATGGTCAGCGATAATTTTCCGTGATAAAATCCATCGGCTGCCTGTACGAGGTCTGTATTATTCGGCGATCCGTGGTTGCCCATGCCCGGCATACGCGGATCTGTCTTAATGCTGTAATTATTTACTACGGAATACTTCATCATCGATTCCATTTTAAACACTCCGGCTGTAATGTCATTCACCGCGATCCGGGGGGCTGAAGGTTCTATCAGCGCAATGAGATACCTGCTGCCGTCTGTCCCCACAAACGAAGTCACCCTCTTTTTTGGTGAGGCCGGAACACTTATAATTTCGTTTACCTGGTATTCTGATCCGTTAATGGTATAACTGACCTGTAAAGTCCAGTTTTCCATTTCATTTTGGGCCATCTGAAAAACGATGTAACCATTGTAAAGTGTTTTTTTACCCGGTGTTTTTGTTATTTCAGAATATGGGCAGGAGTGCTGCATGGAAGTCATGTGCATCAGGGGCACCCAGTCAGCATCAGCATTTGTTATATAATTTCCTGAGGCCTTTTCTTTTATCCTGAGCGAAACTGCGTTGTAGCCCTGCTGTAGGGTACCGTCAGTTGTGTAAAGTTCGATAATATGCTTGTCATTTTGCATTTCCTGTACCAGTTTCAGGCCGTCAAGTTCATCAGGAGTAACACTTTGAGAATCATCAGAAGAACATGATGCGAAGAATACGATTAGTATAAGGCTTAAATATTTTAAAGTTTTCATTGTAAATAAATTTTAATAGATAATAAGAGTCTGACCCGGCGGCTGGCCGGATAAAAGACATTGTTAAAAACCAAATAAAATCTATTACACTAAAGGAGGATGAAAGATAGTACTGCTTTTTTTGTAGGCGTAGAAGTTATAGTAGCAGTCTGTTATATCATGGAAATAATTGACCTTCGAAAAGAAAAATTCCTCAACGGCTATGATAAACAGTACTTCATGTTCTGTAATTTTCATTTTTCTCTCGTGCGTATTGCTTTCGGTATTGTCCGATGCTTTGGCAAGTTCCTTTTTAAGCTGGCACTTACCGTTACAATGCATTACTCTGTTGTCGCGGTTATCACATAGTTCGCTAACGATATAATCATAATTTAGAGCGTAAGCTGCAACCGGCAAGAGAGGTTTCAGTACGATGATAAGCGCAATTATGATTACTAACCTTTTCATACAGCAAAGGTATCAGGCGTATTGCCGCACATAGTATGACTATAATCATATTTTGCCGTTTTTTTAAGAGATAAATTTGTAAGACTAAAACAATGAGGTTTTTACCTTTTAAGTATACAACGAATGCAAATAGATCTTGACTTACTGCACACCTGGGGAGCTGTGGCCAAAGAATATAAGAAGGGGGACGTTATTTTTGAAGAAGAATGCATGGCAAATTTTTACTACCAGGTAGTGGATGGCTGTATCAAAATGTTCAATACAAATGATAAAGGCAAAGAATTTACGCAGGGCTATTTCTTTAGCGGGCAGAGCTTTGGCGAGCCACCGTTATTTATTGACGAGAGGTATCCATCTACCGCAATAGCATTCCAGGATACAAGGATTATTAAGTTGTCTAAAGATAAATTTATAAAGATACTCGACGAATACCCTTCTATACAGAAACAGTTTTTAATCCTTATGGCTGGGCGCATACATGCCAAGGCTATTACATCCAAAGATATCATTAACCAAAGTCCGGCATTCAGGATACTTGCCTTTTTTAATACGAGGAAAAAAAATAAAGAAGGGGAAAAAGAGCTAGTACCTTATACCCGGCAGGAGATAGCAAATTTTACGGGATTGCGGGTAGAAACCGTTATCAGGGCACTGCGTAAAATGGATATTGAAAAGAAAATAGAGATCAAAAACCATAAAATTTACTACTAAGATGAGGGCAGGGATACAGTTTTGGATCAGAATTGCACTGTTTAACCTGCTTATAGTAGCATTGCTTGGTTTACTGATGCGGTACAAGATATGTTTTGAATTCCCGTATCTCGATCAGAAACATTTACAATTTTCCCATTATCATTTTGCCTTTTACGGATGGATTAGCCACACACTTATGGCACTGATGGTCGATTGCATCCAAAGGAGAAGGCCGGGCCTGAATCTTAAAAAATATAATGCTGTATTTACCTTGAATCTTGCTGGATCTTACGGAATGTTATTTGCATTCATTCTTTGGGGCTATGGCATTGGCGCTGTGATCTGTTCGGTAATCTCTATTTTTTCCGCAATCCTTTTTGCATACTATTTTATTATGGATACAAGGGAGTCCGTAGTAACCCTACCGGTAAGATGGTTCCGGGCAGCCCTACTGTTTAATATACTGTCGGCTATAGGTATCCTTGCTATAGCATACATGATGCTCACAAAGAACCTCCATCAGAAAGAGTACCTTGCCTCAGTTTATTATTTTCTGCACTTCCAGTACAATGGATGGTTTTTCTTTGCCTGTATGGGTCTTTTTATGGATTACATAAACGGTACGGGGAAAATCAATTTACTCGCCTTCAGGCTCTTTTTTATCTCCTGTATCCCTGCTTATTTCTTATCTGTATTATGGCTCAGGCTCCCGGACTGGCTGTATGGCATTGTAGTTGTAGCTGCAATTGCACAGGTATATGCATGGTTTTTGGTGATTAAAACCCTTATTGTTGAAAGAACTATTTCAAAAATCAGGCTACCGCTTATTTTACAGTACATCGTGCTTTTTATAGGGATTGCCGTAAGTATTAAATTACTATTGCAGTTGGGATCTACCATACCGGTGGTAAGCAAGCTGGCATTCGGTTTCCGGCCTGTTGTTATTGCCTACCTGCATTTGGTGCTATTGGCCATTATATCCTTTTTCCTGCTGTTTTACATCTATGCAGGCGATGTGCTTACCTCTTCCAGGAAAATACTTTTAGGGTTTGTACTATTTTCAGTAGGGGTATTGCTAAATGAAATTGTGTTGGCCATCCAGGGAATTGCAGCCTTTACCTATACCGTAGTACCTTTTGTGAATGAAACGCTTTTATTGGCGGCAGCCTTACTTGTTGGAGGTATAGCAGTATTAGCAGTCCTCTCCATAAAAAAGAACTGACAAAAGCTGTCTGTATGATTAGGGTCATAAAGCATTCGTTTAAAAATCAGGTACTTTGATGTATAATTCTAACAATTTAATCCTTAATGTTATGAAACAGGTTATTAAACCATTGCTGTTGGCTATGCTCCTGGCAGCAGCGGGGTGCCGGCAAACGGACACAAATGCGACCCAGGCGACTACAGATGCCGAACCCGCAAGCCAGGTAGGCCAATCGGGTGTACAGGATGATACCTCTAAGCCAAACATTGTACAGACAGCGGCAGGAAGTAAGGACCACACTACACTTGTTACGGCTGTAAAAGCTGCCGGGCTTACCGATGCCCTGAGCAATGCCGGGCCATTTACAGTTTTCGCGCCTGTAAACGCGGCGTTTGATAAGCTTCCGGAGGGCACATTAGATGGTCTGCTAAAGCCGGAGAAAAAGGATGACCTTAAAAACATACTGGAGTACCACACTTATGTAGGAGTATTAAAAACAGATTATATGCAGGACGGGCAGGAATTTGAAATGGTAGCGCCCGCCAAAGTAAAAATAACCAGGCAGGGAGACAAAGTATTTGTAAACGGCTCAGAAATTAAAGCCTCAATAGAAACTTCAAATGGTATTATACATGTTATAGGAGATGTCCTCCTTCCTGAATAGTTGATTATTAATTCATGAAAAGCGCAGGCCTGTAAAGCCTGCGATTTTTTTATACATAGAATAGGGAAGGAGCTCAACGGTAACAGAAAAAGGTACTATCGGGAGGCAAGTGTTTTATACATCATTACCGCGGCGATATTGGCAGCCCGGCTCTTAATTTCTTCAGCTTTTTCACCGGCATACAGGCTGTCTACCGTTTCCCTGAATAAAACGTTCCAGTGATCAAAATGCCCTTCGTTCATGGTACTTTTACTGTGTAGCTCCCTGTGTACTACCATAGGGCTGCCGCTGTAATTGCCCGTGTAAAAAAGGATATTCTCCCAGAAGTTATACATCTTTGGCAGGTGCTCATTCCAGTTCACCCTGGCTACATCATTAAACAGGTAGCCTATAACCTGGTCCTGTTTTACTTTATCATAAAAAGCATTTACCAGCTTTTCTATATCCTTCCTGTTTTTTATATCCTTTTTCATGTTTAGAGCTTTTTTAAGGAGAGAAGTGTGCCTGTAACCAATTAGTTATATAGGCTACAGGTCTTTGTTTTTGAATTTTCGAAGCGAGATCATGAACGGTACAATAGCCCATAAGCACAAGAGCAGGAATGAAATGAAGAGTCCTGTAGTTGTCCCGAAGAAATCCTTGAATATGGCTCCGGTATATCCCATCATTGCCGATACATCGAGATGCAGTAGTATTTGTATCCGCGCAAGGTCTATCGGGCTAAGGGCCGTTATGCCAACCATAGCATTTTCAATAGGGTACTCAGAAAGCTGGAATAACAGGAACAGCACCATACCATCAAAGAGCAGTGCAAAATAGAGCCACGTCATAATGGCTATACCTATTCCTTTTGCCTTATCCCGTGTAATTATTGAACTTAAAAATGCAAGCGCGACAAATATTGCCGAGATAAGGCACCCCGTAACGATCATCATGAATCCCACCGCATCCGGTGAATTGATAAGGAGCGGAATCCCCGCTCCGGCGAAGAAAGCCAGTACCATAGAGATGCAAAGCGCGATAAAGAGGCTAAGCCATATTTTCGACCGTTTTACAGGCTGGCTCAGCAGAAGCTCAATGAATTCTGAACTGTTGTACAGGTAAATTGTGGCAAACAGTATCGACACAAGCGGTACCGTGAACAGTATCACATTTAAGATGGTTAGCAGCCCTTTTGCCGAATTGTCTTCCAGGGCGAACGAACTCCAGGACAGCAGGGCAAGTATAAGGGTATATGCCAGTACTATCCGGTTCTTAAGGATATCCAGTAATATAATTTTAATTAGTCTGTTCATTTTTCTGCTGCCTTAAAATTTTTGCGATCGCTTTCGATATTTTGTCTTCGTTGGTTTCAGCCTTAAGCTGTTCCATGTCTTTATGGAAAACCACGTTGCCTTCCTGCATGAATATAATGTGGGTAATTAAGTCATCCAGTTCGCTGAGAAGGTGGGAAGTGATAAGGACCAGCTTTCCTTTTTCTTTCTCCTTTATTATTTTTTCCTTCAGTATTTCAGATGCGAGCGGATCCAGTCCGGCTGTGGGCTCATCCAGTATAAGCACATCGGGATTAAAAAGGAATGCCAGTACAGCGCTAACCTTTTGTGTTGTTCCCCCCGAGAGCGTGCGCATTTGTTTATCCTGAATTTTTCCAAGCTCAAAGGCATGATACAAATCCTCATCCAATGCTTCTCCGGAATTGCGGATCTTCTTTATCATATCAATAATCTGTGCGATGGTCATATTATCAGGATACCGGCCTATCTGAGGCATATAGCCTATTTTTTCACGATACAAATATTCCCGGCCTACAGACTTCCCATTAAAAGCGATTTCGCCTTCATCCGGCAGCACCATGCCAAGTATCGATTTTATCAGTGTTGTCTTTCCGCATCCATTTGGCCCTATCAATGCAATGCATTGTTGTTTTTCGCAGGAAAGATTTACATTCTTCAGTACTTCAAGCTTTCCAAATTTCTTGCTGAGGTTTTTAATTGCTATCATAATGGCAAAGCTTTCATTAAGGGTGAATTATCTACAAAATTATCCGGTGTGATACTGGGTAAAACCTTTTCTGATTTATCCAGGAGCGATATCATAAAGCTTCTGTAGAGCAGCATGGTAGAAGGATTACTTTCAGTTAGTACGGCAAAAAGGCTGAGCGGGTGGTAGGGCACATCGCCTACATTGTCGCGATTCAGGTCGTAGCCTTCATACCTGTCCCAATAATTACCGTTAAACGTATTGAGTACCAGGCTCCCGTTTGTACTCACATCAAAAGTATTTGACAGGTAATTGTTATTTACAATTTCATTTTCCATGCAGCTTGCCTGGATCTTCATTCCCCAGCCATTGGAGGCAAATACATTTTTTTCCACCTTAACCCTAGATGTCCCTTCCATATAGATGCCCGATGTATTGCGGCAAAATTTATTGTTGAATATATAGCTGTCCGATATCTCTTTAAGGAGCAGCCCGTAAGCCGAATCGCCCCAGTTTTCCTCAAAATAATTATTGAACATTTTTACATTTTTGGTGAACATTACCGCAACGCCGGCACCGTTGTTCTTAAACACATTTGTGATGTAAGAGTCATTGTGGGAAAACATAAAATGCAGGCCGTACCTTACGTTGTTCTGGGCAATATTTCTCCAGATAACCGATTCTGTTACAAACTCAAAGTAGATACCATCACGGTGCCCGGATATTTTATTGCCGGTAATCTGCAGCCTTTCACTTTTCCAGCAATGCACCCCGTTGCCTATAAGCTGCTCGTCTTCTCCATAGGCTGCGATCACATTGTTTTTTACAATACAGTTTTTACCATTCTGGATGTAGATACCAAAATAATTATTGTCCAGAATGTTGTTTTCCACTACAACATAATTGCTGTCGTATACTTTTATACCACAAGGATCATTAATGGCAGAGTGTCCGGAATTTATAACTTTTAATCCCTTTACCACTACGCTGTCACGGCTTACAGATACTACTTCATACTTACCCTGCCCGTCAAGAACAGGATAGCCCTTGCCCAGTACTGTCACCTTTTTGTTGATAAGGATATTACCTTCCCTGTAAGTGCCGTTGTGGATTATTATTGTATCGCCGTCTTTCGCTTTTGCAATAGCCTGTTTAATACTTTTTACAGCATACGCCCTGCCAACATTTATTACCTGGGCATTTGTGGTGCAACAGGCAAGAAAAGTGATTATGATAATAAATAGTTTCATTAGTATGCATTAACTAGTTGCCCCCATGTCCGGGTTTCCGCGTCTAATTTATCCTTATATTCATTTGCCTGCTTCTCATCACCAAACGCAGCCGTATTTCCCCTCATGGGCGAACTGATGCTTCCTCCTTTAAGGTAAAAGCTGTGTTCCGCAGGCATCAGCGTATTGTCCTTCAGGTAATCGCTTACAAAGAACGAGCTGTATTTAACCTGGTTGTTTTCTTTTACATACTGCATCATGCAGGATATGTCGTCAAATTTGTAGTGCCTGCCTTTTTGGGTAATAACTTCCGCGCCAAACTTTCCGTTCGAAATGGTCATTTTGCAGAATTCACAGTTGTCGCTGTTCAGCTTTATCGGTTTTGGCTCTGTGGTATTGCACGATACCATAATCAAGGAAGCAAACAATGCTGTAATCGCGGTTGTATTTTTCTTAAACCTTTTGAGCAAATTTGTTTCTTTAATTATTACAATCAGCAATAGCAGTCCCGCTACGATAAGCATCCATCCCCCTGTGTCAGGCATTGAGTATGCACCGAAGTTCAATAATTGTTTATAACCGATGAGTGGTGGCTGGTAGGCCATTCCCGGCACCTGTATGGCGGCACTTGGATCAAGATCATGGCCATAATTGTAGTTCCACCTGTAAAAATCTACACCTGCCAGTATACCGAATAAAAGGAATAATGCAAACAGGGCTGCCACGCTTTTTTTATTAGACAGGAAAATCATAATAAGGGATAAGGCACCAAAAGCACTAATAACGTAAGGCAGTATTTTAAACTCAACAAAATTTTCTGTGTGAAGGGTTTTCATGCCGATATAGTGGTTAAGCCCGTTTATAATTTCTACATCGCCGCCTATTTTATGGGCATGTAATTTTAAAACCAAACCTTCGGGATACTGCGGCGCTTCAAGGTCTATTTGCCACATTGGGAACAGCAGCGAGCAAAAGAAAAGCGCTGCGGCAGCCAGTAACAGCATTTTTGACAGTAGGGAAATTTTTGAAAAAGTCATGATGAAAGAAATTTAAAGGGGCAAAAGTGTATTTGCCCCTTTTGTTGAAAATTTATTTGGCAGTGGGCTGGTTTGTACCTACGCTGTAAGAAATCGGTACATTGCTTCCTGCAGGGGATACCCTTATGTAGCCTGACATTTCCTGGTGCAGGGCACTACAAAAGTCGGTACAGTACATAGGGTACATTCCCGGTTTTTTCGGAGACCATTTAAGGGTTGTTGTTTCACCCGGCATAATAAGGAGCTCACCGTTATCGGCGCCTTTTATGGCAAAACCGTGTGGCACATCCCAATCCTGCTCAAGGTTGGTTACGTGGAAATACACTTCATCACCTACTTTTATACCTTCAATATTATCCGGTGCAAAGTGAGAGCGTATAGAAGTCATGTATACATGCACTTTGTTGCCTTCCCGCACAACTTTAGATTCCTTCTCGCCTTTCGTTACATAAGGGTGCTGGTTGTCATCAAGTTTATAGAACTTAAGCTGGCCGTTGTTCCGTATCAGGTCGGCCGGCGCTGCCTGTGCGTAGTGCGGTTCACCTATGGTAGGGAAGTCCAGTATCAGCTGCATTTTATCACCGCTTATATCAAATATCTGCGCGCTTTGTGCAAGTTCAGGCCCGGTAGGCAGGTAGCGGTCTTTTGTGATTTTGTTGTAGGCGATCATGTATTTTCCAAAAGGTTTTTTGCTGTCACCACCTGGTATGCAAAGGTGTCCTATAGAATAGTAGGTTGGCACCCTGTCCAGAATATTAAGGGTTTTAATATCCCATTTCACGATCTCTGAAGACACAAAGAACGAAGTATAAGCATTTCCTTTACCGTCAAACTCTGTATGTAGTGGACCTAAGCCTGGTTTTTTAACCTCGCCATGCAACACTTCTTCATATTTCAGTACAGGTATGCCTTCATAATCACCTTCGTATTTTTTGCCTGCTATGGCAGCCTGTAGTTTATCAAAACTGAATACCGGTATCAGGGCGGCAAGTTTACCGCTTCCTATTATAAATTCACCGGTAGGGTCTACGTCACATCCATGGGGAGATTTAGGGCATGGAATCATGTAGCAGATATCTTTGAGCTCTGCGGCATCCAGTACCAAAACCTCATTCATTATTTCAGATTTTGCTGTATGCGTTTTCTCATCCCATCTGTTGCGGGCATATTTAACAGCCTGTTTTTTTCCTTTACCTGCTTTAATATACTCCTCGGCTTTTTTCCAGTTCACCGCCATGATAAAGTCTTTATCCTTCTGAGAGGCGTTTACCTCAAGAAGCGTATTCGCCTGTTCGGTATTGTAGGTAGAGAAGAAGAACCATCCGTGAGATTTTCCTTTTCCCGCATGGGAAAGGTCAAAGTTTACCCCCGGTGTCCTGATCTGGAACGCAATATCCATATCGCCTTCTTTGCCTACTTTCACAAAACTGATGTGGCCTTTAAAGTTTTCTTTATAAGTATTGATAGGAACGTCGCCATTCTCATAATCAGACGGAACGCTAAAACGGGTACCGGCTACCACATACTCCGTATTTTCTGTAATGAAAGGGGAGGAGTGGTTACCACCGCTGTTGGGAAGCTCTATAATCTCCGCTGTTTTAAAGGTTTTAAGGTCGATGCGCGCTATACGTGGGGTATTGTTTGCATTACCAAAAACCCATCTTCCGTCTATTTCGCCGTTTGTCTGGGACATTTCGGTATGGTGCAGGTCATCCCACGGAATAAACCCGTGCGAGGTGTTTAGCATAGGCTTGGTTTCTTCGCTATAGCCCCAGCCTTTTTCAGGGTCTACGGAAAATACAGGTATCACACGGAACAGCCTGCCGCTCGGAAGGCCATAAACGCTAAGTTGCCCGCTAAAGCCACCCGATACAAAGTTGTAAAATTCGTCATACTTTCCCGGAGCCACATAGGCTTTTTGGGCTGCGTCGCCGCTTACCGCGTCGCCGGAATTTTTGGGTTTACAGGAAGTAAAGAATGCACTTCCTACAATTGCGACGGCAATTAATTTAACTAAATTACTTTTCATGATCTTATTATATTGATTAAGGGTTGAAGTGTATTATTTAATACCATCCACTTTACGCATGTATTCCAGTATGCTTCTTGCTTCATCATCGTTCAGGCCCTGGTTTGGCATACGTACGAGGCATATTTCAAGCTGTGCCTGCACTTCGGGGTCTTTATCTATCATCGGGTCCGGATTGGTAATAAAGTTCATGATCCATTCCGGCTTTCTTCTTTCAGTCACACCTTTCCATCCTGGCCCTACAAGTTTTTCATCCGTAGTTTTATGGCATGAAAGACATTTCACTCCCGCCACATTCTCACCTGTAGTGGCCATTGCCTGGTCCAGGGTCGGGCTGAGGTCCACACTGTCAAATTTTCCCTCTCCTCTTTTTGGGTCATAATCCGATGCAGATGCTGCCGGCTCCCCCGCATCAGGTTTAGAAAAGTCCTGGCCGTTTTTTGCTTTATCCCCGCCACACGACATTAAAATGATGGAGGCGATGGCTAAGAATGCTAATTTTTTCATATTCGTTTGATTAATTATTATGAAACAAAGCTATAGCCGTATAAGGACTTATTTTATGACTATGGTCATAACCGGCAATGTTTAAAAATGATTTTTGAATATGATTCAGGTCATGTTTGTGTTCTTGTCGAATTTTTAAATTGCGTAAGGTTATCAATAAAGAATCTCAAAAAAACTACAGTAATGAGTTACCACCACATATTGTTAATAGTCCATTTACTAGCTGCTGCAATATGGGTAGGAGGGCACCTGCTGCTGCTTATATCTTATGTTCCGCAGGCGCTGAAAAAGAAGGACAAGCACATCATACTTAATTTTGAAAGCCGGTATGAAAAGACAGGAATGACGGCATTGGCTACACTGGTGGTATCCGGTATAGCAATGGCAATTGATTACGGTGTAATGCCCGATCAGTGGTTTACTTTCAGCCTGCCTGTGGAGCGTGTGGTTTCTGTCAAGCTTTTATTGCTGTTCACAACAATTTTGTTTGCGGTTAGCGCGCAGACGCTGGTTATACCCAGACTGAAAAAAGGGAGCAATACTATGATACCCCTGCTAATACATATAGCAGGGGTAAGTATCCTGGGTGTTATGATGTTGATATTTGGAAGTTTTGTGCGGTTCGGCGGACTGTAAATATTGTACCCGCTATAGTATTATGCCTATCCGGCCAGTATCTTTTGTTTTTCTATATCAAATTCTTCCTGGGTAAGGATTCCCGCGTCCAGCAATTCTTTCATGTCTATAAGCGCTTTTTTCTTATCGGTCACTCCTGTGTCTGCCTGGGTGCCTTGTGCCTGCGGTTGCAGTTTTGCAGTGTCAGCAGGGTTTTTGCTTAGCAGCAATTCTGTGATTTCGTTGAATCCTTTTACGTTAGAATAATCAATAGCCTTTTGCTCCTTTACATTCACGATTGAGGTATCGGCGTCTTTTTCCAACAGGTATTTTACGATATCTTTTTTACCCCCCGCGGAAGCATAATGCAGGGGTGTATTTCCGCTTTGGTCCTGGACATTTATGGAAGCGCCTTTCTCTGTGAGCAGCTTTACCATACTCAGGTGGCCATTTTTTACAGCGGCATGGAGCAGGCTTTCGGCACCATAGGCACCCGAATCCAGGCTAAAATTACTATTGGCGGAAAGGTCGTTGGCCGTAAGTACCCAGTCCAGATACGATGCCATGTCATTATCATTGCCGGCAAGCGGTTTGTTGTAGTTGGCATCGATACCATATTCCAGGAATAGATTTACGATTTCCTTTTGGTTATTGTTCACGGCAAACCACACCGGTGCAAGCCCGTTGTTGGATGATACCTTGGCGTTCGCGCCACTTTGTAGCAGGTATTTGATAATCATGTTGTTATTCTGGTAGCAGGCCAGGAGCAGCGCGCTTTCGCCCCGTTGGTTCAGGTGGTTCACATCAGCTCCTTTCTCAACAAGTGCCTGTACCGCCTGCAGGTTTTTAGACTGTACCGCAAATAACAAAGCCGTGTTTCCATACTTATCCACTGCATTTATATTGGCACCGGCATCGGTAAGTTTGTATATCACGTCACGGAATCCACAATAGGCAGCCAGCATGAGCGGCGATTGTGCTTCCTTATTTTCCGCATTCGGGTCCATTCCACTATCAAGCAGTTTGGCAAGCACATCGGCCTGTCCCAAATTTGCGGTAAGATGCACCAGGCTGTTGCGTTTGTGGTCGTTTATCGCTGTATCTGCGCCCTGATCTATAAGATAGAGCGCCACCTGCTTTTGTTTCTGCAGGCAGGCAAAATACAGCGGTGTTTCTCCCGAATGGTCTTCATAGTTGATATCCGCGCCTTTTTCTAACAGCCCCTTTACAATATCAAGGTAACCATTGTGCGCGGCATAATGCAGTGCCGTACGGCCTTTCTCATCAGTATACTTTGCATCTACCTCGTTGTTGTTGAGCAGTATTTCGGCTATTTTCCTTTTGCCCGACTCGCAGGCTATAATAAATGACATCGACATAAGGTCACAGGTTTATTTGCTTTGCAGCAGCAGTTCAACGGTTTTGGATTTAAGGTTGTCGGAAGAGGCCAACATTATTGGTGTCTCATCACGGTTATTGGTGGCGTTGGGATCAGCGCCCATTTCCAGTAGCAGTTTGGCTTTTTTATAAGTGTCACGGGCAGCATTCTGGTCATAATTTACATCATAAGCAGCTACTTTGTGCAGCAGTGTATTGCCGTCATTATCGGTATGCGCGATATCTACATTCCCCGTTTTGATTACCAGCTCAAAAACCTCAAAAGGTTTTGCAGCCACGATGTCAAAAGCTGTTTTCTCTACACTGTAGTGTGCTGAGGTTTGGAACAGGTCGGCTCCATCTTCCATCATGGCCTTTATCAACGTTGCGGTATTGGGGGAGTAGCCACTGATCCTGTTGAGGTATTCAAAGAAAAATGCCACGCCATCTTTTGTTTTTTTATCAAAGTCGGGCGATTCATATTGTTTCAGCAGTTCGTATATTTCCACGCTTTGCTGGTCTACTGTAGCAAGGTAATAAGGTGTTTTTCCCTCCTTATTTTGTTCGTTGGTACGGGCACCATTTTCCAGTAATAGCTCCGCCAGTTCTTTTTTACCGTTGGAGATCGCCATCATCAGCGGGGTTTCGGCTACTATATTGGCGGCATTAACGTCTGCTCCGTTATCGATCATTATTTGTGCATACTGTTTAGCCCGTTCTGCATCAGGGTTGTAGTTTTTTGCTACCTGGTGCAGGTACGTATTTTCGGCATTGTTTACGGTATTTACATCGCACCCGCCATCAATCAACGCCCTGATAATTGCAGGATTTGCTTTTTGTTCTAACGCAAAACCAAGAAGTGTTTTGTCGCGTACACTGTCATTGAGGCTGCTTAGTTTTGGCATTAGCCCATCCATGAATGCGACAGCTTCCGGTTCATCCTGCAGGATACGGAACGCGGCATCAAAGAACGACCTTTCAAGATTGTCGTATTCATATATGTCGGTCTCAATAAGTCCTTTGTCAACAAAAAGTTCAATAATGTCAAAGGCTTTGGCGCGAAGCAGTATATCAAACACCGGTACATTCCTTAAAGCTTCAAGATTATCAGGAATATTTTCCTTCGTCTTAAGTAATTCGCGTGCGTCGTCAATTTTTTGTTTCTGAAGTGCTTCGATCAGTTGTGTCTGTCCTTGCATAATATAGTTTTTGTAGGATGTTACTCAAATTTAAGAAGCCTGTAAATTCATTCCTCAAAATAAACATTTCTTTAACGCCACTTTAAGAGTTGATTATGTTCAGAAATTCTAAGCCGGTAAGTAATATCTGCAAAAGGATGTTGTTAAAAGTCCTCTAAGAAGATTGCTTTTATAAATTTATCCGTGCAATTTGTGGCTTCCTTAATTTAAAGAAATATCCTATGAAAGATCTTGGTCACGGTTATAAGGTTATTGACAGGAGCATTTACCTGTATGATTCCGAAACATTCACCAGTTTCAAAAAGATAATCGACCACGACACGTTTGAGATGATTGAGGATTACGAGGACAAAACCTATTATTTCACGGATAAGGAAAGGGTGTATGTTGCCAGCTATATGTGCAGGCCTTCGGTTATTGAAGGTGCCGACCGAAATACATTCAAAATTATAAATGCGGAAGAAGGTATCGGTTATGACGGAAAGAATTATTACTGGTACGATACTATATTGCCCTACGATTACAGCAAGGCCGAAAGATTTAACGACTACTACCTTCGGGCAAACGGGAAAGTTTACTTTATAACAGAACTTGCTGAGGGCGCTGATGCCGATACCTTCAGCATCATCTGGCAGAATATTGGCCGTGATAAGGACAGCCTGTTCTTTAGGGGAAAAAAAGTTACTGAAGTAGATGTAGATACCTTCAGGACCGTACCGGGATGTTTCGACGAGGATCACCTGGATCAAAGCCATACCTATTATGCTACCGATGTAAACAATGTATACTTTGTAAACACGATAAGCAAGTCCCTCAAAAAGCTGAGCCGTGTAAAACCTGCTGATTTTTCGGTAAAAATTATTGATGGCAGGCTATATGGAATAAACGGAAAGGATGTTTATTTTTTTGGTGTCAGAAAGAAAGGTTTGCAACCAGATGATTTATAAAGAGCCTATTGTATATCAGACGATAATTTCTTCAAGCTTTAGAAGATCATTTTGGAGTGCAAAAATAACCAGGCCAGCCATGTTTTTAGATTGGGTTTTTAGCAGCAGGTTATTGCGGTGTCCTTCTACAGTACGATAGTTAATAAATAGTTTGTCCGCTATTTCTTTAGTGCTTAACTGCATGCATATCAGCTTGATGATCTCTTTTTCCCGGGCTGTAAGATCCCAGTTGCTAAAACTTGATTTTTTCAGCGTATGCAGGTTTTCTTTTATAACATCGAGTACCAGTTCGTCATAGTAGTATCCTTTTGTAGCTACTTCTCTTATTGTTTTCAGCAATATTTGCGGCGTTGTATCTTTTACAAGATAAGATGCCGCCCCGGTGTTTATCATATTTGCAATAAATACTTTGGTATTGTAGCTTGTGAGCGCAATTACTTTAATATCAGGATATTTTTCGCAAATCACCTGAGTCGTTTCCACACCATTAAGATCCGGCATTTTAAGATCCATAATGATAATGTCGGGGTGCCGGTCCTGGACAGAAAGATATTCCAGCACCTCAACGCCATTGGAAGCTTCAAAACTGATCTCAATATCCTTTTCGCGTTCCAGTAGAAACGCGATGCCATTCCTGAACAAAGGTTCATCATCAGCCAATAGTATCTTTATCCTGTTCATCTTTTAAAAGCTAAATATTGTTGTGGTTCCCTGATTTACCTTCGAATCTATGCTAAGTGTGCCTTTAAGGAAATCGATACGGCTTTGTATGTTTTTCATTCCCAACCCTGCTTTATTTCCTGTAGCTATTATATCGAATCCTTTACCATTATCGCTATAATGACATTTGGTTTTTTCTTCACTGCCTTCAAAAAGAATGACGATGTCGGAGGCTTTACCGTGTCTTACCGAATTGTTGAGAAGCTCCTGCAATATCCTGAAAACATGCATGTGCCTTTCTTTATCAGAGTTGTCTAAGACAACGTTGCTTTTATAACTTACGGCAACATTTTCAAGGCTGTTAAATTCTGAACATAATTCTTCTATAGCCGCATGGAGTCCAAATTTATCAAAAACCGGAGGGAAAAGATTATGGGCTATCCTGCGAGAATTTTCCAAAGCTTTTGACGAGAGCCCTACAATAGAATCAAGTATTTCTGATTGTTTTTCGATGTTGATATCGGGCATAGAGAGCATGTGGCAATTTAGCGAGACAACATTGAGCTTGGAGCTGATGTCATCATGAAGATCCTGTGCAATCCTTTTTCTTTCTTTTTCCTGTACGGCAATGGTAGCAAGGAGAAGGTCTTTACTATGCTGCAACTCGATATTTTTCTTTTCGAGCTCCTTCTGAAGAATTTTCTTCTTCGAAAAATAAAAGAAAAGCAAAAGTGTAATACCCATTGACAGCATGAGAAATATGCCTGAAAGGACAATTAATGCTGCTGTATTTTCCTGGGTAAAAACTTTTGTTTCCATTCCCACAGTATTAGTATTTGATAGATTATGAAAAGGACTGCATTCGTGTTCCAAATATACATGTAAAGTTCGTCATTTATATTTACCAGCGAACTTGCAGATGCAAAAATAAGCGCGCTGCTTATCAGGTAAATAAACAAGCCGATAGTGGCATAGTGAAACAGTAATTGGTTACTTAACAATTCATAAAGATATAATACTGAATAGCAGGCCAGTACAACTGAAGTTATTAGAAAGCCCAGGGAGTTGAAAGTGTAATAGTTTTCCGGAAACAAGCAATACTGAAGCAGGAGGGCTGTTATAAGCAATACCGAAACAGTCATTATTGCTTTGCTTTTTACTTTGGCAACCGGAAGGAACAGGTAATAAAAGAAGATACTTAAAAGTATAAATTGGGAAAACAGGTAGTAATTGGATAAAAAATGATTGTTGTAATTATACAGCGCGAAAACCTGCATAACAATCTGTATTATACTTATACTTGCCAGGTATAGCGAGAAATACCTATAGGCCTTTCCGTTTCTGGAAAAGCCTATAAAATAAATAATGACATTTATACAAAGAACTGCAAGGCCTATCCTTGATAGTATCTTTAATGTCTCCATGCTAAATGACGGTTATCAGATATTTAAATGTCGTTAAGAGGGCTGTTGTAGCCACAGGCACGCGGACATGGCAATGTGAAATCGTAAATGTAACCCGGCTTCGGAGTATGAGGAAGCATATCATCATGCGTCTGCATTTTATGATTGTAGGTTGTACCAACTATCATAAGCCTTGCCTGGCCATCACTGTCAACGCCAATGTAGGCCCTTGCAGCCTCAGCACCACTCTCTACTATTTGCTGTAGTCCTTCAATAGGCATTAAAAAGCCCCTTACATCGTTATGGGAAATATAACCCAATTCATCATTGCGCCATTTTTTTGCCCATTCTCTCGCAGTTTCTAAATTGATCCTGTTGTCAAATTTTTCGGCTAGTTCTTCTTTAAGCATACTGTTTGTTTTATTAGTTAATATTTAGTTGTTGTACTACTTTTCCTTTTAAAGAAATTATAACGTAGTGCAAGTTAAGCAAAATTGCAACTTTCAAAACATAGAAAAACAGGTATTTATACGTGGTTTTTTAAAAAAGTGCTGTTTTAGTTTTGTCCTCTAATACATTAAAATATAAAATCATGGAAGAGTACACAGGAATTGTAAAACTATTTGCCGGAAATTTTGCCCCTAAAGGATGGATGTTCTGTGAAGGGCAATTATTGTCTGTACACAGATATGGCGACTTGTTCTCCCTTATAGGTATAGCTTACGGGGGAGACGGTGGAGAATCATTCGCATTGCCCGATCTTCGTAGCCGTGCTGTTGTTGGCGCCGGTGGTAGTGCCGAATCAGGAAAAACGGTTTATAAGCCCGGAGATAACGGGGGAATAGAAAAAATGACCCTGAATGCTACACACGTGCCGGACCACACCCACACAGCAAAAGTTATGGTAAGCACTACAAATGCTGCAGATACTACCCCAAAAAGAACATCGGTTTTTGGTGCGCCTGGAAAAGGGACAGGAAGATCCTTTGATGCAAGTTTCGGCTTTATTGACGCGGTACCCGATATGCAGCTTGCTGATGCAACTCTTACTATTGACCCCACCACGGGGGGAGGCAAAGAATTTTCTCTAATGACCCCTTACCTGGCCATGAGCTACATCATTTGTGTGGAAGGAATTTATCCTTCCAGGCCATAGCCATGCCATTCCCACAATACCAGAACAAGCATTTATAAAAAGTAAAATTCATTTTATGAAACTACATTACTATATACTCGTCTGTCTCCTGTTCGTTTCCCCAATTTTATGGGCGCAGACTACAGAGACATTTGAAACCGAGATTCAGGGCGCGACTACATTTAATGACAACGGGCAGCAATTTAACGTCACCACCCAGGCGGGCGGGCACTTTTACATACAGAAGGCGTTCGCTAACAGCGGTTGGAATGGTTCCGGTCCCGATAACGCTTATATTGACAACGATTCATATGCGAAATTTAACGTACCGGTACAATTTACCATATCGACAAGCACAGGGGCTGCATTCCACCTTAAAAGTATTTGGCTGTTCCTGTCGTCCAATAACCTTCAAATGCAAAACAACCCGGTAACCATTACCGGTAAGCTGGGCGGTGTCGTTGTTTTTGATGTTACATCTTCAGGCTTTAACATGAATCCGGGTTATCAAAAAGGCTTTTCATTCATCGACATGGCAACCTACGGAGGCCAGAACAATTCAAATGCAGCCATAGATCAATATGTTATAACCACATCGGGCAATACCGGTTATGTATCGCATGATACCATGACCTGGCAATGCGCTCCCATAACAGCGACCCAGGCCACGAAAACCAATGTACTTTGCTACGGAGGCGCCACGGGCAGTGCTACAGTTGCGGCAGTTCCCGGAGGGGTAAGCTATGACTGGAGCCCGGGTAACCCGGCAGGCGACGGTACCACAACCGCTACCGGCCTTACAGCCGGCCAATGGACGTGTACGATAACTACAAGTTGCGGCAGCACGAGCTCAACAACGTTTAACATTACGCAACCGGCAGCACCGTTATCGGCAACGCAATCGCAATCCAATGTCTTATGCCATGGAAACAGCACAGGCAGCGCCGGAGTTGTCGCTTCAGGCGGTACCGGCGCATACACGTATTCGTGGTCGCCATCAGGTGGTTCGGGAGCTACGGCAAACAACCTGGCAGCCGGCAACTATACGGTAACAATAACTGACGCTAATGGCTGTTCCATCCAAAAAAACTTTACTATCACGCAGCCTGCAGCAGCCTTATCGGCTACGCAATCACAACAAAATGTTTTGTGTTATGGAAACAGCACAGGCAGTGCTACGGTAACGGCTTCGGGTGGTACGGGTACATATACGTATTCGTGGTCACCGTCAGGTGGTTCTTCTGCTACGGCAAACAACCTTGCGGCGGGCAATTATACGGTAACGATAACCGATGTTAATGGCTGTTCGATACAAAAGAGCTTTACCATATCGCAACCCGCCGCGCCTCTATCGGCTACACAATCACAAACCGACGTTTTGTGTTACGGCAACAGTACCGGTATCGCCAGTGTTACAGCTTCCGGAGGAACCGGTGGCTATAGCTATTCCTGGTCGCCATCAGGAGGAACCGGTGCTTCTGCAAACAATCTAACAGCGGGTAACTATACGGTAACAATAACCGATTCCAACGGCTGTTCCATCCAGAAAAACTTTACCATTGCGCAACCCTTAGCAGCTTTATCGGCTACACAGTCACAAACAAATGTATTGTGTTTTGGAAGCAGTACGGGCAGTGCTACGGTAACACCTTCTGGCGGCACCGGCAGTTATAGCTATTCGTGGTCGCCATCCGGCGGATCGGGTGCTACGGCGAATAATATTACGGCAGGTAACTATACGGTAACGATAACCGATGCCAATGGTTGTTCCATCCAGAAAAACTTTACCATTACGCAACCTGCTTCAGCTTTATCGGCTACACAGTCGCAGACTAACGTACTTTGCTTTGGAAACAATACGGGTAGTGCCACGGTAACACCCTCAGGCGGTACTGGCAGTTACAGCTATTCGTGGTTGCCATCTGGCGGCTCGAATGCTACGGCAAGTAATCTCGCTGCCGGCGATTATACGGTAACCATAACAGACGGTAATGGCTGTTCTGTTCAGAAAAGCGTTACGGTTGGTCAACCGGCGGCAGCTTTAGCGGCTACGCAATCACAGGTAAATGTGGTATGCCATGGAGACGCCACGGGAAGTGCTACGGTCGCTGTTTCCGGCGGAACCGGAGCATACAGTTACTCATGGTCGCCCTCGGGTGGTTCGGCTGCAACGGCAAATAATCTTGCTGCGGGTGATTACACAGTTACCATTACCGATACCAACGGATGTACTACACAAAAAAACTTTTCTATAACCGAGCCGCAGCCAATAACAGCCACACAGTCGCAATCTGATGTTTTGTGCCATGGAGAAGCTAATGGCAGCGCCATTGTTGCAGTTTCAGGGGGTACAGGGGGGTATACGTATTTATGGTCGCCATCAGGCGGTTCAGATGCTACTGCCGCGGGATTGTCAGCGGGTAATTATACCGTAACAATTACTGATGCCGGTGGATGTTCGGTACAAAAGAATTTTACAATTAATCAGCCGGATGTTTTAGCGGCTACGGGATCGCAAACCGATGCAATATGTACCTACTGGTCTAACGGTAGCGCTACCGTGGTCGCGTCGGGCGGTACCATGCCATACACGTATTCGTGGTCGCTTACAGGCAGTACTGAGGCTACTGTATCAGGACTTGGGGCGGGCAATCATACCGTAACTATTACTGATGCCAATGGCTGTACATTACAAAAAACATTTACAATCGGCGAGCCTGAAACGCCATTGTCAGCAACGGTGTCTAAAACGGATGTGCAGTGCTTTGGCACAGCTACAGGTACCGCTACAGCAGCAGCTACAGGGGGTACAGGTAACTACACTTATTACTGGTCGCCATCGGGCAGTACGGAAGTTACAGCAACAGGGTTGAGTAGTGGTAACCACACGGTTACTGTTACAGATTCTGGTGGCTGTACGGTACAGTATGATATTACTATAACACAGCCCCAGCCGGTTTCGCTGTTTGTTCAGCCTGTAAGTGCAGGATGTGATGGTACAGGTACTGCGTTTGCAGATGCATGGGGCGGCGCAGGATATTTCACCTACTCGTGGTCACCTTACGGAGGAAACCAGGCAACGGCCTCCGGACTTGAGCCGGGAGACTATACAGTACTAGTAACCGACATGAACGGATGTAGTGTACAGGGAACTGTAACAGTAACCGAGGGGAACGAATGCAGTGCCTCAACGTACTGGAACGGTTCCGAATGGAGTAATGGCGCACCAACCTGTTTTAGTGTATCGGCGGTTATTTTCGGCGATTACAATTCGGCACTCCACGGAGAAATCACGGCATGCTCACTTATGGTAAACAGCGGCACAGTGGTTGTGGAGCCGGGTGATAACTTTACAATAAAAGGCCCGATATATATTGAAGGGGGAACGCTGATATTTGAAGATAACAGCAACCTTGTACAAATTGATAATGCAAATAACTTTGGCAATATTATATACAAGCGCAATAGTGGTGAGGTATATGACAAGGATTATACAATATGGTCTTCACCGTTAAGCGGTAGCCAGACATTGAAGGGCTTTTCGGAGGAAACACTTGATGAGCGATTCTATGTTTACAATACTGAATTAGGTGCTTACAGTAATTACGAAAGCGCTTCTGGAATTTTAGGGGGTACTCCTGACGAAGTGAATTTTGAAACAGGAAAAGGTTATCTGATACGTATGCCGGAAGGGCTGCCGGAAAATTCGGCGTCGGCCTTTGAAGGAATTTTTACAGGCGTACCGAATAATGGTAACATAACCATACCGGTTGTTGCTCTGGGTAACAGGTATAACGCTGTTGGTAACCCATATCCGTCTCCTATAAATGTGCAGGATTTCCTTATGGAGAACAGCGGACTTCTCGACAACGGTACTTTATATTTCTGGAGAAAAAGAAATGGCACCTCAGGCACGGCCTATGCAACACTTACACTTGCGGCTTATGTTGCTTCTTCACAGGAAGCCGAAAACGCTTCATCTGACGCGTTTGAAGACGGCGACGAAGCGAATTGGGTGATTAATCCGGGGCAGGGCTTTCACATTAAGGCAGCGCCGGGGGTAAGCGAAATCAATTTTAATAATAGCATGAGAAGAACTGTGAACAATGGGCAGTTCTTCAGGACCGGCGCAGCGTTATCAGCACAGAATGCTGTATCAATGTCAAAAATGTGGCTCAATATTGCCGGGCCTTCAGGGGAGTTCGGACAGGCAGCCCTGGTATATAGCGAAGCTGCGACTATGGGGCTTGACTACGGCTATGACGGCAGGTTATTTAATGACGGCGTACTGGCAATTTATACCATGGCGCAGGATACAAGGCTATCGGTACAGGCTCGTAGCGGATTTGTTTCAAGCGATGAGGTTCCGCTGGGTTATAAGGCAACAACTGCCGGCAATTACAGCATTGCCCTTGGCCGTACAACCGGTGTGTTTACAGAAGGGCAGGAAATTTACCTGAGAGACGAGTTGCTAAACATTACCCATAACCTTAGCACATTGGGTGCTTATGCATTCAGTACAGCAGCCGGGACAATAAACAACCGTTTCCATGTGGTTTATGCACAGGCCTTGGGTACCGTTAACCCTGGCTTTAACCCCGATGCGATAGTGGTATGGAAAAACAGTAATACGATCTCTATCAGCAGTGACAATGCGCCAATTGCAAGGGTCAAGGTGTTGGACTTACGCGGCAGGCTACTGTATGATAGTGGAGTGTTGAGCGCTTCGTCAATGGAGATTAATACCCTTCATGCCGAACAGCAAATGCTGGTGGTTCAGGTAACGACTAACGGAGGGGCTATTGTGGATAAAAAAATAATCTTTTAATTAATAATCATGATAACGAGATATTTGAGACTATATATGTTCCTTACAGTATTGCTAAGCGACTTCCTTGTGTTTGCAGATGACGATCCGGGAACAGGAGTTGAAGATGAAAATGGTGATATTGACGGATCGGTTGAAGAACCGGCCGCTGTAAATCCCAGACTTATATTTCTTGCAATTGCGGGTATTGCCTTTATTTTTTACTATTTCACGCAGAAAAGGGAAACGTCTTATAAAGATAAGGCATCTTAAACTGACTTTTTCCTGCTTATATTTTTAATGTGTGGCCTGCCCGATACTTCGGGCAGGTTTTTTTATACCCTCTTTTTAATGAATAAAAAACAGGTGTTTTCACGCTGTTTTCGCGCTTGCCTTTGCCATAGTTTTGAAAAACAATAACCTTTTATATCCAAGAGGTTATCAAAGATCATATCAACTATTAATTAATATAAAAAACTTTAATCATGGCAAAGAAAGCTACAGGCGAATCGCCAAACGAATTTTTTACACAGGCGGCATGGGCTGCCATCTGGAACCCTGAAAGTGACTACTATCTGCCTAATGTAATTAAGAAAGGTATCATTAAGCAGGGAATAAAAGTAGACCCCCTGGGCAATCTTTCAATGGATAAAGTACCCTCTTCCGGTTCATTCCAACTTATGAAATCGGACAGGCTTATTTCATGGCTCCCTGTAAACTCAGGCTATATCGGGATTCAGTTTTCCAACGTATTTGTGTCCGATATAGAAAACGTAACAAATCAGGGCCTGAAATACAAAGACGAGTCAGATTCTAAAGGCACTATTGAGGCAAAAATCGGGCTCCCTAACATTAGGATTTCGGGAGATTATCAATTGGTAGCCACCGGGCTCGCGGCCTGCGCGCTAGACTCTGCGGCAGTGCTGCCCGCGACATTTAACGACAGGATGCCAGAATCCGGCGAGTTGGTTAGCACCGAAGATTATTTGGAAGAAGCGAGGGCACAAAGGACAAAACTCTGGCAAACCAAAAATGGAGGCCTGCTGATGGATCAGTTTTATGATCACAATGAGGTGTATAACTATTCCTTTCAGCACAATAATGGGTTAAAGAATTCGTGGATACAACCCGCTAACCAGCATTTTATGGGTACTACTTACCAGGCCAGCAAAAATCCGGACACCCCCGTGAATGCAAATGTTTATAAAGCAGGCGAGAATGGCGCGACGGATTATAATACAAATGCATTTAACCAAAAACTGGCGGTTGCGTATGCAGCCTTTGGGTATGGCAAGAACCCACCGGAAAAATGCAACATTACAAAAGAACAGTTTAATGCGGCAGGACAGGCAGCCCTGCAATTTGAAGGGGTTGTAAAAGAAACAGGTAATACCTCAAAAAATACGGTGCCTATGACTACCAACGAAGTATATGGTACCATAGAAAACACCACTCCCGAAAAAATGCTTGAAGCCAGGACAAGGGCACCACGTAATTATGATGAATTCATGGCATCGCTTACCGATGACGAGAAAAGGTATCTGGTATCTATAGGCAATGTGGATAAGAACCTGCAAATATTTACAAATGGTGAAGATGCCAGTGCAACCATGATGAAGGGGACTTTTGGCGTAACAATAGCAGGTGGTACACTTACTATGGATGCAGGCCTCACATTTACCACAGTTCCTGACCTGAAAGCTACTCTCAACGTTACTTCGTTTGTTTCCGACATCAATATAGCATCTGTAGACATCGTGAACCAGTCATCGTGGATTGGACTTGATTCTATAGGGCAGGAGGTCATCAACGCTTACAGCAGGTCGGGACAGATTGCCAGCCTTATGCAGGACAAGGCCAATGACCAGTTGGGCAGTGACGCTGTAAAAAACTACATAGGAGGCTGGTTTAACGATGCGCTGCAAAAAATGCTGGGTGAATTTTAATTCTAAAAAAAGCGATATGGCAGCAACTGACATAAAAAAAGTCCTGACCGATAATATAAAAGATGAAGGTCTCAAACTGGCTTCGGGGCTCTTTCCCGGAGTCATTCAGGCCGCGATGGAATATTATCTCAACGGTATATCGATCCCGCTCGGAAAGTCCACAAGCCTCAAGGTAACCGGAACCGGCGCAGCCCTGCAACTGGAAATGGCCCCTGTGGCTTTTGAAGGTACAGCGACGGCAAATGAAGCTACACTGAAAGTGAAGGGAACCGGAGACTATACCGATGCTTACATCTTGGTGACTTTTACAAAAATAAATTCTAATGAAGTTTCGATCGGCCTTGATGCTACTATGGGCAGCAAGCTGTCATGGAAACTTAGCGACTTGTGGCCGGGACTGCTGGATCACGCGGCCTTTAACGAGGTTAATTTTGAAAAAGGACACCTGGTGCTGAAGATAGACAAGGACAGGAATATTGACTTTACCGGTACCGGCGACCTTTACTATAAGTCGGAAAAACTTGCAGCGGGCGCAATACGGATCGTGTATAACGGACAAACTACAGGAGATCCCGATAGCTCCAAGGTATGCATACTTGCCGGGGTTGTAGTGGAGAGCTGGAGCCCCGGCAGTATATGGTCGCCTTTAAAGGATGTGAAGTTCAAACAATCGGGATTGCTTTTCTCTGCACTTCCGGAAGCTTCTGCGGAAACGCTGACAGGCCTGAAATTATTTGACGAAAGTAAAGTGCCTTCTATTGTGACAGGTGATTTTGAGGTAAGCCAGGGCATAACCTTTTTTACCACGCTGGAACTGGACAACTTGCTGAAGCCTCTTACATCGCTTATAGGAGAAAACCAAACGCTGGCCCTGTACGCGAATAGCGACCTCAACAAAAAGCTGACCCTGATGGCGAAATATGGTGCATCGAAATTTAAGCCGGGATCGGGGGCAATTTTTGAATTTGAAGATTTTGAGCTGAAATGGGATATTGAAATAGGCAGTAATTATGAGATCATTGCTTCGGCTAACGGCAGGTTCTACCCTCCGGACGGGAGTGAAGGCGGTATAAAGCTACAACTGTCGAGTACTATAAAACCAAGTGATGGGAGCATAAACCTGCAACTCTCTATTGGGGACTGGGTACATCCGTTCGGGTATGACCGCCTTACTGTAAAAGAATTCTATTCATCTGTGGCATTGGCCGCTTCTTCTGCGGGTGTTACGGTGCAATTGGGAGGTGATTTTATGTTCACTACGGATGATAATAAGAATTTTGAGTTTGGAGTGGCAGGGGAGGTACTCAATTTCGAGACGCTTTCAGGGATTGCGTTCTTACTCAAGAAAAGCAATGATAAGAACGACCTTTCAATAGGCGACCTGATCAATGGCATTACAAGCATAAATACAAGTTCTGTCCCCTGCATGGATTTTATAAACGATGTACTGCGGATAAAATATGTCGACTTTGCTGTAGTAGAGGGTAATTCCCTGCACATTGGGGACAAGGTATTTAAAAAAGGGTTTACAGCCCATGCCAGTATCGACGTGTTGCAGCAAACCCAGGTACTGCTTGATGTAGAAATAACCCACACAGCCAGTAAGCAAAATTTTAAGGGCCTTGCCAAAATGGAAAAGGCAGTGCAGATAGGGAATGTGTTTACCCTTTCGGCCTGGAACAATGAGAGCAGGTCTCCCGACCTTTCCAAAGGCCCGATAATCGCGGTAGCTTCTGACGGAATGGTGATAAAGAAGATCGCAGAGCATTTGGTAAGGAAGGAGCTTAACGCTGACAAGGAAGTATATTTCTACGCCAGCGGCTACCTTAAGGTGCTGGATGTAATAGAAGAGCATTTATACGGCATTGCCACTACAGATGGCCTGTTTGAATTCAGTATGAAGGTAACGC
>Ga0308157_10002738_pt1 | contig 27639 bp, 28 predicted proteins | sample PhyBR1_FD_201035 | JGI IMG/M metagenome (GOLD analysis project Ga0308157, IMG submission 201035) | Phyllosphere microbial communities from UC Gill Tract Community Farm, Albany, California, United States - DLSLB.R1 | ecosystem: Host-associated > Plants > Phyllosphere > Unclassified | place: USA...
AGAAGAATCCGCCCGCGCCGGTGAGTACGGCGACCGAGAGGTCGTCGCGCCGGTCGAGCACCTCGAGTGCTTCGCCGAGGGCGCTGGCGAGTTCGAGCGAGATCGCGTTGCGCGCCCGCGGGCGATTGAGCGTCAGCACGAGCACGCGCCCGCGCTCCTCGACGAGGAGGACGGGTTCTGCCTCGTCAGTCATCGCGGGGGCATCCGGATCGCGCCGTCGAGACGCACCGTCTCGCCGTTCATCATCTGGTTCTCGATCATGTGCGCCGCGAGCTTGGCGTACTCGTGAGGCTGGCCGAGCCGCGAGGGGTTCGGCACGGCCTTCGCGAGGGACGCGCGCACGTCGTCCGAGAGCCGCGCGAGGATCGGCGTGTCGAACGTACCGGGCGCGATCGTCGACACCCGGATCAGCTTCGATGCGAGGTCGCGCGCCGCGACGAGCGTCATGCCGACGATGCCGGCCTTCGCCGAGGCGTAGGGGATCTGGCCGATCTGGCCCTCCCATGCGGCCACCGACGCCGTCAGCACGCACACGCCGCGCTCGCCGTCGACCGGATCGTTCTTCGCCATGCGCGCCGCGGTCAGGCGCAGCACGTTGAACGTGCCGATGAGATTGATGCGCACGATCTTCTCGTACGTCTCGAGGGAACCGGGATTGCCCTCACGATCGACGAGTCGCACGGGGCCGCCGATCCCCGCGCAGTGCACGAGCGCGCGCAGCGGCGCGACCGATTCGGCGGCGTCGAGCACGGCCTCGACCTGATCGGTCTCGGTGACGTCAGCGGCCACGAACGTGCCGCCGATCTCTGCCGCGCGCTCCTCGCCCGCCGATGACGGCAGATCGAGGATCACAACGTGCGCACCCTGTGAGGCGAGCTTCTGTGCGGTCGCCCAGCCGAGGCCAGAGGCGCCGCCTGTGACGACGGCGGATGAGCCGTTGACATCCATATGTGAGGTCCCTTCTCCGATGAAGCGGTGACTCAGAGTCGTTCGATGATTGTGGCGTTCGCCATGCCGCCAGCTTCGCAGACCGCCTGCAGGCCGTAGCGGCCGCCGGAGTCTTCGAGCGCGTGCAGCATGGTGGTGAGCAGTCGCGTTCCGGTCGCGCCGAGCGGGTGGCCCAGCGCGATCGCGCCGCCTCGCGGGTTGACGACGTCGTGATCGAAGCCGAGCTCCTGCATGAACGCGATCGGCACTGGCGCGAAGGCCTCGTTGACCTCGACGTGCGCGATGTCGTCCGCGGCGAGTCCCGCGCGCTCGAGCACGCGCCGTGTCGCCGGGATCGGCCCCGTCAGCATGAGAAGCGGATCTGCTCCCACGGCGCTCATCGCGTGGATCCGTGCCCGCGGCGTGAGCCCGAGCCTCTCCGCGGTCTCTGCGGCCATGATGAGGCTCGCCGACGCACCGTCGGTGATCTGTGATGAGTTGCCCGCGGTGATGCTCCAGTCGATCTCGGGGAAGCGCTCGGCGAGTTCGTCGGTGCGGAACACGGGGTTCAGTTCGGCGAGGCGCTCGGGCGTCGTGTCGGGGCGCACCGTGCTGTCGACCGTGATCGTCGTCGTTCCGTCCGACACCGGCACGATCTCGCGCGCGAAGTCAGCGGCTGCGGCGCGGCGGTGTGATTCGGCTGCGTACGCGTCGAGCTGCTCGCGAGAGATTCCGTACCGCGCGGCGACGAGCTCCGCCGAGACGCCCTGAGACGTCAAGCCGGGGGCATACCGCGCCGCGACCATCGTGCCGTACGGATCCGCGTCCTGACGTGCCGAGCCCATCGGCACGCGGCTCATCGACTCGACGCCGCCGGCGACCACGATGTCGGCCTGGTTCGACATGATGGCCTGCGCCGCGAAGTGCACGGCCTGCTGGCTCGACCCGCACTTGCGGTCGATCGTCGTCGCGGGCACGTGGTCGGGGAACCCCGCGCCGAGCCAGGCCATGCGGCCCGGAGTGCCCGACTGCTCGGAAACCTGCGACACGCATCCGATCATCACGTCGTCGACGGTGCCCGGATCGAGATCGCTGCGCGAGACGAGATCCTGCAGCGTCTGGGCGAGCAGATCGACGGGATGGATCGACGATAACGGCGCGCCCTGCTTGCCGCGTGCGATCGGAGTGCGAATCGCATCGACGATGACGGCGTCGCGGGGTGACATCACTGGCATACTAATTGTTTATCATGATTTGCACCGATTTACATCCGGAGGTTGCCGCAGGGTACGGTGGCGACATAATCTATGTTCATCAATCGCATGCAAAGGAGCGTGGAAAATGACGACCGTCACGGTTGACGAAGTGCAGGAGATCCGCGACCTCGCCGCGTCGGTCGCGCGCGACGTCTTCGAACCCATCGCCGAGGAGCTCGATGTCAAGAGGCAGCCGATCAGCCTCGAGCAGCGCAAGCAGCTCGGCGAGCTGGGGTTCCTCGGGATCGCGCACGACGAGCAGTACGGCGGTGCGGGCGCGCCGTTCTCGCACGCCCTGGCGGTGATCGAGGAGTTCGCGAAGGTCTGCCGGCCGGCCGCGTTCCAGATCTTCGAATCGAATACCGGGCCCGCCCAGGTGATCGCGAAGGTCGCCTCGGACGAGCAGCGCAGGCGCTGGCTGCCCGGCATCATCAGCGGAGAGAAGACCATGGCGGTCGGCATCTCCGAGCCCGACGCAGGGTCGGCGGCGACCGACATGAAGACGAAAGCATCCCCCGGTGAGAACGGCGGCGTCGTGCTCAACGGCGCCAAGCGTTGGATCTCCAACGGCGGCGAGGCCGACATGTACCTCGTGTACTGCCGGCTGAGCGATGCGCCCGGCAGCAAGGGCATCGGCGCCGTCGTCATCGAGAAGGGCGCCGAGGGCTTCACCTTCGGCGCGCAGGAACGGCTCATGGGCTTCCGCGGCATCCCGTCGGCCGACCTCTACTTCGACTCCGTCGCGGTTCCCGCCGAGGACATCGTCGTGCCGGCGGGCGGGTTCGGCAAGCTGTTCGAGATCTTCTCGCTCGAGCGCATGGGCAACACGACCATGAGCCTCGCCATCGGCCAGGCCGCGCTCGACAAGTCGCTCGCCTACGCGCAGCAGCGCCAAGCGTTCGGGCGCGACATCATCGAGTTCCAGACGATTCAGACCGCGCTCGCCGACATGGCGCTCCAGGTCGATGCCGCACGGCTGCTGCGCGACCGAGCCGCGGCGTCGATCGACGCGGGAGAGATCAACGGGCTGTACGTGTCGCTGGCGAAGTGCACGGCCAATGAGATGGCCAAGCGCGTGACCGACCTGGCGATCCAGGTGCACGGCGGAAACGGCTATACAGAGGAGTATGGGCTCGAGCGCCTGCACCGCGACTCGCACGGCTGGGCGATCGCGGGCGGCACGCCGGCGATGCAGCGCACCCGCATCGTGTCGGAGCTCACCGGCCGACGTTTCAACCAGCGACCGTAAGAGAGGCACGTCGTGGCAGACACACGGGATCCCCGATACGAGGCGATTCGCAGCGAGGCGCGCGACGTCGCCCAGTCGCTCGCGCGATACGCGGCCGAGGCAGACGAGCTCGACGTCGTGCACGAGCCGATGCGCGAGGCGGTGCGGGCTTCCCGACTCGGCCGCCTCGTCGTTCCCGCGGCATACGGCGGTGAGGCCGACGTGCTCGATCCCCTCGCGATCGCGATCGTGCGCGAGGAGTTCGCCGCGGTGTCGGCGCATCTCGATTCGCTGTTCGGCATGCAGGGGGTCGGCAGCTACTCGCTGACCATCGGAGGCTCGGACGAGCTCAAGGCCGAGTGGCTGCCCCAGGTGCGCACGCTCGACGCGATCGCGGCGATCGCGCTCACCGAGCCGGGCATCGGATCCGATCTGCGCGGCGTCACGACGTCGATCCGGGAAGACGGCGACGAACTCGTCATCTCGGGTTCGAAATCGTTCATCACGAATGCCCCCGTGGCGTCGTTCTTCACCGTGCTCGGGCGCGAGGGGGACGGCTATTCGATGGCGTTCGTGCCCGCCGATGCGCCCGGCCTGGCCGTGACGAGCGGGCCCGACCTGATCGCGCCGCACATCATCGGCGAGGTGCACTTCGACGAGGTGCGCGTGCCGCGCGCCAACCGGCTCGGCGACGCCGGCACGGCCTTCAAGCTGATGCTCCAGACGCTCGCCGTGTTCCGCGTCACGGTCGCCGGCGCATCGCTCGGCATCGGGCGTGCAGCGCTCGAGGAGGCGGTGAAGCATGCCACGGCGCGCGAGCAGTTCGGCAAGCCGCTGCTGGCGCTCGGATCCGTGTCGCAGAAGCTCGCACTCAGCTGGGCCGAGCTCGAGGCGGCGCGCGCCCTGACCTACCAGGCGGCGTCGCAGGCGGCATCAGACCCTCTCAGCCACATCGCCGACACGTCGATGGCGAAGGTCGTCGCGACCGAGACCGCGAGCCGCATCGCCGACCGGGCGGTGCAGACGATGGGGCGGTTCGGCCTCGTGCGCGGCAGCGACATCGAGCGCCACTATCGCAACTCGCGCCCCGGGCGCATCTACGAGGGATCCACCGAGGTGCTGCTCGACTCGCTCGCGCGGCAGCTGGGCAAGCGCGCCCGCGCGGCGGAAGAAGGGGGAACCTTCCTATGATCATCGACGCGCACACGCACATCTGGCCCGACAAGATCGCGGACATCGCGCTCACCGCGAACCCGGTGCCGGGGCTCGAGCCCCGCGGCGACGGCAAAGTGTCCGGCCTCGAGCAGTCGATGCTCCGCACGGGCGTCGATCTCAGCTGCTGCCTCGCGATCGCGAATGAGGCACGGCACGTGCACCGCGTCAATGAGTTCGTTGCAGGCGTCGCGAGCGAGACCCGCTTCCCGGTCGGCACGGTGCACGTGGATCTGCCGGTCGAAGAGAACATCGAGAGCCTGCGCCGCAACGGCATCACGGCCGTGAAGGTGCACCCGCTGTTCCAGCGGTTCGCGCTCGATGACCCGCGGCTGTGGGACATCTTCGAGGCGTTCGGCGACGAGTTCTCGGTGATCGCGCACGTCGGAGCGGGCGGCGACGCGTTCACCAATTCGCTGTCGAGCCCGGACATGGTGCGCCGCATCACCCGGCAGTTTCCCGAGCTGCGGCTCGTCGCGTGCCACTTCGGCGGCTACAAGCTGTTCGACGACGCCGAGGAACTGCTCTCGGGGTCCGACGTTGTGCTCGAGACGTCGTGGCCGCCGTCGCTCGCGCTGCTGCGGCCCGAGCGCGTGAAGAGGCTCATCCGCCACCACGGATCCGAACGCATCGCCTTCGGATCCGACTGGCCCATGACCGACCCGAAGGCCGAGCTCGAGGCGCTCGACAGCCTGGGTCTTCGTTCCGACGAGATCGAGAACGTGCTGGGCGCCACGCTCGCGAGGGTCTACCGGATCGCCGCATAGCGCCCGCCCCGGTCCCCGATCAGTGCCAACTGATCGGGGAATTGACCGTGTCGGCGTACTTCTTCTGCACGTACTTCGTGTAGTCGCCGATGTGATCCCGCATCGCCTCGGCGGCCTCGAACGAGTCGTGCGCGGCGAGCGCGTCGTACACGCGCACGTGCGCATCGTGCACGGGCCCGCGCCGGTGCCGCGGATACTCCACGCCCATCGACGTGCCGTCGAGGATTCCGGTGAGGGCATCGATGAGATGGGCGAAGAAGTAGTTGCCGGAGGCGTGCGCGACGATGTCGTGGAACTCCTGGTTCGTCTCGGCGAACACATCCTCGTCGTCGAGGTGGGCGCCCATCCTGTCGACGTTCGTCTTCAGCCGCGCGAGGTCGTCGTCGCTGATCCGTTTGGCCGCGAGCCTCGCCATGGCGGGTTCGACGCTGTTGCGCGCCTCGACGATGTCGCGATACGGCGCGTTCTCGAACTGCAGCAGCAGCGTCAGCGACGTGGCGAGTCCCGTGCCGTTGGCCTGCTCGACCACAGGACCGCCACCGGGGCCGGGCTTCAGCGTGATCATGCCCTGCAGCTCCAAGAAGCGCAGCGACTCGCGCAGCGTGCCGCGGCCGATCTGGTACTGCTCGAGCATGACCTTCTCGGGCGGCAACCGGTCGCCGGCGACATTGCCGCGCTGTTGGATGTCTGCAACGATCTGCTGCGCAACGAGCAATGCCGTCTTCTGGGGACGCAAGGTCACCTGACTCATCGGAAGCCCCCTGTGCTTCGTGTAGTCGCCCTCGCAGGCGAGCGTCTGGGCGACCGCGATATTTGTTGTGACCGCCGATTTTTGTCAACTATACGCATGGTGCGCAAGATCGTGCGCATAGATTATTCAGCGAACCGGTACGCCGGATCCCGACACGGCTCCCGAGGCGACGAGCGACGCGAGCGCCTCGCCCTCGACCCCGAGGCGCTCGGCCAGCACCTCGGCCGTGTGCTCGCCGACCGATGCGAGACCGTCGTACACGGGTCCGTCATAGCCGTCGATGTGCAGCACGGGGCCCGGCACGAGGGCACCGGCGCCGAGAGGCGTCGAGGTCACCGCGCTCAGGGTCCGTTCAAGGAAGTGCGGATCGCCGACGATGTCGCTCGAGTCGTTCACGCCGGCGGCGACGACCTCGTGTGCGTCGAGGATCGCGAGGACCTCGGCGCGCGGCATGGACGCGACCCAGTCGCGCACCGTCTGCTGCACGGTCTCGTTGTTCGCCATGCGCGCTTCGTTCGTTGCGTAGCGCGGGTCGTTCTTCAGGTCGCTGCGGCCCATCGCATCGAACAGCCGCATCGCGATCGATTGCGCCGATGCGGCGATCGACAGCCAGCCGCCGTCCGATGCCTGGTAGATGCCGCGAGGGCTCGCGGCGCCCGACGCGTTGCCATGGCGCTGCATGATCTCGCCCGTGGTCGTGTAGTTGAGGATCGCGTCACCGAGGATGAACATCAGCGGCTCGTAGAGCGCGATGTCGACGACGGACCCCTCGCCCGTCGCAGCACGTCGGTAGAGCGCCATGGCGGATCCGAACGCCGCGGAGATGCCGGCGATCGAGTCGGCGAACCCGAACGGCGGCGCGGTGGGCGGGGTGTCGGGCCAGCCGTTGAGGAAGGCGAAGCCGCTCGTGGTCTCAGCGACCGTGCCGAAGCCCGGGCGCGCACTGTACGGACCGCTCTGGCCGAAACCCGAGACGCGTGTCAGGATCAGGCCGGGGTTGTCGGCGGAAAGCGACGCGTAGTCCATGCCCCATTTCTCGAGGCGCCCCGGGCGGAAGGATTCGATGACGATGTCCGACTGCGCGATGAGGTCGCGCACGACCTGCTGTCCCTCGGCGGATCGCATGTTCACACCGACCGACCGTTTGCCCGAGTTCAGTCGGACGTATCCGATCGACTGCCCATCCTTCTGCGGCTGCCACTGTCGCGCCATGTCTCCGGCGCTCGGGTCTTCGACCTTCACCACATCGGCCCCGAAGTCGCGCAGCATGCGCCCCGCGGTGGGGGCGGCGTACATGGAACCGAGCTCGAGAACCTTCACTCCGGCGAGCGGAGCGGTGCGTGTATTGGTCAAGATGGCACTTCCTTGTGCGTGTCGATCGCGCGAGGGCGGAGGGATGTGCGGGTCGCATTCACGACCTGCATGACTGATACTAATGATAGTAAGGAATTACGGCAGATGCGAGGAGGCGTCAGGATGAGCGGCGACAGATTCGATCTTCAGGGCCGCGCGGCGCTCATCACGGGCGGATCGCGCGGACTCGGTCGGGCGATGGCCGAGGCCTTCGCCGCAGCGGGCGCGACCGTGGTGATCGCCAGCCGCAACGAAGCGTCGTGCGTGCAGGCGGCGCGGGAGATCCACGACGAGACCGGCGCGACGGTGATCGGCATCGGGGCGCACGTCGGCAAGTGGGATGACCTGCCCGCCCTCGTCGACCGCGTCTACGACGAGTGCGGACGGCTCGACGTGCTCGTGAACAACGCCGGCATGTCGCCGCTGTACGACGCCGTGCCGGACATCACAGAGGCGCTGTTCGACAAGGTCGTCGACGTCAACCTCAAGGGCCCCTTCCGCCTCTCGGTGCTGGCGGCGGAGCGCATGGCTGCATCCGGCGGCGGGTCGATCATCAACATCTCGAGCGCTGCGTCGCTCCGGGCGCGCGAGCACGTGCTGCCGTATGCGATCGCGAAGGCCGGAGTCAACGCGATGACCATCGGGCTCGCCCACACCTACAGCCCCGCCGTGCGCGTGAACACGATCCTCGCCGGAACGTTCTTCACTGACGTGTCGAAGGCGTGGGACATGGAAGCCTTCGACAAGCGCGCGCAGACGTTCGCGATGAAGCGCGGCGGCGAGCCGCATGAGATCGTCGGTGCGGCGCTCTATCTCGCGAGCGATGCCTCCTCGTACACGACAGGCGCCCTGATCCCGGTCGACGGGGGGCAGCCGTGAGCGTCGGGCTGGAAATCTCGGGCGCCGTGGCGACGCTCACGCTCGACCGGCCGGATGATCTCAACGCGATCGACATCGATCTCGCCCGCGAGCTCGAGCGAAGGGTCGGCGACATCGCGGCATCCGATGCTCAGGTGGTCGTGCTGGCCGCCGCCGGGCGCGGGTTCTGCGCGGGCGGCGACGTGCGGGCGATGGCGGCGTCCGGAGACCCGTCGGGGTACCTCGATCAGCTCGTCGACGCGGCGCACCGTGCGATCTTCGCGCTGCGTGCACTGCCGCAGCCGAGCATCGCACGGGTGCACGGTCCTGCCGCGGGCGGCGGGATCGGTCTGATGCTCGCATGCGACATCGCGATCGCCTCGGAGGAGGCGCACGTGACCCCGGCCTACGGAGCGATCGGGCTGACTCCCGACTGCGGCGGCACCGCCCTGATCTCAGATGCGATCGGAGACCGCCGCGCACGGGCGCTCTTCCTGCTCGGCGAGCGCATCGACGCCGCGACGGCCGCCGACTGGGGTCTCGTCACCCGCATCGCTGCGCCCCACGAGCTCGACGGAGCCGTAGACGACGCGGTGCGGCGGATCCTCGCACAGGGCGCGCACGCGCCCCGGGAGACGAAGCGCCTGCTGGGGCTCAGCGGCACCTATGCCGAGCGGCTGGCGGCCGAGCATCGCACCATCGTCGGGAGCGCGCAGACGGACCACGCGCGGGCCAGGATCGACGCCTTCGCGGGTCGGTGAGCCCAGCGTCGGACGGTGCGGCCGCGCCCCGCTCGCTGCGGCACTGCTCCGCGGTCCCGACGTCGGCGTGCTCGACGAACCGACGGTCGGGCTCGACCCCGCGCTGCGCACCGAGCTCTGGGACACGTTCCGCGGTCTCGCCGAGAGCGGCACGACGCTCATCATCTTCAGCCGCGTGATGGATCAAGCCGCGCGCTGCGATCGGCTGCTGATGATGCGGGAGGGTCGCGTCATCGCCGACACGAGCTCGTACGATCTGCTCGCCCACATCGGTGCGACCGATGTGGAGGAGGCGAACCTGCGCCTCGTGCGGCGCGATGCCGTGCGTCCCGGCCCTCGTGCTCTTCCCGTTCAGCCGGGGGCCGTGAAATGCCGCCGACGCACCGAAGAGCGTGAGCGGCGCACGACCGCCGCGTCTGTCAACCCCTCGCGCAGGAAAGCGCCGCTGGAATACGGTGGGACCCCCGCGGGCCGCGATGACGGCGAGGGAAGAAGGCGGGCCGGCGCCTGACGACGGGCCCGTTCACACGAGAACTTGCAGGAGGCACAGGATGAAGAAACTCGGCACCATGATCACGATCGCAGCCGTCGGCGCCGTGGGCTATGTGCTCGGCGCGAAGGCGGGACGCGCACGCTATGAGGAGATCAGCGGCGTCGCGAAGAAGGTCTGGGACGACCCGAAGGTGAAGAAGGCGCGCAAGCGCACCACGAAGAAGGTCGAGAAAGCCGCCGAATCGGCTGCCCGCAAGCTCGGTCTCTGACCCGAGTGCAGACAGAGCAGATCCCGGCAGCCGATGCGTCGCATCGGCTGCCGGGATCTGACCGCTCAGTTCGATCGAGCCTTGCGGTTCTCGGCGCTCACCATCCACGACAGCTGCTCGAGCCGCTCGAGGAACGCATGCAGAATGTCGGCCGTCGTGGGGTCTTCCTCGTCGACCGTGTCGTGCACCTCGCGGCAGGTTCCGGCCACCACATCGAGCCGCTCCGTGATCAGGTCGATCACCTCTGCGGTGTCGACCTCTCCCTGCGGGAACTCGGGCAGGGTCGTCGTCTCGGCGACGAAGTCGCTGCGCCCGTCGGGCAGCGCATGCAGCGCGCGCATGCGCTCGGCGATCGTGTCGGAGAACTCGCGGGCGGCCGCGATGACCTCGTCGAGCTGCAGGTGCGTGTCTCGGAAGTTCTTCCCGACGACGTTCCAGTGCGCCTGCTTGCCCTGCAGCGACAGCTCGATCAGATCGACGAGCACTCGCTGCATGCTCTCCGCCAGAGATTTCGAAGCGCTGAAGCCCCGCTCTGCGTTCTGATCCTTGGTCCGTTTGGATCCGCTGCCTCCTCGGGCGCTGCGTCGGCGGTTCTTCGTGCTGGATGTATCGTTCTGCGGCATGATTTACCCTCCTACGGCCGACCATACGACGAGAGGCGCCGAGGAATCGTGGGGTTGACATGCGCGCATGCGCCGTGGTGCCCTGCGGGCATGCCAGGGTGGAAGGATGACACGCATCTCACTCGGGATCGCCGGCTCGCTCGGCACCGACAGGGCGGCAGCGATCGCGCCTCGCCTCGAGGAAGCGGGCTTCCACGCGCTCTGGATCAATGAGACCGAGGGCGTCAACGCTCTCGAGGTCGCGGCCGCCGCGGCCCGCGAGACCGAGCGGCTTGTCGTTGCGACGGGCGTCATCGCCGTCGATCGCCGCCCGGCGAGCGAATTGCTCGACGACCTCGCCCGCCTTGAGATCCCCGAGCAGCGTCTCGTCGTCGGCATCGGAGCCGGGCAGACTCGTGCGGGCGCGCTCGCCCGCGTCGAGCAGACGGTCGCGGATCTGCGCCAGGGCACGAGCGCTCGACTCGCGGTCGGTGCGCTCGGACCGAAGATGCGCCGCCTCGCGGCCGAGTGCGCGGATGCGGCGGTGCTCAGCTGGCTGACGCCCGAGGCCGCTCGCGCACAGACCGCCGAGTTCCATGAGCGCAACCCGAGCGGATCCGCGGTGCTGTACGCCCGCGCGAACGCGGATCCCGCGGCCCGCGCGCGCCTGGAGGCGGAGGCCGCCGCATACGCGAGCTTCCCCGCCTACTCCTCCCACTTCGCCCGGCTCGGAATCGATCCGCTCGACACGGTGATATCCGCGGGCAGGCGCCGAGAGGCGTATGACGGAGCCGTCGACGAGCTCGTTCTGCGCGCCGTCGCCCCGAGCGATGCCGTTGACGAGTACCTCGACTTCCTGCCGCTCGCCCGCTGATCCGGCGAGACCGCGCGGTGCAGGGTCGTCGCCGGGCCCCGATCTCCGCTCGCCGGGGAGCGAAATCACGCCCGCATGCCGGTAGCGTCGATACCCACACGCGAAGGAGAGCACGATGACAGACGAGCCCGACGAGCGCCTGCACCCCGAGACGGGGATGATCCCCGCGGCGACCGGCCTCATCGCGATCCCGACGGGCGTGATCCATGTCTCCGACAGCGTGCGCGAGGCGTCGTACGAGACCTCGCACACGCACCCGGGCGACAAGCTCTCGGCCGCGCGTCGGTTCGGGTACGTCCTGCTGCTCGGCGCGCTCACGGCCCTCGGGCCCTTCACCGTCGACCTGTACCTGCCGGCGTTCCCGCTGCTGCAGGCCGAGTTCGACGCGAACGAGGGGGCCGTGCAGCTCACGCTGACCGGAACGATGGTCGGCTTCGCGCTCGGACAGCTCATCGTCGGTCCCCTCAGCGACGTGATCGGTAGGCGTTCGCCGCTGCTCGTGGCCACGGTGCTGCACCTCCTCGCGAGCACGTGCGCGATCTTCGCGCCGAACCTCGCCGTGCTCGGCGCGGCCCGCGTGCTGATGGGCATGGGCGCTGCCGGCGGTGCCGTCGTGGCGATGGCCATGGTGCGAGACCTGTTCGGCGGCCGACGGCTCGTCGTCATGCTCTCACGCCTTGCGCTCGTCACCGGCGTCGCGCCGGTGATCGCGCCGCTCATCGGATCCGCTCTGCTCGAGGTGCTGCCGTGGCGCGGGATCTTCGTGGTGCTCGCCTCCTACGGCGCGCTCATCATCATCTGCGCGATCACCGCACTGCCGGAGACGCGCCCCAAGGGCGACCGTGCGACGGCCGAGAAGGTGTCGATCCGCCACCGCTATCGCGTCGTGTTCTCAGACCGGGTGTACGTCGGTGTGCTGATCATCGGGGCCATGACGTTCTCGGGGCTGTTCTCGTACCTGTCGAGTTCGTCGTTCCTGTTCCAGCAGACCTACGGGCTCACGACGATGCAGTACGGGCTGGTGTTCGCCGCGAACTCGACGGGCCTGATCATCGGCAACCAGATCGCCGCGCGGCTCGCCGCACGCATCGGCCCCCAGTGGGTGCTCGCCTTCTCGACGTCGGCGCTGCTCGTGTCGGGCGCCGCGATCCCCGTGTGCGCTGCGCTCATCGACGGCCCGTGGGGCGTCATCGCTCCGCTGTTCGTCTTCATGACCTCGTGCGGCTTCACATTCCCCTGCGCGCAGGTGCTGGCTCTCGACCGCCACCCCGACGCGGCCGGCACCGCTGCGAGCGTGCTCGGCGCGACCAACAACGGCGTCGCCGGAATGATCTCGCCCCTCGTCGGCGTGGTCGCCGCATGGACGGGAGGCATCACGGCGGCGTCGATGTCGTCGATCATGATCGCGTGCGCGGTCGTCGGCATCCTGTCGCTCTGGTTCATCGTGCGCCCGAAGACCCTCGGTCTGCTCTCGGACTGACTCACCCGAGGGCCGCCGAGAAATGCTGCGTGCGACCGCCGTGGAGCAGCATTCTCCGGCGCCCCATAGCCGCTCGGGTCACTGACGCTCGGGGCGGTCCTTCAGCTCGGGCTGTGCGGTGGTCGACTGCACGATGGTGTCGTCAGTCGACGGGCGCTGCGGGATCGCCGCCGTCATGATGCCGATCGGCCGCGTCTCGTCGAGGGCCAGGCGCATTCCGCCGCGGTCCGAGCGATGCAGCCGACCCGACCCCAAGAGCCAGCCGAGGCCGATGAGCGCGGCAGCGATCCCGGCCACGCCGCCGACGACGATCGCCGACCGCGGGCCCCACGCATCAGCGATCGCGCCGATGATGGGCGCGCCGATCGGCGTCGATCCCATCATCACGGCCATGTAGAGCGCGAGCACACGGCCGCGCAGCGCGGGATCCGTCGTGGTCTGCACGTATCCGTTCGCCGTCGTCAGGAAGCTCACCGTGCAGAACCCGACGAGCACGCACACGGCCGCGTACGCGAGGTAGGCCGGCGTCATCGCGGCCACGAGCTGCATGACGCCGAACGCCCCGACCGCGACGATCGCGACGCGCAGCCGCGCCCGGGCGCGACGCGCGGCGAGCAGGGCACCCGCCAAGGATCCGATCGCCAGGGTCGAACTGAGCAGCCCGTATCCATCCGCGTCGCGGCCGAACTCGACCGCCATCGTCGAGGCGAAGATGGGGAAGTTCATGCCGAACGCGCCCATGAGGAACGCCATGATGAACGTCACGAGCAGGTCGGGGCGGCCCCACACGTAGCGCGCACCGTCGGAGAGCCTGCCGGTTCCCTTCGCAGACCTCTTGCGAGGCTGCAGCTCGTGCCGACGCATGAGCAGGATCGCCGTGAGCATCGCGCCGAAGGTCGCCGCGTTGATGATGAACACCCAGCCGCTGCCGACCATGAGCAGCAGCACACTGCCGACGGCGGGGCCGATGAGGCGCGCCATGTTGAAAGACGCCGAGTTCAGGGCGACGGCGTTCGACGCCTGCTCGCGGCTGACGATATCGGTCACGATCGCCTGCCGTGCGGGGCTGTCGATCGCGTTCGCGATGCCGACGCCGAGGGCGATGACCAGCATGATCGGCAGGGTCATCAGGCCGGTGAGCAGCAGCGTGCCGATCAGCACGGACAGCAGGGCGAGAGCCGTCTGCGTGACGAGCAGCAGCTTCTGCCGGTCGAAGCGATCGGCGATCCATCCCGAGACGCCCGCGAGGACGAGGGGCGGACCGAACTGGCACGCCATCGTGAAGCCGACGGCGGTCGCGTCGTGGTTCGTCAGCTCGGTGAGCACGACCCAGTCCTGCGCTGTCGACTGCATCCAGGTGCCGACGTTCGATACGAGCGCGCCGGCGAACCACATGCGGTAGTTGAATACCCGCAGTGAGCGGAACATGGTGCTCACCGGTGCACCTCCCGCAGGATGATCTCGGCGGCCGAATGCAGCGTTCTGCGCTCGTCGTCATCGAGGCGGCCGAGGATCTGCGCGAGCCAGGTATCGCGGCGCTCCGACGTCTCGCGCACCACGACGGATCCGGAGTCGGTGATCGCGATGCGCACCTTGCGCCGATCGTCGGCGTCGGCAACGCGCGTGACGTATCCGAGTTCTTCGAGACAGTTGACGGTGCGGTTCATCGACGGCGCGGTGACGCCGTCGCGCTCCGCGAGCGCCGTGAGCGTGTGCGGGCCGTGCAGGTGCAGGTTCACGAGCACCGCGAACTGGGCGTCGGTCATCGTCGTGACCGAACGCTGTTGGCGGATCCGTCGGGCAAGCCGCATCGCGGCGGCGCGCAGGTCGGATGCCTCGGTGGGAATGGATTCATCGGACATGGATTTAGTTAGCCTAACTCATTAGTTTCGGCAACAGAAGTTTCTGGGATGATCAAGGCATGACCTCGTTCGTCGACCACCTCGGAACCCGGATCCATTACGACAGGGCCGCTCCCGACGGCGAACCCCGCGGGGCCGTGCACGTGCTGCACGGCGTGGGGGAGCACGCCGGTCGCTACCGCACGCTGCTCGAGGCGCTCGCCGGGGCGGGGTGGGCGGCGTACGCCGACGACCACCGCGGCCACGGCCGCACGGGCATCGAGCAGCACCGTGACCCCGCGAAGCTCGGCACGCTCGGCCGCGGCGGCTATCGCGCCGCTCTCGATTCCGCATGGCGCATGTCGCAGATCGCTCGCGACGAGAATCCGACCGGGCCGTTCGTGGTCCTCGGCCACTCATGGGGGTCGTTCCTCGCGCAAGCGCTCGTGAACGACCATCCCGGCGCGTACGACGGCATCGTGCTCGTCGGATCCGTGCTGCGGTGGCCCGGCGCGCTCAATGCAGCGCCGCTGAACAAGCGATGGGACGGCCCCGGCGCGCAGGGCAACGAGTGGATCAGCGAAGATCCGGCGGTACAGGACGCGGCGCGCGCCGATCCGCTGACGGTGCAGCGGTCGCTCGTCGAGCTGTTCGGCCTCGCGAATGCGGTGCAGATCTACGGGCGACCCGCGCGCGGCCTCCCCGACACGCCGACCCTGCTGCTCGTCGGCCGCGACGACAGCGTCGGCGGACCCCGCGCCGTGCACAAGCTCGCCGAGGCGTATCGCAGGCGGTCGGGGTTCACCGACGTGACGACGCGCGTCTACGACGGCCGTCACGAGATTCTGAACGGGTTCCAGCAGGAGCGGGTGCGCGCCGACATCCTGGCCTGGCTCGACGCGCGGTTCCCCGGTTGATCGCTGCGCCCCGGCGCCGCCACGCACAACTACGGCACCTGCGCGTGTCTGCCGCATGAAGCGGCGCCGTTCATGCGGGAGTCGGCCAGATCTGCCGTAGTCGTGCATCGGGAAATCGGCAGAGCGGCGCGACTACCCTGGAACCATGCACGGTGAGTACAAGGTTCCGGGCGGCAAGCTCGTCGTCGTCGACCTCGAGGTGACAGACGGCAGGATCAGCGATTTCGCGCTCGCCGGTGACTTCTTCCTCGAGCCCGACGACGCGCTGATCGACATCAACCGCGCCGTGCTCGGCCTCGCCGACACCTCGGACGTGCCCACGATCGCCGCCGCGATCCGCCGCGCGCTGCCCGAGGGCGCGCAGCTGCTGGGCTTCACGCCCGAGTCGGTCGGCACTGCGCTGCGCCGCGCTCTGGTGACCGCATCGACCTGGAGCGACTTCGAGTGGGAGATCATCGACGACCCGGCAGTGTCGCCCCTGATGAACCTCGCTCTTGACGAGGTGCTGACCGAGCGCGTCGGGGCGGGCGCGCGCAAGCCCACTCTGCGCATCTGGGAGTGGGACCGGTCCGCCGTCGTCATCGGTTCGTTCCAGTCGTACAAGAACGAGGTCGACCCCGAGGGCGCGGCACGGCACGGCTTCGACGTGGTCCGGCGCATCTCCGGCGGCGGCGCGATGCTCATGGGAGCCGACCAGATCATCACCTACTCGCTATACGCGCCGGCCTCGCTCGTCGCGGGGCTCACGTTCGCCGACTCCTACGCGTTCCTCGACGATTGGGTGCTGCAGGCGCTGCACACGGTCGGCATCGAGGCGACCTACCAGGGGCTCAACGACATCACGAGCCCGGCCGGCAAGATCGGAGGGGCCGCGCAGAAGCGCCTCGCGAACGGCGGGATCCTGCACCACGCGACCCTCAGCTACGACATCGACGGCCAGGTCATGACCGAGGTGCTGCGCATCGGACGCGAGAAGCTCAGCGACAAGGGCACGACATCGGCTGCGAAGCGGGTGGATCCGCTGCGCAGTCAGACGGGCATGCAGCGTCGCGCGATCCTCGACGCCTTCATGGCCCAGTTCCAGGAGTTCACCGGCGCCGCCCGTGGTCATATCGCCGACGAGGAATATGAGGCGGCCGAGGAGCTCGTGCGCACGAAGTTCTCGACCGACTCGTGGCTGCACCGCGTTCCGTGAGCGGCGCCGAAGCCCTTCCGCAGCGCGGGCTCAGCATCGCTGCTCCCGTCGCGATCCACCACGGAGACAACCTCGAGGTCACCGAGAAGCTGCCGACCGGCGCGTTCACGATGATCTACCTGGATCCGCCGTTCAACACGGGCCGGAAGCGCCAGCACACGACACAGCGGGTGAAGCACGCACCCGACGCGGTGCGTGCTCAGGACGTGCCTCCTTCCTCGGGCGACACGCTCTTCGGCGAAGAGTTCCTCTCGGCCACCGAGAACCCGATCTGGAACGGGTTCCACGGGCGCAAGTATGAGCGCATCCGTCAGACACTGACCACATTCGACGACCGCTTCGACGACTACTGGGAATTCCTCGAACCGAGGCTCGTCGAGGCCTGGCGGCTTCTCGCCGACGACGGCACGCTCTATCTGCACCTCGATTACCGCGAGGCCCACTACGCGAAGGTGATGCTCGATGCCGTGTTCGGCCGCGACCACTTCCTGAACGAGATCATCTGGGCATACGACTACGGCGCGAAGAGCCGGTCGCGCTGGCCGACGAAGCACGACACGATCCTCGTGTACGTGAAGGATCCGGATCGCTACTTCTTCGACTCCGATGCCGTCGACCGTGAGCCGTACATGGCTCCCGGGCTCGTGAACGCCGAGAAGGCGGCGCGCGGCAAGCTGCCGACCGACGTGTGGTGGCACACGATCGTGCCCACGGGCGGCTCTGAGCGCACGGGGTATCCGACCCAGAAGCCCGAGGGGATCCTCGAGCGCATGGTCAGGGCATCGACGCGTCCGGGCGATCGCGTGCTCGACTTCTTCGCCGGCAGCGGCACGACGGGCGCGGTCGCGAGCCGGCTCGGCCGTCAGGCCGTGCTCGTCGACGGCAGTCCGCGGGCCATCGAAGTCATGCAGGAGCGCATGCCGCACGCCGTCGTGATCCGCTGAGCCCGGTCAGCCGAGCGCACGCACGCCCGCGTACCCGTCGACGATCGTGCGCGGCGGCTGATCGAACACGCGCGCAGACGGCCACGTCGCCCATGGGGCGGCGTGCGAGGAGATGAACCCCACGGCCGCGCCATGGATCTCGTCGGCGAGGGCCTGCGGAGGGTTCTCGCCGGCGACCTCTGCGACGCCGTGCGCGCCGAGCACGTCGAAGAAGAACGGCACGTCGAGGCAGTGGAACGCCCAGCCGCGCACGGGTGAGCGCCACGAGAACCGGTATCCCCAGGTGTTCGAGGCGTCTCGCGCGTCGCCGACCCGGCGCACGTGTCGACGGAAGCCCATGTCGCTCACGTACCGGCCGATGCGGGCGGTCGTGCCGTGCACCTCGGGGTCGGCCGCGCGGTAGGCGCGGGATCGGGCGGCACCGAGGCCGAGCAGCGCGAGCACGGGCGCGGCCGGCACGAATCGCAGATATCGGGCGTACGGATCGAGGAGCATCGTGAACTCGTCGTCGGCAGACCCGATGACGAGCGGGATCCGCCTCCCCGACCCGCCGCGCAGCGCAGCGAGCGTGGGGCGGTCGATGAGGTCTCCGTCGACCGTCGGGCCGACATGCAGCCCCTTCGCCACCGACTGCCGCAGGCCGCGCAGTCCCCGCGATGCCGCCACGAGCGGAACCTGCGCTCGCGAGAGCACCCCGGCATCGACTCCGCCGAAGCCGGCGGCGGTGCCCGGCACGCCGAGCATCTCCGCGAGGGCATCGCTCAGCGCGAGCGCCTCATGCCGGCCGATCAGCGACATCGTCGGCGACATGCACCATGCAGCGCCGAACAGGTGGTGCGTCGCCGGCAGGCCGAGCAGCGTGAGCACGGCGCCTCCGCCTGCGGACTGGCCGGCGAGGGTCACCCGCGTCGGGTCGCCGCCGAAAGCGCGGATGTTCTCCTGCACCCATTCCAGCGCGGCTATCCAATCGCGCACGCCGCGATTCTGCTCGGATCCGCGCACCCACCCGAATCCGGGGAACGCGATGCGGTACGACAGGGTGACCGTCACGACGCCGTCGCGTGCGAACGCCGCTCCGTCGTACCAGGGGCTCGCGATCGAGCCCGATGCGTACGCCCCGCCGTGCACGTAGACGAGCACGGGCAAGGCGGCCTCGGGCGACGGATCCGGCGTGAAGACGTTGACGTTGAGGGTCGAGGGGCCCGGAACGCTCGGCTCGGGGATCAGCGTTGTGCCGGTTCCGCCGCGCTGCGGCGTCGCGCCCTGGTGCGCGGCATCGCGCACGCCGTTCCAGGTCGGGTGGGGCCGTGGCGCTCGGAATGCGAGCTCGCCGACGGGTGGCGCAGCGTAGGGAATCCCGGTGAACGTTGCGCAGTCCCCGCGCCAGAATCCGCGCACTCGGCCGGCGGCGGTGCGCACGACGGGATCGCGGCGATCGCTCGGCGACGAGTTGCGGGCATCGATCAGCGGCACGCCGCCGACCTCGCGGGGCGCGGTACGAGGCATGACCACACCGTAGTACCCCTGTCGCTCGCGCGCATCGACGGATATTCTCGTCGCGTGAGCGATGACGCCCCCGCTGTTCCGCAGAACGGGATCCGCACCTTCGCGGCACTGCTGGTGAACACGGCAGTCGCGAACGTATCGACGTCGCTCATGTGGTTCGGGCTTACGTTCTGGATCTACATCGAGACGCGCAACGTGCTCTCCACCGCGCTCATCGGTGCGGCGCTGATGCTCTTCGTCGCCCTGTCGAGCATGTTCTTCGGCACACTCATCGACCGGTTCCGGAAGAAACCCGTCATGGTGTGGGGCACCGGCATCGCGCTCGTCATCTTCGTGGCAGACACGGCGTTCTTCTTCGTCGTCGGCGCGGACGCGATCGCCGACCTCTCGCGACCGTGGTTCTGGATCTTCGCGGTCGTCATGCTGGCCGGTGCGGTAGTCGAGCAGCTGCGCAGCATCGCGATGTCGACGGCGGTCACACTGCTCGTGCCCGATGAACGGCACGCGAACGCGAACGGTGCGGTCGGTGCGGTCGACGGCGTGTCGATGCTCGTCACGAGCGTGCTGTCCGGCCTCGCAATTGGGTTCCTCGGCATGGGATGGACGCTCGTGATCGGCATCAGCGCCGTCGCCCTCGCCTTTGTGCATCTCCTGCTGCTGCGCATCGACGAGCCCAAGGTCGTGCGCATGGAGGACGATGCCGCCCCCGCAGGGTGGGTCGACATCCGCGGCGGTTGGCGTGCCGTGCGCGCCGCGGACGGGCTGCTGTTCCTCGTCTTCTTCTCGATGCTGAACAACTTCATCGGCGGTGTGTACATGGCGCTGATGGATCCGTACGGGCTTGAGCTCATGAGCGTTCAGGCCTGGGGGGTCGCGTTCGCCGTCGCATCCACAGGCTTCATCGTGGGCGGGCTCGTGGTGGGCACGACGGGGTTGGGGCCCAACCCGACGCGCACCATGCTGATCGTCGCCCTCGTCATGGGTGCGCTCGGCATGGTGTTCACACTGCGCGAATGGGCCTGGCTCTACATCCTCGGCACCTGGCTGTACATGGCGCTGATCCCGGCGGTCGAGGCCGCAGAGCAGACGGTCATCCAGCGTGTCGTGCCCTATCGACAGCAGGGTCGCGTATTCGGCTTCGCACGCACGTTCGAGGCCGCCGCCGCGCCCGTGACCTCGCTGTTGATCGGCCCGCTCGCGGAGTTCCTCGTGATTCCGTACATGCGCACCGACGGCGGACGGGCCACCTGGGGCTGGCTCCTGGGCGACGGCGAATCGCGCGGCATCGCATTGATCTTCGTCGTCGGTGGGCTCCTGGCGATCATCCTGGCGCTCGTCGCGATGACCCTGCCGCAGTATCGCTCGATCGTTCGGCAGTATGCCCGGATGGCCCCACCGGCGCATTCATAGGTGCTGCATAGCGCCGAACATGTCCGGGCACGTATGGTCGAGCCATGACCACGGTGAACGTCGACGAGAGTGTGATCGCGCTCGCCAAAGAGCTGCGCGACGAGATGCAGCAGTTCCTCAACGAGTACGGCTTCGGCATGCGCGAGATCGAGACGAAGCTCGAGATCCTGCGAGACGACTTCTCGCATCAGCACTCGTACAACCCGATCGAGCATCTGTCGAGCCGGGTGAAGAGCGTCGAATCGATCCTCGAGAAGGTGCAGCGCAGGGGCGTCGCGCCGACGTTCCAGGCGATCCGCGAGCAGATCACCGATGTGGCCGGCGTGCGCGTCACGTGCAGCTTCGTCAACGACGCCTACCGCCTGTTCGAGCTGCTGGTCGGGCAGGACGATATCGGGCTGGTCGCGGTGAAGGATTACATCGCCTCTCCGAAGGAGAACGGCTACAAGAGCCTTCACGCGATCATCACGGTGCCGGTCTTCCTCCCGCGCGGCAAGGTGCGAGTGCCGGTCGAGGTGCAGTTCCGCACGATCGCGATGGATTTCTGGGCGAGCCTCGAGCACAAGATCTATTACAAGTACGACAAGCAGGTGCCGCAGCAGCTGCTCGACGAGCTGCGCGAGGCGGCGCTGACCGCGAGCGACCTCGACGAGCGCATGGAGCGGCTGCACCGGCAGATCCGCGGAGCCGAAGAACCCGTGCCGGCTCCGCGGCAGATCTCCTCGGGCGGCCTGCACAGCGCCTGATCGCCGGCACGAGAAAGGCGCCCCGCGGGGATCGGTCCGCGGGGCGCCTGGTCGGTGCGCGGAGCTACTCCTCCGCGCCGGTCGCACCGAGCAGCTCGCGCACCCGCGCGGACACCCGGTGGAACTCGGGATCCTCGAGGGTCGTCGCGTAATCGCGCCGCTTCGGGAGATCCACGGTGTGCTGTTCGACGATGCGGCCGGGCCGCGGGCTCATGACGACCACGCGGCTCGCGAGATAGACGGCCTCGGCGACCGAGTGCGTGACGAGCATGACGGTCGTGCCGGTCTCAGCCCAGATGCGGTTGAGCTCGACATTCATGCGCTCGCGCGTCAGGGCGTCGAGGGCTCCGAACGGCTCGTCCATGAGCAGAACGCTCGGCTCATGCAGCAGCGCGCGGCACAGCGATACGCGCTGCTGCATGCCGCCCGACAGCTCGTGCGGCAGTGCCTTCTCGAAGCCCTTGAGGCCGGTCATCTCGATGAGCTCGTCGGCGCGGCGGCGTGCGGCGGTCGCATCCATGCCGCGCATCTCGGCCTGCAGCAGGATGTTGCCGCGCACGTTGCGCCACTCGAGCAGGGCGGCGCGCTGGAACACGTAACCGATGTCCTGACGCGGCGCCGTCACCTCGGAGCCCCGCAGGTGCACGGTGCCGGCGGTCGGAAGCGTGAGCCCTGCGACTGCCTTCAGAAGCGTCGACTTGCCGCAGCCGGAGGGCCCCGCGATGGTGACGAACTCGCCCTGCTCGACGTTCAGGTCGATGTTCTCGAGAGCCGAGACGTGACTGCGCTTCGACGAGAAGGTGATACCCACATCCGAGACCGCGACGGCGGTCGTCTGCGTCGTGGTGCTCATGGTCACTCCGGCTGGAAGGCGTCGGTGAAGTACGTGTCGACCGCCGCGCCCTCGGCAGTGAGTCCGGCGCCCGAGAGCACCTCGATCGTCGACTCCCAATCCTCGGCCGCGTTGGTGCCCGGCGCTTCGCCGGCCGTCGCCTCCGTCTCGAGCAGCTTCATCGTCTCCTCCCACTGGCCCTGCAGCACGTCTGCGTCGGGCATCTGCGGGTCCTTGCCCTCCATCGCCGCGACAGCGGCCTCGGGATCCTCGGACGCGGCCGTGAAAGCCTCGCTCGTCGCCTGGGTGAGCGCGGCCACGAGATCCGGGTCGGAGTCGATCGTGTCGTTCGACGCGATCAGACCGTTGCTGTAGAAGTTGAGTCCTGCGTCCGAGTAGCGCAGGTACGTCATGTCGTTGCCGCTCTCGTTGGCGATCGTCGGGCCCTGGTCGTGTGCGAAGCCGATGAGGCCATCGACCTGTCCCGAGAGCACCGCGGCGACCTTTCCGGCCGGGTCGAGGTTCTGCTGCTTGACGTCGGACTCCTCGAGGCCGACCGCCTCGAGGTAGAGCGGGAACGTCGTCGTCGGGGCGTCGCCGGCCGAGACGGCGATCGTCTTGCCCTTGAGGTCCTCGGGCTGCTCGATGCCCGAATCGGCGAACACCTGCACGGCCGACGGCGTCGTCTGGAGGAAGACGCCGACGCTCTGGATCTTCACGCCTTTGTCGATGTTGGCCATGACGGCGGGCGCGTCGGCCCAACCGAAGTCGACCTGGCCCTGGCCGACGGCCTGCGCCGTCTTGGTGGATCCCTGACCCGCCTCGATCTGCAGGTCGATGCCGTGCTCTTCGAAGATGCCCTGCTCGACGCCGTAGTAGAACGGGGCGTGCTCTCCGTAGGGGTACCAGTTGAGCATGAGCGTGACCGACGTCACGCCCTCCTCGTTCTCCTCGGCGGGGCCGTCGGATCCGCCGGAGCAGCCGGCGAGCGCGAGGGCGCCCGCGCCGATGAGCGCAACGGGAGCGAGAATGCGTTTGGTGAACATGAGTTCCATCTCCTTCGATGGGTGTCGGGATGTGTCAGGCGCCGGTGCGGACGGACGCGGAGCCGCTGCCGCGCCGGGAGGCGTGCCAGGGGATGAGGAATCGTTCGGCGATCTGGATGACTGCGAACAGCAGCACGCCCATGAGCGACATGATGATGAGCGCCGCGAAGAGCATGGCCGTGTCGAGGTTGCCGTTGGCCTGCAGGATCACGTAGCCGAGGCCCTCGTTCGCGCCGACGAACTCGCCGACGACCGCGCCGGTGACGGCGAGGGTGGCCGCGACCTTGAGGCCGCCGAGCAGCTCGGGAAGAGCGGCGGGCAGCCGCACCTTGAGGAACGTCTTGATGCGCCCCGCGCCCATCGTCGACGTGAGCTGCAGGATCTCAGGGTCGACCGAACGCAGACCCGAGAGGCCGGAGATGACCACCGGGAAGAACGCCATCAGCACGGCGACGAGGATCTTGGGTCCGACGCCGAAGCCGAGCCACACGATGAACAGCGGTGCGATCGCGATCTTCGGAATGACCTGCGCGAACAGGATGACGGGGTAGAGGGTCTTCTCGAGGCCGCTGGAGTACACCATGATCACGGCGACGAGCAGGCCGAGCACGACCGCGATGACGAAGCCGATGATGGTCTCATAGGTCGTCACCCAGGTGTGCTGCGCGAGGTAGGTCGCATTGTCAGCGAAGGCCGCCCAGGTGTCGGCGGGCGAGGGCAGGATGTACGGCGCGACTGCTCCGGACTCCGTGGCGATCCACCACGCGATCACGAGGACGACGAGGAAGACGATCGGGTGCCAGCTGTTCAACCACCAGCGCACCAGGGTCGGAGGCTGTTTCTCGCGCCGTGCGGATGCCGCCGCCAGGGTCTGCGTGGCGTTGGGTGCTGCTGTGGTCATTGATGCTCCACATCGTCGTGAAGGTGTCGCGGCTGTGCGACGTCGGATTGGGAAAGCGCTATCCCTTGAGGTCGAAGATAGTCAGCTCGGGTCGGCGAAGTCAAGACGGTGCGGCGAGTCGTCTCGCCGTGCAGACGCGCCCGCGTCAGGCGTGCGTCCACCCCGCCACGGCGCCGGCGATCCGCTTCTGCATCGCAGCCGGGACTTTCTCGACGAGGTCGAAGCTCGGCTCTCGGCGGCTCTTCGTGCGGTGCTGCCAGGTGCCGACCGCGACGCCGTCGACGAGCACGGCGGGGCGGAACACGCCGTTGTTGCCCGGCACGAGTGCCCGTTGCATCGCCGGCGACGCCACGAGGTCGCGGTTCTCGTAGCCGAGGATCCACTCGTCGAAGCCTGGGACGAGCGTCACGCCGGTGTCACCGGGGTCCGTCGTGTCGTCGGCGATCCACGCCGGTTCGCCGTCGACAGACACCTCGGTGAGGCCCTCGAGTGCGCCCCGCGTCTGTGACTTCGGCAGCTTCAGCCACCAGGCGAGGTCGGCCTCGGTCACCGGCCCCCGTGAGGCCGCGAGGCGGCGCACGATGCCCGGTAACGGATCGTCCTCGGGAAGGGTCGGAACGGACGCAGTCAGCAGCGGCTCTTCGCCGCGGAACGCACCCCAGTGCCAGTGGCCGGCGACGGCGTGGTGGAAGATCAGGTGGTAGCTGCGGCCGGCGTGCGGCAAGAGCCCGGCCTCAGTCCACGCCGCAATGACCTCGGCGCGTGTGAGGGGCTCGCGGCCCGCGAGCAGATCGCGCGCCCGTGCGAGCGTCTCGTCGTCGAGGCCGAGCTCTGCCCGGCGCTTCATCGTCGAGCGATGGATGCGCTCGGACGTCAGCGAGAGCAGGTTCGTCAGGTGCGCTGGCGTGGTCGCGAACAGCGTGCCGCGCACGGGCCAGGAGCGCACGATCTCGCCGCGATCGAACGCCGCCCGCACGTCACCGATCGTGGTGCCGGGTGCCGAGCGGATCGCGATCGCCCGCAGCACGGCCGGCAGATCCTGGCCCTGCAGCGCGACGGCGCGATCGACGACCTGCGTCGGCGTGAGATCCGAGCCGCCGAGCAGCTGATTCGCCCAGCGTGCCCGGCGCGCTTCGGCCGCGGAGAGGGTGCGCATGTGCCGAGGTTACAGGCCGCGGTGCGCCGCCCAGCGGCGCGAGGCGGCGTCGGCGGCGTCGGAGATCAGCGCATCGACCTCGGCGCTGCGCCTCACCGCGAACGAGACGTAGGCTCCGCGTCCGCCCGCGACGGGTTTTCCGTAGGCCTTCGCTGCGAGCGATCCGTCCGGAAGCAGTCGTACCGTGAGCGACTGCAGCTCGAACTCCTCGCCGCGCCGTTCATCGCGCCACCGGAGGTGCTGCGGAATCGCGACATTGAAAGCGAGAGCGTTGATCTCGATGTCCATGAACCGAGGGTACTGCCGCGGTCGTGTCGCCCTCCGGCTCTAACCCAGCAGCGACGGACGCAGGTCGCGCATCGTGCGGGTGCGCGTCATCCGCGTGATGGCGATGAACGCGATGCCGAACGCGATCACGAGCCAGCAGCCGAGGAACGCCGCGTCATGCCACACGCGCGACATGTCGCCGCCGTACATGAGCTGGCGGATCGCGTCGACCGAGTAGCTCATCGGCAGGGCCTCGTGCAGCGCCCGCAGCGGGGCAGGCAGAGTCTGATAGGGGAAGGTGCCGCCCGCAGACACGAGCTGCAGCACCATCAGCACGAGACCGAGGAACTGTCCCACGCTCCCGAGCAGCACGTTCAGGGTGAGGATGATCGCGGCGAACGTCACGGAGGTCATGGCCATGATGCCGAGTGTGCCGATCGGATGCGCGACCGAGTAGCCCAGGCCGAACGCGACGATGAAGAACACGGCGACCATCTGGATCACGCCGAGCACGGCCGGCGTCGCCCACGCTCCGAGCGTGATCGGCAGCGGTTTGCGCAGCGCCGTGACCGCTCGCTGCGAGTAGGGCTTCACGATGAGGAACAGCGCGTAGATGCCGATCCACGCCGCGAGGCTGATGAAGAACGGTGCCATGCCGGCGCCGTACGACGAGGCCTCCGTCTCGGCGTCGGATGTGACGGACACCGGATCCGACATCATCTTCGCGGCCGTCGCCCGCTCGTCCTCCGACTGGTCGGGGATCTCGGTGACGGCGTCCGCGAGCGAGCTCGACAGCTCCGCGGATCCGTCCTTCAGCTCTCCGAGGCCGTCGGCGAGCGAGGCGGACCCGTCAGCCAGCTGATCGACGCCGTCCGCCAGGCTCTGACCGCCCGTCGCGGCGGAGGAGACGCCGTCGGTGAGCGCCGGCATGCTGTCGTTCAGCTGCTGGGTGCCGTCGGCGACCTGGCGCGCCCCGTCGGCGAGCTGGGCGACGGCGCCCGCGGCGGCCTGCACCTCGTCGTTCGCCTGGTGCAGATCGTTGTTCGCCGGTGCGACGATGCCCGCGACGGCGTCGATCTGCTCGGCGGGCAGACCGAGCTCTGCCAGTCGATCGCGGATGTCCTGCTCGCTCGGCACGCGCGCGACCGCGTCGGCGACGCGCTGCGCGGCGGGAGCGACCTGGGCGTTCAACTGGGCGTTGCCGTCTGCCACCTGATGGGCGCCGTCGTTCAGCTCCGCCACCTGGGCGGGCATCTGCGTGACCGACGAGTTCAGCGCGGCGAGGCCGGAGGCGAGTTCTGCAGCCCCGCTCGAGGCCTCCTGCGCTCCCGCGGAGAGCGCATCGGCGCCGTCCTTGGCGCTCGCGGTGCCGTCGGCCAGCGTCGCGGCGCCGTCTGCGGCGTCGCCGAGGCCCGAGCGGATCGTGGCGACCGAGTCAAGCAGCGTGCGCGCGGCCGTCTCCCCGACCTCCTGGGTCAGTGAGTCGCGCACTGTGTCGGTCACAGTGTCGGCGATGGTGCCGGCGAGGTAGCTGTTGGCATCGTTCGTGGTCAGCTCGACGACGGCTTTCGTCGGGTCGTCATCGGCGATCGAGGTCAGCGATTCGGAGAACGTCGGTCCGAAGCGCACGATGAAATCGAACTCGCCCGAGGCCAGGCCCTTCTGGGCGTCGGCGAGGCTCGTCTCGTGCCAATCGAGCGTTCCGTCATCGATGAGGTCGTCGCGCACCTGCTCGCCGTAGTTGACGTCGTCGCCGTCCTGCACAGCGCCCTCGTCATCGACGACGAGCGCCGCTGGGACGCTGTCGAGGTTGCCGTAGGGGTCGTCGTTGCCCCACAGATACAGCCCCGCGTACAGCAGCGGCACCGCCATGAGGGCGACGAGCGCCAAGACCTGCATGGGCGATCCGGTGAGCCGTTTCAGCTCGGTGCGGACGAGGGCGACGAACTTCATGGGAGCCTTTCGGATGCGGCGTCGACAGCGGCGCCCGAAGCGAGAACGATGACGGTGTACCCCCGGGCGGCCCACGCCCGCGCGGTGTCGAGCCA
>Ga0308157_10002739_pt1 | contig 27637 bp, 30 predicted proteins | sample PhyBR1_FD_201035 | JGI IMG/M metagenome (GOLD analysis project Ga0308157, IMG submission 201035) | Phyllosphere microbial communities from UC Gill Tract Community Farm, Albany, California, United States - DLSLB.R1 | ecosystem: Host-associated > Plants > Phyllosphere > Unclassified | place: USA...
TGAGGATGCCCGCGCCACGGTTGGCGACGGGCTGCGGCATGTGCTCAAGCGCAGCGGCTACGGCCTTTGCCAGACTGCGCATGCCGTGATCGAGCTGTACGCGCTGCCGTTGCCGGCGGCGCACCTGCATCTCGGCCCCATGACCCTGCGCGATGCGCTGCTCACCCTGGCCGGCCCGGTCTGGGAACTGCACGCCGATGACCGGACGCGACAGGTCTGCTTCGAGCGCCCCGGCCGCGATGCAGATGCTGAGCTAGTTCCCGAACCACTCGCCAACGAGGTGGTGCAGACGTTCCCGCTCGTGGGAGGCCAGCCATGAACAACGCACCGCGGCCTCCCCAGCGTTCGACCGCCGCCGTGGTCGTGCAGAGCCTGCTGTGGCTTTGGCTGATCGGCCTGAGCGCCTTTGTGGCTCTGAACCATCAGGCAATGAACGGCCTGGCCGACCAGGAGCGGGTCGATTCCGGCCTGCAGCGGCTCGAAGCGCAGGTGGCCGGGCTGACCGAGGCCGTGCAGCAGAGGCCAGCCGCCGCAACCGCGGCGGGTTTGCAGGACACCCGGCAGGCGCTGGAAGCCCGCATCGCGCAGGTCGAGCAGGCGCAGTGCGGTCATGCCTCCAACGATGACCTTCAGGCGCTGCGCGCCGAGGTCGAGCAGGTCAAGGTGCGCCAAGCGACGGTTCGTGCCGCCGTACCTGCGCAGCCGCGTCCACCGAGCAAGGCCGCCGCCAAACCCGAGCCGCCCCCGCTACCGTTCCGCGTCGTGGGCGCTGAACTGCGGGCCGGGCAGCGCAGCCTATCCGTTGCGCCAGCGACGGCCGAATTCACTGCCGACCAGGTGCAGGTGCTGCTGCCCGGCGATGCGGTCGGTCCATGGCGCTTGCAGGCGGTCGAGGGCAACACCGCCATCTTCCAGGCCGGCGAGCAGATCCGCCGTTTGGCGATTCCCTGACGGAGGCCGTCCCGCCATGAAGACCTCGATCTTGCTCACCCTGTTCCTGCTGGCCGCAGCGCAGTTGCCCGCCTGGGCCCAGCAGCCTGCCACGGTCCAGCCTCGCAACACGCAAAGCCAGGAGCGCCCCTTGATCGGACGCATCCTGGACGACCCCGTGGCGAGCGATTGGGGACTGCAACCGCAGGAATGGCAGCGCTACCGCGAACTGATGGAAGGGCCGCTGGGCACCTACTCGCCCAACCTGGATCCGCTTTCCGCGCTGGGCATCGAGGCCCGGTCTCATGAAGAACGGCGGCGCTACGCCGAATTGCAGGTGAAGGCCGAAGCGCGCCGCGTCGAGAAGCTGCTCGCCTACCAGCGCGCCTACGACGAAGCCTGGCAGCGCCTGAATCCCGGCATGCAGCGCGTGAATCTGCCCGACGACGCTCCGAGCGCTGCAGCCGTGCGCGGCAGTGGCCGCACAGCGGTGTTCGTCAAGGATGGTTGCACGGCCTGCGGGCAACTCGTGCAGCGCCTGCAGACCTCGGGGGCCGAGTTCGACATCTACATGGTCGGCAGCCGCCAGGACGATGCGCGCATCCGCGACTGGGCCAGGCGCGCGAACGTCGATCCGGCGCGCGTGCGCAGCGGCAGCATCACGCTCAATCACGACAGTGGGCGGTGGCTGTCCTTGGGCTTGCCCGGCGACTTGCCGGCCATCGTGCGCGAGGTGAACGGCCAATGGCAGCGTCAGCCGTAGCCGCGATGCCCGCCTTGCAGCCCCTGCGCGTGCTGTTGCTCACTGCGGCGAGCCTGTACGTCGGCTCCGTCCCTGCCCAGGAGCTTCCACCACCGGCCTACCAGCTTGCCGCACAGCGCGGCGGCATTCCTTCGACGGTGCTCTACGCCGTGGCCTTGCAGGAGAGCGGCGTTCGGCGCAATGGGCGGCTCGTGCCGTGGCCCTGGTCGCTCAACGTCGCCGGGCAGTCACGCCGCTTCGCCACCCGCGCCGATGCCTGCTCCGGCTTGCAGCAGGCGATGCGCTCCACGCCGCACACGCGCATCGACGCGGGCCTGGGACAGATCAACCTCGGCTACCACGCGCACCGCTTCACCAGCCCGTGCGACCTGCTCGACCCGTACCGCAACTTGGCGATCGCCGCCGAGATCCTGAAGGAGCAGTACGTCTCCGGCGAGGACTGGCTGCTGGCGATCGGCCGCTACCACCGTCCTGCGGGCGGCGAGCCTGCCGCCCGGTATCGGCGCAGCGTGTCCCGACACCTCGCCCGCGTGCAGGGCAAGCACCCAACCGCCGCGGTGCGTGCCGCGGGCCAGGAGACCACCCCATGACGAAATCCCTCCCGACCCTGCGCCGCCTGCTCGTGCTGCTCGCGGCTCTGCCATTGGTCGCACACGCCGCCGAACCGCTGATCGTGGTCGAGGACCGCGGCGGTGCCTCGGCGCTGCCGTACTACGAAGCCCTCAATCTCCAGCCGCGCGGCACCGGCACGGCGCGGCCCCCCATCCCGACGCCCCAGGTCCCCGCGACACCCGCGGACGAGGCCGCAATGCTGCCAGTGCGCAGCGCGAAGCTCACGCCCGGCACCGTCTCGCGGCGGGTGATTGAGGCACCAGGCCTGCGGCCTTTCGTGATCGTCGGCGACGACAAGGCTTCCCAAGCCTGGCTGCGCCGCCATGCAGCCTCGCTGCGCGAACGCGGCGCGGTCGGCCTGGTGGTCAACGTCGAAACCGTGCAGGCCCTGGCGCGGCTGCGCGCGCTGGCGCCCGGCGTGCCGTTGGGGCCTGCGGCCGGTGACGACCTGGCCGAGCGCCTGGGCCTGCACCACTACCCGGCGCTGATCACGGCCACCGGCATCGAGCAATGAGGCCATGTCGGCGAAACAGCCCGTCGAGGTCCTGCTTCGCCCAGCGGTGGAGCTATACACCGTCGCGGCGTGTGCGGGCGCCGCGTTTCTGTCCCTGGTGGCCCCGTGGTCGCTCGCGTTGAATCCGGCGATGGGCGTCGGCAGCGCCCTGGCGTTCGGCACCTATGGCGCGATCCGCTACCGCGATGCCCGCGTGATCCTGCGCTACCGGCGCAACATCCGCAGGCTGCCGCGGTACGTGATGACGAGCCGGGATGTGCCCGTCAGCCAGCAGCGGCTTTTCATCGGGCGTGGCTTTCTGTGGGAGCAGAAACATACCCATAGGTTGATGCAGACGTACCGGCCGGAGTTTCGCCGCTACGCGGAGCCGACACCGGCCTACCGGCTGGCGCGCAGGCTGGAAGAACGGCTGGAGTTCGCGCCCTTCCCGCTTTCGCGCCTGTCGCGGCTCACGGGCTGGGATGTGTCTTTCAACCCCGTGCGGCCGCTGCCGCCCGTGGGCGGCCTGCCGCGGCTGCATGGCATCGAACCCGACGAGGTGGACGTCAGCCTGCCGCTGGGCGAGCGCGTCGGCCACTCGCTGGTCCTGGGGACCACCCGCGTGGGCAAGACGCGCCTCGCCGAGTTGTTCGTCACGCAGGACATCCGGCGCAAGAACGCCGACGGCGAGCATGAGGTGGTCATCGTCATCGACCCCAAGGGCGATGCCGACCTGCTCAAGCGCATGTATGTCGAAGCCAAGCGTGCGGGCCGCGAGGGAGAGTTCTACATCTTCCACCTGGGCTGGCCAGAGATCAGCGCCCGCTACAACGCCGTGGGGCGCTTCGGCCGCATCTCGGAAGTCGCCACGCGCATTGCCGGCCAGCTCTCCGGCGAAGGAAACAGCGCGGCATTCCGCGAGTTCGCGTGGAGGTTCGTGAACATCATCGCCCGCGCCTTGGTGGAACTGGGGCAGCGCCCGGACTACATGCTGATCCAGCGCCACGTCATCAACATCGACGCGCTGTTTCTGGAGTACGCCCAGCACTACTTCGCCAAGACCGAACCCAAGGCCTGGGAGGTGATCGTCCAGATCGAGGCCAAGCTCAACGAGAAGAACATCCCGCGCAACATGATCGGGCGCGAGAAGCGCGTGGTGGCCTTGGAACAGTACCTGAGCCAGGCCCGCAACTACGACCCCGTGCTGGACGGGCTGCGCTCGGCGGTGCGCTACGACAAGACCTACTTCGACAAGATCGTCGCATCGCTCTTGCCCCTGTTGGAAAAGCTCACCAGCGGCAAGATCGCGCAGCTCCTGGCGCCGAACTACTCCGACCTGGCCGACCCGCGGCCGATCTTCGACTGGATGCAGGTGATCAGGAAGCGCGCCGTCGTGTATGTCGGCCTGGACGCGCTGTCCGACGCCGAGGTCGCCGCGGCGGTCGGCAACTCCATGTTCTCCGACCTGGTGTCGGTGGCCGGGCACATCTACAAGCACGGGATCGACGATGGCCTGCCAGGTGCATCGGCAGGCACACGGGTGCCGATCAACGTCCATGCCGACGAGTTCAACGAATTGATGGGGGACGAGTTCGTGCCGCTCATCAACAAGGGCGGCGGCGCAGGGATGCAGGTCACGGCCTACACGCAGACGCTTTCCGACATCGAGGCCCGCATCGGCAACCGTGCGAAGGCCGACCAGGTCATCGGCAACTTCAACAACCTGTTCATGTTGCGGGTGCGGGAGACGGCGACGGCCGAACTGCTGACCCGCCAACTGCCCAAGGTCGAGGTCTATACCACCACCATCGTCTCGGGCGCGACCGACAGCTCGGACATCCGCGGCGCGACGGACTTCACGTCGAACACCCAGGACCGCATCAGCATGTCCAGCGTGTCGATGGTCGAGCCATCCCATGTCGTCAGCCTGCCGAAAGGCCAGTGCTTCGCGTTGATGCAAGGCGGCCAGCTTTGGAAGATCAGGATGCCACTGCCCGCACCGGATCCGGATGAGCTGATGCCGCAGGATCTGCAGCAGCTCGCCGGCTACATGCGCCAGAGCTACACCGACGCGACCCAGTGGTGGGAGTTCACCAGTTCTCCAGCCTTTCAGGACGCGGCCTTGCCTGACGATCTGCTCGATGAGGTGGTTCCCGGCACGCCCACCACCACCGGCTCGGGCGGCGCGGACGGCGGCGAGGCCGCGCCATGAGCGATGCCGCAACCACCGCGCAGCGGGAGCAGAACCGTCGGCAGGGCCTGATCGCAGGCACCATCACCTTGCCGTTCCGGCTTCTCGGGGTGTTGATCGGCTCGCTGCTGTTCTCGATCGTCATGGAGTGCGTGGGCATGCACCTGTTCTGGAAGGATCAGGGCTGGCGGCACTCCCAGCAGATGTTGCAGTACGAGCTGGGGCACCTGTCCAGCCACTTCACGCGCAGCGTGGTCGTGCAGGAGCCCGGACGCACGGCGCACGCGCTGGTGGATACCGGATACGAATGGGTCTTCGTGCGCTCGGGGTTGCTGGAGCGCATGGGCCAGACCGCCGAGCGCGCCCGGGCACCCAGCCACGGGAAGAACCAGGACGGGGTGCGCAACTTCCGCTACTACATCAGCCAGGTCTATGTCTGGGCCGAGAGCTACCTGATCGCCGCGGCCTTCACGACGCTGACGTTCCTGGTCCGGCTGCTGGTCCTGGCGCTCACGCTGCCGCTGATCTTCACGGCGGCGTTCGTCGGACTGATCGACGGCCTGGTGCGGCGTGACGTGCGCCGATTCGGCGCGGGCCGCGAATCGGGCTTCATCTATCACCGCGCCAAAGCGAGCCTGATGCCACTGGCCGTGCTGCCCTGGGCCACCTACCTGGCCTTGCCGATCTCGGTGCATCCGCTGCTGCTCCTGCTGCCGAGCGCCGCCTTGCTGGGATTAGCCGTGAGCCTGACCGCAGGGAGTTTCAAAAAGTACCTGTGAGGCCATCGAAGACTGGCCTGCTTCGCCTCACTGACCACTGCGCCGCGCTTCGCATGGGGCTCAGTCGCACACCCTGTCGGGTCGGCCCCCGCCCGACCGCTCCCCGCACTCGTCGGCTTCCAGCCAGTCCATCAGCGCGTCGAAGTCATGATCCAACTGGAAAAGCGACGCCTCGGCCATCATGTGCCAAGTGGCGCACTCATCCGCATGGCGCGCGTTGCTCACCACGGCGCTGAGCTGCTCATGCAAGGCAAAAAGCCGCTTCCTCTCCGATTCAACCGTCTCTCGGTCGGTGGTCCAGATCATCGAGGGTAGGAAGATGCCCCGAATCGGGGTTGGGGGCGCTGAAGGCTGCTGCGGCATGGAAAGCTCCTGAAGTGGCGGAAACCTCACGATAGGCGGGCACCTGTTTCCTCTCCAGTCGAAATTCGCCCCAAAACACACCGATTTCGGCATCAGCTCCCGCACCCCTCGCCGACAGACCGGCGTGCGAGTCCATCCGGCGTCAATCTGGTCACCCGCAGGTTCCTATTGTTTGCGGCCGAAAGCCATCCCTCTCTCCACGATCAAGCCCTTGCTGATCACACAGGAATGGCGCGATGGTGGATTCAACCTGGCAGCGCGCCGCGCATCGCGGCGTGCCCCCTCTTCTCGTGACGGCCCTGCTGCTGGGCCAGTCCCCGATGGCGTCGGCCGAATCCCCGGCCCAGCGCCAGGAGCTGGCCGCCGCGCTGCGCCAGCTCGACGCGCTGGAGCGCACCGTTACCGACAGCGCCGCGCATGCCCCCGTCCAGCCGGGCGAGCGCTACCACTTCGACTACCCGCGGCTCCTGGCTGACCTGGCGCGCGTGCGCGCGGGCATCCAGTCCTATCTCGTGCCATCGCGCGCCCAGCCGCGTGATCCCGCCGAACTGGCAGGCGACTACCGCATCGAGCCGCCCGCCCCACCCCCACCCAGGAGCGCGCCATGACCGGCGCCCAGCTCTCGGCCTTCCAGGCCAACAGCGGCATCGCGCCCACCGCGATGGCCGCCGTGCTCGTGGGCGCCGTGTTCTCCGTGCTGCTGGTGTGGGGTGTCTGGGCCATCCGAACAGCCTACGTCGGCTGGGCCGAGAACAGCCTCAGCCAGCGCCAGTTCCTCGGCGTCGTCGTGCGCTTCCTGGCGCTGTACCTCGTGCTGACCTTCTTTCTCCTCTCCTGAAAGGACCTGACCATGCAAAGCCACACCCTTCCCTCTCGCCTCGCCCGACGCGCCGCCGCGGCCCTAGGCACCGCCCTGCCCGCGCTCACATTCGCGCAGGGCCTGCCCCAACTGGAGAACCCCACACGCGGCGCCGGCAGCGGCATCATGCAGACGATCCGCAACTACGGCTACGACATCATCATGCTCGTGGCCCTGCTGGTGGTGGCGTCGATGTTCATCGGCGTCTGCTACCACGCCTATGGCACCTACGCGGAAATCCACACCGGCCGCAAGACCTGGGGCCAGTTCGGCCTCACGGTCGCCATCGGTGCCGTGCTGCTCGTGATCGGCATCTGGTTGCTCACCACGGCCACCGGCATCCTGTAGGCAGGGCTGGCCATGTCCGAGCACCAGCACATCCGTGTCGACGGAACCGTGACGTTCCTTCCGCACCGGCTCAACCGCCATCCGGTGGTCGTGCGCGGCCTCACCGCCGATGAGCTGTGGATCTGCTGCGCCCTGTCCGGCGGCGCCGGCCTGCTGGCCGGCGCCTCCCTGTCGTGGGTGTTCCGCACCGTGGCGCTGGCCCCCACGTGCGTCGTCCTGGGCGTGGCCCTCGGCGTGTTCGTGGGCGGCGGCATCCTGCGCCGCCTCAAGCGCGGGCGCCCCGACACCTGGCTGTACCGGCAATTGCAGTGGCGCATCGCCACGCGCCATCCGTTGATGGCGGGCTGGATGGGCGGCCATGGATTGATCTCGCGCTCGGGCTTCTGGAGCACCCGCAGGAGCACGCAATGAGCCGTTTCAAAAACGAAATCTCGCACCTGCAGGCGCACATCAAGACGCTTCGCCAGGGTGCTGGCGCGCTGGTCGTCATTGCCCTGGTCATGGGCGGCGGCTGGTGGAGCGCACCGCGCGACCTGACCATCCACGTCCCCCCCGACCTGCGCTCCGGCAGTACCCGCAAGTGGTGGGAAGTGCCACCCGAATCGGTCTATGCGTTCACGTTCTATGTGTTCCAGACCCTCAACCGCTGGCCGACGAATGGCGAAGAGGACTACGCGCGCAACCTCCACGCACTCTCGCCATACCTCACCCCGTCGTGCCAGGCCTTCCTGCGCGCGGACTACGACTACCGCCGCAGCGCGGGCGAGCTACGCCAGCGCGTGCGCGGCATCTACGAAATCCCCGGCCGTGGCTATGGCGACGACCCCACGGCGCGCGTGCGCGTGGTATCCGACCGTGACTGGGTGGTGACGCTGGACATCACCGCCGACGAATACTACGGCGCCGAGCAGATCAAGCGCGCCCTGGTGCGCTACCCCGTGAAGGTCACGCGGGTGGACGTCGATCCCGCCCGCAACCCGTTCGGCCTGGCGCTCGACTGCTACGACGGCGCCCCCCAGCGCATCAGCGCCCCGGGACCGACGCGCCCCGCGCCTGGCGGCCTGTCTCCGCAAGCGCCCCAAGGAGAATCCCCATGAAGCACCCTGTACTCACGCTGCTGGGACTGCTGGCCGCGGCCGTGGCTCCCGCCGTCCAGGCGGTGGAAATCCTGCGCTGGGAGCGCATGCCATTGGCGGTGCCCTTGAAGGTCGGCCAGGAGCGCATCCTGTTCATCGACCGGAACGTCCGCGTGGGCGTGCCCGCAGCCGTGGGCGAACGCCTGCGCGTGCAAAGCGCGGGCGGCGCGGTGTACCTGCGCGCCAGCGAGCCAATCGAGCCGACGCGGCTGCAATTGCAGGACGCCGACACCGGCGCGCTGATCCTGCTGGACATCGCTGCCGAGCCGCCCAAGGACGGCGAAGCCGCGCTGGAGCCGGTGCGCATCGTTGAGGGCAACGGCACCTCAACACGCTACGGCGATCAGGCTGAGGCTGCCAGTGAGGCCCCGGATCAGGCAGGGGCTCGGGCGGCGCGGCGCGAAACCCCGGTGCCGGTCGTCCTGACGCGCTTCGCCGCGCAGAACCTCTACGCGCCGCTGCGCACTGTGGAGCCGCTGCCCGGCGTCATGCGGGTCAACCTGCGCCGCGACCTCGACCTCGGCACGCTGATGCCGACGCTGCCGGTGCGCGCGGTCGCGCTTGCGTCGTGGCGTCTGGAAGACCAGTGGGTCACTGCCGTGCGCCTGACCAACAGCAGCAGCGGCTGGATCACCCTCGACCCGCGCGCGCTGCAAGGCGACTTCCTCACCGCCACCTTCCAGCATGAGGCGCTCGGCCCGCGCGGTACGCCCGAGGACACGACCGTCCTGTACCTGGTGACGCGCGGGCGCGGACTCGCGCAGTCGCTGCTGCCGGCCATCCACCGCTTCGACCCAGCCGCGCATCTGCCGCAGCCAGCGCCCCAAGCCACGGACAGCAAGGAGACCCGCCATGCGCAGTAACGGACTCCTGAAGTGGCTGATGATCCCGGTCGCCTTGCTGGCGTTGTTCGTCACCATCCGGCTGTTCTCGGGCGGGAGCACGTCGGCGCCGCCCGGCGCGGATGCAGGCGCCAAGCTCACACCCGAGGAGATGAAGGCACTGGGCATCGAGGGCGACACCCCCCGCGACACCGTGGCAACGCTTGTCGCCCAGGTCAAGCAGTTGCGCACCGAGCTTCAGACCGCGCTGTCCGACAACAAGTCGCAGCGCGAAGAGAACCAGCGGCTGCGCCAGCGCGAGAACTCCATCGACCAGCGCATCAATTCGGCGCTGGAGTCCGAGCGCTCCAGCCTGCGCCGCGACCAGGAGCAGGCAGCCGGCGCGCGCCAGCAGACCGAGGGGCTGCTCGCCGACCTGCAGCGGCGCCTGGACAGCATCGGCGGGCGCGGCGGCGGCCACGCCGACCTGCCGGTGGGCCTGGGGCTGCGCGATGGCGATGAGGCCGGCATGGAAGGCGGCATGCGCTGGGTCGAACCCCAGGATGCGAAGAAGGCCGAGGGACGCAGCGGCAGCCGCGGCACGGGCAGCGGCATGAGCTTTCCAACGAGCTTCGGCCCCGCGCAAGGCACGCTGGAAACCACCGCAAAAACCGTCGCCAACGCGGGTGCCCGCGCCGCCGGGGTCAAGACCGCGAAGACCGTCTATACCGTGCCGACGAACTCCACGCTCATGGGATCGGTGGCGATGACGGCGCTCATCGGACGGGTGCCGATCGACGGGACGGTGAACGACCCCTACCCGTTCAAGGTGCTGGTCGGCCCGGACAACCTCACGGCCAACGGCATTGACATTCCCGACGTGGCCGGCGCCGTGTTCTCCGGCACGGCCTCGGGCGACTGGACGCTCTCGTGCGTGCGCGGGCAGGTGCGCAGCATCACCTTCGTCTTCCATGACGGCACGATCCGCACCATTCCCGAAGACCGCGAAGGCAACCAGCAACAGAGCCAGCAGCGCGATGGCCTGGGCTGGATCAGCGACCCTTATGGCGTTCCCTGCGTCAGCGGCGAGCGCCGCAGCAATGCACAGCAGTACCTCGGTTCCCAGGCCCTGATCACGGCGGCGGGCGCGGGCGTGGCCTCGCTCATCAAGAGCGACAGCGGGCGCATGTCCTATGTCGGCGCGGACGGCTCCATCGGCAGCGTCGGCATCTCGGGCAACGAGGCCGTGGGCCGCATCCTGGCTGGCGGCGTGCGCGACATGGCCGAGTGGGTCAACAAGCTCTATGGCCAGGCCTTCGCCGCCATCTACGTGCAGCCCGGCGCCAAGGTGGCCATCCACCTCGACAAACCCCTCGCCATCGACCACGACCCCGAGGGCCGCAAGGTCGATCACCGTACCGGAGAAAGCCATGCATTGGAACTTGACTGACCTGCCCCGGGGCCTTGCGCTCGCCGTGGCCGCCGCCGCACTCTGCGGCTGCGCCACCAGCAAGGATGAACTGCTCACCCACGGCGGACGCACCATGATGGACATCTGGCAGCAGCAAACAGGCGGCAACGGCGGGGGCGGCAACGGCCAGGTGGCGCGCAGGCAGTTGCTGGACGCGCGCCAAAGCCTGCGCCGCCCGCTGACCGATGCCGACGTGCAGGCCGCACCCGCCGAGCAGATGCGCTACACGCGCACTGCGCGCAACGAGGTCCAGCGCCAGTTCCAGCGCCTGCCCAACCCCGACCTGGCGATGTACGTGTACCCCCACCTGGCGGGCACCGACCCCGTGCCCGTGCCGGGCTACACCACCGTCTTCCCGCTGTACCAGCGCGTGCAGTACGCCATGCCGGGCGAGCGCGTGGAGAACTACTGATGCGCTGGAAACTCTCCTGGCCGAAGCTGGCGGCATCCGGCGCAGGCGATGGCGCGCCGCCGGACGGCTGGCAGCGCCACGTCGAGGCCCTGCGCCGCGCGGGCCTGCCCGAACCCGGCGCGGCGGTTAAGGGCCGCAGGCCTGCCACGCTGGCCGATGAGCAGGCGCTGTACGGCATCGCACCGTCGTTCGTGGAGCTGCTGCCCTGGGTGGAATTCCTGCCGGGCTCCAAGTCCATGCTGCTCGAAGACGGACAGTCGGTGGCGGCGTTCTACGAGCTGGTGCCCCTGGGCACCGAGGGCCGGGAACCGGGCTGGCTCGCCCAGGCTCGCGACGCCCTGGAGAACGCGCTGCAAGACAGCTTCGATGAGCTGGACGACAACCCCTGGGTGCTCCAGCTCTACGCCCAGGACGAACCCAGCTTCGACCAGTACATGGAGAACCTGCGCGGCTACGTGCAGCCGCGCGCCCGCGGCACGGCCTTCACCGAGTTCTACCTGCGCTTCTTCGCCCACCACCTGCGGTCGGTCGCCAAGCCGGGCGGCCTGTTCGAGGACACCACGGTCACGCGGCTGCGCTGGCGCGGCCAGACGCGACGTGTGCGCATGGTGGTCTATCGCCGCGTGACGGGGCAGGCAAGCCGCCGCGGCCAGACGCCCGGGCAGATGCTGAGCATCGTCTGCGACCGCCTGTGCGGCGGGCTGGCGAACGCGGGCATCCAGGCGCGGCGCATGGGCGCCGCCAGCATTCACGACTGGCTGCTGCGCTGGTTCAATCCGCAACCGGCGCTACTCGGGCCAGGCGTCGAGGATCGGGAGCGGTTCTACGCGCTGGCGCGGTATCCCGATGAGATCGAGGAAGGCGAGATCGAGCTGGCGAGCGGGCGGGATTTCAGCCAGAGACTGTTTTTTGGTCAGCCGCGCTCGGACGTGGCGCAGGGCGCCTGGTATTTCGATGGCATGCCGCACCGCGTGCTGGTCACCGACCGTCTGCGCGCGCCACCGGCCGCCGGGCACCTGACCGGCGAGACCCGCAAGGGCGATGCCATCAACACCCTGTTCGACCAGATGCCCGAGGACACGACCCTGTGCCTGACCATGGTGGCGACGCCACAAGACATCCTCGAATCCCACCTGAACCGCCTCGCGAAGAAAGCTGTCGGGGAAACGCTCGCCTCGGAGCAGACGCTCAAGGATGTCCAAGAGGCCCGCTCGTTGATCGGCAGCGCGCACAAGCTCTACCGCGGCGCCCTCACCTTCTACCTGCGCGGGCGCGACGAAGCCGAGCTGGACCGGCGCGGGCTGCACCTGGCGAACGTGATGCTCAACGCCGGATTGCAGCCCGTGCGTGAAGACGACGAGGTGGCACCGCTCAACAGCTACCTGCGCTGGCTGCCATGCTGCTACAACCCTGCGCAAGACAAGCGGCAGTGGTTCACCCAACTGATGTTCGCCCAACATGTGGCGAACCTGGCGCCGGTGTGGGGCCGCGCCCAGGGCACCGGGCATCCGGGCATCACGCTCTTCAACCGGGGGGGCGGGCCGATCACCTTTGACCCGCTCAACCGCCTGGACCGGCAGATGAACGCCCACCTGTTCCTGTTCGGCCCCACGGGTTCGGGCAAGAGCGCCACGCTCAACAACCTGCTGAACCAGGTCACGGCCATCTACCGGCCGCGTCTGTTCATCGTCGAGGCGGGCAACAGCTTCGGTCTGTTCAGCGACTTTGCCCGGCGGCTGGGCCTGACCGTGAACCGGGTCAAGCTGGCCCCTGGGTCGGGCATCAGCCTCGCGCCGTTCGCCGACGCGCGCCGCCTGATCGAGACACCCAGCGACGTGCAGACGCTCGATGCCGATGCGCTGGACGAAGACACGCCACCGGAGACCGTCCACACCGACGAACAGCGCGACGTGCTCGGCGAGCTGGAAATCACCGCGCGGCTGATGATCACGGGCGGCGAGGACAAAGAGGAAGCCCGGATGACGCGGGCCGACCGCTCGCTGATCCGGCAGTGCATCCTCGACGCCGCCGAGCACTGCCATGGCGAGGGTGGCGAGAAGCGCACGGTGCTCACGCGCGACGTGCGCAACGCCCTGCGCGCCCGTGGCCTGGACACGGCGCTGCCCGAGATGCGCCGCGCACGGCTGCTGGAGATGGCGGACGCCATGGACATGTTCTGCCAGGGCACGGACGGCGAGATGTTCGACCGCGACGGCACGCCCTGGCCCGAGGCCGACCTCACCCTGGTCGATCTGGCGACCTATGCACGCGAAGGCTACAACGCGCAGCTCTCGATCGCCTACATCAGCCTCATCAGCACGGTGAACAACATCGCCGAACGAGACCAGTACCTGGGCCGCCCGATCCTCAACGTGACCGACGAAGGCCACGTGATCACGAAGAATCCGCTGCTCGCGCCCTACATCGTGAAAATTACAAAAATGTGGCGCAAGCTGGGGGCCTGGTACTGGCTAGCTACACAAAATATCGACGACCTGCCGCGGGCCGCTGAGCCCATGCTCAACATGATCGAGTGGTGGATTTGCCTCTCGATGCCTCCGGACGAAGTGGAGAAGATCGCACGCTTCCGCGAACTCTCGCCCGCGCAGAAGGCACTGATGCTGTCAGCGCGCAAGGAAGCGGGGAAATTCACCGAGGGCGTGATCCTGTCGAAGTCGATGGAGGTGCTTTTCCGGGCTGTGCCGCCGAGCCTCTACTTGGCGTTGGCGCAAACCGAACCCGAAGAGAAGGCGGAACGCTACCAGCTCATGCAGCAGTACGGCATCAGCGAACTGGAGGCGGCCTTCAAGGTGGCCGAGAAGATCGACCAGGTGCGCGGGATCGAGTCGCCTGCGTTGAATCTGCCGCAGTGATTGCCGGAGAATGCCATGGTGTCCAAACCTCCACCCATCCCGATCCAGTTGCAGACGTTTCGCAGGCGCACCCGCCGCTGGCATCGCTTGCGCTGGCTCGTTGCCGGCGGGCTGGTCGCGGCACCGCTGATCTGGTTCATGGTCAGGCCGCCGGGTGAGCCCGCGCCGCAGCCAGCCGCCCCGGTCAGCACCGCGAACACCAAGCAGGCGGCTGGGCCTCCTTGGCGCTTGGGCAGTCCCGAGGCGCGCTTCACCATCGTCTTCTACGCCGATCTGGAGTGCCCGTACTGCAAGAGCTACTCACCGCAGTTGCGGCAGTGGATCGACGCGCACCAGGACGTGAACCTGCAATGGCATCACCTGCCGCTGTCCATCCATGAGCCCGCGGCAAGCCGGGAGGCACGCCTGGTGGAATGCGCCGGCCAGGCGGGAGGACATGAGGCGTTCTGGACGGCGGCCCAGTGGGTCTACGCCAACACGCACAGCGACGGCCGTGGTGTTCCAAACCTGGATGCGTTTCCCGGCATGTCCGAGGAACTGAAGGCGTGCATGAACGGTGAAGAGTCCGCGCGCATCGTGCAGGCTCAGGCGGCGGATGCCACTGCGTCGGGCATCACGGCAACGCCATCGCTGCGGCTGATCGACCGCACGAGCGGCAGGAGCCTGATGCTTCCCGGCCCCGTGGCGGGCGATTCACTGCTGTCGGCGATCGACATGCTCGCCACCAACGACCTGGCCGATGCCAAGCCCTCGGCCTCCCCTGACTCACCAGCCAGCGCCGATGGCGGCCTGCCGCGATAGCCAAGCTGTCTGAAGGCTATCCGCGGCATGTGCCGCGCCGGCGATGGGTCATTCTGCAATCTGCCTGCGGGCTTCGCGCACGCCCATCTGGAGCACTTCGCGCACGCGCACGAGTTGCGCTTCGCGAGGCGTGACCCGGCCGGTTTCCCATTTGTAGACGCTCAGTGACGACACGCCGAGCAGCCGCGCCATCTCTTGCTGGGTCATGTGAAACGCCTGCCGCTTGGCGACCAGCGCCTCATGGCTGAAGACGAATGCACGGCCGCTTCGTTTCGCGGGGCCTTGCGCCTCGGCAGGTGAATCCGCGGACCGTTGGCGGGATTGCTGGCGCTCGGCCGCTACCAAGGATTTTTCCAATGCCTTGGCCAGGCTGCGCACCTGCCCCGCGAGTTCCTTGACGTCGCGCTTGAGTGCCGCGATCTCTGAGCGCTGGTTCGTTGCCGTCTTGCGCAGGAAGGCCATTTCTCCCCTGCTCTCTTTGCGCGCAATGCGCGCAACCTCCGACCGGAACGATTCAGAAAACGCAGTCATGCTTTGTGGCCCTGTTGCCTTTGGACTCGATGTGGATCACTCAGAAACCCATGCCGCCGGGCCTAGCCCACAGCGGCGCTTTCCCGGCAAGGTGAACCGGCTTACTTGCCTGCTTTCTCGGCCTTGCGCTTGGCGGCCTTGGGATCGACAACGGCCTTGAATTTTGCGCCCGGCACGAACTTGGGCACGGTCGATGCGGGGATCTTCAGGGCTGCGCCGGTGGCGGGGTTCTTGCCCGTGCGCGCGGCACGCTTGGTGGACTTGAAGGTGCCGAAACCCACGAGCTGAACGGCATCGCCTTTCTTCACGGCCGTCTGGACAGTGTCGATCAAGGTTTCGAGAACGGCATTGGCGGCAGCCTTGGACAGGTCGTTCTTGGCCGCGAGGATTTCAACGAGTTGGGCGCGATTCATAGGGATGGGTATGGATGAAGGTTGCGATCCATGGTTTATAGCCGATACCCAGTGGGGCCCATCCAACAGAACCTGTAACGGCTCTGCAGCCAGGAGCCACCACTCCCCCTGGGAAATCGGGGTACGCCACGCTGCGCATTGTTCGTGGCCTGCGGCGGCGCTTTGGTTTGGACTACCGGGGTTCTTCCTCTTTTTTTGGCGAACCACCATGTCCTCTCCCACGTCCTCGCATCCGCGCTTGTGCGGGTTTGCATGGGCCCTCTTGGCAGGCCTCATGTGGTCGGGTATTTCGGTGGCCCAGGAGGTCTGGGTCATCACCCGGTCCGGAAATCCGCTGCAGGGCACGCACGCTCCCATGCGTGTCATCGAACTGGATGCCGCGCAACGCATCGAGACGGAACTGGCGGCAGGCTTGCCCAGCGATCCGCGGCAGGCCGAACCGATCGTGCGGCGGCGTCTCCAGGAAGGCGGATCGGCACTGCAGCAGCGCATGCGAACCGCTTACCAGGGCATCACCGATGCCTGGAGCCTGGGCATTACCAGTATTCCGGCCGTCGTGGTGGACCAGCGCTATGTGATCTATGGCGAGCCCGACCTGGACCGGGCGCTGGCTCGCATCGCCCGCTACCGCAAGGAGCATCCGTGACCCGCCGCCCATTCGACCTGCTGCGCCGCCTGCGCGTGGTCATTGCCTCGCTGCTACTGGCCAGCGCCACGGGCAGCTACGCCTTGAACACCGCCACCATCGTCTCATCCGCCATGTCGCCGGACTGCCTGGAATACCGGGTGGCGGGCATCTGCTACTGGCTGTACTGCACCTGGAGGGGCTGCACGGTGCGCACCTCCGTCAAGGTCCGGCACTACATCCCCGATGCGGTCGTTTCCAGCTACAGCAACACCGGAGAGAACCCCTGGGTCGAAGTGCGGGCCATGAGCATGCCCAACCCGTCGGCACAAGCTGGCGGGGACGGAACCACCGCCGACGATCACGAAAACAATCTCGCGAAATTCAAGAACGCGGACGTCATCGGCCATCCCGGCGTCGAGGTGTTCAACCAGTTCGCCTCGTCCTCGGGCTATTTCTGCGAGGGCGCAGGCACGGCGTTCATGCCGTACCTGCTCAGCACCCTGGACACGCTGGCGTGGCGCTACAACGTACCGGAGATGGTGTACCCGGAGGCGCTGATCCCAGGCATGCGCGAGGTCGGCGCGCGATCGACCTTGAACCTCTGGGGGAATGTCTATCCACGCGGAGGACTGCTGCACCAGACCGACGATCACAAGGCCGGCGCCGTGGTGGCCCAGCGCGCCGGCGATGTCGTCACGCGCCGCGGTCAGATCCACGTGTACCAGCCGCTGCTCGCCAACTCCCGCGACGGCTACTGGCCTGCCGGCGCGCTGATGGAGGGTGATGCATCAACCGGCAAGTGGCAGGAACTCACGCCCGTCCTGTCCTCGTCCTGCACGGTCTTCCCACGCAGTGGCTTCCTGACCCAGGCCCAGCAAGGTGACTACGCCTGGGCGCTGTGGCGGCCCTATGCGTGCTGCGAACGCCGGGGCCAGGTGTTCCTTGGCAGCGTCGATTTCTATTGAGGGTACGGCGATGAAGTGTCCTGCACTGAAGAAACTTTCCACCAAGGCGTGCCGCCTACTGCGCTCGACGATGCTGGCCGCCACGCTCGTTCTGGGCTGCGACCTGGCGTCGGCACAGATTGGATTCCAGAACAGCGGCCCCGTGATCGGCGATGAAGTCATGTACTCGATCGGCGGCGGCAGCGCGGTGTCCATGGGCCGCGCCGCCGGCATGCGCTCGATCGGTGTCGGCGTGGGCTGGAACAGCAACCTCATTTGCGGCGACATGAGCATCCAGACCACGCTGCGCAATCAGCTCAACGGCATCACCCAAGGCTTCCAGCAGATCATGAGCACCGTGATCCAGAGCGCGACCAGCGCAGTGGCGTCCCTGCCTGCGCTGATCATCCAGCGGGCCGACCCGGGGTTGTACAACTTGTTGACCAACGGTGTGCTGCAGGCCCGTTTGGACTTCGACCGCTCCAAGCTCACGTGCCGCGCCATGGCCGAGAAGATGGCCGACATGGCGGGCGGCCAGCTTGGATGGAGCCAGCTCGCCGAAGGCATGGCACTGCGCCAGGCCGTGTCGAGCACGGATGCCGTCTCAGCGATCCAACAGGCCGAAACCTCGCGTGGCAACGACGGCGTGCCCTGGGTGGGCGGCAGCAATGCCGGCGGCGCGGGCCAGACGGCCATCCGGGTGGTCGGGGACGTGACCCGGGCGGGCTACAACCTGGTCAATGGCCGCGGCGTGACCGACACGTCATCCATCGCGCCGGCCAGTTGCGCGAGCCTGTCCTGCCAGACCTGGACCTCGCCGCAACAGGCGGTCGAATGGGCTACCCGGGTCCTGGGCGAGAAGGAGCAACGCACCTGCGACGCCTGCACCAAGACCCAGACAGTGCCCGGCGTCGGGCTCACGCCGCTGATCCAGGAGGAGTACGAGGCAAAGCTCGAAGCCCTGCAGGAGCTGATTTCCCGGACGCGCAACACGACGGTCGAGAACCTGCGTGCAGCCGGCAGCACCTCGCTGCCCATCACGCGCGGGGTGATCGAAGCTCTGCGCGATGAACCGGACCAGGACCTGCTGGCGCGGCGCCTGGCGTCCGAGGTCGCGCTGTCATCGGTGCTGGAGAAGGCGCTGCTGCTCCAGCGGACCCTGCTGACCGGCAAGAAGGAACCCAACGTGGCAGCCAACCAGTTGGCGGTCGAGGCCGTGAACCACGAGAGCGACACGCTCGACCGGGAGATCCAGAACCTCAAGACCGAGCTGGAGCTGCGCCGCGAACTGGCCAACAACTCGCCCATGGCCATCATCCAGCGCCACGGCACGCGCGCGGCGGGCTCGCGCGGCATCTACGAGGGCGATCCGGTGCCGGATCGTCTCGACCGGCTGCAGAAGGGCAATCCGGGAGGCCGGCCGTGAGCCCGATACACGCGACCTGGCTACGCCCGCGCTGGCTGTTCAGCCGGCGCACGGCGAAGGCGCTGCTGTGGACTGTGCTGATCGTCGCCGCTGCGGTGGGAGCCAACATCGCTGGCATCCACCTGGTCGGCAGCGTCGCTGGCTGGGAACGGTGGCTGGCGGCCCGCGCGGGCTACTTCCTGGTGTGGCGGCTGTGCCTGTACGGCGCGACGGCCTACGGCTGGGTCTGGATGCGCCGCCGGCTGCTGGCGCGCGAGGCTGATCCGCAGGCACGCCGCCGCCTGTTGCGCACCGAGATCGCGGGTGTCGTCGCCATCGTGGTGCTGGAAGCCAGCCTGTTGATGCAGGCCGGTTGAGGAGGAGCAGGCCATGACGCTCTATACGACCGACTACCTGGAGTACTACCTGACGCTCGTGTCCTGGATCGTCCACAACGGGATCTGGGCCGTGCTGGTGTCCAGCGGCGTGTTCGCCATTCCCTTCGTGGCGATCGTCGTGCAGGAATGGCTGAAGGCGCGCGCGGAAGGCGCCGACGAGGGCAATAAGGGCGTGCTTTCGGCCGCGCGCATCGAGAACCGGGTGTTCGTCGCGATCGTGGTGGTGATGTTCGCAGGCATCCCATTCATCGACGTAGATCTCAACACCATCCAGTACGACAGCTCGCGCTCTGCCCAGTGCCAGGTCAGCGTGCCGCAGCCTACGGATACCGGCTGGTCGCAGTCCTTCAGCACGCTCAACAACCAGGCGGCGAAGGTGCCGGTCTGGTGGGGCTTCATGCACGCGCTCTCGCGCGCGGTCACGGGTGCCTCGGTGGCGGCGATCCCTTGCGGCACCGATCTGCGGCAGATGCGCATGGAGATCGACGCCACGCGCATCGCCGATCCGGTCCTGGCCCAGGAGGTGGCGGACTTCACGCACAACTGCTACGGGCCGGCCCGTGCCAAGCTGTTCATACAGCGCCCTCAGCTTGATGAGGCGCAGATGCACGATGTCACCTGGATCGGCTCCCGCTTCTTCACGGACACCGCCGGCTACTACGACAGCTATCGCTCCAGCACGCCGCGCGATGACTGGCCCTACGACAGCACCCGCGACGCCGGGCTGGCGCAGGTGCCCAGCGGCGGTGGCTATCCCACCTGCAGGCAATGGTGGGCCGATGGCAGCAACGGCCTGCGGGCGCGGCTGCTGGGCCAGGTGGACCCGACCCTGCTCACCCGGCTGGCGGGCTGGGCCGGTTTTCTGAGCCGCGCCCAGGTGGACGATTCGGTGATCCGCGCGATCGCGTCGCCGCGGCAGCAAAAGCTCAATCAGGGATCGGTCTATACGGACTACGGCGGCCAGATCGACAAGAGCCTTCCGAACATCATCACGCGCGCGGCCGGCGATGTGGGGATGGCCGCCGGTGGCATCGCGGCGTTCCCTGCAATGGACGTGGTGCGCCAGGCGCTGCCCATGGTGCTTGCACTGCTCAAGATGGCGCTGGTCATCTGCATCCCACTGGTACTGGTCGTGGGCACCTATGACCTGAAGACGGTCGTCACCGTCAGCGTCGTGCAGTTCGCGCTGTTCTTCGTAGACTTCTGGTTCCAGTTGGCCCGCTGGATCGACAGCACCATCCTCGATGCGCTCTACGGGTGGGGATGGGGCTGGAACCGGCCGCACAGCAATTTCGACCCACTGGTGGGCTTGAACAACGCGTTCGGCGACATGCTGCTGAACTTCGTCTTAGGGACAATGTTCATCGTGCTTCCGACGTTCTGGGTCGCGGCCCTGGGATGGGTGGGGATCAAGGCCGGGGTGATCGCACAGAACCTTGCTGTTGGTTCCAAGGAAGCACGTGACAGCGCAGGCTCGGGCATGAACAAGGTGGCCGGCAAGGCTCTGTGATGTACCGACCTGAACTCAGTCGTTGAAAGGATCGTTCGGATCATGCGGGTCAATCCGCTGACCGCTGGACGAATACAGACCAAAGCCCGCCTCGCCATTGCGCAGTTCGTCCTTTTGCGTCCAGCGGTCGTCATCACCGGCCGAATTGCCGGCCAGCCATGCCGCGGCAACACCCAGCAGGAGCAACGCCGCCAGCCAGAAGGCAACGTAGAAGAGCAGTCCCAGCACGACCAGCTTGGCCGCCCACAGCAGCGCAACAGCACCAGCTACCGGCACCCCCTTGGAGGCCAGCCAGTTCGACAACCGCCGCTCGCCACGCGCGAAAGCGCGCCAACCCCGGCCGAGGCCGCGACCGAGGCGTTCTGCGGTGCTGATGCGGGTTGTCGTGTTCATGGTCATCTCCTGCTACATGAGGAATGTCTACTCCAGTTTGCTCCAATCCTGCCTGCTTGCCTGTACCAATGCGTTCCAGTCGTCCGGCGGGTTTCCGCGCCCGAGCATCTTCTCGAAAACGGCATACGGGTCCGACTTGCTGCCCGCCGACCGCAAGGTCTGCTCGTCGTTGACCCAGGCGTACACGATGACCTTCGCCTTCGAGTCGTACCGGAAGAACAACCGATACCGTCGTCCGAGCTTGGCCCGCCGCCAGTGGCGATAAGCAGGCCCCATGGTGTTGCCCTGACGGTATTCGTCGCGCGCCGGATCGCCCGGCACCACGTCCTGCATCAACTGGATCAAGGCTCGGAAGAACTTGACGTTCGCGTTGGATCCGAAGCCCTCTGGATCGTTCTCCTGCGCACGTAGCACGGCCGTGCGCAGTTTCATCAACTGCTCGATCAGGTTGTCGTGAAACAGCAGCGTCCAGCCATGCTGCTGCATCAGATTTCCACGTCCTCATCGAAGTCATCGCCCAGGCCAACCTTGTGGCCTGCATGCTCCAGCATCGTGCGAGCCAGATCCTCGGGCAGACCGTGGATGTTCCGGCCGGCCTCGATGTCGCGGGCCAGCAAGGTCAGGAACGCACCAATGGCCGGGTCTTCATGCTCGGCATCGGCACGGGTCACGACCACTTCGCCGCCGCGCAGGTCAAACGCCACCTTGCCGCCGGTGTCCACGCCCAGCACCTGTCGGATGGACTTGGGCAGAGTGATCTGACCCTTGGAGGTCAGCGTCGCGACTTCGTGGATTTCGGGCATGGCGGCACTCCTGATGGCAATGCCTGCATGGTAAGGAAGTTTCCTTACAATGTCAATGTGAGGGCGCATGGTGCTGTTTCCGGGTGGATGAATCGGCTCCATCGTAGGGACGGCACAGCCAGCCTTCCCGCATCAATGCGCCCTGGGCCAAGCCCGCATTGGTTGTGGCTGGCTCGCCCTGGTTGCCCTATATCCAAAGGCTTCTAAAAGCTAAAGGGCTGGGGGACGGGAATGGAGACAAGGGAAATGGCCCTACCCAAAAAGGCCAAAAGGCTCCCCCGACCCGCCCATCGTCTGGGGTTCGCCGTGCTCTCACTGTTCCAACGCAAACGGCCCTCGCCTGCCTCTGGCGCGGCGCCCACACCCACACTTCCCGCCGATCCCGGCAAGGGGCTGATACGGCCGGAGGCGGCCACATCGCTGCTGGCAACGCCACGCCGGCAGCGACTGCTGGAACATATCTGGCAGCGCACCTCGCTGTCGCGCCGCCAGTTCGCCACGCTGTACCTGGCGCCCCTGGAACGCTACGCCGAACTGGTCCAGCAGTTCCCGGCGTCTGAGAGCCATCACCACGCCTACCCAGGCGGCATGCTGGACCACGGACTGGAGATCGTCGCCTACGCCCTCAAGCTTCGGCAGTCACATCTGCTGCCCGCCGGCACCACACCGGAGGCACAAGCCGCTCAGGCCGAAGCCTGGACGGCCGGCACCGCCTATGCGGCGCTGCTGCACGACATCGGCAAGATCGCCGTCGACCTGCACGTCGAGTATGCCGACGGCAGCCCCTGGCATCCCTGGCACGGCCCGCTGCAACGGCCATACCGCTTCCGCTACCGCAAGGACCGTGAGTACCGACTGCACAGCGCCGCTACCGGGCTGCTCTATGCCCGCCTGCTCGATCGAGACATCTTCGATTGGCTCAGCGGCTATTCCGACCTCTGGGCTGCGCTGCTGTACGTGCTGGCCGGCCAGTACGAGCACGCAGGCACGCTCGGCGAACTGGTGGTGCAGGCTGACCAGGCATCGGTGGCCCAGGAACTCGGCGGCGATCCGAGCAAGGCCCTGACAGCGCCTAGACACGCGCTGCAACGCAAGCTGCTCGATGGCCTGCGTTACCTGCTGAAAGAAGAGCTCAAGCTAAACCAGCCCCAGGCTTCGGACGGCTGGCTGACCCAGGATGCGCTCTGGCTGGTGAGCAAGACCGTTTCCGACAAGCTGCGCGCGCACTTGCTGTCGCAGGGCATTGACGGTATCCCCTCAAGCAACACTGCGGTGTTCAATGTTCTGCAGGACCACGGCATCGCTCTGGCCACGCCAGACGGCAAGGCAATCTGGAAGGCAACAGTGATCAGCAGCAATGGCTGGTCCAGCACCTTCACCTTCCTGAAACTCTCGCCCTCATTGATCTGGGAAGCCAGCGAACGTCCAACCCCATTCGCTGGCACCGTCGATGTCGTAGCCGATGACAGCGCACCAGCGACTGATCTATCAGCCGATGCGCCTGTCACACGACCCAACGCACCGGCCCAGTCCGCACTTCCCCCATTCCCTGCTGCGATGCCTGCCACCGTGGATGGCATAGAGGTGGTGCTGGGACTCTTGGACCCTCCTGGCTCGCAGTCCCCAGATCCGCAGGGAGCTCTCGCCGACGAGCGGACACCTGCAGGGACATCTCCGACACTGGCGTCTGAAACAACGCCCAGGCATGAACAGGCTTTCAGTGGATCATCCTCGGGGGAGCACTTCGTGGAATGGCTGCGACAAGGCATCCAGTCCCACCGGCTCATCCTCAACGATGCGAAGGCACTGGTCCACACCGTGGCCGATACCACCTACTTGGTGAGCCCCGGCGTTTTCCAGCGCTACGTCCAGGAACACCCGCAGATCACACCACTGGCGAAGCAGGAAAAACTGGCGGAGTGGCAATGGGTGCAGAAGCGGTTCGAGCGGCTGCATCTGCATCGCAAGCAGGACAACGGATTGAACATCTGGACCTGCGAAGTGACCGGCCCGCGCAAGTCCCGCCGGTTGCACGGCTATCTGCTGCAGGAACCGACCCGGGTCCTCGAGCAGATCACCGCCAACAATCCCTACCTGAAGTTGATCGACAGTACATCCACCGCGGACGTTTGAGACAGGAAGGCAAGCACCGCGAAGCGGGATGCATCACGTCGTATCGGAAGATTCCGAAACGTCGATCAACTGGGATTCGGTGGCCTCCATCAGCGAAGCGGCACTGCACCCGAGCGCCTTGGCGATTCGCAGAATCAGCGCCAGCGTGGGCATGTGCTCGCCCCGCTCGATCTTGCCCATGTGGGAACGCTCGATGGCTGCCAGGCCCGCCAATGTCTCCTGGGCCACACCTTGCACGGTCCTTGCTTCCCGGACCGCCACACCGAACGCACGCGCAGGCCCGGCTTCGTAGGTCGTGGTTCCCGCGGGTCGGCCGCGTTGTATCGATCGCTTTTGCATCCGCAACAGCGTCGAATATCATCCCTATTTAAACCACGTTAAACTTAACTTGATATTGCCGTCGCTCATTTTCCGAGGGCCATTTGCCGTCGCGTTTTCCGCTAATTCCCGGACCGCTCCCGCTGAAACACGGACTTGTAGGAGTCGACGGCTGCACAGCGGGGTAGCAGGGACAAGCGGCTTGCCCTGGAGAAAGGGGCTTTGAACAATAGCCGGAAGCATGGGCCTGGGCCTGGTACATCTCGACCCGTCATTCAGTTGACTGTTCGGTCAGTCCAGTTTTGACGGAAGAACGGAAAAACGACATATTTGCTAAGCAGGTGTCCCAATGACTTCGACCGATACGCTGAACATCGCGTTGTCGGACAGCCTGGCCTATCCACGGTTGGCGGTCCTGTTGGAGGCATATCGTCGACGCGAACCCCATGTGCGCATCCAACTACGGGAGGTCCCCTTTGATGAGCAATGCCAGGGACTGAACGACGGTACGTTCGACGCCGGCCTTTGCCAGTCGGCAGCGCCTCATCGAGGCATCCAGTCCACTGCCATCTGGCACGACGCTCTTGCGGTAGGGGTTGCGTGCCAGCACCCCTTGCTCGCGCACAAGTCCGTGCCCGTCGAACTGGTGGTGGACCAACCCATGATCACCCTGGACGCCCACACATGCCCCGGCTATCGACAGCAGGTCGAGCGGCTTCTGGCCGTTGCCGCGCCACCGCCCGCCTGCACGATCGAAGTGAAATCGTTTGATCTGATGGTCACCCTGGTGGCCGCTGGCTATGGGGTGTGCCTAGCACCAGCGGCTCGGATCAAGCAGTACCGCCCTCTGGGTGTCGTGGGGCGCCCGATCACAGATCGCGTGGCCCTGACGACCTATCTGCTTCGCAAGAACCTGCAGAAAAGCGTCTTGCTCGATCGGTTCATCAAGTCAATCCAAACCCAGTTGCGCGAACACTAACTCCTCTGCCGCCGCGAGCTTGCCAGCGGTCACGGCAGCCACTGGCGCAAGCCCCTCCAGATCGTCCCGGGGCTCGGACAAGGCACGATAGAGCACCCATGAGTCGATCCGCTGCGCCCGCTCCATGACTTGGCACACGAAGCGCTGGCACAGCGGATTGAGCTGCCACTCCGGGATGCGCTGGCCACGATTGCCCAAGCTGATGGACAACAGCCGCCGAGCCTTGATCTCGCGATTGATCTGATCACGGGACTTCCCGGCCAGCTTGGCAAACACAGGGACCGGAAGGTTCTGCGGTGCTTCGAAAGTCGCCAGCATCTCGGCATGGGCACGCTGGAAATCGGTCACCACTGGCTGCGGGCGCTGGTCGCGGCGCGCAATGATGGTCATTGGGCTCGGCGGCGCTGGCGGTGGCGCATCCGGATTGCCATTCGCCATCGTGTTGTCGGCGACTGCAGCATGGACCAGTGCAGGGTTGGGCGGTGAAATCGTATGCGAGGCAACGACCTGGGCGTTGGAAGCGTTCATGGGGATTTTGTCCGCATCCGGTGGCTGGTTCGCCCAAGCATCCAGGCGATCGGCCCAGTCCTGCATCATCGCCCGACGCTGCTCAACGTACTCCGCGTGGTTGTAGGCCGAACTGATTTGATTGGGATCGGTATGCGAGAGTTGGGCATCCACCCATTTCCCGTTGTACCCGAGCTCGTTCAGCGCCGTGGAGATGGTCCCCCGGATGCCGTGCCCGGTCAGTCGGTCCTTGTACCCCAGGCGCTTCAGAGCAGCATTGAGGGTGTTCTCGCTGATGCGCTTCTTAAGGTCACTGCGATGCGCCAGCAGATAGCGTTGTGCCGGCGCCATGTCGTCCAACAGGTGCCGGAAGATTTCGATGGCCTGACGCGGCAGGGGCACGATGTACGGCGGGATGTCCCTGTCTTCGGTGCGCAGGGGCTGCTGAAGCTGCTTCACGACCTCGGCAGGGATGATCCAGAGGCCCTGCTCCAAATCGAACTGGTCTCGCATCGCCAGCCTCAGCTCGCCGGTTCGCACACCCGTCAGCAGCAACAGCCACAGCCCCAACTGCGTCTTGGTCTCACCGCCATAGGCTCGTAGCGTGCGCAGGAAGGCCGGCAGCTCGTGCATGCGCAGGAACGGGTTGTGTTTGACAGGAGGTTGGGGCATCGCCACGATGTCCAGGTCAGCGGCCGGGTTCTCCGGCAAGTTCACCTCGACCATCGCGAACCGGAAAAGCTGGTTGAACCAGGTCCTGCACTTCTCGGCCGTGGTGAGAGCCCTGCGCCGTTCGATCTTGCGCAGGATCTCCAGCAGGTCCTGGCGCTTGATCTCGAAGATCGACAGGTTGCGCAGTGTGGGCAGGACGTCCTTGTTGAAGATGCGATCGATCTGGGAGAGCGTGCTTTGGCGTCCGGTCTTCAGGCTCATCGCCTTGAAAGCGCGCCACAACTGAAACACCACCTCGAAGGTGTTCTCTGCGGCACAGACCGCCGCGGCCCTCTGGGTGCGGCGGTGCATGCGTGGATCAATGTCCTTGGCCACGAGAGCACGACACTCGTCGCGTCGCTCGCGCGCCTCCCGCAGGCTGACCTCAGGGTATGTTCCCAGCGAGATGCGGGGCTGTTTGTCCGCCCAAGAAAACCGGAAGTGCCAACTCTTGCCACCACGTGCAGTCACGTAGAGGCTCAAGCCATCGTTGTCATTGAGTGAATAGTCCTTGCTGTCAGCCTTGGCTTGACGGACTACGGTATCGGTGAGAGCCATCGCACATGCGTCCTCGGTCTCGTTTGAGTTGAGGAGCTTTGTACGATCCCAGCGCGGCTGGCCCCCGGAAGAAACCGACCTGCCAAGTCACCGGATTTCTGTACTGGAAAATGTACTAAAAATCTGTGGCTGGGGACGGATTCCAGTGGACCTCACTGGATGAAAAAAGGGGCCCAAAGCCCCTGTTTTCAATGACTTACGGAATTCGGTGGAACTCCATAGATCGTAAATTGGAGCGGGAAAAGAGTCTCGAACTCTCGACCTCAACCTTGGCAAGGTTGCGCTCTACCAACTGAGCTATTCCCGCATTTATCGAAGCCTTACATTGTACAACGTTTGCTGCGATGGGGTGAATTGTAGCGCATTTTTTGGGGGTCCCCAAAAAATTTTCTTCAATGTTTCAATCCATCGGCCGAGGCGGATGACACGGCAGCCTTGTCCGTCGCCACGGGCACCGCAGCAGCCACAGCCACTTCTTCATCCGTCAGCGGCACAGGCTTGCTCTCCAGCGCTACCTCCAGCACCTTGTCGATCCAGCGCACAGGCACGATCTC
>Ga0308157_10002740_pt1 | contig 27634 bp, 20 predicted proteins | sample PhyBR1_FD_201035 | JGI IMG/M metagenome (GOLD analysis project Ga0308157, IMG submission 201035) | Phyllosphere microbial communities from UC Gill Tract Community Farm, Albany, California, United States - DLSLB.R1 | ecosystem: Host-associated > Plants > Phyllosphere > Unclassified | place: USA...
CGGCCACCACCGCGAACCGACCCGCAACGTGATCGAATTCCGCTCGGGCGACATGTCGTCGTTCTGGCTGCTGCACACGGCCAGTTCAGCCTACGCGGCGCTGACGCACCACTTTCATCATCCGGCACTGCACCCGGAGCGCCTGTTCCAGTCGCTGCTGGACGTGGCCGGCGGCCTGATGACGTTCTCGAAGAGCTGGACCCTGGCCGACCTGCCGGCCTACCAGCATGGCGATCCGGGCCCGGCCTTCGCGAAGCTGCACATGATCATCCGCGAACTGCTCGACACGGTGATCTCGGCCAAGTACTTCGGCATCGCGCTCAACGAGGTGCGCCCGTCGTACCACATCGGAATGCTCGACTCGGGCAAGATCGACGACACCACCACGTTCTATATCGCGGTATCGGCCGACATCGCGGCGCTCGAACTGGTCGAGATCGTGCCGCTGCGCTTCAAGGTCGGCGCGCCGGACGACGTCGAGAAGTTCGTGCTCTCGGCACTGCCCGGCGTGCGCCTGCAGTATTCGCCGCAGCCGCCGGCCGCCGGCCGCCATCCCCGTACGGCCCGAGACCTGCTACTTCAGCCTGGAATCGAAAGGGCCGATGTTCGAGCGCATGCTCAAGGCGCAGTCGATCTCGATCTATGCGCCGGAAGGCTTGAGGGAACTCAAGCTGGAATCGTTGGGCGACACATAAAGTTGCACCGGGCACACTGAAAAATCAATGAGTTAGAGTTTTCAGCGACACATCACTTCGAACTGAACGACATATAAAGTTGCACTAAGCTCTCAAAACGACACATAAGCTTGCACTACTCTAAAAGGCGATCACAGGGACTTTGTACGCTTGTGTGGACTAACAATAAAGTTAGACATAAGCCCGCCTATGCAGGAAACGACTTCAACACGCTGGGCATGCAAGTAAAGTTCGACACAAACCCCAATTTAAGCTCTGCAAAGAATCCGTTTGCAACAATAAAGTTTGACGCAACCGTGGGTTCCTTGAACCAAATATCGCTAAGCAGACGCCTAATTTGCGTTTTTACGCAGCCTAAGCAGGAAGCGCATGGTCGGAATGGTTCGTTGTCCGCTCCTGTTGCTTCCGAGGTAACGATAGGGTCTTGTCGGGCACTCTTAATCGCGGTCTACGTAGCGCTCTGCCAAATGGATATCGCGAAGTTCCTGCTCATACTGGATCCTCTTGCTCTGAGAGACTGGGAGGTTTTCGGGTATGGGCCACAAGTTGGCTTGGCAAACCTCAAGAAAGTACCTCGCGAGCCACGCATACTTTTCCGCCGCTACAGAGGGTGGCGGGCTTGAGTAGACCCTGCTAATGAAGAGTTGCAGCGAGTCGCGAAAAGCGTTTCTGTCGACTTTCCCGTTCGTTCCCACGTCTCCCCAGTACATTTCGGGTGTATTTGCACCATGAACGAATATATCGATATGGTATGAGCCATCAAAATCCTCCCGAAAGTAATATGGCACTGAATGACCCTGCTCCCGCAGATGCGGGGTGGCGTCGGCCACCAGACCAAGGACGCTATGTGAAACCAAAATGCGAGGATATAGCGCCTTTTTGCTCTCAAGCTTATATGCATCGACAAGCGCCGGGCCTAAGACGATTGCGCCATCGTGATATAGATTTCCGACCACCACAGCACCCCGAGTAAGAAGGCGGTTGGCCAACAGGTCTAGAGCTAAGAATTGAGCATAAGCTACGATCTGTAGAACACCTTTTCCCTCGTTCACTGGGGCTGAAACGACTACACAATCTGAAAAAGCAGTGAAGTCGAGCTTATCAGCTTGGCGCGCCTCTAGCGCTCTTCCTTGTAGGTGTTGGAGAATGCCAAGCAGCCGTTCCTCCCTCCCACTCTGGACTAAGTCGGAGAACCCTAGGATATCCAAAAAGAGAACTGCACGATTCTCATAAAGTCCCATTTCTTGCGCCTCGCTTAAGTGGTCGTCAAAGTTGAGCAACCTATTGTAAAAAGGAAAGGATTAGCTTAGGCTCAACGTGAACAGATGCATAATCACCAATCAGCGTATCACTTAGTAACGCTGCTTGTGGCAGTAATATAAAGATTCTATTATAGGTAGAGACTTAATCTCATATTAATTTCCAGATGGATAAATCTGCTCCGCCTTAAGCGCTAACTGTGTCTCGGCAATGTTAAACAAGCCAATAAATTCTTTAGCCCAAGCATAATTTCCTGTCTTCGCCGTTTCTTTTTCTGCTCTAGTCATCATTGCGCGCTGCATGCTTCCTTTGCTTCCATCTTTCAATGAGAATGCAAGCACCTTACCATGGATGTCGGCGTTAAAATTACTAAACCACCCCGGATGATTTTCATACATCTCAACTATAAAATCGTTTGGGAATAACCCTTCTATTGGAAATCCCTTCGGCAATACTGCGTAATCCCTGTTGGGGCCAAAGGGAATAGACTTGTTCGAAAAAAATCTGTTAAGCGCGTTAGCTGCCTCTACTCCCGCCTCATCACCATCGAATATAATAAACGTCGAGACCTCATTTCTTATAAAGTCATAAGAATGCTTTAAAAAATCTTTCAGACTGGAAACTCCAGTGAAGTCAATAATTGTGGCTTGTCGTAGCATAGGGAAGTTATTTTTACCCTTGTTAGGCTTGATTTGGTTTATTGCCCAACTCAGTATTTCTCGATCTGATACGCCTTCTACTAGCAAATTAAATTTACCAAGTTGGAAAAAGTCGCTATAGCGTAAGCCTAAGGATTTCCGAATAGATGAAGTCGCCTCTGAATAAGTCTGGCACTGCTTTACTGTTGTTACGCCACCACCGATCGTTGCTTCGTAAATTTGTTCGGGCTTATTTCCAACAAAAGAAATAGCGTGCGTTGTGAGAATTACGCAATTCAACTCGCTCAAATCCTCTATTATCGCTACACAACATTTTGCTAGTTCAGGATGAAGATATGATTCCGGTTCCTCCAACAGCCAAATCGTTTCCCGACCATTCTTCTTCTCTTCGAGACCGACCCATTTGAGGGACGCTAGAATCGTGGCGGCCTGTACACCAGAACCTTTAGAACTTGCCGAAGTCTTTATTCCATCATCTATATAAAAGTTAAAATTGGAAAGCATACTATCAATATTTTCAGCGACGTCGATGGCGACTTGAATTTTTTTTAGCTTCGCTAGCTCTAACACAGCGTTGATAGAATCTGAAATTTCATCCAGTGCACTTTTTATTTGGGGCAAATGAGGATGTAAGACTTCCGCAACGGTACACTTAATAAATGGCAATAAAATTTTAGAGAATAGTTCTTCAGGATCCTTAACAGAAGGAATGACTTTACAAGAAAATTTTCCTAATATTAGTCGGAGTGCTTGCAGGTGAAGAACTCTGAAATTGTGTGTAGCTTTGTTTTTTATTTTTGCATTTGGAAAAAACTGATAAACAGGTTTGCCTGCAGTCGAGTAGTAGAGAAAAAGTTGGAAAGTAGAATCTTGACGTTTCTCTGCTTCAAGACAATCTTGCATTTGTGAATACAGGTCAATGAAATCAGAATCAGAGTCACCATCCAGAAAGAATGAGGCAATAATACTGGTTTGCTTTCCACTAGTTTCGATTGGAGAATCTCTTTTCACCTCATAAAGATTTTTATCCAAACCACTAAAGAAAGTTTGAATAGCACTGACAATATTTGTTTTGCCACTATTATTAGGACCAATAATAGTCGTTCTGTTTTTAAAATTTAAATTTATTTCCTCAGAAATGCTACGATAATTTTTAATTCTAATTTGGAAAAAATTCATATTTATGTGATTTTTATTATCTCGTTGATAATGCTCTAATTGTTCTGCTCACCAGTAAAAACTTTGGCATGACTAATTAGCAGCTACTTGAATCGGATTTTTTGCGATGAACCGATACAAGCACTGTATATTAAAAAGAACTTAACCCTGTTGCCTCAACCTAGTCGCTCCTATTGCTTCGGAGTAGGTTCTCAATGACGGAACTCCGGCCGGCCTCACTTACGACAGGCATATAAATCTTTCCACTGATTTAGATTTCTAATCCGATTTTTTTGATACTATATCGCGTTTTTGTGTTTCATATAAGCTAGCATACCCCTGCCTAACTTTGGTCTGCAACAATAACAAATTTTCTACGCCGAAAACTCACACTTCATCACCAACAACGAATTGCTTATGGTAAATGGTACAATCACGATTGAGAGAGCAGCATAGCTGTTTTTTAAAAAAAATTTAATGATTTTAATGGTTTAGATAAATGTAAGAATTTAACTGAGCATGCTATTTCAATGTCGAAAAGTTATGCGATGAGAGATCCACGCAACGGCGCTGATCTGTCATTCAACGCTGGCGATAGACCATCACCGTTAAAGTCTGAAAATATCGGAGTTGCGCGATACCGTAACGGAAAGCAATCAGACCAGCTTAAAGGAAATCGGCGACGAGTCGCGCCACGGCTGGAAATTGCGTGTGTAAGGCGCAATGACTAGTCGTGCGCTACGTGCACAAAGTATCGTCGGGCTCGACCCAGCGCGGGTGCGCGCGCGAAACGAGCGAAAGGTAGCAAGCGGTTTCGGTCCACAGCAGCACGGCGACACCAGGGCTTATCAAGATACAATCCAACCTAACCGACGTCGATTGGAAGTGGTCGCTGATCCCTTCGAACGATGACCGGAACAGCAAAAACCTTTTCATGAGCCTAGAGCAGCTTGGGTGTGATCATAATTTTGGTCGATCGACGAACTTCGGCCGGCTACTCCCTATTCGTGCTACGGCTAATCAAGAAGACTGAAATCGGCGTCAACGACTAAACGTTCAAGCCCATTTTCAATCTTCAACTGTATTTCAAGAATTTCTGAAGCTACCGCATAAAAATCGACCCCTGCCTCCAGCTTCCATCCCGCAATAATAAAGCCATCATCTGCATACATCAAATTCGCAGCTTCTAAACTTCTGAAATTGCCATGCCTTTCGTGCGGGGAAATTCCAGACAATAAGTTATCATATTCTTGAACCGGCAATTGATAACTATTATGCTTTATCTCGCCTCGACTAATAACTGTGTGCAAACATATACGTGCCTGCCGTGATAAATTGGACAGCCTGGAATACAGATCCCCAATTTTCTTGAAGACGGTCTTTCCATCTCCACTGTCGGCTTCGTAATCCATGTACTTCAACACGACGTCTGCTGATACGGCAGGTTGATTAACGACTGACTGTGCCTTGAAGATACTGCCATCATCAGCGAACTGAGAAAAAAGCGGACGCATTTCTCGACCTAGCATCTCGGAAAGAAACGTTTTCTTTTCTAACGAAAGATTTTCAATTTTCTTCAATAAATCATCGACATCCCAGATGTCATCGGCTGTTTTAAAAGTAATGCCATTAACAGGAAAAGTCGTCGAGTAATTTTTCTTAGCAGTTAAGATGAGCATCACAAAGCGGTCATAGTTTTTCTCAAGCCCATATTCATTGAATTTCTTTAACGATTCTTTGATTTTAGGTGAACTATTTTCGGCAGTGACCTGGATGCACAATCTTTCCTTCCAGTCACCGAGATCGATTGCAGCTTGGTTTTTAGTTATGTCATTGAGGTTGATCAGTTCTTAGTCGAAAGCAACATTCAAAAAATCACGAAAGAAATTTTCGGCAGCCTTATTGAGATCATATTGTTGGAGCTTACTTTTTGATTTGAAAATATAGCGTAAAACACTCAAATGCATGAGAATATTCTCAAATTCTTTCGTCGAAGCTATAGGCATAATTGGACTCAGGTCAGTGTTTCAGGCTAGGTAGCCGGTATTCTAACCTGCAACACGTTAGAACTACCTACCTCTAAGTGGTCCATCATCCTCGCCCTGATCAAGACCAAAAACAATCTCGGCAAAGTCCAAAGTCGAGTTGCCGTACTACGTTTGGCCCAAAGCGCGGACACTTCCACCAGCTATTCCTCCTCTTCCTGGCTACAGCCTCTCCCAGTCGGGTTGGCTAAGGCCATGGAACTCGAGCAGATCCGAGAGATGTAGGCCGACGCTTTTTTCGCCCTGTTGACCGGTCTCCAACACCATTAGGAAGTCCGCATCACCTGGATGAGCACCGGCCGGCGGCGTACGGCTACCCGCGGTTGCGGTCAAGCCAGGCACGTTCGATTCGATCAGTTCATGCATGAAGCGCTCTACATCGCCACGCTCACGCCGCGCAGATAGCCCGAGCGCAAGGTTGAATGGAACGCGCTCTTGGCGCGTCTCCTGATCCCACTGGGCCTAGGCACACTGGACGCCGGCTGGGCCGGACAATCTGGAGAAGTGGAGCAGCTACCACCGCCGTCGTGTTGAAACCGGAATGCAATGCTTCAAACTGCTGGGTAATAAGCATCTGGATGAACCCCGGGTTGTCCGCTTTTGGCCCAGGCTGTGTAAAAACGCGCGATCGGCGTGTCTTTAGGGGTCCCTTTACCATTCCCGAACTGGGGAAAACGCCGTGGCGAGCGATCTGAAAGGTCGAGTGTTGCCGAGCCGACGCCTAGTTTGTGTTTTTACACAGCCTTGACCCGCTGCGACCTTTGTAACGGCTCAGTGTATGGGTAATTTCTTGGAAAGCAAGTTCGAGTGTGCGCCTTTAGTGGTCGGTAGGCGTTATTAAATAGACTTTACGGCGATCTCATGCCGCAGCCTTTGTTGGGTCGGGAGGTAGTGAGAATGGTAGCAGCGGTGCAATCTGCATGTCCGGATGCACGAGCAGGCGTTCCTTCCCTGCTCTGTTGCCCATTTCGAATGGCACCACCCAAAGCAACATGGCGGGAGCGAACGCAAAGGGCGGCAGCGGCGACTCGAAGGCATCTGTGCGGGGATAGATCAGTACAAGTTCCTTATGCACCTGGCTCACTTCAATATACTTGTGCGCGTAAGCGAAGAGTTGGTAGAAGTCGCTCTGAGAGATGCCGTAACGCTTGTCGCGTGCTCCTCCCAGGCGCTTCCACTTGGTATCTAAAACTACGCGCTGACCGCCGCACTCGAGCACTAGGTCGGGCCGCAGTTGAAAAAAGCCTTTGCCGTCGTGCTGGCATAGATGGGTCTCGCGCGCCTGGCGTTTCAAGTGTGCCGAGCGCGGCAACTGGCGCAGCAGCGCCGCCTCTACGAAGCGTTCAAACAGTTTTTCCATGGGGAACAGCAGGCTCATGCCATGCCATTCGCCCTGTACCGCCAGCGGCAGCTGCTGGCCCAGCACCAACTGACACCATGGCAGGATCGGTGCATAGTGCGCCATTAAGCGCCCGCAGCGCCAGGCCCGGAAGTCGAGCTTAACGTTGTGCGAACTCGGCACCTCGGCCAGCAATTGCATGAGTTCGTGCGAGAGCCGCCAGTTGAGCGGGTCCTGGGTCGATTGGGAAACCTGCAGCAAGGCCGAGCGGATCAGGCGGTTCTCGGGAAAATCGAGCGAGAACACATCGTGGCGGGTATGGAGGTAGTGCGCGCGGTGCAGCGGCTGGCGCAACTGGGCGATTATGTCGAGTTGACCGCGCAGGTTGCGCTGCTCTTCCTCTACCCGTAGGTAGTCGAACTTCATGCCGCGCTTCACGAGGTGCTCAAGCGCGGTTAAGAATTGGCGGCGAACCCATTCCGACAATGGCATATTGAACAGAGCCAGATCGGCCGGCCCTACCTCGCGCGCAGGCAGGTCGAGTGCGGCCTGGATCATCCTCGCCATGAGAGCACGCGCTGCTTCTTTCGAGTCGCCAGATTCCACGTGCTTGGGTAGAATCTCCAGCGTGGTGCCGCATGGCGTCTCAAGGATGCCGACGAAGTTGTCTAAGCGCAGCCACTGGCTACCCTCCACTTCAAGCAACTGGGCGCCATTGGCGCGGAACTGGCTTGCCAAGTGGCACAGGTAATCGAACGCGCTTTTTGTGACCTGGGCACGGTCAAGCGAAGTCACCGCCAACGGGCAGGTGGTCAGCTTGGCGAACTCGCGAACGACGACGGTTTCGTTCAACTTTTAGCCTTTAAGGCTGCGGTAATGACCTTATCGCCGAGTTGCTGCGTGTTGTACTCGTTGCCCATGGAGTTCAAGCAACTAACGCTGAGCTTGGCGGCCAGACTACGTAGGATCGGCTTGGCAATCTGTTCTACGCCGTCTTTTTTTACCACCACCGCTCGCGACTTGAAGCGCTCGATGTGATAACCTTCATAGGTGACACTACCAGCACTGACGCGGGGCGTCGATGGCAAAGGAGGTACCGCGTCGCTATCGATAATCCCCAAATACGATTCAACGCGATCAAAAGCGTCTTCGTTGATCATCCAATTTTTTTCTTGCACCCGCCCCTCGAAGCTCTCACCGAACAGTACTGCCGTGCTGCTTTCGGTCGGCACTACAAAACAGTTCACGAGCAACTTGCGATGATCGTTGAGCACCCACCGAATGCGGTTCCAGTCCTCAAAAAAGTATTCTTTAAGTAGCGGAATGATTTGCCGCTCAAAAATGCGGCCTAAGCGCAGCAGCGAGTCATCCTCGATTAAGGGCAAAAAATAGGCATGGCCAAGGCAGTGCTCGCGATCCAATAATGCCTCGATGCGCTCGTTCATCACCGTGAGCAGTCGTCCAATGACCACGCCATGAATGTTGACATTGGCGAGCAAATCAGGACGCGGCGGCATTTCCTTAAAGACGAAGCGGCGGCGCAATGCGATATCCAGGCCGCTCAAGGACCGATCGGAAGTATTCATCGTACCGATCAAATACAAGTTGTCCGGGACGCTAAAGCGCTCCTTCGAATACGGCAGCGTCACCGACAAGGCCTCGCTAGCGCCGGAGCGCTTGCTCGGTTCGATCAGGGTGATTAATTCCCCGAAGATGCGTGAGATGTTACCCCGATTGATCTCGTCGATGATCAGGACGCGCTCGCGCGGCCCCTGCTGCGCTAGCACTTCTGTGCCACTAGAACTCAATAGCTTTGCTAGCTTGGTACGGTCAAGTGCATGGGAACCGATCGGATACAGTGCGCCCATCGTAAAGTCGTTGTTCATAATTGCACGGCATTCCATCGAGAGGTCGAATACCTTGAGCCAGCGCACAGAGCGCGATTGCGCGAAAGTATCTGCCGCCCGAGGTAGGTGGGCATAATCTCCCGTCACTTGACCAATCGCACGAAACTTTGAGTTTCCGTCAGCAGCGACCACCAAGTCACCAGGTTTCATCTGACGCACCATGTAGTCGACAGCGCGCAAGCCCGAGGGCGGCTTTCCGTTCTGAGTAGGCCCGCCGAGCAGAGTCGAAATCCCACCTTCACTGGTAATCCCGGAAAAATCCCGGCCATTGCCCCACCCAAGAAGAATGCGCCCATCCTTGATGCATTCTTCATAAATATGATTCTCTTCGGCCCGATTCCCGAGCGACATTTTCCACACAGTCGTATCTGGCCCAATCTCAATGGTTGGCGGTGCGTCCACCAACACTTCCTTCACCTGGGCATCATCGCAGATCAGTTTGAAGATGCCCGGTTTTGGCGGGAACGTCAACTGCTTCGTGACCGGGTCGGGCACGGCCCCCAAACCCTCCACAAAGTCTTCGTAACTGAAACTCTGATGGAATGTTACGAAGCGCACATGATTCGAAAGCTCGAGTTCTTGAAAACGAGCCCGGAGCTTGAGCCGATCCATGCGATAGGTTTCCAAAAAAACGGGATCGAGAATGGCCAGTGTCTCGTCGATTGTGGTGTGTGTCTTGCCGGTACCCGGAGGACCGTACAAGATCTGGTTCAAAGGCGGAGCGTGGTATTGCAAGAAGGCGTAATACTGTTTAATCGCTGCGCGCAGGCCGCCGTTGTAGACATTTCCCTGGTTGGAATCTGGGCCGTTTGAATCATACCGCGCTACTAAAGGCGCAAGTTCTGCCGGCCGCCGTATAGAAAAAATGTCCCTCTTAGCATGGTCGGATAAATTGTCGATATAGCGTGTGTATTCAGTAGAGGTCTTCTCCTGCTTGCCCGTCCTGAGCATGTGTTCTTGAAATCTAAGCTTTACGTTCAATGCGTGCTCCATAACGTGTTCATCACCGGCCACCAAAGGGAAAATCGATCTTCACGCACACTATATTAACCATCAGCAAATGTCTACGCGAAATAACCATCGATGGCTGGACGATCGGCCCACCGCATGTTCCAGGGTCATCTTCCCCTTGGGAATCCAGAGCATGTTGGAAAAAACCTACGCCAACTCACCAACAAGTGCCTGCAGTTCTAGTGGCCGCCGCATAGCTAACAATGGGCACATCGATCCGTACTGATGCGGTAGGTTGACAGCTAGATCACGCGTTCACACAATTCCCCTCCTGTCAGCAGTTTTCCTTGTTGTTCTTCCATGCTAGCCAGCCGCACCTATGTGCTCTTGCATCATGAAGAGCATGGTGCCATGGCCCGCTACGTTCGTGATACCGTACAACGGCGTGGTGGAATTCTGGCGAGCCAATCTGTCCGCACAAATCGTATCGTCCCGTGAGATTCTGCGGCCGCTTGCCGTCTAATGCGTCAAACAGCAATTCCCAGTCGGTAAAGCTGTCGCACGCAATAGTGACACTACCAGGCAGTAAGGAAAACCATATTGATAACCGTTTTTCTAGCGTGTCTCGGTCAACAGCCTCAACGTTCCCTCCTAGTAAAGGTAGCACAGCGGCATGAACAAAGGGGCTGCACCATTCTCGCGTGTAGTCGCTGCGCTCCAAGTACAGTTCGTACTCGCCGTCCTCGCTCACCATCCCAATGCTGATGAGGTCACAATTTAAAGAGTCTGTATATTCTGTGTCGAGAAATATGAGCATGATGGGCCGTATGTCGTTAGGTGCAATATAGCGCATGGAGATCGCACCGGTATAAATTGGCTAAAATACGGTGCGAATCCTGAAAAGTATTTCCGTGAAATGAAAAGCGGCAGAATTAGTGAAACCATAGTAGATTAGTAAAACCAATCCAACGAAGTGGAGGTGTAACATCGCATCCAAGTAGCGCACGTACACGTTCAGGAAGAATAATTTCTAGATCACCTATGCAAATACTAAATTTTATTTATGACCTGTCGTCAAGTATCTTCATAATACATATATAGGATTTCGGTCTGCGAAAAACCCTCCATACGTAAATCACGTTCAATAGCCGAGATTATCTTTTGCTGACCATCGCTTAAGAAGTTTATATCTCCACGTGTAAGTAGCTCAATCAGTTTTGCTGGTGGCAGCTTCAGTAGGGCGCACACTTCGCTTTTGCTGAGATACGGTAGGCGCGATTTCGCAGCGCCAATTTCAGTGAATGGCCAAACTGCACTGGCAACTTCGTCGGCGAAATTTTTCAGCATGGGACCGCCCGATAAAAAAGGCAGCAACTGATTGCTTAACCTCATACTCGGTAGACGATATACGGCCTGCGCTGCGACATACTCAAGTGCGGCTCCATCGCCGCGCAAAAATGAGACGGCGGCCTCTAGTCTTGCATAGTCGACAGACGGATCGTCCATTAGTCCGTCGAAACGTGCCAACGCCCCCCAGAACTCGAGTACTAGGTTTAACGAGGCAAAGTCCTTGTAATCCAGCATCTCCTCAACCGCATTTATTGCACCGATACAAATCGTATCGCCTTCCATCCACAACAATGAAGATTGACAATGGTTACACGATGAAATTTCGCTGCGTGCCAGTGATGGCCTCCGCTTACAGTTGATACAACGATCTACTAAGAGACGATTGTGTCGAGCACATGCTGAAAATGGTCGGACCAACCATTGCTGGCGCCAGTATGGCTGTTCACGCAGACATGCTGCGCAAAACGCTCTCGCATCATAGCGACGAAAGTAATGATTAGGTATGATTGCTGACCGATATTGGCGGGCTGCGCGTGGCGATGAACCAACACGCGCTAGAGAAAGCCCAGCTACTTCATCGACAAGACCAAGATTTTTGATTAGTAATGCGAACTGTATAGGGTCAACAAGCGTGGCGCGCAAACGCTCTTCACAAAATAGGACATCGGTTCCAGAGAGCAACTGATATACAGACGAATGACCATTTTCCTGTGCAGCACGTATTAAAATGCTTGCAGGCGTTTCATCTTTAAACGGAAGTGGGCGGAACAGTAAAGAATTTTTCACGTCCGTCTCCGTATGGCCGTAGAGAGTGCGCCATGAGATAACCTAAATGGATTTTCGGTAACTAGACTAACTGCCGCCGTCGCCCCCCTATCCCAGGCTGTCGAAAAATTCTCTAAAGTTACATGCTCTGTGCCCGATTTCAACGCTTCTAATATGGCCTGCTTTATTAGCAAAATAACAAATGATGGGATTCCGCCAGTTGCTGCGTACACTTGTGTTGAACTATATAAAGAATCAAATCGGGGAATTGATGCAAGAGCCAATCGCTGTTTGGCTTTCCGAATGGCTTCGTCCATGAAGAGTACTAAATCCCCTGGGTGGCTTTGGTCTCCAGGAGTCAGCGGTGAAAGGTGAAATCGCATTGGGAACCGGCGTGCTAATTGATCGTCTTCAGCTAGGACCGGTTCGAATGAAGGGTGGCCCACGAGACAAAAAGAAATGCCAGTCCGATTCACTAATGTTTTGATCCAGTTACGGACTTGGCTGTTCGTTATAGATGACTGGCTTTTGCTACCAAAAAGATTGTGTACTTCATCTGCAAAGACCAAGATAGTTTTAGACTTCTCCAACAACATGCATAGCCGCTCTGTTAGATAGTGTGCAGATTTACCGGATGTTGATGCGTTCGCACCAAGTGCTTCGAGCATACTTGCAGCAACGGACCGCACAGTAGCCGGTGACGGGATTTCGAAATAAAAGGCGGGTACGATTGTCCTTTCAACGTGGGCGTGGCATTCCGTTGAGATCGGCATGCGTGACAAAAGTGCGCGGCTTACTGTGGTTTTCCCGAGTCCGGCCTCCGCAAGAACTAGACTACCGACTGGTTCAAGATAGTGCCGGGACTTCAGCACACACTCCTCAATCCCTAGCACTGCTTTCTCGAAAGCCGCGTGTAGGATGATGACTTTGTCGAGTTCAGCCACGCGTGCTATCAGGTTTTCTTTTAGCATGGTCTACTCTGTTTCTAGGGACTGGATCGTTGGAATAGCGCTCCACCCTACCTCCGACGTTTGCTGAGGGATTGAGGCGAGCAGGGGGGCGAGCGTATGCTGGGGGCTATAAATTTGCTCAGCCTCGTCTTTATGCAGAAACTCGCTGCATTCACGAGGATTCGATTTTGCATCGACTTTATGTGACTTGCGGCCGGCACCGTTGGTTAGCTTACGGAGCCATTTCTTTGCTGCTTCGCTTTCATGCTGGATTCTCGACATCAGTGTCCAGCGAGCGATACGGTTAGCATTAGGCCCGAACCGCTTTCTGTCCGTGTCGGACAGTGCTTTCTTGATCTTCATTGCCTCTATGTGCGCAAAAATCGTTAGACCGTCCGTATACCCGGGATCAGTCGATTCAGCCATCAGGTATTCACCGACCAAAGAAGGGTCTTCGAAGAAGACGGTTTGCAGGTTCAACTCGTCGATTAAGATCGTAATTTTCGAGTGGCCTTGCGCTTCAAGACTGATAAGAGCATGTGAATAATAGTGCAGCCCTTCGAATTGAACCCGGCCGCCATGGATGGATCGCTGATATGGCCGTCTGGCCAGAACATTCACCTCCGCAGCAGTGAGTTTCATCGGACCCATCACTCTCGCTTTTTCTTCCCATGCGATAGCTGGAGCACGAAGGGTTCGCGAGTGGACTGTCTTGTGATATACCTCGTTAATCCACTCGTCGGCGAAGGACATGACTTGCTGCATGGTGAACCGCGCATTTCGACTGGAATCATAGTCGCCTCGTGCCACGGGACTGGAAAAAGTCGTGCCCGCCAAGCTTTGTATCAGCGCGATGGTCAACGTTCTGAAGAAGGATTCCACGTGCGCTTTGCCATTCGGGTCACGCGACTGTGCTGGCGAAATCGTTATCTTCAACGTACTGCACACCAAGATAAATGCTGAGTTCGCGAATTCGACGCCATTGTCGGGAATAATCAGCGTTGGAACGCCATAGCGGACCAGCATGTCCTTCAGTGCAGCCAAAGCAGTAGTTGCGCTCGGATCGAACATGCTGATGTACGTGCCAACAATGCACCTTGTGTGTACGTCAAGCACGGCTGTGAGGAACGGACGCCCCAACACGTCGCCAGTATCCGGATCAACAACCAGTACATCTAACTTATGCGTGTCCATCTGAACGATGGAAAGGCAATTTCGCGCTTCGATGGAACGCCCCGCTGCACGAGCTACTTTGCTGGCAGCTAATACACCCTGCTGGGCACGGGTGACCGTGTACGGATCAAGGCGCTTTATCCGCCGCTGGATTGTACGGAGAGACGGGAGCCTAACGTTGCTGGTGTGAGAGTCGCAAAGGCCGAGCTGTGCCGCTTTGCCGATCACGTGACTGTGCACTGCGTCGCCGCCACCGTGTTCACGCTGGAGGAACTGTTGCTCAATAGCTTCGCAGATTAATTGCTCGACTTCGACAGCGAAGCGAATCGTTCGATTTCCCCGACGCGAATGGCACGGTGGAAGAGATTCTTCTTTGCGCCTCTTAAATCCAGCGATCCAATATGACACTGTTCTGATCGAAGGCGGCTTGCATCGGAAAGGCTGGCGCAAACTAGCCCGATTACTTCGGCCAGCGGTCCTTTCGCGGAAGGGCGTGGTAGTGTCCGAATTGCTGTCTCGATATAGCGATATTTTCGGATGCTCGCCTGGCAGTTGTGCGGTGTGACGAGCACATCGGTTGTATCAGCGACGAGAAGCTCTCCTTGGAGTTGTAGGTCATGAAATTTCGCGTAGGGCATCCGATGGACTTGTCCACCCGCACAGCTTGAGTAACGAACTGTTCCATCAGTAATGAAACTGACCTCGAATTTTGCACCATGGATTGTGAATCGCATTCCCAGTTTAGGTTCAAAAGCGGAGCTCATCGGACACCTCGCGACCCGAGCGTTTCAGTGGACGGTTGATTGAAGGGCCACTGCTGATGAAAACTCAAGAAATCGATTATTTGCACTGGGAGCTCATGTAAAACCATTAGCTGATACGCTGCGTCAAACGAGTTACAACCATGACGCGTAAGTAACGATCTTGCCAGTTCAATCTGCATTTGGGAGAAGGCTTGCAGGTGACCGCGCGCATAACGTTGCAGTAGATCTTCCAAAATCCGCGGGCTCGGTAAGCTGTGCACGTCGATCAATTGGAAGCGCACTCCAGCCTGGTCAAGTACGTTTCGGATCAACCTGAAGCGATCAATGTCAGCCTGTGGCAAGTGTGCAATAGATGGCTTTACCTCATGAACCTCGACTTGACCACAAGCCGTTCGAATCAAAAAGTCTGGGTGCGCGAATCGTCCCTTTTGGTAGGCGAATACGGATTGCCTGAGTTCTATATTCCTGCACGCTAGGGGAACGTTCCAGAACTACAGCATATGCAAGCTCAAGTCGGCTCTCCAGTGGAATACTGCCGCCGCATTTCATGCTCGGGAACAATGCGGTTCTTCTGCCTCGGCCACCCTGCCGAATTTTTCGGTCACCATGAAGGACACGAGCAAGGTTGGGTGACTTTTGGAAAGCTTGCGCAATTTGAGTGAGCAGCTCGGTAGCGTCGACGTTGATTGAATCCTGATCGGCAGAATCGATGTTGCATTGCTTCTTTAAAGAAACTTGGGATGTTTGAGTAAGGCGGTTGGTGTAACAAGTTCCTGACATAGTCGTCTTCCAAGTAGTCCGGTTGCACGGTGTTACGCCCAGTCCTGGCGAGCGTAACCGTGACGCACCTTCAGAAAAATGATGGCGTGACTTGACTCTGGGCTGCATTCAGAAGAAACTACAGGTGCGAACCGTTGTACGTGTCTTCTGATACTGCAACCGCAGACGGACCCGAGAGGGTCCGTTTGTGTTTATAGAGATGAGTTCTTTTTCTAGCCTCCTATTCTCGGTAACGGCTTGTCGAAAAATCAAGGTCGTGCTCTACGATTCCATCTTTCATGCCCAAACGTACTGCAATTGTGTGGCTCTTTCCGCGTGATGGGACGCTCTGACCTCTCAGCACTTGGTATACCAAAGACGGAGTGAACCCGTTCTGTCTTGCCCATTCAGCAACAGAAACGCCGCGAAATTTAAAATCTTGCAATACATCATCAGCGGTACGGTTCATGGATATGCTCCGGTTTCTTGCTAGGTTGTGAAGGAACATACACATTTATGAAAATGCATGCAAGTCATTGATTAATTTGAAGTTGTTAGTTTTTTGACGACGCATTTTTCTGACATTTCGAAAGAAAAATGCGTTTCTTAATGTAAAATTTCCATGATAACTCTTGCAAGTTTTAGATTACTAAAAGGCGGAAAAATTGCGCTTTGAAGCTGAAAGTCTTCTATTTTTCGTAGCCAAGTCTTTCAACAGCAGAGGGATGGGAACGAAGAAAACATGTCTAAGTGACAAACTAACTACATTTCCTAGCCGCAAGGTACTATAGTGAGCACAGTTGACTTTTTGTTGATCTTCTTGACCCGAAGTGACACAATACTGTATAAAATAACAGTATTTTTTGTGAGGGCGATATGAGCTGCTCAATTAAATAGAACCTTGGTTGTAATATGAAGCTAGCTCCATTCAAATTTATCGATTTATTCGCAGGTCTCGGCGGATTTCATCTCGCCTTAAGCAGGATGGGAGGCGAATGCGTCTTTGCTGCTGAGTGGCAAGAGCATCTAAGAGATTTGTACAAGATCAACTTCGGTATTCGTCCCGAGGGTGATATTACGTTGATTTCCCCAAACGATATCCCGGCTCATGATGTCTTAACAGCTGGATTCCCGTGCCAACCTTTTTCCAAAGCTGGCGAACAACTCGGCTTCGAATGTACGAAACAAGGCGATCTGTTTTTTAATGTCGCCGCAATTCTCGAACAAAAAAAGCCCCGTTTTTTTATACTTGAAAATGTTCCTAATTTATTGAAGCACGATAATGGAAGAACGTGGGCAGAAATTCAAGAAATATTGGGCACAGGTCCGGGGGGGCTTGGCTACCATATCGCAGCTGAGCGTTTTTCTCCGCATAACTTTGGCATCCCTCAGATTCGAGAACGTGTATATATCGTTGGCTCACTTATACCGCTTGAGAATTTCTCTTGGCCCACCGTTACTCCAGCACAGACATCAATTGACACGATTCTCGACGACCACCCTGAGAACGCGAGGAAGCTTTCTCCTCAAGTCATTGAATGCTTGAGCGTTTGGGCTGATTTTCTCCGTCGCTGCCCTCCTGATGTTGATTTACCATCGTTCCCATTATGGTCCATGGAATGGCGTTCAACTTATCCCTACGAGGAGACTACGCCGTTCGCGTTGAAAGAGGACTTTGGAATGGATGGCATAAAGGGCTTTTGCGGGAGTCATGGGCGGAAGATGGGGTACTTGCATTCCCTCGAAGAACGGTGGATGGCCTTACCAAGCCATGCTCGGACACCTCAACGCAAGTTCCCAAAGTGGAAAGTCGACTTTATTCGTCAAAATCGTCAGTTTTATGCTGACAATAAAGAGTGGATAGACCCGTGGATGGCCAGCATCCTTAAGTTCCCGTCGAGTCTTCAGAAACTTGAATGGAATGTTAAAGGCGGAGAACGTGATATCTGGCAATACGTTCTGCAATTTAGGGCGTCTGGTGTTCGCGTGAAGCGTCGTACAACGGCCCCCAGTCTGATTGCAATGACCGACACTCAAGTCCCTATTATTGCTTGGCAAAGACGATATATGACACCCCAAGAATGTGCAAAATTGCAGAGCCTTGATGGGTTAAAGGCGTTGCCATCTACTCCAACAAGGGCATTCCATGCTCTCGGCAATGCTGTGAATTCAACAGTAGTCGAAAAAGTCGCTGCAGCGCTGTTGGCTAATTTGGAGGCGCATCTAAGAGAGGCCGACGCGCATGCTGAGGTCTGCGCATGATGGATGATACTGAACTGCGCAGGTTACCATCCATCGAAATTCGCCCAGAAGTAACTATGCTTTCAGTGCTTCGGCACTTGAATTATAAGGCTTGGTATGCGATTGCAGAATTTATCGACAACTCTTTGCAGAGCTCTATAGCAAATAAGGAGCAGTTGAATGCTATTCATGGAGGGATATTTCAGCTAAAAGTTGACGTCAAGATCGATACGTCTGGGTCCGGCCAAATTGTGATTTCCGACAACGCTGCCGGGATAACGGAGTCGGATTTTCCTCGCGCATTCAGAGCTGCTCAAGTTCCTACCGACAGGAGCGGGCTTTCCGAATTTGGAATGGGCATGAAAAGCGCTGCGTGCTGGTTCGCTCAGACTTGGAGTGTGCGAACAAAAGCCATAAGTGAGTCCGTAGAACGATCGATTTTTTTCGATATTGAGAACATTGTTGAAAATAAGATCGAGAGCCTTGATACAACCGTTCGAAATGTTGACGCCGCTACGCACTATACGGTTGTTTCGCTGCGCGGCTTACACCACCTACCTCATGGTCGGACGATCGGGAAAATTCGAGACCATTTGACTAGCATTTATCGCGTGTTCTTACGAGATGGAAGACTCCAATTAAGTCTGAATGGTACTCCTTTGAACTATCAGTCTCCAAAGGTACTTCATGCCGTTGAATATACATCGCCGGGTTTTCAAGCGACTGTCGCAAATGCCGAAGCATTCGAATGGAAAAAGGATATCGATCTTGACTTTGGCGGTGGCCAGCGAGTGACCGGTTTCGTGGCACTTCGGGAAGTGGGGTCCACAAGCTTAGCAGGCTTCTCGCTTTTTCGCCGAGACAGATTGATCGAAGGGAGTTTCGACGAAACATACAGGCCCAGTTATGTTTTCAAGCAGACAAATAGCTACCCGTATCAAAGGCTTTTCGGTGAATTGCATGTAGAAGGTTTTGAGGTAAGCCATACCAAGGATGGATTTCGTTGGGAAGAGTTCGAAGATATCTTTCTGGAGCAATTGAAAGCGGAAATCGAGCGTCCACCTCTTAATTTATTGGCGCAAGCTGAAAACTATCGCGCGCTGCCTGTCAAAAAAAATATTGAGACCCAAGCTATAGCAGCTACAAACTCAGTGGCTGATTATGTTGAGAAAGATGTAGCTCCGCTTCTCGTTGACGCTCAACAAAATCCTACCGTTGCCGCAGAACTCCCCACGGAGCTGATTAGCAGTTCCTTACAAGCATCTGAAAGAACGGTAGAAGTTAATGATGGAATCTATCGGTGGGTGATAACGCTTCGCACCTCTGTTGATCCCTCAGCTGAAGATTGGGTTGCTTTATCCAGGGCTGAATTGCCAACAGACAATGGTGAGCAAATCCGGCGACTAATTGTTGACCTATCCCTCGCGCATCCATTCTCAGTTAAGTTTTTAGGAGCAAATAATGAGAATGTAGAGTTGCTTTTACGCATATCGACAGCGATTTGTATCTCATTAGTTTTGTCGCAAGATATTTCAGGCGATCCCCCAGAGAATTTTTTTGGCCATTTCAATTATTTAATGCGTGGCGCAGTCCGAGGCGCATCTTTTATCAGCTAAAGGGAATTATGGCTACTTCGATCAAAATCTTGAAAACGTTGCAACCGCCTCTTCGTTGGGTGCCTGAAAAACGAGAGATTACCGAAGAATTCTTGCAGAGCAAGTCAAAAGACCATAACGGCCCTAGCTATGACGATTTAACCGATGGAGTCAATTCTGTGTTACAGGAGGCGCAACGCATATTAGGGCGTTGCTTGCCTCCGACCGATCCGGCTGGGCGCGAAACAGGTCTTGTAGTTGGATATGTCCAAAGCGGGAAAACGATGTCTTTTGAAACCGTTATTTCGTTAGCCCGCGATAACGGGTATGGTTTGGTGATCGTCTTAGCTGGCACAAAAAATAATCTTCGCGATCAATCCGAGGATCGTTTGAAGAAAGACTTGGGCATTGATGAAGGCGACAATTGGTATCATTATTCCAACCCAACAAGCAATTCCAAGTCACAGATTGAAGACAAGATTAATGCGTGGAAGAAGAACCCCACGAGAAAAAAGGCTATTCTGATTACTGTACTAAAGCATGGCGGGCATCTTGAAGCGCTGGCATCTTTAGTCAATAAATTGTCTATCTCCGATGTTCCGGCATTGATAATCGACGATGAGAGTGATCAGGCGAGCCTCAATACACAAGCTGCTCGCATCCGCAGCGGCAAGGTATCGCCCTCCGACACAAGTGCGACTTATGAAAAGATCTGCATTCTTAGAGATTTCATACCACATCATTCATACTTGCAATATACCGCAACCCCGCAGGCAAATCTGCTGCTTGCTCAGACAGACCTTTTGAATGCCTCGTTTGCTGAACTCGTAACGCCCGGTGATGCTTATACAGGTGGAAAATCGTTTTTCGGAAAAAATACTAAGCTAATAAAGAATATCCCGTCTGAAGAAGTGCCTGGTGCGAATAACTTGCTCTCTGGATCTCCAAAGAGCTTAGTGAGCGCGTTAAGATATTTTCTGTTGGTCTGCGCGCACCATGCGATTACTCGTGAGAGAAAAAAGGATAGAAATCGTTCAATGATGATTCATCCGGCGATGTTAACGACTTCCCATACTCTCTACATGGCATGGATCGATAATTCTCTAAAATCACTCAAGGCGATTGTTGAACGTGAATATAAATCGAAGCTAGCAGATGTCGCCAAAAAGTTTCAAGTTGAATATGATTCGCTCAAGTTAAGCTTTCCAAAAATAAAACCGCTTGACGAGCTAATTGTTGCAATGGTTGACGAGGTATTTAGCGAACTAAACCCCGTGCTGGTCAACGGCACGAAAGACGCCGAAAAGAAAATCGATTGGAAGTCCACTCCGTATTGGATTCTTGTCGGCGGCGCAAAATTGGATCGAGGATATACCGTTGAAGGGCTTTGTGTGACCTATATGCCTCGTCCTTTAGGAACTTCGCCTGCCGCTGATACGTTGCAGCAACGAGCTCGTTTTTTTGGTTATAAGAAGTCATATTTGGGCATGTGCCGCGTATTTGTACAAGAAAATGTGAAAAATGCATTTACTGAGTACGTGGAACACGAGGAGTTTGTAAGAAGTGCACTTGAAAGCTCGCGGGGCAAACCGCTCACAGAATGGCGTCGCGACTTCGTGCTTACGTCAATGCTCAAACCAACGCGGTCAAATGTGGTAGGCCTTGGAACCCGACGTATTCCTGCTGACGGCTGGATGGTGCCTGATGTCCTTCAGCGCGATGAAGAGGCTGCCAAGGCAAATCGGATTCTGCTTTCTTACATCGAGACGGAGTGGGCAAGCAAATACGGTGCAGCAGTCAACGCTGCCAAATATCCTCAGTTCAAAGGAGGTAAGGATTCCTCACCGCACTTTGTTATCGAACCGGTCCCTCTAAAAGCAGTGCTTGAGGACTTCTTGCTGGAGGTAAAAGTCCGAGACCCGGTAGATGCGGAAGAGCATAGTGCGATGTTGATTGCTGTCGCCTCTTTGTTGGCAAAGGAACCCAATCTTACCGCTGACATATTCCTGATGAACAATTTGCATCCGGGCTATCGTACGAGGACGGCAGGCCGTGGCGTCAACGAGCTTCATCCTTTTGCGCCTATAAATCAATATTTCAGCCAAAGTGCTGCAGCTGTTAACGATAGAAGTTTTTGTTCCACGGAGCGCATCTCACTTCAGCTTCGCAAGTTTAACTTGGGCACAAACGTACGCGATCCCGATACAGCCGATATTAAAGATGTGGCTTGGTTTGCGCTAAATATTCCTAGAAAGCTTCGGAAGGAATTGCTGATCGAACTGCGCGCATAAAATGGACATCGTTTCTTTGTTTGGTGACATCGCTCGTGCTTCTGCTCCGGGAAGTTTTGCTGCGATTCCATTGCCCGGCCGTCGGCATGACTTTCTTGCAAAGGGCATCGATGGAGCTCCGGTTTTTCTACTGCATGATGCGAGTAAACCACAATATAGCCCCGGAGTTTACTTCAAGTATCTAACTGTGCAATACCACGCGACTTGCGAAGTGCAAACCGAAGGTCGTGACCTGAGTGGGCAATTTGCTGTTGTCGCTTGTGATGGCTCGATGGCGGACCTGCACGAAATTTTTATTCGTTGTTTCGGGGCGGCCGTCGAGGAGTTACCGATTGAATGTGGAACCCGTGAATTAAATGGCTGCGTTCAAAAGTTGCTCGATCTGTTTAGGTTGCTTTCACAGCCGAGTTCCAGGAGTGTTACCGGACTGTGGGCTGAACTCTATGTAATTGCTAAAAGTGGCCACGTCGCAGATGCTCTACGGGCATGGCATGAAACCCCTGCCGATCGTTTTGATTTCGCTTGGGCTACTGGACGATTAGAGGTGAAGGCTTCAGCTCAGTCGGTTCGAATTCACCAATTTGCTCTCGAGCAGCTTGCTTGTCCAGAGGAAGGCCACGGTTACATTGCATCGTTTTTGGTTCAGCCTATTTCTGCAGGCATTGGCGTACTTGATCTTGCAAACCAGATTGACCTTGAAGTTCGTGACTCGTCAATATTACGGCAGAAGCTCTGGAGCAATGTAGCTAAGGCGCTGGGCAGTGACTTTTCCGACAAAGTAGACAAGCGGTTCGATATTGCTTATACCGAACGTTCTGCCATGGTATACGCGATGGATGACATTCCGAAACCGGACGAGCCGAATGATCCGCGGGTGATAGCTATACGATTCACTGCTGATCTCACGACGGTAACTTCATCCCTAACATCGACTGCGGCGGCGGCGTTACGAGGTATGTTCGTCCGCTGACTCATCGCTATGAAAATCACCGAGCTTTTTTATCGCGGGATAAATTTAATAGGTTGAAGTTTCACATTTTTCTTTCTTCAAAAAATTTCTTATTTCGGCAGAGATTTAAAATCCGCTGAGCCATCGAACATAGCTCAGCAGATAAAATGCCATTTTTTTGAAATCATCACGCTGTTGGTCGAGGCGCGCCAGGTGAAAGTGGCCTGAGTTCGCCTGCTGCCGCTTTAAAGGCAACCTTTAATAAATCACTCATTCTAAAAGTTTTGTCATCAGGACCGAAAGTAGGCTTGAATGTTGGGTCTCGTAATATTGAGATGTCGCTAGACTCGATCGACCGATGGAAGGTCTCAGCTACGATTCGTCCGCCTACTTGCCCGAGCTTACCTTGGTTGAGCTCTGCTTCCCTTAATACGTAAAACCACAGTGGAGTATTTTCGCTTAGCTTTGTTCTCTCAGAAGAATTTAAATTTTCTAAATTATTTCCAAGAATTTGTTCTGCCGTCAATGGTGGCTGTGATCCAGAGACTAATTCTGCGATGTGGTTTGACATCTCTTGGCCAGAAGCTAGCCCAACCATTTTTCCTCGTACTAAGTTGCGGAACGCGAGATTCATCTCAATAGGCCTAACTATAGTATTTCCTCGTTTTGCGAACGAACCAATTGGTAATTCAGCTAAGGGGTTCGTTAAGCTAGTTTCGATAGCCTTAGCGAAGTTTAATGTGGTTTCTGGGCTAAGTTCGGGCGTTCCATCGGTTGCAAAATCATACAGACGCGTCCAGTCGGCTACCCAATTTGTCGGCAGTCTTTCAAACGTTCCATCAAGTGGTTTGTTAACGTCCGTTCCGGGCGAAAGATTTCCGCTGGTTCCCGAAAACCTAAACATGTTTAGAAGGATACCGATATCTCCAAATACCCCATTCTGTCCAAAGATGGCGTTCCAGTCATACTTATCCCGGATCATCGCATGACCAAGTCGGTAGGCTGCTACCGAAAATTCGATTGGCATTGTAGGGGTGCCTAAACCGCCGATTTCAAATACCCTTCGTCCGTTGTTAAAGACATCGTCCAGAATAGTTGGATCAACTATCCTAGGTAGGAAGTCGTGTCTAATCAGCCATTGATAGTGCTTCACAACTTGCTCCCGCGCTTTTTCAAACAATAAGGCACTGGGAACTGCTGAGCCGGCAAGTCGATCGCAAACAGCGTTATGGAACCGTATAAAGGCCAGATGGGTCTGTCCGACGATCAAATTTTCATCATTACGGATGTCTGGAATAAGAGCTGTCCGAGATTCTTCAGGATCGGCTGTTGCATTACCTCTGCGAGGTAAATCAAAGTCATCAAGAGGAAGAGCAGAAATATTGTTGCCAGGTGATTCTTTTGTTTTTCCTAGCTTTAACTTAATTCCATCACTCTGGTAGAAAATAGGTTCTGCTATTGGACCTAGCCCATACATGCAATCGAGATCTAACGCAGGTGATCTTCCCTGACGCAGTTGAGCCACGTCGACAACAGTACCTAAGGTGACATCTGTTTTATCGAGCGTTAAATCATGATCGATAAACTGGCCCAAGTAGGTATAACCAGCAGGAACTTTGCTATCTTTTTTTTCTCCAGCTGTCATTGCGATTGCCAACGATTCTAATAGCGTGTCGCTTACTGGTTCGCTTTTACTCGGAAGAATTTGCGAAAAGCGAAATGCGCGTTCGCGCTCGCTTTCAGTTGCAGCACGGTTCACATCACCTCGGATTTCATTCAGATCTGCCAAGAAAAAGAAATTTCTGTTATGGCGCTTTGACATACATTCTCCTAATTGGATTGGCGATTTTATTTAATTAATATATAACGACCTACAGCCCCTTCGTAATAGATATTAAATACTATCTATAATTTGGTTAAATCACTTTTTCGGTTAATGTGCACGGGACCGAGCGACACTGATAGTCAATTCAAATATTTGCGTTCAAGTGCAAAAACTTTATTAGAATAGAGACTACTCATAGCTTCGCCTTCAGCCTGCGGACAGTTGGAATCGCTCCATAGTGAACATTTTCCAACTATCTGTGGGCGGTTACTGCTTAGCGCTATTGTTAATATGCCCAGGCTTGAGTTCTTGAGGTTGACTCCTTACAGGCATAGTTACACCGAGCAACACGCGTTCGCTTGGATGGTCGAATGCGGGGACGACGTGGCTTGCGATTAGCCACGAAAAACCAAACAAAGCGAGGCCAATCGTCTCCAAGATTAATATCGCATTGGTATGCGGCCATAGCTCAAACTGACTGACCGCGCCCATGGACAACATTGTGCCAACAATGCCCACGCCGCATGCCGCATATACCGCACGTCGACGCGCCGCGTAGACTGGATGCGGCTTGTGCTCAGCACGCCTATAGAACGATAGGCAGAACCATGCTAGGGTGGTAAACATGACAGCCGCGCACAGATAATGCGGATTAAATCCAATACTAATCGGACATTCTTTCGTGGGCCACATTGCAATGCCGATTGCTGATATGCCGGCGATCTTGCTAGCCACAAGTTCTTGGAAATTGGCGCCGTTATGAGCGATCATGATGGCAGCGATCGCATATAAAAAACCGACGAACGCATTGCGCGCGCTCTTACCGTCGCAATATGCGAAACTGATTGACGGCAAGTGCTGCGTTGACAGCCATATTACGGTCGGTCCCAGCGATAGGGCGATTATGGCAACGAGCAGCTTCATCGTTCTAAAGTCGATTTCCGGTTTCGTTGGAAGTTGTAGCATGGCGCCCCCAGCGTGGTAGTCGATTCACAGTTCTCCGTGCAGCGCGAGCAGTTACTGACACTGCTAACGTGCTCAATTAGAACCTCCGGTGATTCAAACCGTTCGGCAGAGCTTCATTCCCCATTAAGCACGAATATGTCGTGGAATGCGGGCGAGGTGGACACGTAGCCATAGCGTGCGTAACTATGCGAAAACTGCCCTAATTTGATAATTAGCTTTGAACAATGATGGCAAAGCTGCCGCCTTGAGTTGGCAGCGAGATTCGGTGCCATGTAGCGCTAGTTACAGAAGTAATTGTCCATTGGCACGCTCCGGTCAACACGAATGACTGAATAGCACAACGAATGGCGCCAAAGCAGCAGCGTCTAGGCGATTGAAGTATGTTCAACCGGGCACCTGAGTGTAAATATAGTATTTTTTAGTACCTAGTGCGCATTTGCCTCTCATTTTATTTTCGCTTAACTATAAAACAACACCGAACTTGAAGCCTGCAGTTGTCCGTGGAAGAGTGTCAGCAACTGGAGGCGGAATGAGATGTGTACGCGGCTACTGCAGCAATAACGCCGTTCATACTCGGCGCGGGTCACCCTTTCTAGCATCACTACGCTACTAGCTTGTGCATCTTGACCCGTGGAGCCGATGAAGCGGGAGTGGCACCCTCCCGGCCGCCGCACTGTTCCAGGTGCTCTTGCCGGCGTCGACATATTTACGAATGTTTACGATACCCCGCGCTGCTGCGTACTCCTGGATCCTGACACGCTGGTGGCCGGTCGAATATCCTTGGCCCTTGGTCGACGAACATGATCCAGACCAAGGCTTACAGCGCGTCGCCATAGCCATTCAAGAGTTGATATTGCTCAATACAGTTCAGGATTTTTGGAAGACTATAGGAGGATGAGTAAAGACGCCGCCTCAACTGAAAACAGACTAACGATCCTCGCTACCGCGCTTGCGTTGGAGAAGGCACACGGCCGAAATTTCGCTGCAAGTTATTTGCTTGACGCTGGTATCGCAGCAGAAGTTGTAGTTGAATTATTGTACGGTCTTGCCGTTGAACGCACAAAGGGATGCGTAGGCACTACAGCACATCGGAAGCAACGGGGACCTGCTGCGGACTAGCATTGCCTCGAACGTAAATTCATGCTGCCGGGGCCGTCTGAGCGACCCCGCGAGAACATACGTAGGACTGACAGATGTGTTTGGCATAGGGACATGGGCAACACACGTCTAGGAACATAGTTTACGCACGTCGTCCTATTTATTTTGCAATCCCCAGGTCAGTTTCATTGATGGTTCTGTTGCAGGATACGACGCTCCAAAGGACGTCGGTGTCCGTTGGTCGGATTGCTACTAGGTCTTCTACCAGGCTCTCGCCGACATATATCTGCTGTCCTCAAAGGTGACATGTCCACCCGCACTTTACGTACGAGCGCGCCAGTGTCGTACCTAATCAATGGGAGTACTTCAAGGGTAACGACGTGCACTGATCACGTAGCGGCTTACTGGTGCTTCTGTCTCAATGCGTATGTGAGCTGCTTCCCCTGTCAGTGAGTGCAAGGTTACGTGTCGCCCGGTGCAAAGTTATGTGTCGCTGATGCAAAGATATCTGTCGTCCAGCGGGAATTGCTGGCCGTGATGGCGTGATGGGCGCTGCCGACCCGATGGGGATAAACCTGTGGATAAGTCTGAATACTCAGCCGTGCCATGTATGGACAGCGTTTTGCACCAGCAACGGCGCAACACATCTGCACTATTTGGCGGCTTGTTTAATTCTCAGTGGAAACTCTCGCGTATGATAAACGCCTCCTCCCCCTACGATTTGACGCGCAATGACCACTGCCATGGCCACCCCACCAAAGGCCGAGATGCCCCCAGCCCTGCTCGCTGAGCTGAGTGCCTGGGCCCAACAGTATGCGCACGACGCCGGCGCCGGTCTGCGCGACGCGCTGGCAACGGCCGACAGCGAGAAGCTGGCGCTGCAGGCCGACCTGG
>Ga0308157_10002741_pt1 | contig 27630 bp, 24 predicted proteins | sample PhyBR1_FD_201035 | JGI IMG/M metagenome (GOLD analysis project Ga0308157, IMG submission 201035) | Phyllosphere microbial communities from UC Gill Tract Community Farm, Albany, California, United States - DLSLB.R1 | ecosystem: Host-associated > Plants > Phyllosphere > Unclassified | place: USA...
CCGTCCTTGGTCACGGTCGGGGCGCCGAACGAGCGCTCCAGCACGACGTTGCGACCCTTGGGGCCCAGGGTGGTCTTAACAGCGTTGGCGAGAACATTCACGCCGCGGACGATGCGCACACGGGCGTCGTCACCGAACAATACTTGCTTGGCAGCCATTTCTTAGCTTCCTTCGAAAATTCGTTTGAGGCGGGATTACAGAACCACGGCGAGGATTTCGTCCTCGCGGATGACGAGCAGTTCTTCGCCATCAACCTTCACGGACTGGCCGGCGTACTTGCCGAACAGAACCTTGTCGCCAGCCTTCAGGTCGACCGGCAGAATCTTGCCCTCTTCCGTCTTCTTGCCGGGGCCGACGGCCACGACTTCGCCTTGATCAGGCTTTTCAGCAGCGCTGTCGGGGATGACGATGCCCGAGGCAGTCTTGCGCTCGTTTTCGAGGCGTTTGACGATCACGCGATCGCCCAGGGGACGCAAGGCCATGAGTAACTCCTGTTTACTTGAAAAAAGTGAATGATCAGTGAGCCACGGGAGGGCTGTTAGCACTCACCGGTGTCGAGTGCTAATTATAGGGATGATGTTCCGGGGTTCAAGGGGGGGAGGGGCGGCTGTTACATATTCGGGGGGGCGCTGTCGGTGTCGAAATTCATCTAACGTGGGATTTGCGTCATCCAGTTTGGGAATCGAGGATTTCCGATATACAAGCACTGGTGCGGTCTCCAGCCGGATTTCGCTGTCGAATTTCATTCAACTTGAGATTTGGCTCACTCAAGTTGGCGGCTGACAAATGTGTCGATGCCCAGTCCACGTGGGTTTAAACCCGATTTGGCCTGCAAGGTTCAAAATTCAGCGAGCAAAGGGCTGTAGAGCGGTGCTCGGCTCAGGGTTGTTATTTGGTTCATTCAACTTGGTTTTTTGTCCGAAAAGTTCATTCAACTTGGATTTCGCACCGAAAAGTTCATTCAAGTTGGGGGTAGGAGATCGGTGCCTGCGGCCGATGTCGAATTTCATTCAACTTGAGACCTTGGCCGTAACTTGGGCGGACAGTACCTCGAGCCGACCGACCGCATCCGACCCATTGCCGACATTCGCTACTGGCAACACCAGCCGTTCGCAGCTAGGGGTGGAAGGCCAGCACAGGAGAAGAATTCCGATGCTGCAAGGTAGAGGTGAACGTTTATTATACGTCTGGTTACAGGGTGCAGATAATAAGCCGCCTCGACGCGAGGTCATTGACGGAAGATGATTACTAGGAGGGCGAACAATGAGGCTCAAGTCGATACACATCAAGAACCTTCGATCGTTCGTTGATCAAAAAATTGAGCTCAATCGGTACAACCGATTGGTTGGCGCAAACGGTGCGGGGAAATCTACGGTTCTGTGTGCGTTGAATATCTTCTTTCGAGAAACCCAGAACGCGGCCACCGATATGACTGCGTTGCAGGTGGAAGATTTTCATGGAAAGAACTCTGACGATCCGATCGAGATCACCGTCGAGTTCGTCGACTTGAATGCTGAAGCGCAGGCCGATTTTGCAGAGTACTTTCGGCAAGGTTCTCTTGTAATTTCGGCGATAGCAAAGTTTGAAGAGGCATCTGGTCATGCCGTCGTCAAACAGTATGGGCAGCGTTTGGCTATGCCAGCGTTTGCACCGTATTTCAAGGCAGCGAATGATGGTGCTTCAGCGGGTGAGCTGAAGGCCACATACGCAGACCTTCGAGCCCAATATCCAGATCTACCGGCCGCCAGTACTAAGGATGCCATGGCGGCAGCACTCCATGCGTACGAGACCGCCAGGCCGGCGGAATGTGTATTGATCCCGAGCGAAGACCAATTCTATGGTGTGAGCAGGGGGGCAAATCGACTGGCTAAGTACGTGCAATGGGTCTATGTGCCAGCGGTCAAGGATGCCTCAGACGAAGAAGCTGAGATGAAGAACAGCGCGCTAGGCCGTTTGCTGGCCCGTGCCGTGCGCAGCAAGGTGAACTTCGCGGACAGAATCAAGCTAATCGCGACCAGTGCACAGGAAGAGTACAAAAAGCTGCTGGAGGAGAACCAGGGCGCGCTCGACGAAATCTCGACATCTCTTGCGCAGCGCATCGCGCAATGGGCGCATCCTGAGGCCGCATTGCGCGTGGAATGGCGGCAAGATCCCAAGAAGTCGGTGCAAGTGGAAGAACCGCTGGCCGCAGTACTTGCCAGAGAGGGCGCGTTCGAAGGGCAGCTGTCTCGCTTCGGACATGGTCTGCAACGCTCGTTCCTGTTGGCTCTTCTGCAGGAGTTAGCTGAGTCGGGTGACCAAGGGCCGACTTTGATTCTGGGCTGCGAAGAGCCGGAACTCTATCAGCATCCTCCACAAGCCCGGCATTTGTCCAATGTCCTGCATCGTCTGAGCGAGCACCAAGCGCAGATTCTCATCACCACTCACAGTCCGCATTTCGTATCAGGCGAGGCGTTTGAAGACGTGCGAGTTGTTCGCAGAGTCGACGGAAGTCAACGGTCAGTGATATGCAGCTACGACTACGATCAGTTCTCGGCCGTCTTTGCGCATGCAAAAGGCGCCGCCCCTATGAGGCCGGAGGGAGCACTCGCAAAAGTCCATCAGGTTTTGCAGCCCGCATTGAACGAGATGTTTTTTGCGCAACGCCTTGTCCTGGTCGAAGGACTCGAGGATGCTGCATACATCCATTCCTGGCTCGTGGTTTCCGGCCGATGGGACGAATTCAGGCGCCGAGGCATTCACATCGTTCCTGCAAACGGAAAGAGCGCACTCCTACACCCGCTGATCATTGCAAAGGGATTGGGCATTCCGACCTTGCTGATCTTCGATGCGGACGCAGACGATTTGAAGCACCAGGCAGAGCATCAACGCGACAACACGTCCCTACTGCGCGTCATGGGCGGTGATGACACGATCCCCTTTCCGGCAGCCACTGTCATAGCAGATACGTATGTTGTCTGGCCTCATGATATGGGCGCGTCGGTCAGGGCCTCCGTCCCCGATCCAGCCTGGACTGAATCCGCGAACTACGCCAGCGCGCATTGTGGTATGGCCGGTGATCTTTCCAAGAATGCCTTACACATTGGTGCGCGGTTGACTTGGTTGTGGGACCAGGGCCATCGTCCAGCTCCTCTCGAGCAGCTTTGTGCGAAGGTTGTGAGCTTCGCGTAAAGCCATATGCGGGGCGCGAGCTTGCCGAGCATGTTTGTTTCACTTGGAGCGGTAGTAATGTACGACTTTCGAACGCTGTCCCCGCTGGACTTTGAAGAACTCGTCAGGGATCTGCTTCAGGCTGAGTTCGGCCTATTCTTCGAGAGCTTCGGGCCGGGCCGTGATCTTGGTATTGACTTCCGTTTTGCTACTGCCGAAGGAGTCGCCGTTGTTCAAGCTAAGCACTATGCGAATGCTAGAGCAGATGCCCTGGTGCGGGCCGCGCGTGCAGAGAACGACAAAATCGGGCTGCTTAAGCCTGAACGCTACATCTTTGCGACGTCAGTGTCACTGACGCCTATGCTGAAATCAAAGCTGCAGAATGCCATGCCTAGCGCACCGCTTGAGCAGCAGGACGTTCTCGGCAGAGCCGATCTGAACAACCTACTCGGTCGACATGCGGATGTCCATAAGAAGCACTTCAAACTTTGGTTGGCAAGCACTGAAGTGCTCGAGCGCATTCTGCACAGTGGCGTCTACAACAGGACGCAGGCCGAGATGGATGTCATCAAAGCCATGGTGCCCAAATTCGTGCAAAACGACAGTGTTTCCGAGGCCGAAGCAATCCTGCAAGAGAACGGCGCTTTGATCATCGCTGGCGAGCCCGGCGTAGGAAAGAGCACCTTGGCGCGAATGCTGGTGTGGTTGCATGCCGAGCAAGGTTGGAAGATATCCGTGATTGATGACATTGGTGAAGCCTTTGCCATCACCAGTGAAGACGAGAAGAGGCTGGTATTTTTCGATGATTTTCTAGGGCAGATTCAGCTCTCACCTGACCTAATCCGCCGAACGGATCAACGTTTTCCTCCGTTTTTGGAAAAAATCAGAACAAATAAAAAAATTCGTTTTGTCCTGACTACTCGAGATTACATTCTTCGGCAGGCTCAAGCTCAATCGAGTCGTCTGAGTGCGGCCAAGGTCAATGCCGCGCAGTTTACGCTTAGCGTAGGTCACTACACCCGAGCGGCCAGAGCACAGATACTCTTTAATCATATTTACTTTGCCGACATCAGTCTGGATGAACGAAGATCACTACTGAGAGACGATTTTTTTCTTGAGATAATTGATCATCGAAACTTCAATCCTAGGTTGATTGATTTACTAACGTCCGCTGAATATGTTTCCATTGCGGAGCGACCAATCCGAGAAACCGTTCGACACGTCTTGGACAATCCACACGAGCTGTGGGAGAAGCCCTATCGAAATCACTTCACTGGAGAAGCGCGCGGGCTCATGCTGGCACTGTTCTTCAATGAGAACCGTGTCAGTCTCCAAGCACTGGAAGGGGCATTTCAGCAGATGGTTGGGTCGATGGGTATGTCTATTGGGCGAGCGGACATTCCAGTGAGATTTCGTGCCGCGCTGAAAGAGCTCGAGGGTTCGGCTATCGCGATTGAAAACCGGCATGTACGTTTCGCCAATCCGGGCATTCGCGATTTCCTTCAGCGCGCTGTTCGGGATGATCGATTCTTCACCGTGGCAGTCGACGCGGCGGCCCGATTTCCTGAATTAAAGAGTACATGGGATCGATACGCTGAAGCTGTGAGGGACGACAAAGCCCTAGCGATTGATGGTTCTCTCTGGGATGCGGCTATTGGCCGAGTGATGACGTTCGCGGCGGGGACGGCATTAGACAGACTGGGACTTTCCATCGACATGTTCGATCATTTGCAGTCTGAGAAGTCTCTCGAATTTGTTCGAGCTGGCGTTACTGAGCTCAGAAACTCTGAAATCCAGATTGATGAAGCAGATCTTTCCCGATGGGTACTTGAAGCGCTAACGGCGTCGCTGCTTCCCCTTGATGTGGCTGGCGAGGCTGGGCGAGTCTTGTTTGAAGCCGTTGTACGGTTTCTCTCTGAATGGGGTGGAGAGCTTAGTTTCGAAGAGATCGACGCTGTAGCAGGGGCGCTATCTGACTTCGGTGTTGACGCGGCTGTCGCGGCCCATGCTCATCAACATGCGCTTCAAAAGCGCACCTCGGATCTCAGCTCGATCCTTCTTGACTATGGCTCGGTGGACGATTTGGATAGCTTTGAGTCAGAGCTAAAGTTGCTCATGACGAAGAATGGTGTTCCTCCGGGAAATGTTGCGGAGCAAGTTGAACGCCGCCGGGAGGTACTCGTCGAATTCGAGCAGGAGCAAGAAGAAGAAACTTACAATCCCGCGCCGTCGATATCGCCTCGGCAGAGCGCTACCGATCAAATTCGTTCGATGTTCGCGGGCCTGGCAACAGAATAGAGCGGTCCAACCAGATCGACTCAGCTCAATCGCTGCCTCGTTGCGGTTCTGAAGCTATCGCCAGGCGTGGCCTGTAACGGTATTGATCTTCATTTGGCAGACGGCTGCAAAGGGTCGCTCACGCATTCGAAGGTCCGTTATCGGCCAATTGGCCGAACGTCTCTTGGTGGCCGCGAGCCGTCCTTGTCGACCGGCCGATGACGACCAAAAGCGGCCGGTCCTGTTCAGCTGAGTCGTTGTGGGACTATGCGTAGGGCAACCAAGTCGTCTGAGCAGCGTATCCGCTAGGAGTTGGCGAAGCATGGACGCGGATGCTCATGTTAGGGTTCCTCTGGGTTCTCGCTGAGAATCCATCGACGCGCGGCCTTACTGGAGACGCTCCAAACCGTGAGACCTGCCGCGCTTCGTGCTCGACCCACGATCATCATCAGCAGCGCGTTGCTGTTCAACTGCGAACTGGCGATCAGGCGGCGCATGGCATCGTCATCGAGCCCAGAAGCGCTGGGGTAGTCTTCGGCGTGCGTGTGCCACTCGCCTAAGTACAGCAGCCCCCGCTTATGTCGGTCTTCGATCGCGCGCTGGGCGGCAGCGGGGTTGGAACGGTAGCGATACCTGGAGCGCTCGTCGCCGGCATAAGGGCCGGAGGCCTCGGTCACGCAGACCTGTGTGGCATTGAGAGCGCCGAACAACTGGCCGCCAGCCTCGGTCGCCCAAGGGGTGGACTGACGGTGTCGGCTGACGTGTTGTAAGGCCAGTCGTTCAATCGAAAGAGTTTGAGCGGTGTCGGCGAGATGTCCGACGATCGAGTGCTTGGGCATCGGCTTTGCAAACAAACAGATCATGGCCAAATAAACTCTCGCACCGTGAGGCGGTCGAGGAAGTTATCTTGCCCAAAACTTTCCAAACGTAACTATTTATTGTTAATATGCCGAAGGTTCTTCAAAGCGGAGTAAGCGTGGATTTCAACTCGATAATCAGCGGCGTACGAATTTTTTTTGAACAGCAAAGTGCTGTCGCCAATGCAACCACCATTGGCATTCCGACCGTAACTTTTTTGGCTTGGATTATAAAAAAGCATCTGTTCCCAAGAGTCTCAAAATCGCCCCTCTCCATGAAGGATTGGACGGTGGATAAATTTGGAAAAGAAAGCTTAGTATTAAACCGTGCTCTTCGCTCAACACTTAAAATTGCCATAGTTGACGATAAGCCAGAAGATATTCCGATCGATTACTTGAGAAGCTGCGGTTATTCTGTCACTGTATTCACAGCTATATCTCTAGCACAATCACAGCAACTGCTAGATTATGATTTGATCGCAATGGATATTACGAATGTTGTCACGGAAGATTTGGTTCGGGGAGGTCTGGAACTTATCCGACGCGTGAAAGCAAATCCATCCCCGCCGGTGGTCATTGCCGTGTCAGGGAAAAGATATGACCCGACGGTTACTGAGTTCTTCAAGCTCTCCGACGCGCAGATGAAAAAACCAATACTAGCTGCAGATTTAGAATCTGAGATTGAAGAAAGTCTCTCCAAGAGATTGGCACCCGCGAGAATTGCCCAAGAAATGGATGCAATAATTAATGGTGAGGCGCAGTCTGATTATGAGCGAATTCGTATTGAGCGAAAAATACGCAAAGCGCTGGCTAAATCCAAAGCCACAAGTGGTGGCTTGAAGGGAAACGCAGCTAAAAGCATAACAACTCTGTCAGAAAAGTTCGTAAGTCTTTCCAAATATTATGAATCTAAATGAGATTTTGAAAGTCGGTTGCTTTCATGTGCCGTGGCCAACAAACGTTGGCGGAGAGGAGGTTGAGAGCAAAATATTCCCTTCAAGGATTTGTACCGAGCTATGTAAAGAGAGAGAATGCCTGAATGGTGGCGGCACATTGCTCGGAAGGACCTGCAGTTTCGGCCTTTCCTATTACCAAGGAAATATTGATGAATGCTTGGTGGTTTGCTATGGAACTCTTTCTGAAAACTGGCGATCATCAATTAATGCGAAGCATGCAGTAAGATTTAAGGATGACTTGAAAGGTCGCTCGTTAAGTGCCCCACTCTTCGTTTCGTGGTTTGAAAAACTAAAGCGATTTTGGATGGTTATGGAGGGCGAGCGTCGGAGGTTGATCAGTGAAGCCCTACACCCTTTCCATGAAACGCCAAAGCTGGCACAAGAAATAAAAAATGCGGCCGAAGCAATTATCTCAACCAGACCAGGGCAGACTCTTGATGAGAAATTTTCAGCTGCGACAAATGTTGAAAAATCACTATTGAAAGCATCTGAGTTGCTTGTGGATAGTTTTGACATGCTTGCAGTTTTCTTTAATCCTGACAGCGCTCGCTTAGGTAAAATAGGGAAGGTGGAGCCTTACAAGCTAATTGATAAGCTATCACGAATTCTAGCCATCAGTCGAAGTGGTGGGCACAGAAAGAGCATAGCGCTACAAGGGGACTCGTTTCGAAAGTATGAAGTGCTCGATTCATTTCGCCTTATTCCGCTAGTGCTTCTCGGAAATGCGATCAAGTACAGTACGCAAGGGGATGTTTTAGTTAAATTTACCGACTTTCCTAATTACACAGAAATATCTTTCACTTCAACCGGCCCTTTAATTGAATCTGAAGAACTCGAGAGCATCTTTGGGCGGGGCAACAGAGGGCGCCACGCACGAAAAATGACTAATGACGGCATGGGCGTCGGTTTGTATGTTGCAAAGATGGCCGCCGCCGCCAATGCCACGCGAATTTCGGTGAAATCTCTCCCCCTAAATTACTCTAAAAATAATATTCCTCTAGCGGTGAATTGTTTTTCTTTTCAGGCTCGTGATGTCAGCAAATAGAGCTGAACACACGATTTAAATGCCAATGATGTTTTTGGCGGCTTCTAATAGCGTATTCTGTTGAAAATCTCCCGACACTCGCGTTAGTCTGGCAGAACTTGCTGATCTAAAGATTTCATAGAGTTTCGATATGACGGGTCCTCAAGCGAGCGGACGGGAATGGTTCTGATACGCCTTCAACCTCGAAGATTAGTATGCATCTAGTTTCTTCCTGCGGGGCCTCCGTCCGGATCCGAGCGACCTACATGACATTGAGCAGAGCACGACATAAATATGAGCCGCCCGCCCCTCATCCTTGAATTGTCCTGTTCGCTCACATGAAAACCCGATGCACAATCCGGGGGTAAGGCCGCAAGGACAGGCCACGCGACGTATGCTACTGGCACTGAATAGAAAATCCGGCGCCTTAGTCCTCGCTCCTCGATTCATGCTTCAAGACTCTCAACGAACTCATTCTGGACGTCGCTAGCGACGTCCGCTACACCATTGTTATTAGCAGCGATCGGCTCTTCGAATTTCCCGAAAAGTCCCCGATCAAGGAAGCACGCGACTTACAGCATGCAATCGTCTGCCGAATTGCTCGAATCCACGACCTTGCGGATTGCGATGCCTTTCGATCTGCAAACAGAAGAGAAAGCTACCTGGGTTAGCTTTCTCAGGTGAAATTGTGGCCGAGATAACTAACTAGATCTAGCTAGCATCAGAGTGGAATGTTTGTTTCAGCTAATACTGTACATGCGACGTCATATGGAAATTAGCTGTCGTAGTGCTTGGGAAAGTATAAAAACTTACGCTTATCACTACGTGATAATTACAGAAGATTAAAACCCGAATGACTGCTCCGGGCCGGCAGGCGACCCGTCGCCGGCCCGGATGCACCAAACCTCAGTTTGCTCAGCCAACTCAAGAGCATCGTCGACCTCGATGCCGAGATAGCGAACTGTGCTTTCCAGCTTCGTATGCCCGAGTAGCAGCTGTACTGCTCGAAGATGCTTCGTCCGACGGTAGATCAGCGAGGCTTTTGTGCGGCGCATAGTGTGGGTGCCATAAGCGGTATCGTCGAGTCCAATCGACGCGACCCAGCGATGCACAATCCGGGCGTACTGCCGCGTCGTCAGATGTGGCGACGCATGCAACCGGCTGGGAAACAGAAAGTCCGTCGCCTTTAGGCCTCGCACATCAATCCATGCTTCAAGACTCTCGTGGCTTTGCTCCGTGATCTCGAATTGGACCGGACGCTGGGTCTTTTGTTGCATGACGTTAGCTCTCGCGGTTACGTGGCTTCCGTGGCGAATGTCCTGTACCTGCAATCTCGTAAGATCGCACGCTCGAAGCTTGCTATCAATTGCGAGATTGAACATCGCGAGTTCCCGGGTGTTCGAAGCCATCTGAAGCCTCATTTGAATTGCCCAAATTTCTCGGAGCTTTAGGGGCTGCTTCTGCCCGGTCAGCTTTCCCTTGTTCCATGGCACACGACGGCCAAGGGCCACATTCGCGGATTCCATGACAATCTCCTTTTGAGTAAAGGGAGGTTCAGTGTGCTCCTACGGAGGCTCAATCTGACCCATTCCGGCCGTCTCGGTGTGTGTGCTCATGCGCCTCATCTTAGGTGTGGCACAGTCGCCACAGTGCAGATGTGCATTAATGCATCAGCTCAGGTTGCGCCCTATGGCTGAGGCCATAGCCGCTTGATTAAGCTCTTGACCCATGACATGCAGAACTCGATGGAATAAGGAAGGAACCGATTTGCTGCATGGAAATCCGGTTTCACGGGGTTTTCCTCGATGAAAGGAATCCTAATTTCACTAGCGAAAAAGGTGCTTACGACCCAAAGGTGGTGCTAATGCGGGCCAACAGCAGGGGCTCTGAATCTCCGTCCATCCGTGAAAACCCGCTCGCTCGCACCGCCGGTCATGGGTAAAGTGAGGTAACGTAACTTCAGCCAGCACTCGGGCGGGCTGTTACACAGCAATGCTGCTGTCCTGAAACCAAGTAAAAGGTTATTCCCCCACTGTAATTTGTAAGCCACAAAGGAGAGCATTCATGGCACTTAAACCAGGACCAAAGCCGATAGCACAATCAACTGGAAAACCGGACCAGCGCCGCCGCGATAACAAAACTACACCAGGGAATACACCCTCCCTCAAACCTAGCAGATCTAGCAACCCCCCGAAAAGTAAATGATAGGGGCTCTCGTTAATTTGCCGATCTAACCCGGCAGTCGATCGGATCTGCATGAAATACCGCGCAGGCCGATCACTTCTACATTGGATAACGGCTCTTGACCGATGATCCGACCGGCTGCTCCTGGCCGCGAGCGGCCCCTCACCGGGAGCGGTCGGTCGTTATATGTGGCCAAGGGCTAATCGCTAAAATTGTGTGCAGGCAAGAATCTACCCGGGGGACGGCCTGCCACACTTGATTAGGTGCGAGGACGGCATGACCATCCAGAGCACCCGATGAATCAACAATTATGCGCGAGCCGTGTCTCTTCCCCTGACCCTAGTCGCCGATGGCAACCAATAAGAATCAACACTTCGTACCCAGATGCCACCTTCGCCCGTTCACGAAGGACGAGGGTGATGCGTCCATCAATGTCTTCAACCTTGACCGCAGAAAACTGATTTCAAATGCACCCGTAAAGAATCAGTGTTCGCGGGATTACTTCTACGGGAAGGACGAACTTCTTGAATCGGCAATACAGTCGTTGGAGAGCGCGTACGGTGCAACGATTCGTGCAATTCGATCCCCGGGATATTCGCTTCAAGAAGGCCACAAGGCGTTGCTCCGTAAGTTCTGGTTATTTCAGAGTCTCCGCACTGAGGCTGCGTCGCGTCGCTCCGTTGAAATGGCCGCAGATCTTCAAAATTTCGCCGGGGAAGGCCCGGAGTCTTTCAGACTTGATATCAACCAGGCCGTTCAAACCGCAATGCGAGTCTTTGCCGACGCGATGGACGCTGTAGACGGACTGAAGGTTTGCCTAGTTCGCAATCGAACCACCCTGCCGTTCGTCACTTCAGACGACCCGGCAATCTTGACAAACCGCTGGTACTTGGAGGACCGGAGAGCTTCTGGTCGGTCGTTTGGCTTCCAGTCGTCAGGAGCCCTGGCGCTTCTACCGCTCACCCCGAAGATACTATGCATTGCATATGACAGTGACGTCTACAGTATCCAGCACGATCAGGGCTGGGTGGACACTCGGAGAGAGAATGACGTCCGAGCCCTCAATCAGCATCAACTCCTCAACTGCTTCGCGAACGTCTATCTCCACGATGCTGCGCATTCTTCAGAGCTTTCAGCGCAGTATGAAGCTGCCGCTCCAAGGCGCCTACCCGCCCGTCATAGGTTCCATGTTGCGGTCCGTGATCGAACTGAAGGCGAATACACCCGCTACCGTGTTGTCACCCCGGAAGAGGCTCTCGCCATCGGAGACGACACTCTTTTCCACTCTGAGGCGCTACATTACACCCCAACGCTTTGGCCGGCCCTCGTTCGGTGGAGATCACCGGGCTCCGTATTCACCAATGGCACGGGGGTGAAGTACGTCCGCCGAGAGATCGCAACAACGATTCAGAGTCATCGCGAATTCTGGCGTGAAAGCGCAAGATGTCCGTGAATGTCTGGCCGGTCAGTTCGGCGGGCGAATGACGCGGTACGGTTGCATCTTCGCGAGCGGCTGCTGCCTAATATTTATCGGACATTGCAAATACTGAGCGAGTTCCCGCTGCTGGCCTATAAGAGACCACGCTTTCTAGTAGTTATCGACCCTAAGCGGTCAGCAAGTGTTTGCAAGGCGAACATTCAGAGAAGGTAGTTGTTTCAGTGGACACAGCCTCAGCGTATCGCTATGCTCGCGCCAAGCCACGCGAAGAGGCATTGTGGCAGCTTGCAACTAGAGGAACCTTGATGTCCCAAATTCTCATCGAACTCGACTTAGAAGACGAAGCCGAAGTTCGCACAGAGCTGCAGAATTTACCAAACGACGTTTCCTTCATCGAATCCAAGCGTTTCGATGGGGCGCTCGCGCTTCAATTGCTTGCGATGCTCAATACGGTGACTATTCCACTATTGGCGAAGATCATCATTGAGCGCATTCGCGCAAACCGGCATGTGGTGATCAAGAAGAAGGGCATGGTTATCAGCGGTCTGAGCGCGGATAATGCTATCAAGGTACTTTCCGAGCTGGCGAAGAATGATTGAGCAGTACCTTGCCACTTCACGCCGTACGCGTTCCCCGACGGCTGCACTAGTGGCTCAGTATGCGAAGCATTACCAACGGATCATCGCGCACTCCGTGCTGATCGGCCCGAACCCCGAGCTCTGCATCACCTACTCCAGTGACCGCAAGTGCGAATTGATCACGATTGGAGAGGCCGATTACCTGGTCTACGATCAGTATCTCGGACAAAGCTTTAGCCGCCTCAACCGAATTCAGTACGCGCGGCATGGCGCGCCATTGCTGTCGCAAGCTTTTGCCAGCAAGTATGTGGGGGAACGCCTCCTATCTCTCGGCCTGACGGGACCAGCGGCTTTCTTCGCGCTCTCCGCCCAGCGGTTCCTGCAGAATGCCGAGGCCGACGGCGACCCGTTTGAGCTGCCTGAGACGGTCGAGGTTATTCGGCATGGCCTCACGGCCTCCCAAGAGCTCTTCGTCATGGCGCATGAGCTTGCCCATTATCACTGGCGACTGGATCGGGACAATCTTAGCAAAGAAATTACCCACCACATCAACGCGTTTCTTGGCTACAACGCAAAAAGGGCCGCTGGGGATAATGACAGTCAGAACGAATACTACAAGGAGTCGCTTCATCAAGCGCCGGCCGACTTCCTTGAGGAAGTTTTTGCGGACGATTTTGGCGCGTTGATTGCGTCGAAAATCGCGAGTATGGCAGGCGTTCCGATGTGGCAAGCAACCGCCGGCGCTGTGCTTGCCTTCAAGTATCTCCGGCTATTCCGACATCTCGAAATACTCGCCCACTCTGTTGCTGCTCTCTCAACAGAAACTGATCCAGAAATTTTCAAACGCAGATTTCTTGCCCTGAAGGATGACATCTGGGATGGCCCGTCCGGGAACATCCGTCTCTTCCAGTTCCGAGAGCATTTTATCCGTTACCGCTTAAGGACCGCCCATGCTCAGATGCCGACCGAGGATGCTGACAACGGGGGGCCTCGTCTCATTGCCGAGTACGATGAGAAGACAGAGTTTCCCGTGGTGTTCGACTTGGTTGATCGTCTAGAGGGTTCATTAGGGCCCGAGGTATTAGAGGCACTGACCAAAGGTATGCGAGCGCGGAATGACGGGGTGGCCTTGGTCGATAGGCTGACCGGTTGGTCGATGTGATGTATCGTCTTTTCTCAGATTCTATTCGCTCTCGTTTGTAGGCGTCGGGTGGGGAGCATTGCTACCGTCCATCCACTTGGCCGATGAAGACGATTGTCGATGATTTGAGCGGCAACGTCGAAGGACCGCTCCTGGCCGACAGCGGTCGCATGGCAGGAGGCACACGCCCAGCAGAACTTTGGATTCCGTCGGATCGCTCTTAGTCCTTAGGGATGCCGGCTCCTGTGCTGGCTCACTGCATCGAGCGACGGTACTCGCCTCTCGGCGGTGCGCTCGTACGTCCGCCTTAAGGAATAATTTTCTCCACGCGGTTCTCGGCGTGTTCAACGAGAGATGCAACTTCCCACTCTTTGTCCTCCTCGTTGTCGTTGACATAGTAGGCGCGTAGCTCACCTCGCTTCTCTTTGATGTCGGTCCACCAGAATCGCTCTTGCTCTTCGGGGGCGAGAAGATTCTCAATTGCGAGCATGAGATCGAAAAGCACGCCGTTCCACGACGGAGGGACGCTTCCACAAATTCGAAATCCCGCCTTGAACTGCCAGGCGAAACGCTCCATAAGCTCTTCCGCGGTCATCTTGGAGAGGATAGTCATACGTGCTCCTGTGGTGGGTGGTTGACGTTGATGCCCAATGGGGTTGCATTTCATTGCTTCAGTGAGACAAGGCACCCGAATAGAACGCGATGGATGCGTATTTTCCGTGGACGAGCATAGAGGAACTTGTCGAAGGCGTGTGATCGACGCCCGTGCCGGTCGGAGCGCGCTCGTCCTGATCTGCGGACGGTGGTACCGAGTTGAAGTGCTTTTTTCATGACCCGACTTCTGGGCGAGTTGCCTGAAGTATCCCCGCCAGACGCACTATTGCGACGGCCGTAGCCGAGTCGCTACGAGGGGCTGACATGAGGCCTCCGAAGTTCAGAAGCATCGATATGTGTGCAGGCTACCTCTACTGCAGTGCGTCCACCGCTGAGAATTAACAAGATGAGCCGGTAGCCTAGTTCATCATTTTGAAAGGCCGAAAGGCGTAGGAGCTAGACGTACGGGCCTTTGAATCTTGCTGTATGAACTCCCCAAAACCGAATTTCCAGAATGAATCCGCATGCTAATCAAACAATATTCGCCGCCTCCAGTTTTTGCTACGCTGTCGAAAGCACCATTCTCTGGCCGAGCACTTATGTCGCGGATATTTGGACGGAATCTGGCTGCGCTACGCGCCCAGCACGGAGTGACCCTCGCTGAGTTGGCTCAGCATCTCGGGTTCCATGCGTCATACCTTTCGCATATGGAGAGGGGCAGGCGCCTTCCTCCAAAGCGGGAGGACATCATGCGCATCGCGGACGTGCTCTCGGCGTCAGCATCGGAACGCCACCAATTGTGGGACGCCGCCATTTGGTCCGTGGCGGTCGATGGCATTGAACATATGAACGGGTATGGCGAGCAGCAACTGTCGAAGTTCATTCAACTTGAGAATTGGTTCACTCAAGTTGGCGCGCCGCAAATGTGTCGATGCCCTGTCCATGCGGGTCGCAGCCCGATTAGGTCGATGAGCTTCAAAATTTGACATGCAGCGGGCTCCGGATCAACGTTCCTACCATGACGGTTCTCTGGTTCATTCAAGTGGGCTTTTTGCCCAAAAAGTTCACTCAACTTGGCTTTCTGGCCGAAAAGTTCGTTCAAGTTGGTAGCTAGGCAATATAGCCGCGGCCCTTGCAGATCATGGCAAGGCACTGGTCGAAGTCATTCAACGATAGTGTATTTGTGGTCATGAGAATCATGATCGTGCGCATGTAGCGGCATGGGGATCGAAAGCCCTGCGTACATTTAAATGAGAATTATTGCTAATATTCCGCTTTTCGTGCGTTTGCCTGCCTCAAAGCCCCCGCATGCCCTGCCCCCCAAAGTCAAAGAACAGCTGGCTTGCCTACTATCGCGAGCTGATCGGCGCGTGGACGCGGCGTACCGGTAACCAGCACGATGCCGAGGATGCCACGCATGATGCCGTTCTCCGCGTGTTGGAAGCCGACTCGGGTGCATTGGTCAACGCGCGCGCCTACCTGCATCGCAGCGTACATAACCGGCTGATCGACTCGCATCGGCAGTCGAAGGTGCTTGATCTGGTGCCTCTGCACGAACTGGACGAGGGCGAGCATCCGCTGCTGACCGATCCGGATGCCGCGGCGCGCACCACTGAATTGCTGGCCTCTTTGAAGGCGGGCCTGGCCGAGCTGCCGCTCAGGTGCCGCCAGGTATTCCTATGGCACAGGCTTGAAGGATTTACGCAGGAAGAGATTGCGAAAAAGCTGGGGATCTCGGTCAACATGGTGGAAAAATACATGATCCGGGCTGTGCGGCATCTCCGGGAAAGGATGCAAAATCATGCACCCCATTAAGCGCGCAATGATCACTGAGAATTCGAACTTTCCGACCGATGCCCGCGACGCGGCGGCTTATTGGTTTGCCCGAGTGCATTCCGGCAGTTTCACCGTAGGGGAACGCGAGCGCTTGCAGCAATGGCGGCAGGCGCATCCCGACAACGACCGCGAATATCGGGCGCTGGCCGAAATCTGGCAAGCGACGACCATGCTGCCGGAAGCAGATTTGCGGGAAATGCTGGAGGCTCCGGAGCCGACCTCGCACGTTGGCAGCCACACGCGTCGGCGCTGGTTGGCGGCGGCGGGCGCTGTCTGTACCGCTGCGGTTGTGGGCGGCGTGCTCATGAACGGGCACATGCTGGACTCTCCTGTCCACACCATCCGCTACACCACGGCTGCGGGCGAGCAGCGAAGCGAAGCGCAGCCGGACGGCTCGATCATTCAGATGAATGTCTCCACCGAGCTTGTCGTGCGCTATTACGCCACGCGCCGCGTCATTGAACTGATGCGCGGCGAAGCCACGTTTGACGTCACGGCCAACCCCGATCGGCCGTTCCTGGTGGACGCTGGCGCCTTGTCGGTCAGGGTGACGGGCACGGTCTTCAACGTCCGCCGCGACGGAGACAGCGTGGCGGTGGCGGTGCAGTCCGGCACCGTCGAAGTCACCTCGGGGCATTGGTGGAATCGCGACAAGGCAATGCTGGATGCCGGCATGACGGCTCAGGCGCGGCCGAGTGAGGGTCTGTTGGTCAAGCCGGGTGACGTTTCGGCGCTGACGGCCTGGCGCCAGGGCAAGGTGGTGTTCCAGGATCAGCCGCTGGAGGACATGGTGCGAGAAATGAACCGCTACCTGTCGCAGCCGATACATCTGGCCGATAGCAAACTGAAGCGGCTGCGCATGGCGGGCGTGTTCAACATCCAGGACGCGGATGGTTTTTTGCAGGCGCTTCAGAACAACCTGCCCATCGCCGTGCGCAGACGGCAGGATGGTGGCGCGGATCTATCTCTGCTGCGCTGACCGCGCCCGGTGCGCAGATCGCCGGTCATTCTGAAAACGAGAATCGCTCCCGTTACAAATTAATCCCGAAATCCGTTCAGGGTTTTTCTGGGTTCGTCCGTCGTACTCAATATAGGGGCAGCTTCCAGCTACCGGTTTCGAGGTTGGATCCGTTGCTCCGTCATGATCCTTTGGCCAAAGGGACGAGGCGTCGCGCGCGCTTGATATCGCTACCAGGAAAATGTTGTGATTCACCGGATTTCTTTCTCTGCTCCCCGCCGGGGCAACAAGCGCTACGCAACCCAGACCGTCTCAGCCACGTTGACCACGATGGCCATCGCCATCGCGCTGGCGCTGACGGCAGCGCCGGCGTCAGTGCGCGCGCAGGACGCCGCCACGCCGATCAACATCCAGCAGCACGCGTTAAGCGATGCGCTGCTACAGCTGGGGCAGCAGACGTCGCTGCAGTTCATCTACACGTCCGACCTGGTACGCGGCCTGCCCGCACCCGTGATTTCCGGCACGATGACACCCGAAGACGCATTGCGCCGATTGATCGAGGGCGCCGGCATTGAGTATTCGCGCTCGGGCAACACGATCAACCTGCGGCGCGCGGGCGGCACGACGATATTGGCACCCGTGGAAGTGACCGGCTCGTTCAATTCGGCGACCGAAGGCACGGGCTCGTACACGGCCGCTGGCCCCAGCCGTACCGCAACGGGCTTTGATCTGTCGTTGCGCGAAACGCCGCAGTCCGTCACGGTGATGACCCGCCAGCGCATGGACGACTTCAATCTCTACACGCTGTCTGACGTGCTGCAACAGACACCGGGTGTGGCCGTTGACCGGCAGGGCGATGCCTTTAACTTCACCGTACGCGGTTCAGCCGTAAACATGCAGCTTGACGGCATGCGGCAAAAAGCGAACGGGTGGTTTGCGAACTCGCAGACGCAGTTCTCGATGAACGACATGGTTGAAATCGACCGCATCGAAGTGCTCAAGGGCTCGTCCGGACTGATGTCTGGCGACGGCTCGTACGGCGGCACGGTCAACCTGATCCGCAAACGGCCCACGCATGATTTTCAGGCTAGCGTTGGCATGGCGGCGGCCAGCTGGGACAACTACCGCGCCGACGTGGACCTTAGCAGCCCGATCAATGAAAGCGGTTCCGTGCGCGGACGCCTGATCGCCGCCGCCACCGACGGCAAGAGCTTTATCGACAACGTTGACACCAATAGCCAGACGCTGTTTGGCACGGTCGATGTGGACATCACGGAAAGCACCTTGTTCAACGTCAACTTCACCCATCGCCGCCGCGAATTGTATGGCGCGGGCAGCACGTCCATGATTCAGGCCTACTCCGCCTCCGGGGAATTCCTGGGCATGAAGCCCCGTTCGTTCAACGTGGGGGCGCCGTGGTCTGGCTATGAGCAAGAGGCCAATGTGCTGTTCTCAAGCCTGCGCCACGAGTTCGCCAACGGCTGGGTCGCCACGCTGAAGGGCAGCCTGGACAAGACCGAGAACCCGTACGGTGAAACGGGAATATGGTTCACAGCCATTCCCGACGTGGTCGACTATGGGTGGACCCGCGATTACGTTAACCGCAATCGCAGCGTGTCGTTCGAGTTGCAAGGCCCCATCAAGCTCTTTGGCCGCACGCACGAACTGCGGTTTGGCGCGGATTCCTACCGCAGCACCACCGACTCGTATGCCGGCAGCCGGCGCCGTACCAATATGGGGCTGGATTACTCGGAAGGGGGCGCGGCGATCATCAAGCCTGACCTCGACGCCATCCCGATGAACAACCACAGCTATTTCAGCTCCAAGCGGCGCTCGATTTATGCGGCCGGCCTGTTCAGCCTGGCGGATCCCGTCAAGCTGATTGGCGGCGTGCGCATCACCGACTACGAGCAATTCGACGAGACGCCCTACGCCTACAGCAACAACGATCTGAAAGAGCAAGGCGTGATATCGCCGTATGGCGGATTGGTGGTCGATGTCAGCAAGAACATCTCGGTGTACGGCAGCTACGCCAGCATCTTCAATGCCCAGAACGCGCGGGATGCACAAGGCAATACGATCGACCCGGAAGAAGGCATCACGTACGAAGTCGGCGCTAAAGGTGAATTCTTCGACAACCGTTTGAACGTCAGCATTGCGCGATTCTGGATGAAGACGGACAACACCGCCGAGGAAACCGGCGAGGTGCGCCCAACCGGCGAGACCATCTACCGATCGGTATCAGGCGTGACGCGGCGCGGGTATGAATTGGAGATGTCGGGCGAAGTCTCGGCCGGCTGGCAGGTGCAAGGCAGCTACGTCATGAACAGCAGCAGCCTGAGCACGTCGGACACTGTGCCCAAGTATCAGTTCAAACTTGCAAGCAGCTACCGTCTACCGGGCGCACTGCAAAACCTGACCGTCGGGGCCGCTGCGCGCTGGCAGAGCAAAGCCGTGGCGGGCAAGCTGGAGCAGCCATCATTCTGGCTTGTTGACCTGATGGCCCGCTATCAGGTCAACAAGAACCTGAACATCGGCGCCAACGTCAACAACCTGTTCGACAAGACGTACATGTCGGGTATGCGTGATTTTGGCCGGGTGCAGTACACGTGGGGCGCGCCGCGCAGCGTCAGCGTCAACATGCGCTATCAGTTCTGATCACCGTGAAAGCCTCGTTCCGCCAATGCATGGCCTGGTTGCACACGTGGGTGGGGCTGACGACCGGCTGGGTGCTGTTCTTCGTCTTCGTCACCGGCACCGCCGGTTACCTCGACGATGAAATCACGCGCTGGATGCAGCCCGAGCTGCCGCTGGCGACGACGCAGATCGGGCTGTACGAGCCGCCGGTGATGATCGGACACGCGCTGGCGCGGCTCCAGGCCATTGCGCCGCCCGCCAGATCGTGGACCGTGACCTTGCCGCATCAATCGCTGGAACCGCGCGGCGAGCAAGGCCTTTCGATCGCATGGGAATCGCTTCCATCGCCCGGGCAGAACGCGAGCCGGCGTGGCGGCGAACGCCTGGATCCCATCAGCGGCGAGCCGCAGAAAGCGGTTACGCCGCGCGCCACCGGTGGCGGTACGGTCCTTTATCGCATGCACTATCTGATGCATTACCTTCCGTACGAAACAGGGATCAAGTTGGTTGGCATCTGCACGATGCTGATGTGGCTTGCTGTCGTCACCGGCGTCATCACGCACAAGAAAATCTTCAGCGACTTCTTCACGTTTCGGCCAGGCAAGGGGCAGCGTTCATGGCTAGACGCGCATAACGTCGTCAGCGTCTTGTCCTTGCCGTTTTTTTTGATGATCACCTACACCGGGCTGGTCTTCTTCGCCGTGACCTACCTGCCTGCGGCGCGCGACGCGCTGTATGGCACGTCGGCCGCTCAGCGTCAGGAATTCGCGAAAGAACTGCGGGGGCCGGCGCGCAGCGATCAACCGGTCACAGCACCTAACGTGTCGCTGCCTGCGCTTGCGCAGAGGCTGGAATCCGAATGGGGCGCGGGACATGTCGCGTCGATGCAGATCGTGCACCCTGCGGGTGAATCCCCATACATTGATGTGCGCAGGACCAGCACGTCCACGCTGAGCGTGCATGAACTGGCTGCGCGCTTCAGCGCCATCGACGGCGAGCGATTGCCGCTGCCCGAGGCCGCTCCGGCGACGATGCGCGTGCGCAGTACGTTATTCGCGTTGCACGAAGGGCTTTTCGCCGATTGGTGGCTCCGCTGGCTATATGTGATTTCGGGGCTGCTCGGCTGTGCCGTGATCGGGACTGGCCTGGTGCTGTGGACCGTCAAGCGGGGGCAGCAGCATCAACGCCTGCAACAACGTGCGGATAGGGCGGCTGAACATAGCTTCACCGCCCGTATCAATGCCACCGGCTTGCGCGTTGTGGAAGTGTTGAATATCGGCACCCTGGCGGGTCTGCCGCTTGGGCTGGCGGCCTATTTTTTGGCCAACCGCCTCTTGCCCGTCACGATGATCACGCGAGCAAGCTGGGAAGTGCACAGCCTGTTCATCGTTTGGGGCGGGGCATTGTTGTATGCCTTGGTGAGACCGGCCAAGCGCGCATGGTTCGAGCTGCTGTCTCTTGCCGCCGCGGCATACGTGTTCATTCCGGGAATCAATGCGTTAACCACCGACAGGCACCTGGGAATAACCTTGCGCCACGGCGACTGGGGGCTAGCAGGATTCGACTTCGCGATGTTCGGCTTGGCGGGGGTGTTTGCCGGCATAGCCATCAAGCTCCAGCGAAAATGGCGAGTCGCCGAGGCGGCGCCCCTTGTGAGGAAAAAGTCATGAGCAAGGCGGACCTCACCCTACGCTACCGTCTGCAAGTCGCCTCGCGCGTAGCGGCTGCGGCAGTGGGCGGCTATGTCGTGGCGTCGGCCGTTACCGCAATGCTGGCTGCGCTGTTTCCCTTGCCTCGCGCCGAAGCCGTTCTGGCGTCGACAATGTTGGGGTTCGTCTGGTACTCGCTGGCGGTAATCACGGCTTTCTGCGTGAGAACGGCCACGCGAGCGTGGCTTGCGATGGCGTTGCCAGCAGCGGCCGCTGCCGTGTTGTGCGCGTGGCTCCTGCATGCGTCGGGGTAGGGCCGTGATGTCGGGCGGTGCCGCGTGGCTACACCTGGCCGATCTTGCGTCCGCCTTGGCTAGCTTCATTTTCCTGGCCCTGGCGAACGAACGGGAGGACGAAAAGCTCCTTTACCGAGCTCCCTCGCACCGCGAGCGCTGGGCCCGCCGCGCGGTTGGGTGGCCGATGCTGGCGCTGGCGTTCGCGCTGTCCATCTGGAGTTAGGGGGAGTCGGCACAGTGGCTGTCTGTCGCGGGTACGCGTCTGGCCTTCGCCTGTCCTTACTACAGCCGATTTCGCCGCAAATGACATGATCGCCCCACGCACGATTGCCATCCCCACGCTGGCTCGTGCCGTGCGCAGGCACTCCTCGCATGTTTCAAAGATTTGCACCTACGCCGCCACATTCTGGCTTGAATCGCAAAACTTGCTTGCATTTACGCAGGACAGTCCAGAACGAAAAACGGATAATCCCCGCCTCTCACACACAGGATATTGTTTTGAAGTTGAAAGCTGCACTCCTGATTTCCGCGCTCAGCGCCCTGGCCTTCGCTCCTGCCCACGCGGCATCGCAACGCTCGGTTGACGCGCGCGCCTTCGACATTGCTGGCGTCAAGCCCGGCATGGACTACGACGAAGCCCTGGCCGCGGCGGCCAAGAACTTCAACGTTGCCAAGAACCAGATCCGCACCGGCTACGCGACCAACAACGTAGTCACCGGCACCAAGATGCCGATGAACTTCAGCTACAGCAAAGACGGTGTCGAGCTGTCCGTGCACTTCGAGCCGCGCCTGCCGGTCGACAAGAATCGCCCGCTGGTGGTGTCGCAGATCAACTATGAACTGCCCTGGAGCCCTGCCAACCGCGACGCCATGGCCGAGGCCGCGCTGCAGAAGTACGGCAAGCAGTCCAACTTCCCCAGCACGCTGCCCATGCAGTGGTGCGAAAAGCCCAGCTCCAATCCAGGGGTGGGCTGCTCGAGCGACATGTCGCAGGCCGTGCTGAACTACTCGGGCGTCAGCCTCAAGCTGTACGACCCCGCGCCGACCAATGCACGCATCCAGTTCATGGATAACTCACAGACGCGCAAACCCAGCTTCTGATCTCACCCCAGGTTCTGAAACCGGGAAGAAGTGATCGTGCCTGGTGTTGGTTTGCACTGAAAACTGATGTCGAAGTTCAGGGGCCTCAGGATTGTTCGCCGCGCGCTGTCCCTTCCCAGAACACCACCCGTCGATGCAGCCGGCGCATGAACAGCGAGCCGGTGAGCCCGATGGCGGCAAGCAGCGCCACGCCGGCGAACATGGTGGCCAGGCTCATGCTGACCGACGCCGACGCGATCAGATAGCCCAGGCCGCGCTGCGCCGAGAGGAATTCGCCGACCACGGCGCCGATCAGGGCGAGAGAGACGCCGATCTGCAGCCCGGAAAAGATGTCGCCAGCGGCGGCGGGAAGCTTCACGTGCAGGAGGAGGTAGCGGCGGCTGGCGCAGAACGCGCGGCAGGCGTCCAGCAACTCCGGATCGGTACGCTTGATGCCGTTGACCGTGTTCACGAACAGCGGAAAGAAGCAGACGAGCGCGACCAGCACGACCTTCGACGCCATGCCGAAACCGAACCACACGAGGATGATGGGACCCAACGCCACCTTCGGCATTGCCTGCAAGCCCAGGAATACCGGATAGCAGAAGCGCTCGAAGGTGCGCGATTCGGCCAGCAACGCGCCGAACACGATCGCCAGGCCGCATCCGAGGGCATAGCCGCTTACGGCCTCGGCAAGGGTGGCGCCGATGTGTGGCCAGAGGGAGCCGGTGGCAAACCCTTGCGCCAGGGCGTCAAACACGGCGCCAGGCCGGGGCAGCAGATAGTCCGGGATGGCGAAGATCTCGATCGATGCGTGCCAGAGGCCGATCAGGACCGCGAGGCTGATGAGGGGGTAGATCGGGGCGGGCAGGCGCGGGGCCCGCGCCGGCCGGGAGGCGGAAGCGGAGGTATCAGGCATGGCTCGTGAAGTGGCGGCGCAGGTGATGGCAGGCGGTGTTGAAGTCGGCGTGACCTAGGGTGTCGGGCGTCCGGGGACGGGCGAGACCGGGCCGGTAGTCTTCCACGATGCGTCCGGGGCGGGGCGACAACACCAGGATGCGGTCGGCCAGGAAGACGGCTTCGGGAATGCTGTGGGTGATGAAAAGCACCGATTTGCGCTGCTGGCTCCAGATCCGCTGCAGCTCGAGCGTCAATGCCTCGCGCGTGAGCGCGTCCAGTGCGGCGAAGGGCTCGTCCATCAGGAGCAGGGCCGGGTCGGCCAGCAGCATGCGGGCGATACCCACGCGCTGCTGCATGCCGCCGGACAACTCGTGCGGATAGTTCCCGGCGTAGCGTTCCAGGCCAACGAGCGCCAGCAGTTCCTGGGCGCGCACGCGCGCCGCTTGTGCCGGCAGCCCGAGCGTGGCCGCGGGCAGCAGCACGTTCTGCGCTACCGTGCGCCAGGGCAGCAGGTTAGGCTTCTGGAACACCACCCCGGTGCGGCGGCTGGGTCCGGCGATCTCTTCGCCCGCCAGCGTGAGCTGGCCGGCGGTGGGCCGGATCAGCCCCGCCGCGAGCTTGGCCAGCGTCGACTTGCCGCATCCGGACGGTCCCAGCACCGCCAAGAACTCGCCCTCGGCAAGCGTCAGGTCGATGGGACCCAGCGCGTCGAGGGTGCCACGGCGGGTGCGGTAGGAGAGGCTCACGCCCTCCAGCTTGAGGTCCTGCGTCATGCGGCGGCCGTGCGCAGGAAGCGTTGCACGGCGGCCCAGGCGGCGCGGCTGGCCTGGGCATTGGCCAGCGCCGTTCCGCCGCCGTCGAGGACGATGCCGGCCACCGGGTGCGGTTTCGCGATGAGCGTGGCGGGCACGTGCGGCACGCCCAGCGCGTGGCCCGCGCCCACACACCGGACGTGCTCGACCGGCCAGCGGTGTTCATGGCGGTAGAGGGTCTGGGCGATCTCGTCGGCATAGGCGGACGAGGGCCAGAAGCCGTCGTCCGTGCCCGACACCAGCATCACGGGGCCGGCGATGCGCTCGACGGGAATGCGCGCGGCCGCGACGCTAGTCGCATCGCGGTGCGCGCTCACGAACGCGGGCGCCTGCCGCACGGGCGCGGCGCCGGCGTCGCGGGCTTCGAACGCTGCCCAGTCCGCTTGGGGATTGCCGTCCCACACACTGCGCAGCGGCTCGCCGCGCCAGGTCCAGGCGGGCTCGCCCGGGGGCTGGCCGGGACGGCCGGCCCGCAGCGTGCCGTGCACCACCGAGCTCGGCACGTAGGCGATGACGGCGGAGACCAGATCCGGGAACCGCGCGCCGAGCAGCAACGACAGCTCCCCGCCGCGCGACTGGCCCGTCAGCGCCACGAAGCCCCCGGCGGGTTTCAGGCGGGCATGGACCCAGCGCAGCGCCGTGTCGAAGTACTCCAGCGGGGTGTCGGAGATGTGATCCGGACGGCCTGGGGATTTGAAGTAGCCGAGCGCAATGGCCTCGTAGCCGTGCGCGGCGTACAGGGCCGCACGTTGACGGGCCACGCCGCCGCCTGATCCGTTGAACACGACGATCGCCGGGTGCGGTCCGGGGCTGGCGGGCATATAGCGGGTGCCGGACAGGCCGTCGCCCAGCTCGATCTGTGTGACGCCATCCGCCTCGAAGCGCTGTACCAATTGCGCCTGCAACGATATCGGGCCGGCGCGCAGCGCCAACGCGAGCGTGACCGCCGTTGTCGCGTCGCTGTGCTGCGGCGCCGTGGGCGCCTCCACCCGCCGCAGCGCCCAGGCCACGGCCATGGCGTCCGGCACCGTCCAGTCACCGGCGCGCGGCGCCTGGGCATCCAGGTCCAGCACGCCGTCGGCGCCGACTTCGAATTCGGCGGCCGCTTGCCACAGGCTGCCGTCCGGATGCCTCATGCGGGCCTCCAGGCGCGCCGGTCCGGCCGGCAGGCCACGGGCCACGATGGTCCGCGGCACGTCGATCAGGGCGTCCTCGGGAGTGACGCGCAGGGTGGGCGCCGTGGGGGCGCCGCTCGCCAGCTCGCGACTCATGGCTGGGCCTTTGCCTTGGCGCGCACGGCATCGGCGTCGAATGCGTTGATGCGGGGCAGCAGATCGTTCGTGAAGAGCTTGTCAACGGGTACGTCGGCGCTCGGATATTCGCCCGCGTCGGCCATCGCCTTGATGCCGGCCCGGATCGCGGCGAGGTCATACTGGCCCGGCACGCGGGGAGCGCCCACGGGCGTGTACAGCACGCGCTGCAGGCGGCGGGAGAGGAGCGTGGTCGCGTCCTTGAGCGCGCGGGCTTCGTCGCCCTCCGGCCTGGCCTGCGGATTGGCTTTCCAGAACGCGCGCACGCAGAACGTCGGATTGGCCTCGCAGGCGATCTGGCCTTTTGTGTAGGCGCGCGCGAAGCGTTCCAGCAGTTGCGGGTTGTCCCGCAGCGTGTCCAGGTGCGCGATGAAGCCGTTGCCCGCCGTTTCCCCGAACACGGCCGGGTACGCGACGCGGCGGATGGGCGTGCCCGACATCTCCAGCATGTCGTTCCAGCTGCTGTTGAAGTTCAGTGCGTCGACCTGATGATTGCGCAGCGCCTGGAAGCCGGCAGCCAGGGCACCCACGGCCACGAACTCGACGTCCTTGCCGGGCGTCAGGCCGGCCGTGCGCAGCGCGGCGCGTCCTCCGGGGATCGTGCCCCAGGTGAGCGCGCCCACGCCGACCTTCTTGTTGCGCAGGTCGGCAAGTGTCTTGATGGGACCGTCCGCGAGCACGGCGAACTCCATGGTCGTGGCCGGCACGCCGTTATAGAAGTACTTGAGCGGCAGGGGATCCTTGCCGCCGAAGGTGCTGGAGATGACCGGCTCCGAGGTCGGGTAACCGACCGTCACCCGCTTGTTCGCGACCTGCGGAAGCAGGGCGCCGGCGCCCTGGAACACGATGGTCTTGACGTCCAGGTTCTCTTCCTTGAAGAAGCCCAGCGCTTCGGCGGCGGCGTAGGGGGCGCCATCGTGCACCGCAGGCGGGATGGCGAGCGCCACCGTGAACTCGTCGGCCGCCTGCGCGGACAGGCCCGCGCACGACAGGGCCAGCGCCGCGGCCAGACGGGCGTGGGGGGGAACCGCTGGCACGCGGCGTTGCGTGGAATGAGGCATGAGGAAACTCCTGTGTCTGTCTTGTTCGGTGGGCCGTGTCAGTGCGCGGCGAGGGCGGCGACGCGCGCCGCGGCGTCGCGCAGCAATGCGGCCCGATCGATCTTGTTCGTGCCGGCCAGAGGCAATGCCGACAGGAACCAGATATGGCGGGGATGCTGATACGCCGGGGCGTGTGTGAGCGCGTATTGCTTCAGGGCGCCGGCATCGGCGCGGGCGCCTTCGCGCAGGACGACATAGGCAACCGGCTTGGCGCCCTTGATGTCGTCCTCGACCGGCACGACGCAGGCCTGCTGCACGTCGGGGTGGCCCTCGAGCATGCGTTCGACCTCGCCGGGGAAGATGTTCTCGCCGCCGCAGACGAACATGTCGTCGCGCCGGCCCACGAAGGTGTAGAAACCCTGCGCGTCGCGGCTGAAGACGTCGCCCGTGCGGTAGTAGCCATCGGAGGAGATCGGCGAGGGCAGGTCGGGCCGCGCGTGATAGCCCAGCATCAGGCCCGGACTGCGCAGTTCCAGCATGCCGGTGTTCTCGGCCTCTTCCGGCCCGCGCGCAAGTCGCACGTCCACGGCTGGGTGCGGATAGCCGACCGACAGCGGCGGGGTGGGGACCCCCTCGGGGTGTGGCCCGAACACGACCGGGCCGCCCTCCGTGGTGCCATAGGCGTTGATGACGCGGGCATTCGGGAACAACGCGCGAATCTGGGCGAGCAGGCTCGCGCTCACCGGGGCGGAGCCCATGCGGATCGCGCGTACCGATGAGAGATCCGTGGCCGCCAGCAGCGCGTGCTCGCGCAGCATCATCGCGATCATGGGCGGCACCGCGGTGAGCCAGGTGGCGCGCCAGCGGGCGATCGCTTCGATGTACAGGCGAGCGTCGAACTGCGGCAGGAGGA
>Ga0308157_10002742_pt1 | contig 27629 bp, 29 predicted proteins | sample PhyBR1_FD_201035 | JGI IMG/M metagenome (GOLD analysis project Ga0308157, IMG submission 201035) | Phyllosphere microbial communities from UC Gill Tract Community Farm, Albany, California, United States - DLSLB.R1 | ecosystem: Host-associated > Plants > Phyllosphere > Unclassified | place: USA...
TACTCGACAATCTGTCGAACCGCCTCGATCTTGAACTCATCCGTGTAACGCTTCGTGCTCATAACCACCTCCGCCTAAGCCATAGTTTATGGCTGCGAGGTGTCTACGAAATCCTGGGCGATTCACTTCGAGGCGCTGGCCGTGGCGGCCGCCATGCCCAGTGTGGCCGAGGCTCTGGACGGCCTGCGCCTGTACGCGCTGGCCTTCGGCGGTGCACTGGCCACCAGCGTGATCGGCATGACCCTGGCTGGCCGCATGTGCGACCAGCAGGGTCCGGCGCGACCCTTATGGCTCGGCCTGGGCAGCTTCCTGATTGGCCTGCTGCTGGCCGGATTGGCGCCGCACATGGATGTAATGATCGTCGGCCGCCTGCTGCAGGGCGTCGGCATCGGTGCGATCTCGGTGTCGCTGTATGTGCTGGTGGCGCGCACCTATCCGGAAGCGCTGCGGCCGAAAGTGTTCGCAGCCTTCTCCGCCGGCTGGGTCGTACCCTCGCTGATCGGTCCCGGCCTGAGCGGGCTGATCGTGCAGCACCTGAGCTGGCGCTGGGTCTTCCTCATCGTGCCGGTGTTGGCCTTGCCGGCGGCCTGGCTGCTGTTGCCGGCACTGCGCAGTACCCAAACCAGCATCCGTCGCGATGTCGAGCAGCGGCCAGTGGTGCGCTGGGCGATAGGCACCGCGCTGGCCGCACTGTTGCTGTACGTCGGCGGACAGCTGCAAGGCGTGCAGGCGCTGGCGGTGATGACGGTGGCAGTGATCGCGTTGATTTTCTGCGCGCGCCACCTGTTGCCACACGGCACCTTGCTGCTGCGCCCCGGCCTGCCCAGCGTGATCGCCTTGCGTGGCATTGCCGCCTCGGCCTTCTTTGGCGCCGAAGCCTTCCTGCCACTGCTGCTGCAGCGCGAGCGCGACCTGTCGCCGCTGTGGGCCGGTGCAGCGCTCAGCCTGGGTGCGCTGGGCTGGTTCTCCGGCTCGTGGATGCAAGGCCACCAGCACTTCGGCTGGCGCCGCACGCACATGCTGCAGGCCGGTACCTGGTTGATGCTGGCCGGCCTGCTGATCACCGTGCTCACGCTGTATCCGGGCGTGCCCTTGATGCTGGCGCTTGCCGGCTGGGCGTTTACCGGCCTAGGCATGGGCCTGATCTATCCCAGCCTGTCGGTACTGACGCTGTCTTTGTCGGCACCGCATGAGCAAGGTGCCAACAGCTCGGCCTTGCAGCTGAGTGAAGGCATCGCCGTCGCCTCGACGCTGGCGATCTCCGGCTCGCTGTTTGCCGCAACCGTTGGCGGCAATGAAACCAGTGGTTATCTGCTGTGCTTTGCAGTGACGCTGCTGTTGGCCGGATTGGCAACCGTGGTTGGTCGCCGCATCGGCTGAGCAGCGCTCGATCACGCAGTTCAGCAATCTCCTGCGTCGCAGCTCCGCACGAGGATCTCCGGCTTGATCCTTTGCCCGGGCTACACGTAGCCCGGCACAGGCTCAGTGCGCAGCGTCCACGCCTTCCACTTCCAGCAGGTCCTGGCGCAGGATGCGGCGCACTTCCAGCACCGCTTCCGGCGTTTCCTGCACGCTGTGGCCGGACACGATCACCTTTTCCGACAACGCGCCATCCAGATGCGCGCTCCAATACGGCACCAGCCCATCGTCGGACTGTGCAGTCGGCACCTCGGCTTTGCGCTTGGCGATGATGGAGTGGTACTTCAGGCCCGGCTGGATCGGCAGCGCCGAAGACGCCTCGATGAAGGGATCACTGGCCTTCAGGTTCTCGATGCTGTTGGTGATCACCGGTTCCTTGGGCTTCTTGCCATCGGTTTCGCCCGGGTCCTGCAGCGCCATGAAGGCATCGCCGAAGGCACCAAGAATCGTCAGCGGCAAGCGCACCAGCCTGCCGATCAAACGACCGAGCCGGTTGCCGGCCGCATCCGTGCCCTTATGCGGTGAAGCGAGGAATATCGCCCGCTCCACGTTCGGCTGCGGGGTGAAGTGCAGCACCGGCCCAAGCTTGGCTTCCACCCGCGCCAGCCGCTCGCCCTGCAGGTTGTAGCGCTGGCGGGTGTTCTCCCACAGCACATCGCCCGAGTCACTGAGCATCAAGCGTGCGATCACGCCGCCCATGCTGTGGCCGATGAAGACCATGTCATGCGATGCCGGCGCCGTGCCCTTCGGATCGAAGTGATGCAGCGTGCTGTTGAAGGCCTTGCTGATGGTGTAACGGTTCAAGGCAATCGGCGCGTTGGTCGGGTAGTACACCGACCACACCTGGTAATGCTCGCGCATTTCCTCGTCGCCCATGATCTCGTTGGCCAGGTTCACCCACGCTTCCGGGCTACTGGCCAGGCCGTGCAGCATGAAGATGATGCGCTTGTTCGGGTCGTAGGGCTGCATCAGGTAGATATGCGGCTCGCGGATGCCTTCGCCGCGGCCGAACAAAGTGCGCAGTGACTCGGTGGCGAAGCCGGACTGGGCAAGCCACAGCCCATAGGCGGCAGTGAAGTTGGCTGCCAGCGGCACTTCCTGGCCGCGCATCTGGATGCTGCTGAGGTCGGGCGAATAGGCCTCCAGCTGCACCTGCCGGGTTGCCAGTATTTCTTCCAGCGTATTGCCGCTGAAGTTCAGCACGGCGGTCACGTTGACTGCGGGCATCTCGCTGTAAACGGGCAGATCCTGCTTGCGCTCTTCCACCTCAATCGCCTGCGCCAGCGCTGGTGCTTCCATCATCGCTACCAGCTCGGCACCGAAGCCATCGCGACGGTAGGAACTGCGCAGCCCGGCAAAACTCACCGAGGATGCAGCTACCAGTTGCCTGGGCACGCCCTCGAACTTGAGCTCATCGAACTTCGTGCTGATGGTCCAGTTGTCCACCTGTACCGGCAGGGTAATGTCCTGCCCCTCCAGCGCCCGCGCGCGCGTACGCTGGAACACCACCGACGCGGCCTGCTCGGTGGCGTAGTTGTAGTAATCCCGCACCTGGGTAAGCCGGTCTTCCAGGGCGCGCTGTGCCGGACTGCGGCCGCTGAAGAACAGGTACAGATAGGAATAGCGCGCGGTTTCCAGCCAGGCATCCAGCGCCGCCGGCGGCAGCTCGATGGGCTCGTTGCCCTTGGCCTTGGGGGTGAGCGCCAAGGCTTCCTGCATCCACAGCTCGGCCAACGTGGACAAGCGCTGCTCGGACTGCAGGCCATCATTGGTAGCCACCGTCTGCCGGCAGGTGATCAGGTCCTTGCTGCAATCACTTTCGGTCAAACCAATGACCGACAGCGACTCCTGCGACAAGGCACTGAGCTTGCCGGTGCTGAGGATGTCGCCGCGCTTGAGCATCACGTAATCGGTGTTGCTCACCGCTTTCATCTTCACCATGGCGCAGCCGCTGGACAGCAGCAGCGCCAGTACCGCGACCACCGGCAACAACCGGCGTATCCATGTCTGCGGGGTGTGGGTCATGGGTTGGTTCCTGGTGCGGGAATGCCGGGTACGCCAGCGCGTATCCGGGAAGAGAAATCAGCCACATCGCCCGCTTCGCGTGCACGCAGCGTTATACGCCCCGATTGTTGCAGAGTCGCCAGCGGCACGCCCGGGGCCAGCCCACCGACGTCGGCGGCGTACTCAGCCAGATAGCCGGAGGCCAGCAGCCGGTAATCCAGCGGCAGATTGGGCTGGATGCGGCGCATCAGCTCGAACACCACCGTGGTGCAGTTGCTGGTCAGCGTGTTGTAGAAGCGCGGCGCCTGTTCCAGCTGCTGCGCGCGGTCCACGTAGAAGCGCAGCAGATCGCGCATCTTGTCCGGGCTCAGCCCATGCAGGCGGTACAGATAGACATCCTCCCCGCGCGCGTTGCTGCGCGTCAGCACGATATCGCGCTCATCCGAGGCCACCAGCACCGCCTCGAACTTGCGGAAGAAGCCACCCAGCGCCGAGAACGACTCGCCCTGCTCCTTGCGGATTTCCAGCGAGAACACCAGCTGGCGGCCATCGGCAAAACCGAACGACACCAGCGTGTGCGCAATCGCCGGGCCCATCCAGTAAGACAGGATCATGTCCACCGACTGCACCTGCGACAGATCGTACTCGCGCGCTTCCCAGCGCACGTCGTAGTCGGTCTCGGTGCGCCAATGGAAGTTGCGCACGTTGTCGATGATCAGGCGGTCACCCTCGATGCGCGCATGTAGCGGCTGCGCCACGTCATCGGCCCAGGCCCGGTTCTGCTGCGGGTCGATCGTCGCCCACCAGATCAGCATCACCGCAAACAGCGCCCCGAACACCGCCAGCGAATGCCAGCGCCGCACCGGCCCGAAGCCCGCGCGGATCGCCCAGATGCTGGGCACGCACCACACCAGGATCGCCACGACCTTGGCCACCACATTGCCGGGGAACTGGTACCACAGCGCAAACCCGCCCCAGATACCGATGCACAGACACAGGAACGCCAACAGGACCCGACCGACGCCACGCACAACACTGCCCAGACGCCGCTTCCCTACATTTGCCACTTCACTCTCCTGAAAGACCCAACGGCCCCGCAAGCGCACCGCGCCCAGCCGGAACCACCGCGAAATGAATGGGTCGCCAGCGACCCGCGGCAAAGATAGCCTGCCAGGCGCGGAAAGCGGAGTGAAACGGTTGAAAAGCCGGTTGAAGCGTAAAGCCGTTCATTTAGACGGGCCGGCGAAAGGAACAGTTGGATAGCCACAGTAGCCCGGCATTTAAGTAGCCCGGGTAAGCACCGCGCACCCGGGGCCGTCCGCAAGCAACCTGAAACACCCAAAGACCCCAACCTCCCGGGTGCGCTGCACTTACCCGGGCTACACACCGTACATGACGGTCTGAAGCAACCAATAGTTTTCAAGCAGCACAGCCCTCCAGCAGAAGATGCACAGGCGACCGGACTTCAGTGAATATTCGGCCCCTTATCCGCCGGCGATCTAAGGGGTAACGAATGCGAATCGACGCAGCCAAATTCGGTACCGAGATAGGCAAGCTGGTGAACGACGCCATCGATCTCAGGCTCGGGACCCAGCGACCGGGGCGCCTCGCGCACCTGACGGTGAAGATGCAGCGCCTGGAGAAGTTCGTGGGCAACGGCACGCGCACGATCCGCGGCTTGGCATCGACGCCCAATGTGGACCGGCATGGCGACGTTGTAGTGCCTGGTGGTGGAGACTGGAACCTGCCTTTGCCGCTGCTCTGGCAGCATCGCCACGACGAGCCGATTGGATCGGTGAAAGAAGCAAAGGTCACGCACGATGGCTTGCGCATCGTGGCCGAGCTGGCCGAGGGCCTGGGCCGCGCCGATGAGGCCTGGGAGATGATCGAGGCCAAGCTCGTCGACTCTTTCAGCATCGGCTTCATTGGGATCAAGGGCTCGCCCATTCCCACCGGCACCAAGTGGGAGAAGTGGGAACTGATCGAAACATCCATCGTCACCATTCCCAGCAATAGGGAATCGAAGATCGGCAAGTCGTTTCGTCCCGGCATCAAGCTGATCGACAACCGCGGATCCGTTCCGTTGATCAAGGCATCACGATGAGCCATCAAGCAAGCATCAATGCCTTCCTCAAACTCGTTGCTCAGGAGGTCGCGATCATCTGCGATGGCATTGGTATCGAGGCCGAGGATGTGGACGTAAGCATCGGCGTAATTCAGGGAAACGCACAGGTGATCGTGACCGACCGAGAACTCGGCCAACTGTTTTGCGGTGCACTAAGAGTTGGCAAAGTGCATGAGGATGCCCCGCTACTCACTGCGGGGCGGATACATACCGCAATCGAAGCCCAACTCAAGCGACTGAGAGGGGCTGCGACCATGTCGCTCTGCAGTGACACTCGGACACTTACCTGCCCTGTAGAAAAGTCCAGCCCGCTTGGGTCACCTCGACTTCATCGCCATTAACAATGGCCACATACTGGTTCTCGATCGCCCAGCGGAGGTGTTCCACAAGTACTTCGTTGCCATTGCTGATCGCGAGGATGATGCTTTGCTGCTCTGCAGGTCCTAACGTCATTTCCATACGCTCCTTGGGGTTTCGAACATCTTAGCCCGCACAAGACCCTTCAGTACCACGGGGGGGAGGGGCAAAAGTTCAGGGCCTCCTGAGCGGACACCGGCCGCCCCCTCACGCGCAACTTTTTTTTTCGGCTACGGAATTCAAAATCAGCAGCAAATGGCGCAAAAGCTCGGCCACGCAAGGCTTTTCAGTCCATTTGATTTGCTGAAACCAGTTCCCAAAAGGTAAACATGCTCACCACCCGACAGCTGCGCTTCGTCGGCGCCATCCGAGCGGGATACAGGGGCAAGGCTGCAGCAGAACAGGCCGGCTACAGCCCCGCCACAGGCTCACAGGCGGCGTGGAGGCTCATACGGCTACCGGCGGTGAGGGAAGCAATCGAAACCCCGCCAACGAGCTTGGAGGTTGCTGCAGTGCAGGCCGGCCAGCAGCAGCGCAGGGCCCTGCTCAAGATGGCGGTGATGGACCAGCTCTACACCCAGGCCATGGCCGGCAATGCGAGTGCGCAGATTCGGTTCCTGGCTGGGTCCAACAAAAAGAGGAGGACGACATGTCTGGATCATCAGCAGGTGGGATAGTCGGTGGCGCCATCGGCTTTGTGGTGTCCGGTGGCAACCCCATCGGTGCACAAATTGGCTTCATGATTGGACCAGCCACCGGCGGCTACATCGAGCTGGCCGCCCATCACCCACCGCCTCGCATCACCGGACCTGCGCATGAGCCTGATGAACATCCTGATTCGTAGCGACCGCGCGCACATCCTCGTCGATAGCGCGTCCTACAACATGGTGGAACAGCAAAGCTTTGAGACCAGCAAGCTTCTGCTGTTTCCTCTCGAGAACGTGATCCTCTGTTCCCGCGGCGAACTGACCTTCACCCGATGGCTGTACTTGCAACTGCTCAGTGTGATGTCTGCACTGGACTACGACGAGATCGCCGGCCGATTGAAGGGTGTCGCGGACGAGTTGCTCCCGAAGTACCTGGAGTACTACCTGGCTGCAGGGATGGAGCTCGAGCACATCCAGCAGCAAGAGATCTGCTTGGTTGGTTGGTCAGCCAAGGCAAGCGCTCCACAAGGGCTGCGGCTGATCCGAACTGGCGCCGCGTTCACCGTGGAAATCATGGGCGGGCACATCTCCCCTGCTCTGCCCGGCGGCCTGCCGAATCAGGCCGGCAGCACCGACGACCAATGGCTTTGCGACATAGCCAGGCACCAGGTTGCTCACGTCAATGCAACGGCCACCGGCACTCCTATCGGCGGCACCTTGCTACTGGCAACACTGACCGAGAATCGGACTGAGCTGCAGCGCATTACAGCTTGACCTCCGATTAGACCATGCCCACCTGCAGGAGCGCCGCAATCTTCGCTGGCCGACGGTTTTCCCAATTCACTTAGCAAGCAACTATTTCTTTCCAATCCAAGAAAGGACCCGAACTAGGTACGATACGCCTTCAGATTCCAATAAAGGACGTATGGATAGATGGCCGACATTCAATGGCAGTGTCCTCACTGCAATCGTTTTGTGGTGATTACGGAGAATCGCCAGTCCTCCGACACACATTTTCTCCGTGTACCGACGGGACTAGGATCGATCTCGGTATCTTCGAGATTTTTCGTGTGTCCGAATCCGGACTGCAAAATGCCTACTTGCGACGTTTCGATCAACGAATGGCACTTGAGCCAGCTGAACAATCCTCTGAACGGAAAAGTTATCAAGCGATGGCGTCTCCTTCCAGAAGGCGTCGCACGCCCGTTCCCTGATTACGTTCCTCTTGCCATACGTAGTGACTACAAGGAAGCATGCCTTATCGTAAACATGAGCCCCAAGGCATCCGCAACATTATCAAGGCGCTGTTTGCAGGGCATTGTTCGTGACTTTTGGAATGTGAAGGCAGGGACCCTATGGCAAGAGATCCAGCAAATTGAGGACAAGACGGATAACCTTACTTGGCAGGCCATCGATGCGGTACGTCAAATAGGAAATATCGGCGCTCATATGGAGAAGGACATAGACGTAATCGTCGATGTCGATCCAGGCGAAGCTGAAATGCTGATTCAGCTCGTTGAAACCCTGCTAACGGAATGGTACGTGGCACGCTACGAGCGTGAGGTTCGAATGAAAGCTCTAGCTGCAGCTGCCGCTGCGAAGAAGGCGCCACCGCCCGCACCGCAGGCCCCCTAAAAGCACCGACCTGCGCGCACCCCCGAGATCAGTGACTAGAGGCTCCTTGTGGCTTCAATGAACATCACCGCGTGGATCGAGGGGCATCGAGCCGGCCGTCACTGAAACCTGAACGACGTTCAGCAATAGCAGATGCTTTTGACAAAGGGTGATCCATTCAGGCAAGAAGCCCGTAACTAAAGGCTTTCGTGCACCCCTTCAAATTTTTACCCAATAGCACTTGCTTTCGGATCCGGCTCCCGAGAAGATACGCACACCGAGCCCCTCCGGACCGAACCGTCTCCGTATGGTGTGCTTGCCGGGCAATCGCTCGGATAGGCCGGGGGTGCGGAAAAGGGAGCGACTGAGTCGCTCCCTTTGTCTTTTTGGGCTACCGAAAAGGCCAGATGTTGTCCACGCGCCCTGCCCTTTGCAGAGCCCTGAGCCACTTGTCTGATTGCTTTCTATCGCAGGCCCGATATGACCTCAGGATCGCACCTGAAACCATATCGGCGAGCTGGATCAGATTGTCGCGATGAGACTCGGCGAACTTGACGCTATGAAGTTGATCCTGCGATAGGTTCCGGCGGAGATAGCTGTTCAGTTCGTCCTTGAACTTCCTGTCCCCACTTCCGTCAATCTTCACTCGCGCTTTGCGAAGTTCCCCGTAACGCATTAGCTGCTGTACGAAGTAGTTGTAAAACAGATCTTTCCGCGTCCGAAGGTTGTCGCTATAGATGATCGATTTATCGACAACTATGGCTCGCACTTTGAAGTCAAAGCGACAGACACATTCAAAGAATGCGTCTTTCACGTCGTCATGGCATTTGGAGAATTTGAACTCACTAGCCAGTTGCCTCTTGTTCCGGAGTTCAAGAATGCCGGAACTCGCACGCTCGGCCTCTTCGAAGGCTTCGAAGATCACCATAGCAACTACAAAGTGCGAAGAGGAGCCCCGAACCAGCTTAAAACCTGGATCGCCACTTTCATCAATGAGTACCAGCACCAGAGACAACCTGTTGGAGTTGCCGCAATTTAAACATGCGCCCCACCCTCTAGGTACGTACAACCCTGTGGATAACTTGTTTGCAAGAAAAGCGCTGTTCCTAGTGTGCGGGGCTCAGCATTGAGGCCTTTCGCTGACGAATATGCCCTCAGTCAAAGCCGTGTTTAATCATCTGCTCGGAATAAGCGATCGCCCAAATACCCCTGCTGATGCGGTTCACGCGTTCCACCAGCACCATCATTTCGGCCATGTCGATCTTGTCGTTGATTCCTTTGCGATCCCAAATTTTGGATCTAATTAGGATTGGTGTATCAGCCACGTCCGCAGCATTCACTATCTGATCTTCCGGGACTCCCTCAAAATAGGGTTGCAGAAGCAGCCCCGAGTGGAGAACCGTATTTCGCAATCCGCGCACTACCTCAACTTCAGCTAGAAGGTTCCGCAACTCGCCCCTCCGTGCTGTCTGCAGAACCTCGAGGTGAGAAATCAGATTAGAAATCTGCGACTGCAGATTGCCCGATGTCCCTTTGCCGGCAAGCTCGAGCAGTGTCTTTATCGCGGTTTCTATCTCACCCATTCGGATCGAGAACCAACCGATCTGGAGCGCCCACTCCGCTTGAACGCTATCGAACGTTGCTTCATCCGTCGCCATGCGTCCTCCTGCTGTTACCACGCAGTTATGAAAAAACCGGCTTTCGCCGGTTCTTTTGCAACACTTTGATTTATATGGTGGGCGGTACAGGGATCGAACCTGTGACCCTTGCCGTGTGAAGGCAATGCTCTACCGCTGAGCTAACCGCCCGTGTTGCGAGCCGCTCATTATAGGGAACTGAGCGAACACGTCAACATCTTTCTTCACACGATTTCACATCGTCTGCGTCGGCTTGTCCGAGCTGGATGTGCCGGCCAGCAAGGTCTCGATCTTGTTGCGGATGGCCTCGCCGTCGACGCCGTCAGCCAGCTGCACGCCGATACCGGCCTGGCGGTTGCCCTGCGCGCCCAGCGGGGTGACCCAGACCACCTTGCCGGCCACCGGCAGGCGCTCGCTGGAGTCTGGCAGGGTCAGCAGCAGGAACACCTCGTCGCCGAGGAAGTAGCGCTTGGGCGTGGGTACGAAGACGCCACCGTTCTTCACGAACGGCATGTAGGCGCCGTACAGCGCTGCCTTGTCCTTTACCGCCAGCGAAAGGATGCCCTGGCGGGCGTTCGTCGCACTCATCGAATAGTCCCCTTGGATTGCACTTGGTTGGCCGCGCCCCATGCCAGCAGCAGCTCCACCACGGCCAGGTCGGCGCGGATGGTGGTGCGCAGCAGGTCGCGGGTGCGATTGGCGGCGTCAAACCAGGCGGCCAGCTTGTTCAATCGGGCCGGATCGGTCAAGCCGTCGGCCGCTTTCTTCAATGCCAGGTCGGCGGCGTGGCGCAGGCGCAGGTCGGCGTTGTCGTCGCCGGTCCAGCGCTGGGCCAGCTCGACGCTGCCCAGCTTGCCGGCCAGCAGTTGCTCCAGCTCGCTGGCCACCTGCCGGCGCAGGGCCATGCCCTCGCCCTGCAGCCATTGGTCCGCCAACGCCGGGTGGCCGCGGGTGGCGTCCAGCGCTTCACGCGCCACGCCTTCGGTATAGCCACGCGACTGCAGCCAAGCCATGGCTTCCTCGCGCGGCGGCATGCGGAACTCCAGGCGCTGGCAGCGACTGCGGATGGTCTGCGGCAGGCGCGCAGGGTCGGCGCTGAGCAGCCACAGGTAACGGCCCGGCGATGGCTCTTCCAGCGTCTTCAGCAAGGCATTGCAGGCGGCGCGGTTGATGGCGTCGGCCGGATCGACGATGACCACTTGGGCCACGCCGTAATGCGGGGTCAACGCCAGCTTCTGCGAGATCTCGCGCACCTGTTCGATGACGATCTCGGTGCGCAGCTTGTCGCCGGTCTTGTTGGGGATGAAGCTGGTGAACTGCAGGTCCGGGTGGGTGCCGGCGGCGATCAACTGGGCGTTGCGCTGGCGTGCCGCCGCGTCCTCGCCGTGGTTGAGCACATGCGCGGCCAGCCGCATCGCCACCGCGCGCTTGCCCATGCCAGCCGGGCCGCACAGCAACAAGCCATGGCCGAGCCGGCCCACGTCCAGTGCAGCCACGGTCTGGTCATAGACGCGCTGCTGCCAAGGGGCCAGTGCTTCGCTCATCGGGACATCCTGTACATCATTCGGGTCATGCCGCTCATTGCGCCGCCTCGCTGCGCTTGGCGCGTAGCCGCTTCAGGTACTCGGCGACGGCGCTGTTGTGATCGGTATAGGACGCGGAGAACACATGCGCGCCGCTGCCATCACCGACGGCGACGAAGTACAGCGCATCGCCCGGTGCCGGCTTGGCGGCGGCATGCAGCGCGTCGCGGCCTGGCATGGCGATCGGCGTCGGCGTGAGGCCGGCGCGGGTATAGGTGTTGTACGGGGTGTCGGTGGTCAGGTGCACCTTGCGGATATTGCCGTCGTAGGCGCTGCCGATGCCGTAGATCACGGTCGGGTCGGTCTGCAGGCGCATGCCCATCTTCAGGCGGCGCGCAAACACACCGGCAATCTGCGGGCGCTCACTGGCCAGGCCGGTTTCCTTCTCGATGATGGAGGCCAGGATCAGCAGTTCGTAAGGCGACTTCAGCGGCAGATCGTCACTGCGCTCGGCCCAAGCAGCGGCCAGCTCCTTCTCCATCGCGGCATGGGCGCGCTTGAGCACGTCCACGTCGCTGTCGCCGCGCTGGTAGATGTAGGTTTCCGGCAGGAAGCGGCCTTCCGGGTGCTGGTCGGCAAAGCCGATCTTGGCCATCAGCTCGGTGTCGGACAGGTCGGTCGTTTCGTGCTGCAGCGGCTGCGCGCGCGCCAGAGCGGCACGCAGCTGGCGGATGTTCCAGCCTTCGACGATGGTGACGCGGTATTGCAGTACCTTGCCCTGGCGCATGTTCAACAGCAGCTGGCGCGGCGTGAGTGCCGGGTCGAGGGCGTATTCGCCGATCTTCAGCTTGCCGGCAGCGTCGAGCTGGCGGGCCAGCAGCTGCCATTGCAGGTCGTCGCCTTCATCGACGCCGGCCGCGCGCAGCTTGCGCAGCACGCTGTTGAGCGAATCACCGGAGGCAATGCTGACGCTCTGCTCGGACGGGGTCAGCGGCGCATCGGCAAAGCTGCCCTGCCGCTGCCACAACCAGGCCGCACCTGCGCCTGCCAAGGCGACCAGCAGCAACAACACCGCCAGCACCAACAGACATCCGCGCTTGGCACCCGCCATGGTCACCCCGTCTTCAAATAGTGGATGCGCAGGATACCGCGCTGGCGGCAACGCCAGCCAAAACGGCGTTCATCATTGTGGATCGAGCGCACGCAACAGCCCGCGCGCCTTGGCCCGGGTTTCGTCCAGTTCCTTGTCGGCCAGCGAATCCACCACGATGCCGGCACCGGTGCGGAAGCTGGCGGTGCTGCCCTGCACTTCCGCGGTGCGGATCAGGATGTTCAGGTCCATGTCGCCATCGCGGTTCAGCCAGCCGAAGGCGCCGGTATAGGAACCGCGGGCGGTCTGTTCCAGCTCGGCGATGATCTCCATGCAGCGCACCTTGGGGCAGCCGGTGATGGTGCCGCCGGGGAAGGTGGCGGCGATCACTTCGCCCGGGGTCACGTCCGGGCGCAGGCGTGCGCGCACGTTGCTGACGATGTGATGCACGTGGGCGTAGCTCTCCACGATCATCAGCTCATCGACCTCGACGCTGCCGGGCGCAGCGATGCGGCCCAGATCGTTGCGCTCCAGGTCGATCAGCATCACGTGCTCGGCGCGTTCCTTGGGATGGCCGACCAGTTCCTGGATGCGCGCGGCATCGTCGTCGCCTGCGAAGCGCGGGCGGGTGCCGGCAATCGGGCGCGTCTGCACCACATCGCCGCTGACCGACACCAGGCGCTCCGGCGAGGAGCTGACCACGGCGCGGCCGGCGGCCGTGAACAGGCCAGCGAAGGGTGCGGGATTTGCGGTGCGCAGGCGCGCGTACAGTGCTTCGGGCGCAAGTGGCGCATCGAACTGCGCCTGCCAGCGGCGCGACAGGTTTACCTGGAAGACGTCGCCAGCATGCAGGTAGTCGATGACCTTGTGCACGCCGTCGGTGAAGCGTTCGCCTGCGTCTTCGTTGATGGCGCTGGGGCCATTCCACTGCGACAAGGACGGCTGCTGTGCGGCTTCGCTTTGATCGTGCTGGAGCTGGCTGAGCAGGTCTGCGGCGTCATCTTCGGCGATGGCGATGCAGCGGCCGCTGTCGCGCTCGCGCAGTACTGCTGCCGGGCAACGCAATGCGATTGCGGTTGGCAGGCCGTCACTGCGCTGTGGCAGCTGCAGGATGGGTTCGATCTGTTGCGCGAGTTCGTAGTCGAGCAGCAGGGCCCAGCCGCCGCGGAACGGGATGTCCGCTTCCATCGGGTTGCGGGCTTTGCGCAGGGATTGCCAATCGCGGTCGAGTGCGGAGAGGAAGTCGCCTTCGACTGGGGTGCCGTCTTCGCGCTGCAGGCTGCCGCCGGGGTTGAGCAGGAGTTGGCTGCCGTTGGCGATCAGCAGCATGTCCCACTGGCCGAGCTTGCCGGCAGCGGTGGACTCAAGCAGGACCGGATAGCGATGCGGTGCGAGCCGATGCAGCGCCAGCAGGTCGGTGTCGGCGTGCAGGGGGAGGATGTGCATCGTGGGCCCGAAATGTCAGAAATGCAGGCTGTTCCCTTCTCCCGCCTGCGGGAGAAGGTGCCCGAAGGGCGGATGAGGGGAGCTCTTAAAGCTCTTAAAGCTTTTGGAGCTTTAAAGCTGCCCTCACCCCAACCCCTCTCCCGCTTGCGGGAGAGGGGCTTTGAGCAAAGCGTTGAGCAAAGCTACAGCCCAAAGCTTCAAGCAAAGCAACAAGCAGCAGCTTCAAGCAAAGCGACGAGCGGGAGCTTCAAGCCAAGCGACAAGCAAAGCAACAAGCAGCAGCTTCAAGCCAAGCGACAAGCACAAGCTTCAAGCAACAGCTTCGAGCAAAGCGACGAACAGGAGCTTCAAGCAAAAAAAACGGGCAGGAGCTTCAAGCATCGCTCCAAAACCGCGTTAAATCCGCTTGAACACCAGCGTGCCGTTGGTGCCGCCGAAGCCGAAACCATTCGACATCACCACGTCGACGTCGGCCTTGCGGGCCACGTTCGGCACGTAGTCCAGGTCGCAGCCTTCGCTTGGGTTTTCCAGGTTGATCGTCGGCGGGATGATGCCGGTGTTCAGCGCCATCACCGAGAAGATCGCTTCCACGCCGCCCGCTGCACCCAGCAGGTGGCCGGTCATCGACTTGGTCGAGCTGACCAGCATCTTGTAGGCGTGCTCGCCGAAGGCGGTCTTCATCGCCATGGTCTCGCCCAGGTCGCCCAGCGGCGTGGAGGTGCCGTGTGCGTTGAGGTAGCCCACCTGCTCCGGGGTGACGCCTGCGTCCTTCATCGCCGCGACCATGCAGCGGGCGGCGCCTTCGCCGTTCTCGCTCGGTGCGGTCATGTGGTACGCGTCGGAGCTTGCGCCGAAGCCGGCCAGCTCGCAGTAGATCTTCGCGCCGCGCGCCTTGGCGTGCTCGTACTCTTCCAGGATCAGGATGCCGGCACCGTCGCCCAGCACGAAGCCATCACGGCCCTGGTCCCAAGGACGCGAGGCCTTGGTCGGGTCGTCGTTGCGGGTGGACATGGCCTTCATCGCGCAGAAGCCGCCCAGTGCGGTCGGCGAGGAGCCACGCTCGGCGCCACCGGCAACCATCACGTCGGCATCGCCGTACTGAATCATGCGCATCGCCGTACCGATGGAATGGTTGGACGTGGCGCAGGCGGAAACGGCCGAGAACGACGGGCCCTTCAGCCCGGCGATGATGCTCAGCTGGCCCGGCAACATGTTGATGATGGTCTTGGGCACGTAGAACGGCGAGATCTTCTTGCCTTCGTGGAACTCGATGGTCTGCTCTTCGATGCCGAGCAGGCCGCCGATGCCGGCACCGACGATGGCGCCAATGCGCTCAGCGTTGGCCTCGGTGATTTCCAGGCCGGAGTCGTGCAGCGCCATGAAGGCGGCACCCAGGCCGTAATGGATGAACGGGTCCATCTTCTTGGCATCCTTGCCGGTGACCCGATACTTGCCGAACTGGGGGTTGTCGGCGGTGATGTCGAAATCCTTGACCTCACCTGCAATCTTGGTGGTGAAACGTTCCAGATAGTTATCTGCAACATTCGTCAGCGGGCCGATGCCCGAACGGCCGTTGATGATGCCTTCCCAGCTGCTGGCCAGATCATTGCCCAGCGGCGACACCATGCCCATGCCGGTAACAACTACGCGACGACTCATTGCGGATTCTCCTGGCCCCGCACGCGGGGAGATTCAAGCTTAAAAGCACGGGGCCGCATCAGCGGCCCCATGGGTTTGCAACGCGGCAGACAGGCTTGCCGACCGCGCCTTGTCAGACCTGGATCAGGCCTTGACGTGTGCCTTGACGTAGTCGATGGCAGCCTGGACGGTGCCGATCTTCTCAGCTTCTTCGTCCGGGATTTCGCACTCGAACTCTTCTTCCAGCGCCATCACCAGCTCGACGGTGTCCAGCGAGTCTGCGCCCAGGTCATCGACGAACGATGCGCTGGTGGTGACTTCTTCTTCCTTGACGCCAAGCTGCTCAACAACAATCTTCTTGACGCGTTCTTCGATGGTGCTCATTAGGATATCGCTCCAGATGGAGTAGTGGTTCAAAAGACGCCAGCCCCCAGGGCTGGCCGTGGGATAGTGTAGTGGAAACCGTAGCGGCGGTGTTTCCGAACAAAAAAGCCGCGACAATCAACCACTTGGGTGCATTCCCTGCACACCACGCTTACGGCATGTACAAACCGCCGTTCACGTGAAGGGTTTCGCCGGTGATGTAACTGGCCGACGGACCGGCCAGGAACGCCACCGCCTTGGCGATGTCTGCGGGCTCGCCGAGGCGGCCCAGCGCGACCTGGCCGAGCATCGCCGACTTGGCGTCCTCGGGCAGATCCTTGGTCATGTCCGTGTCGATGAAGCCCGGTGCGACCACGTTGACGGTCACGCCGCGGCTGCCGATTTCCTTGGCCAGCGACTTGGAGAAGGCAATGATGCCAGCCTTGGCGGCGGCATAGTTGGCCTGGCCGGCATTGCCGGTGACACCGATGACCGAAGCGATGTTGATGATGCGACCCTTGCGCGCCTTCATCATGCCGCGCATCACCGCCTTGGAGGTGCGGTAAACGCTGGTCAGGTTGGTGTCGAGGATGGCCTGCCAGTCCTCGTCCTTCATGCGCATCAGCAGGTTGTCGCGGGTGATGCCGGCATTGTTGACCAGGATGCTGATGGCACCGAATTCCTTGCTTACCGCGTCGATCAGCGCATCCACCACGCCCGGCTCGGTCACGTTCAGTGCGCGGCCGTGGCCGCCAACTGCGGCCAGACGCGTGCCGATGGCGGCAGCGCCGTTGTCGGTGGTGGCGGTGCCGATGACGGTCGCGCCCAGCGCGGCCAGTTCGTCGGCAATGGCAGCACCGATACCGCGGCTTGCGCCGGTGACCAGCGCGATTTCACCCTGCAATGGCTTGCTCATTTCTGTTCCTTGTATGCATGGCACCGCGCACGCGCAGCACCCATCATGACCGTGCGCAGGCTGCGCCCGCGCGGCGATCGCTTGCTCAGTTGGCCCACTCTTCCAGCGCACCGGCAAAGTCTGCCGGGGTGGCGAGCGGACGCCCTTCGATGTTCTTGTCGATGCGCTTGACCAGACCGGTCAGCACCTTGCCAGGGCCGCATTCGGCCACGCGGCTGACACCACGTGCGGCCAGTGCCTGCACGCAACCGGTCCACTGCACCGGCTGGTACAGCTGCTGCACCAGCGCCTGACGGATGGCGTCCACGCCGTCATGCACCTGTGCGTCGACGTTCTGCACCACCGGCAACGCCGGCTGCTGCCATGCCAGACCGTTCATCACGGCTTCCAGTCGATTGGCGGCTTCGCGCATCAGCGGCGTGTGCGACGGCACACTGACGGCCAGCTTCACCGCCTTGCGCACGCCCTTCTCGGCCAACAGCGCGAGGGCGCGGTCGACTGCGGCAGCGTCGCCGCCGATCACGATCTGGCCGGGCGAATTGAAGTTGGCCGGCACCACCACCTGGCTGCCAGCGGCTTCGGCACAAACGTCCAGCACCAGCGCGTCTTCGGCGCCGAGTACGGCGGCCATTGCGCCAACGCCGGTCGGGGCAGCGTCCTGCATCAGTTGGCCACGCAGGCGCACCAGATGTGCGCCGTCGTGCAGCGTCAGCGCGCCAGCAGCGACCAGCGCGGTGTATTCGCCAAGGCTGTGACCGGCCAGTACGGCAGGCTGTGCGCCGCCCTGTGCATTCCACAGGCGCCACACCGCGATGCTGGCGGCCAGCAGCGCCGGCTGGGTGAATTCAGTGCGATTGAGCTGCTCTTCCGGGCCGCCCTGCGACAACGCCCACAGATCGACGCCTGCGCCTTCGGAGGCCTCGGCAAAGGTTTCACGGATCTGCGGATGCAATTCAGCCAGTTCGGCCAACATCCCAATGGATTGCGAGCCCTGGCCGGGGAATACGAAAGCGAGTCGGGAGTCAGTCACGCGGTCTTCTGCTGCTTCAATCGAAGGCCGGAATAATAAGCGCGAAAGCGCCCGCCCGTCTGTACTGGCGCGTATGCAGCAGCACCGCCCTGTAGTGCCGAGCCATGCTCGGCAGGGGCGTTACCGGGAAAGCCTCATGCCGAGCATGGCTCGGCACTACAGGCTGGTTTTGCACTGTAGGAGCGGCGTAAGCCGCGAAGCTCGCAGATCTACAGCACAAGGCACCCCTCCCCAGCCCTCCCCTTGCCTGCGGCAAAGGGAGGGAGCGATGCGAGTACTCGCGCAGATGCAGGGATGTCTGTAGTGCCGAGCCATGCTCGGCAGGGCATTACCAGGAAAGCCTCTGCCGAGCATGGCTCGGCACTACGGGTTGGTTTTGCGCTGTGGGAGCGGCGTAAGCCGCGAAGCCGATAGATCAACAGCGTAAGCACCCCTCCCCAACCCTGCCCTTGCCTGTGGCAAAGGGAGGGGGCGTAATGTCGAGCCAAGCCCGGCATACAGGCGGCGCCAAAACGACAACGGGCAGCCATTGGCTGCCCGTGCGTTACATCGGTATGCGGAGGTGCTTAGTAGCGCAGCAGCGCCGAGCCCCAGGTGAAACCGCCACCGAAGGCTTCCAGCAACAGCAACTGGCCACGCTCGACGCGACCGGAACGAATCGCGGTATCCAGCGCCAGCGGCACCGAGCCGGACGAGGTGTTGCCGTGCTTGTCGACGGTGACCACCACGCGATCCATCGGCATTTCCAGGCGCTTGGCCGTGGCTTCGATGATGCGCAGGTTGGCCTGGTGCGGGATCAGCCAATCCAGGTCGGACTTGTCCAGACCGTTGGCCTGCAGGGTTTCATCAACAACCGAGTCCAGCGCCTTGACGGCGTACTTGAACACGTCGTTGCCCTTCATGTTGATCTTGCCCGGCTTGTCGAAGCCGACCGAGACGCCAACCGGATCCCACAGCAATTCCTTCTTGCTGCCGTCGGCATGCAGATGGGTGCTGAGAATGCCGGTGTCTTCGTCGGCCTTGAGCACGACGGCGCCCGCGCCATCGCCGAACAACACGCAGGTGGTGCGGTCGGTCCAGTCAACGATACGGGTCAGGGTCTCCGCACCGATCACCAGGACATGCTTGGCATCACCGCTGCGAATGAATTTGTCAGCCACGCTCAGGGCGAAAAGGAAGCCCGAACATGCCGCATTGACGTCAAACGCCGCCGAGCCGGTCGCGCCGAGGCGGGCCTGGATCAAGCAAGCGGTGGACGGGAAGATCAGATCCGGCGTGGTGGTACCCACGATGATCATGTCCAGCTGCGAGGCCTCAATGCCGGCAGCTTCCAGCGCGCGCGTGGCGGCGTGGTAGCCCAGGTCACTGGTGGTCTCGTCGTCGGCAGCGATATGCCGCTCACGGATACCCGTGCGCGACTCGATCCACTCGTTGGTCGTCTCGACGATCTTGGTCAGATCATCGTTGGTCAACACTTTCTCGGGCAAATAACTACCAGTGCCCGCGATCCTCGAGTAGATCCGCTTGCTCATGCTGTTTCCTATTGCGCGAAGCCGCCCGTAGGCGGCCCCGGAAGAATCGGTGCAACAACCGCCACACTCAGGTGGCGGCAGCCGTCACAAATCAATCTTCTTCGACGACCAGGGTCGACTTGGTCGTGATCACCTTCTTGCCGCGGTAGAAACCGTCAGCAGTGATGTGGTGACGCAGGTGCACTTCACCGGTGGTCGGATCGGTGGACAGCTGCTTTGCGCTCAGGGCGTCGTGGGCACGACGCATGCCGCGGCGGGACGGGGTAACACGGGATTTCTGCACAGCCATGGGATTGCTCCAAACTCGGTTTCGTTTGCTTCGTCGTTTAATTGCACAGGACGCCAGCGTCCAGCACTACTCGCTTTCGCCGCAGCCGCCGACGATTACCGGCCGCAATTATTTCTTCAGCGCCGCCAATGCCGCAAAGGGATTGGCCTTGCTCAATTCTTCTTCGGTCGCGCTGAAGTCACGTTCGACTGCCTCGCTTCCCGGCGCCAGTGCTACCACCGGCACCGCCAACACCAACTCGTCTTCCACCAGGTCCAGCGGACGCAGGCTGCCGTCTTCGGGCACCAGCATCGCTTCGTATTCCTCTGGAAGCGCAGATTCTTCTTCTTCGTCCTTGATCAAGCCCAAGCGCTGCTTGATCGACACCGGCAACAGGAAACGCTGCATGGTGCGCTGACAGATCAAAGGCAGCTCGGTATCGATGGTCAGATCGACATACGACACCTGCAAGATGTTGTCTCGATCGAATTCCAGTGAATACGTGCACTGGCCTTCGGTATCGGCAACCAGACCCTGCAAGCGGGTCAATTCGGACAAAGGCACCTGGCCGTCAAAGCGCCTGCGCGCAATGACCATCCGCCAAGCATCCAGCAATTCGGGTACGTTCGCGGACATAAGCTGCAGAATGTTAAGGAGTAGCCGCGCCGCTGTCAAATCCATCGCGACGGAAACATTGTCAGACCGGCAGCGGCGCAGCAGACTGGCCGTCCCGAGCTGCGTATTTTTACACATGAAGCCCCTGATTCTCGCCTCCACGTCCCGATATCGCGCTGAATTGCTTAACCGGCTCAGGATTTCGTTCAGTTCAGCGACCCCGGATGTGGATGAAGCCGCGCTCCCCGGCGAGTCGCCGGCAGCCCAGGCACAGCGCCTTGCCGCCGCCAAAGCCGCCGCGGTTGCCCGCCAGCACCCCGGCAGCTGGACCATCGGCTCGGACCAGGTCGCCGAGCTGAATGGGCAGCCTTTGGGCAAACCGGGCACCCGCGAGGCCGCCATTGCGCAGCTGACGGCGATGTCCGGCCGTGAGGTGCTGTTCCACACGGCGGTCTGCGTGAGCGATGGCATTGCCCAGCATCAGGCCATCGATCTCACCCGGGTCCGCTTCAGGCCCCTGCAGGCCGCTGAGATCGAGCGCTACATCGACGCCGAACAGCCCCTGGACTGCGCCGGCAGCTTCAAATGCGAAGGCCTGGGCATCACCTTATTTAACGCCATCGAGAACTGCGACCCTACGGCCTTGATCGGCTTGCCGCTGATAAAGACCGCACAACTGCTGCGGCAGGCGGGCTATCAGCTGCCCTAGCCTGCGGCTTTGCCGTAGCCCGGGTAAGCAGGGCACCCGGGAACCACTACCTACCGCTCCTTCAATCTTTCAGCCAACAGCCCCGGATGCGCTGCGCTTACCCGGGCTACGGCTTTGTTGCGTGCGGTACTGGATCGCAAGCGACGCTATTTGATCTCGAACGGCTGCTCGGCCCAGGTCTCGACGCTGCCGTCATTGCCATGCAGGCGCAGGCCCAGCCAATGCGTGCCGGGCTTCAGGCCTGAGGTATCCAGCTTTGCATCAAAACCGGTATTCGGATGTTGCGGATCGGTGGATATCTTCCAGAACGGGCGCACGTCGAAGTCACGCCCATAAATGGCGTCACCCACGCTGCGACCATCCAGCAGCAGCTCAACCCGCGACAGCCCCACGCCATCCTTGAAGGCCCAGCCACTGACCTCCAACGCACCATCCACAGCCTGACCAGCCAACGGGGTTTCCACCCATGCCATTGCGGGTGTCACACATGGTCCCTGTTGCTTTTCGGCAGGCAGGCGGAACAACAGGAAGCGCTGGAAGCCATGATCGAGCGAGATCACTTTCGGCGGCGGCAGCGGCCCCACCAACTCACAGACGTTGTGGTAACGCTCCAACAGATCACGGTAACGCTGGTCACCCGGCGCCAGCACCAACAGCACCGGCGTCGAGCGGCTGCCATCACTGATCAGCTTCCAAAGCGCCAACTGCGCGGTGCGCCCATGCCGATCGTTGAGCTCATGTGGCAGCACTTTGATCGACGGATCGTTGAGACGGAAGCCCAACTCCGCACCGACCTTGAAGCTGCCCGCCAGCACCTGGGTATCTTCCGGCATCTGCGAGAGCTCCTCACGCACGCCCTCGGACAGCTGCTGCCAGCCGGCAAAATTACGGGGGTAGTACTTGCTGCCCGCCAAATGCTCACGCAAGCCAGGTGATGCGGCAACCAGGTAATAACTCATCGCCAGCAACAGGCCCAGCGCGGTGAGCACCCACAAGACGCGCCTCCAAGGACGCGACCAGTGCGTGAGCAGCGCAGGTACACAGACCAGCAAGGCCAGATAGCCCGGCAGCGGCCAATGGAAGCTGACCCGCTCCACATCGGTGAAGAACCCCAACGCGAAGATCAGCAAGGTCGAGGTAGCACCGACCAAGGCGAAGTAGCGCCATTGCAGGTGGTGGAATCCACCTTGCACATTGCGCAGCCCCCTGCCCGCCACCACCGCCATCGCCGCGAACAACAGTGGCGTCACCAACAGCGGCTGGATCACCAGGAACAACAGCCCTTCAGGCTGGAACGCCCACGGATGGCGCTCGATCACCTGGAACTTGAGCCCAGCGTCCTGGTTGTCCAGATTCCATGCCATCAGCGGCACCCATGCCGCCAAGCCCACCGACAGCGCAATCCATACCCGCGGATCACGCAAGGCCTTGCGGCCCTCCGGCAACAGCACCAATGCAATGAAACCAACAACAATCACACCGATGAAGCGGTAGTGACTGAGCGCGCCAATCAACAGGCCGCAGGCCAGCAACAAGGCGCTGCCAGCCCCCACGCCACGCAGCAGGCGTGCACCGGCATCCAGGCATAGCAGGGCAGCGATCGCCATCGGTACGTCCGGCACTGCCAGGATACCCAGCGTCGCCGACAACGGCATCAACAGCGCGAGTGAGCCCGCGCGCCAGCCCATGCGCACACCAAACCAGCGCGTGCAGATGCCAGCGACCATCCACGGCAGCACCGCGCCCATGATGAGGAAGGGCATGCGCACGCCCAGCCGATGGTCACCGAAAACCTCAACGCCGAGCCGCGTCAGCCAGGCCGTCAGCCCAGGCAGGTCCGAATAGGCGGCGGCCAGATGCTGGCCTTCCTGCCAATAGAACGCCTCGTCCACGAACAGAGTCAATTGCGAGGCCAACAGCACCTTGGCTGTGGTGACCAGCACCCACAGCACAAGGAACGTTACGTATGCGCGTTGCTCACCCCTGTTTGGCACGTACACTTCCTTCAGCCCAAGTATCGAGACGACCATGACAATGGCGCCGCCCGGAATGCTAACCGAAGTAACACTACAGTCCCTATCTGCGGCACAACAACAGGTCAACTCCCTCTTGCTCGGCAAGGCGCAGGAAGTGCGGATGGCCTTTGTCGCGCTACTGTCCGGCGGACATCTGCTGATCGAGGACCTGCCCGGGCTGGGCAAGACCACCTTGGCCCATGCGATGGCTTCCAGCCTCGGCCTGCAGTTCCAGCGCGTGCAGTTCACCTCCGACCTGCTGCCCGCCGATGTGCTCGGCATCTCGGTTTACGAAGCGCACAGCCGCAGCTTCCAGTTCCATCCCGGCCCGGTGTTCTGCAACCTGTTGCTGGCTGATGAAATCAACCGCGCACCACCACGCACGCAGAGCGCCCTGCTCGAAGCAATGGCCGAGCAGCAGGTGACGCTGGATGGCGTGACCCACCGGCTACCGGATCCTTTCTTCGTCATCGCCACGCAGAACCCGGTGGACATGTCCGGCACGTTCCCGCTGCCAGACTCGCAGCTGGACCGCTTCCTGCTGCGCCTGACCCTGGGCTATCCCAATGCCGACGCCGAGCGCGCCCTGCTGGCCGGCGAAGACCGCCGGGACCTGATTGCGCGGGTTACCCCCTGCCTATCGGAGCAGGACATCCGCATGCTGCGCGAAGCCGTTGGCCAGGTGCATGCCAGTGACGCGCTGATTGACTACGTGCAGGCCTTGATCACCCGCAGCCGCCAACACCCGGGCGTGCGCGTCGGTCTGTCGCCTCGCGCCGGTATCGCCCTGCTGCGCGCGGCCAAGGCGCACGCGCTGCTGCTTGGCCGCCAGCATGTGATCCCGGAAGACGTGCAGGCGTTGTTCATCGCGGTCGCCGGGCATCGTCTGGTTGCCGAAGCCGAAGCATCCTCCGGCCCGACACTGGCGCGCACCCTGCTGCACAGCGTGCAGGTGGATTGAGGTGCTGGCAGCACTGCGGCAGCGCCTGCAATCCCTGCAGTTCCTGGCCCGCCCACGGCAACCGGAACAGCTGCCGACGCAGTTGGACAGACGCCGCATCTACGTGCTGCCGACCGGCTTCGGTCTGTTCCTGGCGGCCTTGCTCGCGGTGATGCTGCTCGGCGCCTTGAACTACAACAACAACCCCGCCTTGCTGTTGGCACTGGTGTTGGGCGCAACCGCGCTGGCCAGCACCGTGCAGGCGCACCTGCAGTTGTCAGGCCTGCGCCTGCAAGCCGTTTCCGCCGAACCGGTGGCCGCGGGCACTCCCATCCGCCTGCGGCTGGCGCTTGCCCGCGGCGACCGCCGCTGGCGCCGTGCCCTGCAGTTGGATTACCCACCGGCCAAGACCCACCTCAACCTGGAGCAGGACAGCCAGGCCGAAGCCGACCTCTGGCTACCCACCCAGCAACGCGGCTGGCTGGATCTGTCACGCATCCGGATCACCAGCACCCAGCCGCTGGGCCTGGTCCGCGCCTGGGCATGGTTCTGGCCGGACACTGCGCTGCTGGTCTATCCCGCGCCGGAAACCAATGCACCGCCGCTGCCGGATACGGGCAGCGCCTCCACCCGCACCCGCGTGCACCCGCAAGGTGAGGAACTGCAGCAGATGCGCCCCTACCGCAGCGGCGATTCGCGCCGCAGCATCGCCTGGAAGCATTCGGCGCGACGCGACGAACTGCTGGTGCGCGAGTACGAGCGCCCCTACGGCGCCGAGCTGGTATTGGACTGGCAGCAATTGCTGGCCCTGCCCCACGAACGCCGCATCTCGCGCCTGGCGCGCTGGGTGGATGAGGCCGAACGCGAAGGCCGCAGCTATCAGCTACGTCTGCCCGGGCAGCCCCCGTTCGGGCCGGCCAGCGGCGACGCCCATCGCCACCTCTGCCTGCGCGCATTGGCGCTGTTGCCAAACGCATGAAGACGCCCGCGCCCGCGATAAGCGCCAGCAGCCGCCTCTGGATCAATCTGGTCACGGCCCTCTCGCTGCTGCCCTTGCTGCTGCAGCTGCCGGGCGTGCTGGCGGCGCTGTTCGGAATCACCGCCTTGCTGGTGGCACTGTGGTCATGGCGGCGCGCCATGCCCTTGTTGCTGCGCCTGCTGCTGATCGGCGTGATGCTGGCCTGCATCTACTGGCAAATGGGCGCCAACCCCGGCCGCGACAATGGCTGCGCCCTGCTTGCGGCGATGCTGGCGATCAAATCCAGCGAGCTGCGCACGCTGCGTGATGCGCGCAGTTTGATTGGCTTCAGCCTGTTTGCACCATTTGCGGCCTTCCTGCTCGACCAGGGGCCAAGCACCCTGCTGATGTCAGCCGCCGCCGTGGTAGCCGCCCTGCTCGCGCTGCAACGCCTGGCCGATGAAGAAGTGGGCATTGCCCATCTGCCACCGCGTGCCCAGCTGCGCACGGTTGGCGGGCTGATGTTGCTGGCACTGCCGCTGGCCTTGTCGGCATTCTGGCTGGTGCCACGCCTGCCGACGCCGCTGTGGGGCACACCCGATCGGGTCGTGGGACGCCCCGGCCTGTCAGACAGCATGCAGCCTGGCGGCCTGAGCGACATGATGGCCGATGACAGCCCGGCGTTGCGGGTCGAGTTCTTCGGCCCGGTACCGGCGCAGGACCAACGCTATTGGCGTGGGCCGGTACTGACGCGCTTCGATGGCCGGCGCTGGTCGCGGGTGCAAAGCCAGCGTGCTGCGCCCCCACCCCACGTCAGCAACACCGCGCTGCGCTGGGACTACCAGATCGAATACGAGTCCACCGACCAGCGCGAACTGGTCGCACTGGATCTGCCCCTGCAGGCACCTGCTGGCAGCCAATTGGATGCCGACTACAGCCTGACCTCAGCGCGACCACTTACCGCACTGACCCGCTGGCGCATGCGCTCCAGTCCCGCCCAGGCGTTCCAGGCCGAGCTACCGGCACGCCTGCGACGTCAGGCCCTGCAACTACCGGAAGGTTTCAATCCGCGCACCCTGGCCCTGGCCAGACAATGGCGCAGCCAAGCCGGCACCGATGATGCGGCCTTGGTACAACGCAGCGTGGACTGGATCCATCGCGAGTTCGCCTACACATTGAACACGCCAGTGCCCGGCCGCCACTCCGTCGACGAATTCCTGTTCGACCAGAAGGCCGGCTACTGCGAGCACTTCAGCGCGGCATTCGTGGTGCTGATGCGCGGCGCAGGCATTCCAGCACGGGTTGTCACCGGCTATGCCGGCGGCGTACGCAACCGCTTCGGCAACTATTGGGTGGTACGCCGCCTTGATGCCCATGCCTGGGCCGAAGTCTGGCTGCCACAGCGCGGCTGGGTCCGGGTTGATCCCACCGCCGCAGTGGCCCCGGAGCGCATCTACGACACCATCGAAGACCGTATCGATGACAACGAAACCCGTGGCATGGACCTGAGTGGCCGCTGGAGCAGCCTGCTGCAGTACAGTGACTTCCTCCGCCGCGGCTGGAACACCGCCGTGCTGTCCTTCGATGCCGAACGTCAGCAGCGCCTGCTCAGCGGTTTCGGCATCAAACAGTTGAGCCCCTCGCAGCTGGTTGCCCTGTTTGCCGGCTTTGCGGTCCTTGCCCTGGGCCTTATGGCCTGGTTGCTTGCCCGCGGCGAACGCCAGCGCGACCCGCTGTTGCGCGCCTGGCATCGCATGGGCCGCCGCTACCAACGCCTGGGCCTGGGCCGTGAGCCGTTCGAGACCGCCAGCGACTGGGCCAGCCGCGTTGACCGAGCCCGGCCTGGCAGCGATCTGCTGACGCTCAGCCAGCGTTTCACTCAGGCGCGCTACGCTGGCGTCCGATCGGATGTCGTTTCATTATTGGCGGACCTGCACAGGCATCGCCCGAAACCCGGAGTACGAACATGAAGACCCGCATCCTCCTCGTTGCCGCCGCCAGTCTGGTGCTGGCCGCCTGTGCCACGGCGCCCAAACCGCTGCAGGGACAGTTCACCCCTGTTTCGCCGCGTGACGCGGTGGCGCAGAAGCAGACCGGCGCGCCGGTGCGCTGGGGTGGCCGCATCATCGAAACCATCCCCGGCCAGGGCGAAACCTGCTTCCAGATGCTGGCCCGCCCGCTCAATGCCAGCGGCCGCCCGAGCACCACATCCAGCGATGCCAGCGATGGTCGCTTCCTCGCCTGCCGCAGCGGCTTCTATGATCCGGCGGTGTTCGAGCCGGGCCGCGACGTGACCTTCATCGGCCGCATCGATGGCTACCAGAGCACCAAGATCGGCGAATACGACTACCCGCTGCCCAAGCTTTCCGCCGACGTGGTCTACCTGTGGCCGGTACAGCGCGAAGTGGAAGTAGTACCCGCCTACCCGTACGGCCCGTGGGGCCCGGGTTGGGGTCCCGGCTGGGGCTGGGGTTACCGCGGCTGGTGGTAACAAACTGAAAACGCCGCCCCAAGGGGCGGCGTTTTCTTTTGCTTGTTGTTTTTTGTAGGAGCGGCGTAAGCCGCGAAGCCACAGATCCCTCCGCCGCAGACGACATAGCGCAATCAGAAACTGCTGGATCGCACGAACAGGCTTCGCAGTTGCTTGGTTGCTACCGGCTTCGCGGCTTACGCCGCTTGTGTCTGCCAGATGAGTAGATTGCGGTTGAGAGCGGAGTGCGGCAGCCCGTTACGACGCGGTGCGTGCAAGCACGTGTAGGAGTTGGGGCGCCGCACTCCAAACT